>Ga0209131_1001190_pt1 | contig 18029 bp, 18 predicted proteins | sample GraSoi_2013_40cm_FD_185826 | JGI IMG/M metagenome (GOLD analysis project Ga0209131, IMG submission 185826) | Grasslands soil microbial communities from the Angelo Coastal Reserve, California, USA - Sample 9_17_2013_40cm (SPAdes) (version 2) | ecosystem: Environmental > Terrestrial > Soil >...
TGAACGACGCCATTGCCCTCACTACTTTTAGCGGCCGCATTATCATCGGTTCCTGGTATGGAGAGAAGCGCGCAGATATTAATTTGGGCGGCGCGTTCCATCGCTCGCGAATCAAACTGATTTCTTCACAGGTCAGCACGATTGCCCCGGAACTGACCGAACGTTGGGATAAAGCACGCAGGTTCGAGATCGCGTGGGAGGCACTAAAAAGGATCCAACCCCAAAAATGGATCACGCATCGGTTTTCATTGGAAGAATCAAAACAAGCCTATCAATTACTGGATGAAAATCCACAAGACACCATCCAAGTCATATTTGAATATCCCTCATGAAATTCCATTATACAAATCTTGAAAACTGCCACACAGCTACTGGCCTTGTTGTGGTTATCGATGTAATTCGCGCGTTTACGAACGCGGCTTTCGTCTTCTCCAAAGGTGCAAAAGAAATTCATCCAGTCGCCCAGGTGAGGGAGGCCTTGCAATTCAAGGCAGGGAATCCAAACACCCTCGCTTGCGGAGAAGTGGATGGCATTCCGCCCGAAGGATTTGACTTCGGGAATTCCCCTTCACAGGTTCTAAATATGGATTTAGAGGGAAAAATCATAGTCCAGCGAACCGGCGCTGGAACGCAGGGCATTGCACGCAGTATAAAAGCTGAAAGCATGCTGGCGGCAAGTTTTGTAATTGCAGCGGCAACAGTAAAATATATCCACCAGCTTGCAGTGGAGAGCATTACATTTGTTGTAACCGGTCAAACATTTTCTGCAGGCGGAGATGAAGATCTGGCCTGTGCCCAATATCTGCAAAAACTGCTGGAGGGTGAAAACCCCGACCCAACACCTTTCCTGCAACGCGTACGAAATTGCGGCGATGCACAAATATTTTATGATCCTGCAAAGTCCGAATTTCCATTCAGCGATATAGATCATTGCACTTCCATCGACAAGTTTGACTTTGCCATGCGAGTTACGAATGAAAATGGTCATCATATTATGCGCGCCGTTCAGCCCTAACCTGGAGATTCCGTATGTATATTCTTGGAGTACGAAGAGATTTTATCGCTCGCCACTTTTTAATAGGCGGGGATTGGGGGCCAGAGAACTTTCCAAACTCACACCACTATATGCTCGAGTTACAACTTGAGGGAAATGAGCTTGACAAACATGGTTATCTCGTGGACATTCTGGATGTGGAAAAGCACCTTGATGAGGTCGTCGGTTATTATAAAGAACAGATGTTAAATGAAAAGCCTGAATTCAAGGAATTAAATCCTTCCATTGAACATTTTTCGCGAATTCTATGCACCACCCTTAACGAAAGAATAAAAGCAAAAAACATTAACACCATCAAAGTTGTATTGTGGGAGCATGAAAACGCCTGGGCGGCTTACACGCTAGAACGTTGAAACATTTTCAATGTACAAACGATGAAAATTGGCCTTCTTATTTATGGTTCGCTAGACATACTAAGCGGCGGGTATATATACGACCGAAAGCTGGTGGAATATCTGCGTACGCAGGGAGACACAGTTGAGATCATTTCTCTTCCATGGCGAAATTACACAGCGCATCTTACGGATAATTTTTGGTATAGGCTGCCCTCTGATCTCGATATCTTGATTCAGGATGAGCTGAATCACCCTTCACTGATCGCGGCAAATCGCAGCAAACATCTCTATCCAATCATCAGCCTTGTACATCATTTGAGGTGTTCCGAATTACATCCCAAATGGAAAAATGATTTTTATCGGGTTCTTGAAAAGAAATACCTGCAAAGCGTAGACGGGTTCATCTTCAATTCACAGACAACCAGAAAAGTAGTGAATGGCTTACTGGGGAAAGGCAAACCAGAAATTGTAGCTTATCCACCCACCAACCGATTCGGCCAAGCGATCTCAGAGGAGGAAATAAAGGCTCGCGCAGCACAAAATCCACTGCAGATATTATTTCTCGGAAACATAATAGAACGAAAAGGACTGCATACATTACTACCAGCTATTAGGGATCAGCGACCGGGGGTCAGGCTTGATGTGATTGGGTCATTGACTTCAGAACCTGATTATGCGAGAAAAATGCAAGAGTATGTTGCAATCAATAATTTATCTTCACGCGTCACGTTCCATTCCACGCTTGATAACGGATCTCTTAAACAAAAACTTCAACAAGCTCACATGTTAGTTGTGCCATCTTCTTATGAGGGCTTTGGGATCGTCTATCTGGAGGGCATGGGCTTTGGACTCCCGGCGATCGGGACAAGCGCAGGCGCAGCTAGTGAAATTATTACAGATAATGAAACAGGCTACCTGATTGAGCCGAATGATTCAACGAGACTTGCACAACACATTTCATCCGTTGCACAAGATCGCGCCAGGCTCACAAGGCTTTCGATCAATGCGCGCAAACGTTACATCGAACAACCAGCATGGAATGACACGGCAGACCGGATCCGCACCTATCTTCAAAATATGATTGGATAAGATGACACGACTCTCCGGTATTCTTTTCATCGCAATCTCGGCCGCATCGTTTGGGACTCTCGCCATCTTTGGACGTTATGCTTATGCAGATGGAATGGACACTTTTACCATCCTGTTTTTAAGATTCGGTATCTCTGCTCTGATCATGACCGCAGTGCTCCTCTTCCGCGGAGAAGTTTTTCCACGCGGGCTTATTCTCGCGCAACTCATAGGCATGGGTGGGCTTGGTTATGTAGGTCAATCCTTCTCCTATTTGACTGCCACGCGATACGCGTCTCCCGGGCTGGTCGCTTTACTACTTTATCTGTATCCATTTTTCGTCGCGATCCTCTCCGTGATCTTCCTCAATGAAAAATTGACGAGGGTCAAAGTCACCGCGCTGATTATCGCTTTGATCGGTACGGCCCTCACTGTTGGTCCGGCCGGCGGGCAACTCCCTGGGGTTCTGTTGGCGATCTCTGCCGCCTTAATCTACTCTGTTTACATCATCATCGGTACGAATGTAATGAAACACGTCTCTGTTGTACAATCCTCCACGGTGATCTTTGCTTCGGCAGGCGCGGTCTATGGGTTATTGGCTGTGTTCAATGGTACGCATCTTCCGATCAGTAATACGGGATGGCTGGTCATGCTTGGAATTGTCTTGATTTCCACTGTTATCCCCGTGGTCGCGTTTCTCGCGGGTCTTGAACGGATCGGCCCCATCAACGCCGCAATGCTATCCACATTAGAGCCTGTTGTCACAGTTTTGCTTGCGGCATGGTTATTCAAAGATAGATTATTATCAATCACTTTGATCGGCGGCGGATTGATTCTTATTGCAGTATTGTTATTGACAAGAGCAGAATTGACGAAAGAGAATGGAGAAAAATGAAATTTATTGGCGAAATTGCCGGGCTTGCGACATCCTTCTTCTTTGCCATGACAGCCATCATTTTTACAAGGACGGGGCATATGGTTGGTTCACAGGTCACCAATCGCATACGGCTCTTGTTTGGGCTGGCTTACCTTATTGTCTTGAACCTGATTTTCTTTCGTGAGCCACTGCCTTTTTCAGCAGGTTCTTCGCGCTGGATATGGTTGAGTCTATCCGGTGTAATAGGGCTTTCATTAGGCGATGCCTTCCTGTTTCAATCATTTGTTTCAGTAGGAGCGCGCCTCGGCACTTTGCTATTAAGCCTCGCTCCAATCTTCGGTTCGATTATCGCCTGGGTATTCTTCGGCGAAACGCTCACCGTTTTGCAAATTACCGGTATCGTCCTTGCTCTGGCTGGGATTGGCTGGGTGGTCATATCACACGAGGAACCCACCGATATAGCCCCAGGGCATACACGCCGAGGCGTGATCTTTGGTGTGCTGGGAGGGCTTGGGCAGGCAGTTGGACTTGTCCTTTCCAAACAGGGAATGACGGGAGATTTTTCTCCGTTTCAGGCCAACGCCATCCGTATGCTTGCCGCGGTAATTTTCATCTGGACCTGGGCAGTTATTCAAAAACAGGCAGGCAGCACAATCACCACAGTTCGCGAACAACCAGAATCCATACGTCTCATTGCGCTCGGCGCTCTGTTTGGACCCGTACTCGGAGTATCTGCATCTCTCTTGGCAGTACAACGCGCAGAGATTGGAGTTGCGAGCACATTAATGGCGCTCCCACCCGTGATCGTGCTTCCGATCAGCTACTTTATCTTTAAGGAAAAAATCGGCTGGCAAGCCATTGCCGGGACTTTACTCGCGATTGTCGGAGTCGCTGTGTTGTTCCTTGCTTGAAATTCTGCCGGGTATAAAAACAAATACGAGTTCTTTTCAGTGCTATAATTCTTTTATAACCAATACCGAGTCCCTGATTTACAAATCCGCTGACTCACTTATATCAGCAGTCCGCGCTGTTTTCATCTGAGCATTCGCTCATTTTCCCAACATTGATAGACTTCTGAAGAAATGGAATATTTTGAACTTCGAACAATTTAATCTGGACCCTCGCCTGATGGTGGGGATCAAAAAAGCGGGATATGAAACCGCCACTCCCATTCAAGAGGCTGCCATTCCGGCCGCGCTGCGTGGACGTGACCTCATTGGCACCGCGCAAACCGGTACAGGCAAGACGGCCGCGTTCATTCTGCCTATTTTGCATAAATTACTTAATGGTCCACGCAGCGTAGCGCGCGCCCTCATCGTCACACCGACGCGCGAACTGGCCGAACAAATCCATGAGGTGGCGCGCGAACTGGCAGCCGGGACAAGGCTGAGAAGCGCAACCATTTACGGAGGAGTCGGAGCGAATCCACAAATCCAGGCATTGAGAAACGGGGTGGAGATCCTGGTCGCGTGCCCGGGCCGTTTGCTCGACCTCATCCAGCAGGGCCATGCAAAAATGAATCACATCGAGATCCTTGTGCTCGACGAGGCCGATCGTATGTTCGACATGGGATTTCTGCCTGATGTGAAGCGGATCGTTAAAGCTGTACCCGCGCAACGGCAAACCATGTTGTTCTCCGCCACTTTTCCGCCTGAGATCGAGATCCTTGCGTCGCAGACACTTAAACAACCGCAGCGCATCGCCATGGGTATCAGTCGACCGGCACATACAGTGACACATGCGCTATACCCTGTGCCGTCGCATTTGAAATCCCAATTGCTGCTCGCATTGCTCAAAAAAACGGATGCTAATTCCGTGTTGATCTTCGCGCGCACAAAATATCGCGCCCAAAAAGTGGCACAACAAATTGGGCGTGCGGGGCACAAAGTCACAAGCTTGCACGGCGATCGTTCACAAGGGCAGCGCCAATCTGCACTCAAAGGTTTCAAGGATGGCACACATCAGATCATGGTGGCTACAGACATCGCCGCGCGCGGGTTGGATGTGGAAAGTATTTCACATGTCATCAACTACGATATGCCGGATACCGCCGATGCCTATATCCATCGCATCGGGCGTACCGGCCGCGCACAACGCACAGGTGACGCATTTACATTGGTCACACCCGAGGATAATGATATGATCCGGACTCTCGAACGTATTATGGGGAGCCCGCTCAAACGCGAGACTCTCGAAGGATTCGACTACACGGCTCCCGCGCCTCCCAAATCTGAATCTGGTGGCCGAGGCAGAGGTGCCCCTCGAGATGACTCCCGCCGCCCTCCGCGCCCCGCGCATACACCAAAGAGTTATGGAAGAAATAGATTAGCGCCCAGAAGGAAATAGGTAAGAGGGTTGTGAATGGTTAATCGTAAATCCGAATAGTTGGACTCAGCTGCTATGCGAATCGCTGTAATCTCAGACATGCACGGGAACGATTTTGCCTTTGAGAAAGTGGAGGCAGATATCAAACGATACGGCGTCGATCAAATCGTCTGTCTCGGCGACGCGATCCAGGGCGGGGCCCAGCCAGCGGCTGTGGTTCAACGCCTGCGCAGATTGAGTTGCCCCGTCGTGATGGGCAATGCAGACGATTGGCTGATCACAGGAATAGATAGCGGCCGCGAGGCGATCCCACCTGAGCGACTTAAAAAGATGGATGCCATTCGAGGGTGGTCATTGTCGCAACTAACCGATGACGATCTGAAATTTATCAAGGGTTTTCAACCGACCGTCACTATAAAGCTCGAAAAAGAACTCGATCTATTATGTTTTCATGGCTCCCCCACAGATTTTGACGATGTTATTCGTAACATAACTCCTGAAGATGAATTTCAGAAATTCCTTGCTGAATACAACAAAAATATTCTGACAGGTGGTCATACACATGCCCAACAAGTTCGCCGCTGCGGTGAACTATTTTTCTTCAACCCCGGCAGCGTTGGGTTTGCCTATAGCGCCTATCAAGCTGATGGCCATTTCCAAGCGGATGCCTGGGCCGAATATGCGATCCTCGGCATCGAGAATGGCGAGATTGGCTTGCAATTCCGCCGCTTGCCTTACGATGCAAAGGATGTAATCGAGATTTATCGCGAGAGTGGACGTCCCTTTGCGGAAGATGCTATCTCACAATATCAAAGTTAATTTCTCGATAAATCAAAAGAGCCTGATGCTTTCGCATCAGGCTCTTTTTCGTCTAGCTCAAGACCGTGACGTTGGTCGCTTGCGGGCCCTTCGGGCCCTTCTCGACAGCAAATTCAACCTTCTGTCCTTCTTGCAGGTTACGGAAACCATCACCCTGAATGGCGGAGAAATGGACGAAGACGTCCGCTCCACCTTCGCGTTCAATGAAGCCGAAGCCTTTATCACCATTGAACCACTTTACGGTACCAGTTATACGATCAGACATTGTTTGCCTCCTTTGGCAATTCAAAAAATTAGGTGTTCTGTTTTGTTCCATCGGAGGGCAAAACAAAACAGCTCACAGATATAACTGTGAGCTGTGGCTGTTCTTATTCCAACGCGAACTTACTGTTATCCTACAGAGTTAAGAATATCATAGTAACGAGGATAAGTCAATTATTATTATGTATGAAGAACTATGGCCCGACATGGTAAATTTATTTGGGAGTATCATAAGCGGATGAAGATAAAACCGTCTCGTTCAGAGAATGATCAGCGAATTCCCGTTGATTATTGGAGTCTCACGCCTCAGCAACTGCTCTCCATATTAAAAACTACAGACAAAGGCATAACTTCACTAGAAGCACAGAACAGACTGAAGCAATATGGCCAGAACGTGCTTGAGAAAAAACAAGAGGCAACAGCTCTCAGACTTTTCCTGAATCAGTTCCGCAGCCCACTTGTACTCATACTGATCTTTGCGGCGATCATTTCCATTGTGGTTGGAGAATGGACCGACGCCTCCATTGTTCTCGCAGTAGTATTCGGCAGCACCATTCTGGGGTTTGTGCAGGAATACAGTGCCACGAATGCGGTGGAAAAACTTCGTTCGCAGGTCACGATTAAATCCAATGTGCTGCGGGATGGTCAGCTGATTCTCACTCCATCCGAACAGATTGTGCCGGGAGATGTTGTCCTGTTATCTGCAGGCAGTTTGATCCCGGCAGATGGAGTCATCTTCTCCGCAAAGGATTTTTTTGTTAATCAGGCTGTGCTTACAGGTGAAACATTTCCTGTAGAGAAAAAAGCTGAGCCTGTATCAAGCAAGGCCAGCCTTGCAGAGCGTACAAACTGTGTATTCATGGGCACAAGCGCCGGTAGCGGCACAGCACAGGTATTAATCGTTCAAACGGGGAAAGCCACCATGTTCGGGCAGATCGCCCAAAGGCTGAGTCTCCAGCCACCGGAAACTGAGTTCGAGCGCGGAATCCAGCGTTTTGGTTATCTGCTTACACAGGTCATGCTGGTGATGGTGATCATTGTATTGGCCATCAATATTCTGCTTGCACGCCCACCCATTGACTCGCTACTCTTCGCGTTGGCGTTGGCTGTCGGCATGGCACCCGAGCTTTTGCCTGCGATCATCAGCATTACTCTTTCACATGGCGCGCAAAAAATGGCAAAGCGCGGCGTGATCGTCCGGCGTCTTAACGCCATTGAAAATTTTGGCAGCATGGATGTCCTTTGCACGGACAAAACCGGCACGCTGACGGAGGGAGTAGTTCGTCTTGATGGCGCGTTGGATTTCGCCGGACAAGCTTCTCATACTGTATTACGTTGCGCTTATCTTAATTCGCATTTTCAGAGCGGACTGAATAATCCGCTCGATGAAGCGATTAATAAATATGCTGAAGAAGCCGGCGTAAAGATCGACGACGAACAAAAAGTGAACGAGATCCCGTATGATTTCGTCCGCAAGTGCCTCAGTATTGTCACTGTGAATCCCCAGGGCCGCCATACCATCATCACCAAAGGCGCACTCAACCAGATACTGAGCATTTGCAAGGATGTGCAAACTGGGAATAGTTCAAGCCCGTTGGACGATATGCGTCGGGCAGAGATCGACCAACGGTATAGTGAATGGAGCGAAAAAGGATTCCGCGTGCTGGGAGTTGCAGTGAAAACCATTGACGGCACGCATGAATCCTATTCCCGTGCCGATGAACAGGAACTATGCTTTGCCGGTTTCCTGCTGTTCTTCGATCCACCAAAAGCCGATGCCCAGGGAGTCATTAGTGATCTGGCAAAACGAGGCGTACAGATAAAGATTATCACCGGAGACAATCAAAAAGTTGCCAGACATGTCGCCGAAGCGGTTCACTTGCCTTTATCAGGAACTTTAACTGGAAGCCAGTTGAACGATCTGCGCGATGAGGCATTGTGGCACGCCGCTGAAAAGACAACCCTCTTTGCAGAAGTAGATCCAAATCAGAAAGAGCGCATCATTCTTGCCTTGCAAAAAACAGGACACGTTGTCGGATATATGGGAGACGGCATCAACGACGCGCCCGCACTCTACACTGCCGATGTAGGAATCTCGGTGGATACCGCTGTGGATGTGGCGAAAGACGCCGCGGATTTCGTTCTCTTGAAACAGGACCTTGGAATTTTAAAAGAAGGCATCGACGAGGGACGTATAACCTTTGCCAATACGCTCAAGTACATACTCACCACGATCAGTGCTAATTTTGGCAATATGTTCAGCATGGCTGGTGCTTCCCTGTTGCTACCCTTCCTACCTCTGCTCGCGCCACAGATCCTGCTCAATAACTTCCTTTCAGATATTCCCGCCACAACCATCGCCAGTGATAACGTGGATGCTGAATGGGTTGAGAAACCGCGACGCTGGAATACAAAATTCATCCGCGACTATATGATCCTCTTCGGCCTAGTCAGCTCGATCTTCGATTTTCTGACCTTTGGAATATTATTGTTGATATTCCATGCCTCCGCGAAGGAATTCCGCACCGGCTGGTTCATTGAATCGCTTTTAACCGAGTTGGTCATTGCTCTCGTTGTACGTACACGTCATCTCTTCTTCCGCAGCCGACCCGGAAATTTATTACTGGTAAGCACTGTGATTATCGTCGCGATCACATTCATCCTTCCCTACCTGCCGTTTGATTCGATCTTTGGATTCATTCCCCTGCCTGCTCCTTTGATGCTGGCTATGGTTGGCTTGATCGTTTTATATATGATCACTACTGAAATTGCAAAGAAATATTTCTATTCGAAACTGGAAAATAGAAATGCGTAATGGTGCTTTTCTCTTAGTGCTATAATCACTGCCCTATGAACTTTTTGATTACCGGAGCCGCGGGATTCCTCGGCTCTTCTCTTTCCAATCATCTGGCCCGCGAGGGACATCAGGTGCGCGCTCTCGACGACCTGTCTACCGGCGATCCACAGGTGCTTGCGCCGGATGTCCATTTTACGCGCGGCGACGTGAGCGATCGTCCCAAACTATGGACCATGTTGCAGGATGTGGACGTGGTTTATCATCTTGCTGCACGCGTTTCAGTGCAGGAATCAATCCTATATCCGCGAGACTATAACAACGTCAACGTGGGTGGAACAGTTGCGCTCATGGAAGCTATGCGCGACGTTGGCGTGAAACGCGTCGTGCTGGCTTCGTCCGGCGCGGTATATGGCGACCTTGGCGAGCAGCCGTTGCGCGAAGACGTCGTCCCCAACCCGCGCTCTCCTTATGCTGTGTCAAAACTCGCAGCGGAGTATTACGTCCGCACGATTGGGAATCTGTGGAAGATCGAAACTGTCAGCCTGCGAATTTTCAATGCGTATGGACCGGGTCAACACCTGCCTCCCTCTCATCCGCCTGTTGTACCTCACTATCTTCGACAGGCCCTGCGCGGCGGAACGCTCGTTGCGCATGGGAATGGAAGCCAGACCCGGGATTATGTCTATGTCGATGATGCTGTGAGTGGGATGGTGGCCGCGTCCACTGCGCCGAATATCAATGGATTGGTGATCAATATCGGCTCGGGAATCGAAACATCGATTAAAGATCTTGTGAGCGCCACTTTGGAGGTGACTGGCAGTAAGGCAAATGTGGTTTATAACGCTCAAACGTCAGGTGGAGTATCCCGTATGCGCGCAGACTTGAAACTGGCACAGGAAAAATTACGATTCCAACCCTCGATCAAATTGGAAGATGGATTGAGATTGACACTTAAACGGGATCCGAGATTTAGATAACATTGACACGTCAGAATGTTATGACACTTCCTAAAAGTTTCTATGATCGTCCCACATTAACTGTCGCGCGCGAATTGATCGGCGCGAGGCTGGTTCGTATGCTCAACGGAAGGAAACTGGTTGGCTTGATCACTGAAACCGAAGCGTATATCAGCCAAAAGGATCTGGCTTGTCACGCATGGCATGGCCTCACGCCACGCACTGCGCCGATGTTTGGCCAGGCTGGACATGCCTACGTCTATTTCACCTATGGAAATCACTGGATGTTGAATACGGTGACGGAAAAAGAAGGCTTCCCAGCCGCGGTTTTGATCCGCGCGATCCAGCCGATCGACGGTGTGGAGATCATGTCCAAACGTCGTCAGGGACGCGATACATTTGGACCCGGGAAACTGACTCAAGCCATGGGAATTACCAAGAGCGAGAATACCGTCGATCTGACAGAGGCAAATGCCAGTTTATGGATCGAAGCAGGGGTTTTCGTCCCGAACAAAAACGTGACGATTGGCCCTCGGGTGGGTTTAAATAAAACACCGGAGCCTTGGTTATCCAAACCATGGAGGTTTCTAGTCAAAGGTTGGAAGATAGATTTTTAATCTGGAGGAACAATGGGTTTACTCGATGGAAAAAATGCACTTATCTTTGGTCTTGCAAATGAACGTTCGATTGCATGGGGAATCACGCAAGCATTCAAACGTGAAGGTGCAAATCTGGGAATCAGTTATGCGGGTGAAATGCTCGGGAAACGCGTCAAGCCATTGGCAGAACAGGTGGGTTGCAAATGGGTCGAAGAATGTGATGTGACCAACGATGATCAGATCATTGCGGTCGCTGAAAAAGCTGCCAAACATTTCGGCAAGATCGATGTGCTTGTGCATTCAATTGCATTTGCCGGCCGCGATGAATTGAGCAAACCCTATCACGAGACCAGCCGCGATGGATTCAAGACCGCAATGGATATCAGCGTGTTCTCGTTCGTCGCGTTGACCAATGCCTTCCTGCCTTACTTCAACCCCGCTGCTTCTGTCATGTGCCTCACTTATTATGGCTCAGTGAAAGTCGCGCCGCATTACAATGTGATGGGTGTGGCAAAGGCCGCGCTTGAGTCTTCAACTCGATATCTTGCCTATGACCTCGGCCCACAAAAGATTCGCGTGAATGCAATTTCCGCCGGCCCAATCCGTACGTTGGCAGCGGCAGGGGTGGGCGGCTTCCGCGATATGTACAAGCACTTTGCAGATATGTCTCCGATGCGTGAGAATATCACGATCGAGGATGTCGGTAATGCAGCGGTATTTTTGGCCTCTAATATGTCAACACGCATTACCGGAGAGGTACTGTATGTCGACTCTGGCTTCAATACAGTGGGTGTGCAAATGAGCGGAAAAGAAGAAAAGAGCGAATAGAACTTCAAAGGGACGGAGGATATCCGCCCCTTTTTGTTTTAACGGTAAAATTAGCCCAATGTTCAAACGCAACGCAACCCCAAGTGAAAATCCACAACCTGTTCAAACTGTGGAACGCATCACCTCGGTGCTTGGTTCAGGTGTCATCTGGCATGGCAGTATCAACGGCTCTGGAGGCGTCCGCATTGAAGGCGCGTTCGAAGGCGAGATAGCCCTGCGCGGTATGCTGGTCGTCGGCGAAACCGGACGCGTGACCTGTCAGAATGTACGCGCCAACACGGTCATCGTGGCTGGTGCGGTGCGTGGGAATATCACGACTCAGAAACTGGAGATCCGCTCTTCCGGACGTGTATGGGGAGATGTAATCACAACTGCTTTTGTAACCGAGGAGGGCGCGTTCCTGCGCGGACAGATCCGCATGGAAGAAACGGTCGAGCTGGACCTTGAGCCTGCTCCTGAGACCACACCTTCCGAGGCGGCCCAGGCAGAGACCATCGCGCAGACGCCGATCATCCTCCCTGAGCCAGTACCAGCCGTTGAAGCGACTCAGAAGATCATGCGAAAGAAAAAGAAAGAAGCATAATCACCCCTCTCCCTTCGGAGAGGGGAAATTGTATTTCATGAAATATCGCGACCTGCAAATCCAAACCCAACGCGAAGCGCCAAACAATGCTCGCACAGAGGGATTCGCATTCCTCGTCCGCGCAGGATATATGACGCGTGAAAGCATTCTTTGGCCTCTTGGACAGCAAGTCATCTCGAGATTACGCGCCCAATCCAAGAATCCTTCATTCATCACTGACCTTTCATTGCCCACAATTGGTAATGAGAACGAGACCTATTTTCCGATTTCAACTGGTCCAGTTGAAGTGATCCACTGCCGGGCATGTGGATACACTGCACGCAAAGAACTTGCTCAATTCAAGAAAATCGCTTTTTCGAAGGAAGGATTGCTCCCGGTTGAAAAAGTATCCACCCCGCAATGCAACTCCATCGAGTCGTTGGCAAATTTTCTGAACATTCCGAAAGAAAAAACAGCCAAGGCCCTGATGTATACGCGCCCGTCCGATGATCAATTCGTCTTCGTGGTCGTGCGTGGAGATACGATCTTGAGTGAAATCAAACTTAGGAACGCAGTGGGTGATATACGTCTTGCTACAGCTGAAGAGATCATGAATTCAGGCGCGGTCGCAGGATACGCCTCGCCAGTGGGATTGAAAGATGTGTTAATCGTTGTAGATGATCTCGTTCCTGAATCGCCAAACCTTGTTGCTGGGGCAAACGAGGCGGGTTATCACCTGCTGAATACCAACTGTGGGCGCGATTACAAACCTGAATTTTTTGCAGACCTTGTCATGGCAAAACAAAATGACCCATGTATTAATTGTAGCGAACCGCTTTTCGAACGATTTGTGATTGAACTGGCTACACGCTCCGAATTTAACTTTGATAGTATCCTTTTAGCACTTGCAGAGACCCATCACGACGAAAAGGGATTAACTCTTCCAAAGTCCATTGCGCCATTTGATGTATATCTTATGCACCTGACCGGCAGAGAAATGGACACACGCGCAAAGGCTGAGGAAATTTACAGCTCCCTGCAACGTGCCGGCATTTCAGTTTTGTTTGATGATCGCGAGGAACGCGCCGGTGTCAAATTCAACGATGCAGACTTGATCGGCTGTCCGCTAAGAGTCACAGTTGGGGAGAAGAATCTCAAAGAGGGAATGGTAGAATTAAAGCCGCGTAAGCAAACAGATAATAAACTTATCGAGATAAAAAGCCTCTTGGAGGAAATCAAGAAAATCTAAAATGAAAATCTCAATGTCCTCTCCAGACCTGAACGATGCAGATCGTCAGGCAGTCCTTGACGTCATCAACACGCCCATCTTGAGCATGGGTAAACATACAACTGACTTTGAAAAAACATTTTGCGACCTGACCGGCGCGAAACACGCCATCTCGGTCAATTCCGGCACCGCCGCCCTGCATTTATGCGTCCGCGCGGCTGGGATTGGTGCCGGCGACCTGGTCATCACTACATCGTTTTCGTTTGTGGCTTCATCAAATGTATTACTGTTCGAGAACGCTGTTCCCGTCTTCGTGGATATTGACCCAAGTACCGGGAATATCGATCCCGAACTGGTTGCAGACGCAGCAAAGAATATCAAAAAATATCTGCCTCGTATGGGGGTGGATGGTAGTCAATCCAAGTTGAAAGCAATTCTTCCCGTAGACGTCTTTGGTCAACCGGCGGATATGGACGCGATCAAGGCAGTAGCAAAAGAACATGGCTTGACTGTCATCGAAGATTCTTGCGAAGCGCTGGGCGCGAGCTATAAAGGAAAACAGGCCGGCACATTGGGGGACTTCGGTGCATTTGCGTTCTATCCGAACAAACAGATCACGACCGGTGAAGGTGGAGTCATCATCACCAACGATGACAAGGCTGCCAATCTTATGCGCGCCTTGCGAAATCAGGGACGCGCGCCCGGTGACACCTGGCTGCAGCATACCCATCTTGGTTACAACTATCGAATCGATGAGATGTCGGCTGCGTTGGGTGCATCACAAATGAGGCGGCTGGATGAATTGATCTCGAAGCGGGAACAGGTTGCAGCGTGGTATGAAGCGAGGCTCTCCGAAATTACACGAGTCGAAGTCCCATTCGTTAAATCCGATACAACGCGCATGTCATGGTTCGTGTATGTCATCCGCTTCGATAAAAAGATCGACCGCGATCAGATTGCAAAGAGACTCGACAAGCGCGGCATTCCAGTGCGCCCATACTTTTTACCGATCCATTTGCAACCTTATGTCGCCGAAAAATTTGGCTATAAAGAAGGCGATTTTCCTGTGACGGAAGATCTGGGCAAGCGCGGACTGGCTCTCCCATTCAGTAGTGTAATGAGTGAAGATCAAGTCGATTTTGTTTGCACTGTAATTCGTGATGAACTGACGAAGACATGAACGTCGGCTATTTTCCCCCACCCAAACGACATGGTCTGATTATTCATGGCACTGTCATATTAATATTGGCAATCATTGCTAGTATTGGATTCATCAATCTCTCGCGCGCAGAAGTCGGCCCCGCCTTTCTGATCTCATTATTGATCTCATTGATCGCCTTTGCGCCCATCCCTTTTTTCATATATCGCGCGTATTCATTATGGCGTGCAAACTATCACATGGATCGCGACCGCCTCACCATCCATTGGGGATTGCGAGCCGAAGATATTCCACTCACCGATATCGAGTGGATTCGCCCGGCAGACGATCTGACACATCCGCTTGGATTGCCTTCTTTACCATTACCGGGCGGTTTGTTGGGAGTGCGGCGTCATCCCGATCTTGGTCTGGTGGAGTTTCTCGCTGCAGACGCAAAAAAACTTTTACTGGTCGCAACAGCAAAACGCGTCTTCGTCATCTCGCCCGAAGATCCTGCCGCGCTCGCACAAACTTTTGCGCGCGCAACAGAACTGGGAAGCACCACCCCCACTGAAGCAAAATCTGTATATCCATCGTTCATTGTCACACAGGCATGGGAAAGCGGGCTCGCGCGATATCTTTGGCTGACCGCATTATTCCTTAACCTAGGGTTGTTCATCTGGGCCAGTCTCATCATTCCCTCCACGCCGCGTGTCGCATTGGGACCGCAATTTGCGGGCAGCAGCCTCGAAACAGTTCCATCATCCCAACTCATTGTCTTCCCGGTCGCCAGCCTTTTGCTTTCCATTGGTGGCTGGATCGCCGGCTTATATTTCTATCGCTGGGATAGGGAACGCGTGCTCGCATTTATTGTATGGGGTTCAAGCACACTTTCCAGTTTGCTTTTCCTGCTCGCCGTCCTGTTTATTATTACCACTCCCGTGTAAATAATGCCCCAATTCATTAGAGGTCTCGCGGTTGCGGTCATCATTGCTTATCTTGCGTATCGAACACACAGTCTCAATACGAGTGGAGCATATGCAGCGACTTTTAGCGGTGCGGTCATTTTTGGAATCGGCGGCTGGCAATGGGCGGTTGTGTTGCTAACTTTTTTCATTACATCTTCTGTATTCAGTCACGCTTTCAAGGGACATAAACAGGGCCTTGGCGAAAAATATTCAAAGGGCGATGTACGGGATGCAGGTCAGGTCTTTGGAAATGGCAGTCTGCCCACAATATTCGCGGCACTGCATTTTTTCTTTCCAAATGAAACGTGGCCCTGGCTTGGCTTTGCTTCTGCGATTGCAGCAGTCAACGCAGATACCTGGGCGACAGAACTTGGTGTATTAAACCCGAATCCGCCTCGCCTGATAACCAATTTAAAAAAAGTTGTGGAAAAAGGCACTTCCGGAGGAATCTCCTTAATCGGCACATTCGCCTCTCTCACTGGCGCGATCCTGATCGGAATTCTCGCTTCTTTTCTTGGACCTCAACCTGCTTCTGTTCCAACAGGCATTATCATTACCACAGCCGGATTTGCTGGCGCTCTCTTCGACTCATTTCTTGGCGCTACCGTACAAGCTATTTATTTCTGTCCGAAAGATAACAAAGAGACGGAACAACATCCAATTCATTCATGCGGAACGCCAACTACCCAAATTCGCGGCTTGACCTGGTTGAATAACGACTGGGTCAATGTGGCCTGCAGTTTATTTGGAGCAGCTATTGCACTTGCTTTTGTTTGTATCGTTTGATTCTTATGAACAACAGTCAGGAATTAAAGCAGCAGCTACAAAACTCTGTCGAAAAATTGTATGTGGTTTTCGAAAAATATGACCTTCGACAAAATATGGACTATTGTGACTGTGGTTGCATTTCGCCTGAGGACTTCGGCCATATATTTTCAAATTCATTGAGAATTCTAAGCTCGGAGGATTTGGAAAGATACTCTTGGAAGGCAATGTCAACCTGGGGTGACTCGTATGATTTTCGGCACTTTCTGCCCCGTCTATTTGAACTTTTGGCAGGAGAGACTCCCTATCCAAGTGATCCCGAAATTATATTTGGTAAATTGACTTATGGAGATTGGCATGCTTGGGATCAACAGGAGCAGGAAGCCGTTTTCGAATACTTTTTGATTCTATGGAAACTTATCCTTTCCCATGAACCACAGGATGAATATACAAAAACACAGGAGTTTTTATGTGCAATTGGACGTGCAGTAGATGACGTCTCTCCATATTTGGATATTTGGGAAAATTCGGATAAAACCTCAGCTTACAAACATTTGGACTGGTTCTTATATTACAACTCAGACAAATTGCCAACAGAATTAAGTAATGCCTTTTGGGAATCGCGAGTGATACAAATGCGAGACGTGTTAGCCTGGCTTTTATCTCCTCATTTAAGGATGCTACTCACAGCAAATGCCAAGTCTTCAACCCACGAAAAGAAAGATACTATTCTTACTGTAATTGGCAAACTGGAAACTTACTCAAAATAACCATTTTTGGAGCTCAGATGTCATATGTTCTTAAACCAATTCTTGTCACCGGCGCAAGTGGATTTCTCGCGATACACACAATCATCCAATTGTTAGAGCAGGGCTATAAAGTGCGCGGAACATTGCGAGGCCTTGCGCGCGAATCCGAAATTCGCGAAACTATCGCAAAATACGTCCAGGCAAACGACAGACTCGAATTCGTAACCGCAGATTTATTACAGGATTCAGGTTGGGATAAGTTTGTAGATGGTTGCGAATCCGTGCTGCATATCGCGTCGCCGTTTCCTTTATTAGCACCGAAAGACGAAGACGAATTGATCATCCCCGCCGTGCAGGGGACTCAGCGAGTGCTGCACGCGGCTCACAACGCGAAGATCAAGCGCGTGGTCATCGTTTCTTCCAATGCGGCCATCTCTGCCGGGCATACAGGTGAGAACCGGCTCTTCGACGAAAACGACTGGTCTAACATAGAAAATAATATCGGCGCGTATTCAAAGAGCAAGACTCTCGCCGAACGAGCCGCGTGGAGCTTTATCAACGGTCCGGAAAACGTTAATAAGTTGGAAATGGTCTCGATCAATCCTCCGCTCATCTTTGGCCCTGTCCCGAACAAGGACTTCCCCACTTCTGGTGAAATGATCCGGATATTCATGCATGGCGAGGTCCCCGGCGTTGCGCG
>Ga0209131_1001192_pt1 | contig 18005 bp, 13 predicted proteins | sample GraSoi_2013_40cm_FD_185826 | JGI IMG/M metagenome (GOLD analysis project Ga0209131, IMG submission 185826) | Grasslands soil microbial communities from the Angelo Coastal Reserve, California, USA - Sample 9_17_2013_40cm (SPAdes) (version 2) | ecosystem: Environmental > Terrestrial > Soil >...
GCGGCGGTCTGCCGCGCAATCCTGGCGGCCGCGTCGGGCAGGAACGGCTCAAGCTCCGCAGCCAGCCGCCTGCAGGTGCTGACCAGCGCCGCAAGGACCGCGTCAAGCTGGCGCCCGGCCTCGTGATCACCGTCCCGCTCGGCCCGGGCCAGCAGCCAGGGCCTGGTCTGGCTGACATAGCGGTTGGCTTCCTCGGCGATCGACCAGACCGCGGACGTCGCCTGGCGGAAGTCACCCACGGCAAGGGCCGCGTCGATTATGGCGGGGGCCCGCTGACCTGCCCGCCCCACTGGGACCGGCGCACCGTCGCCGCACGCCGGCCCTACGCCGTCGCGGTACTTCGCGATCATGGCGATGACGCGGTTCACCAGGTTGCCAATCCCGTGCGCGAGCTCGTCGTTGGCCCGGCGGACCAGACGCTCCCTGGTGAAGTCGACGTCACCGATCCTCGGGACCTCGCGCAGCAGCCACCACCGGATCGCATCGGTGCCGTACTCATCGGCCAGCTCGGCCGGGTCGACCGAGGCACCGCCCGACTTGCTGATCTTTCTGCCCTCAACGGTCAGATAGTCGTGCACGATGATGTCCGTGGGCAGCGGCAGGCCGGCCGAGGCCAGCATGGCCGGCCAGTACACGGCATGGAACCGCAGGACGCCCTTGCCGACCAGGTGCACCCGGCGGCTGGCGCCGGTCCACCACCGGCTCAGGTTCACCTCTTCGGAGCCGTAACCCAGCGCGGTCAGGTAGTTGCCGAGAGCGTCCCACCAGACATAGATCACCTGACCGGGATCGCCGGGCACCGGAATGCCCCAGCCATGCGCGCGCTCGATCGACCGTGAGACCGAGAAGTCGGCCAGGCCGCCAGCGATGAACGCGAGGACCTCGTTGCGGCGCCCAGCAGGCTCGATCCTCAGCCTGCCCGCGGTGATCTCGTCCCGCAGCCGCCCGGCGTACCTGGAAAGCCGGAAGAACCAGTTCTCCTCCGCGACCCGCTGCGGCCTGACGCCATGCTCAGGACAGAGGCCTGCGCTGAGCTCATCCGCGGCGTAAAAGGCCTCGCAGCCAACGCAATACAGCCCTTCATAGTGCCTCAAGTACAGGTCCCCGGCGCTGGCACACGCTTGCCACAGCCGCTCGACGCCCGCCCGGTGCCGCGGATCGCTGCTGGTCCTGATCACATCGTCGGCGCTGAGCGACAGCGGCCCGGCGAGCGCGACGAAGGCGTCCGCATTGGCGTCAACGAACTCCTGCACACCGACGCCGGCCGCGTCGGCCGCGAGGACGTTCTTCAGCGAGTTGTCATCGGTGCCGGTCTGGAACCTGACCGGGTGCCCGCGGCGCCGGTAGTGCCGGGCCAGCACATCGGCTTGGACGAGCTCAAGCGCGTGCCCCAGGTGCGGTCTGGCGTTCACGTACGGAATCGTCGTGGTGAGGTAGAGGGGAACTGCGGTCATCGGAACCTCCAGACGGGGGCTCCGGTCAGCGAACGCGAACCGAGGCCCCAGCAGAGCAGGGCCTCGGAAGTGATCATCCGCGCGCGTCAGCGGCCCCGCGAGCGGGGCATCATCTCCTGACGTACCGGCAGTGTCATAACGGCATGATAGCTTCTCCCGGCTCGGCTAGGGACCGATGGCAGCCCCGGCCGATAATCGGAAGGACCCGTCAGGCGCGGGACGAGGAGCGCAATGACACAGACCATGTGGGATGTCGGCGGTGATGTGCGCCGGGCGCTCCGATCGATCGTCGCCGACCCACAGCTGGGCACCGCGGTCCTGACCGATCCGCACGTGATGGCCAATCTGCTCAAGGACCTGCTGCCTGACCTGCCGCGCGAATCGGCGCTGCTGGTCGCCGCGGCGCAGTGCGACCTGGCTAGCGTGCTGGCCGGGCACCTGGCCCAGGGACTTGACCTGGGCACCTCCTCCAGGCTAACCGCCGGATGGTTCGCCGAGCGGATGCCGTTCACCGACGACACCTGCGGCTGGGTTGTCGGCGAGCTCGCCATCGCGCTCGGCGCCGACCCGTCCGCGGTCGTCGCCACCACCATGCCCGACACCGTTCCCGCAGACGCTGATGACCTGTCCGAGGCCGCCGGCGGCGCTGGCTCGGTCATCGGCTGGGGCGACAACGACGAGGGCGAGATCGATGTGCCCGCTCACCTGGGCCAGGTGATGGCCGTCGCGGCCGGGTGGTATCACAGCCTGGCGCTGACCGCCCGCGGCGGTGTCGTCGCCTGGGGCAGCAGCGCCGACGGGATGACCGACGTCCCCGACGGCCTCGCCGGCGTCACGGCGATCGCCGCGGGACGGCTGCACAGCCTGGCGCTGACCGTCGCGGGCACGGTCGTCGGGTGGGGCAGCAACGGGTTCGGCCAGGCCCGGGTGCCGGCCGGCCTCCGGGGCGTGACGTCCGTGTCCGCCGGCGGTGAGCATAGCCTGGCCGTCGCCGACGGCAGGGTCGTGGCCTGGGGCGGCAACGGGTGCGGCCAGACCGACGTTCCGCCCGGCCTGCCCGAGGTGGTCGCCGTCGCCGCGGGAGCCGAGCACAGCCTGGCCTTGACCAGCGACGGCACGGTCATCGCCTGGGGCCTGCCTGACTTCGGCGAGACGACGGTCCCGCCTGGCCTGACCGGAGTGACGGCCATCGTCGCCGGGGTCAATCACAGCGCGGCGCTCATCACCGGCGGGCGGGTCGTCGCCTGGGGCCGCAGCGACAACTTCGAGGCTGCGGTCCCGGCCGGACTGAGCGGCGTCACCGCCATCTCAGGCAACGGCACCCACTGCCTGGTGCTGACCGCGGCCGGAGCGGTCGTCGCCTGGGGGAGCAACGACTGCGGCGAGTGCGATGTGCCGCCGCTGGCGTCGGCGGTGACCGCGATCGCCGCCGGCTACGGCCACAGTCTCGCGGTGATCAGCTAGTCCCGGTCACGAACGCGGCGAGACGCTCGGACTGGTCAAGGCGGCTTGGCTCGTGCATGTACATCATGTGGCCGGCCTCGTAATACGCGAACTCGACGTTGCTAGCCAGCTCGGCTGGGATAGCGAGGTGGGCGATGTCGTTCTCGGCGGCGAGATATGGCGTGGCCGCGTCGTAGTACCCGCAGGCCACGTGCAGCCGCATGTGCGGGTTGACCCGCATGGCCTCGGCGAGCTTGTCGAGCACGAACAAGTGCTGCGCCTCGAACTCCTTATACGACCACGGCTGCACCCGGTCGGTGAGCACCTCGTACGGCAGGTCGCTTGAGTAGCCCAGCTCGGCGCGGACGTACTGGTTTAGCGCCGCCGCGTACGGGCCGATGATCGCGTCGATCGACGGGTCGGTGCTCCAGCGTTCCCTGCCGTAGTCGCTGTCCCAGCCGGTGAACCTGCCGTCGATCCGGCCGACCGTCCTGCGCTGGTCACGCAGCAGCTCGGTCAGGAACCTGACGTGCTCGGGCCGCAGGTCGACCCGGTCAACGTAGTCCTCGGACAGCCCGGTCAGCGCCGCGATCCTGGCCACCGCAGCCGCCCGCTCATCGGCACTGAGCCGGGAGCCGAGCGCCAGCACGCGCGGGTACTCGCTCGCCGCGTACTCCTGGGCCTCCGCCAGAACCTCCCGCAGCGGCCGATCGCCGTGCTTACCGTGATAGTTCGCGATCGCGGCATACGTCGGCAGGTAGTTCACGTAAGGATCGTCGTTGCCCGAGGTGAACATCACCGAGCCGCCGTTGAGGAAGCACGAGATCAGGATCAGGCCGTTCAGGTAGAGCCCATAGCGTTGCTGGAGGTGCCTGGCCAGCGCGGCCGCCCTGGTGGTGCCGTAGGACTCTCCGCACAGATACTTCGGCGACATCCAGCGCCCGTTGCGCGTGGTCCAGAGCCTGATCATCTCGCCGACCGACTCGATGTCACCGCCGAAACCGTGGAAGTCCCTGGACTTCTCGCCCTTGACCGCCCGCGAGTACCCGGTCGATACCGGGTCGATGAAGACAAGGTCGGAATGGCGCAGCAGGGTCTGCGCATTGTCGGCGAGCCCGTAAGGCGGCGGCAGCAGCTCGCCGGCGTCGCCCATGAGCACCCGACGGGGCCCGAGCACCCCGAGGTGCAGCCAGATGCTCGAGGAACCTGGTCCGCCGTTAAACGCGAAGGTAACCGGCCGGCCGGCCGGATCGGTGTCGTCGGCCGTGTAGGCGACCATGAACACCTCGGCCTTGGCCTGCGGGCCGTCGAACTTGTCGTCGGTGTGCGCCTCGGTACGGAGCACGATCCGTCCGGCGGTCGCCGTATACCGGAGCTCAGCGCCGTCCACGGTGATCGAATGCGAGGTGGTGACCAGTTCGTCGGCCGGCTCAGTGTCCTTGCGATCGGGATCGATGTTCTTGCGATCGGCGTCGTCCGGGCCTGGTGTCTCCTTGCTGTCCTTTGGGTCAGCGGCCTGCGTCTCGGCCTCATCCGGCATATTCGACTCCTGGGTGCGGGGCAGGCAAACAGGCTAGCGCGGCTGCCGAACTGGCCCCAACCAGACATCCTCCGCCGGCGTCTGCGTTTCGACTGGGGCTATGTGGCCAACATCGCGATGCCGCGCCGCAGCACTATCTTCGTGGTCAGCCACGCCATCTCACTCGAGGCCACGACCAACGGCGGCAGGAACTGGCATGTCGTGAAGCCGCCGCTGGGCGGTACCGGTAAGCGACACGTACCAGGTGCTGTTCTTCAGCGCAGCCAACGGGATCGTATTCGGCCTCGACCAGAATGCGAACGAAACGCCTGCCATCTGGCACACCGCAGATGGCGGTACGCACTGGACCGAGGACCTGCCGGTTATCGGCCAGACGCCTCGACCAGCGCGCGGAAGAGCGCGGGATCGTTGCCCGCTTCCGGATGCCACTGCACGCCGATCGCGAAAACACCATCTAGCTCGACCGCCTCGACCGTGCCGTCCTCGGCCCAGGCGGCGGCGACGAGTCCGTCGCCGAGCCGCTCGATGCCCTGGTGATGGTGGGTCGGCACGACGCGAGCGCCCTCGCCGAGTATCGCGGCCAGGCGGGACCTCGACCCGGACGGGCCGATTGTCACCTTGTGCTCGGCCATGGTGCCCGGCGTGGGGGAGTGACTGTCGTTGCCGACTACATCGGGCATGTGCTGGATCAGCGTTCCTCCCAGCGCGACGTTCATCAGCTGCATGCCGCGGCAGATTCCCAGGACAGGGGCACCCGCCGCGCGCGCCGCGCGGAACAGCGCGATTTCGGCCTCGTCCCGCTCCGGCCGCACGATCGTGGTATGCGGGCCAGCCTGCTGCCCGTACCGGCCAGGTTCGATATCCGGCCCGCCGGAGATGATCAGAGCGTCCAGCTTGCCAACAGCACCCTCGATGCCCGACACCGGCGGCAGAAGGACCGGGACCCCGCCTGCCGCCGCAACGTTGTCGGCATAATTACGCGGGAGCAGGCTGGCGGGCATGTCCCAGAGTCCCCAGCGCGCGACCTCGCTGTAGGCGCTGATCCCGATGAGCGGTGGCCTCTGGGCGCTCATAGCGGCGTCACGTAGGCGCCGGCGATCCCCCCGTCCACCAGGAACTGCGAGGCCGTGATGAATGAGGAGTCGTCGCTGGCCAGGAACGCCACCGCGGCGGCGATCTCCTCCGGCTCCGCGAACCGGCCCAGCGGCACGTGCACTAGCCGGCGCTCGGCGCGCTCCGGATCGGCAGCGAACAACTCGCGCAGCAACGGCGTGTTCACCGGGCCAGGGCACAGGGCGTTCACCCTGATCCCTTCCCTGGCGAACTGGACGCCGAGCTCCCTGCTCATCGCGAGCACTCCGCCCTTGGATGCGGTGTAGGAGATCTGCGACGTGGCGGCTCCGAGCACAGCCACGAACGAGGCTGTGTTGATGATCGAGCCCTTGCCCTGCCGCTGCATATACGGGATCTCGTACTTGCAGCACAAGTAGACCGACGTGAGATTGATCTCCTGCACCCGCCGCCAAGCCTCGATGCCGGTGGTCAGGATCGAATCGTCGTCCGGTGGTGAGATGCCCGCGTTGTTGAACGCGATGTCGATCCGACCGAACTCCGCGGCCACGTCGTCGAACAGCTGCCTGACATCCTCCTCGCTGGCCACGTCGGCCCCCATGAAAACGCCGCGGGTCTCCTCAGCCGCGGCTTGCCCGGCCGCCTTGTCGACGTCGACGGCGACGACCGTGGCGCCTTCGGCTGCCAGCCGCCGGGCACTAGCCAATCCGATGCCGCTGCCAGCTCCTGTGATGACAGCGACACGGTCCTGCAAGCGCTGCATTGCGCGTCTCCTGATCAGTTTGTCTGTAGCGCGCGCGTCGGGAAAACCCGCCGCGCGGCCGCTCACTCCTGGGTTGAGATGAAGACGTTCTTCGTCTCGGTGAACGCGTCGAGCGCGTCCGGGCCAAGCTCCCGGCCGAGCCCCGACTGCTTGAACCCGCCGAACGGGGTCCAGTACCGCACCGACGAGTGCGAGTTGACCGAGAGGTTTCCGGTCTCTACGGCCCGCGCCACCCGGATGGCGCGGCCGATGTTGGCTGTCCAGATCGACCCCGACAGCCCATAGGGCGTGTCATTGGCTATCTCGATCGCGTCAGCCTCGTCCTCGAATGGCGTCACTGTCACGACCGGCCCGAAGACCTCCTCGGTATACGCCGGCGCGGTCAAGCCGATCGGCGCGAGCACGATGGGCGCGAACCAGTACCCTGGGCCGTCCGGCGCGGTGCCGCGGAATGCCACCGGCGCATCGTCTGGAACATATTTAGCAACGGAAGCCCGGTGGCTGGCCGAGATCAGCGGGCCCATCTCGGTTCCCGGCAGCGATGGGTCGCCCACCTTGACGCCCTCCACGGCAGGCTCGAGCCGTTCCATGAACTCCTCGAGCACTGAGCGCTGCACCAGGATCCGCGACCGCGCGCAGCAGTCCTGGCCCGCGTTGTCAAAAACGCCGTACGGCGCAGTCGCCGCGGCGCGCTCGATGTCGGAGTCGGCGAAGACGATGTTGGCGCTCTTGCCGCCAAGCTCCAGGGTCAACCGCTTCACCTGCTTCGCGCAGCCGGCCATGATCTGCTGGCCGACCTCAGTTGACCCGGTGAAGACGATCTTCCTGACCGCCGGATGGTCAACCAGGCGCTGGCCGACCACCGAGCCCTTACCAGGCAGGACCTGGAAGACATGCTCTGGCAGGCCGGCCTCGAGCGCCAGCTCGCCGATCCGCATCGCGGTCAGCGGCGTCATCTCGGCGGGCTTGGCAACGACCGTGTTACCGGCGGCCAGCGCTGGTGCCATACCCCAGGACAGGATTGGCATCGGGAAGTTCCACGGCACGATCAGGCCGACCACGCCAAGCGGCTCGGCGAAAGTGACGTTGAGCCCGCCTGCCACTGGTATCTGCTTGCCGATCAGCCGCTCGGGCGCGCCAGCGTAATACTGCAGGACATCCCGCACCTGGCCGGCCTCCCACCGGGCTGCCCCGATCGGATGCCCGGAGTTCGCGACCTCGAGGCGGGCAAGCTCCTCGGCATGCGAGTCCACCTGGGCGGCGAAGGCCCGCAGCAGGCTCGCCCGATCGCCCGGCGCGACCGACCGCCAGGTGCGCTGCGCGACCTCGGCGCGGGCGATGGCGGCATCGGCCTCCTCGGACGACGTACCAGGGACTGTCGACACCGGCTGCTCGGTCGCCGGATTCAGGACTGTGTAGGAAGTCATGGTCCTCACAACCGTTCGAAGCAGCGGCGTAGTTCCCAATCGGTGACGGCCGCGTCGAACGCCGCCAACTCGACCCGTGCGTAGTTGGCGTAATGGCTGACGACATCGCCGCCGAACGCCTGCTTGGCCAGAGGGCTGTTCTCCCAGAGCTCGAGCGCGTCGCGCAGCGTGTGCGGAACCTTCGGCCCCTCGTCGATGTAGGCATTGCCGCCGAATGCCTCTTCCAGCGAGAGCTCGTTGTCTATGCCGTGCAGACCGGCCGCGATCATCCCCGCGACCGCCAGGTAGGGGTTGACGTCTCCGCCCGGCGTCCTGTTCTCGACCCTGAGCGACTGGCCGTGCCCCACCAGGCGCAGCGCGCAGGTCCTGTTATCCACCCCCCAGCGGACCGCGGTCGGGGCGAAGCTGCCCGGCACGTACCGCTTGTAGGAGTTGATGTTGGGCGCGTAGAGCAGGGTCAGTTCCCGCATGGCGGCGAGCTGGCCGGCCAGGAAGTGCTGGCCGAGCGCGGACAGGCCGTGCGGACCATCGCCGGCCAGGACCGGAGCGCCGCCCAGTCCCGGCTTGCCGCCAGGACCCCGCGTCTCCTGCTCGCGCAGCGACAGGTGAATGTGGCACGAGTTGCCCTCGCGCTGGTTCGGCTTGGCCATGAACGTCAGCGACATGCCATCCTGCGCGGCAATCTCCTTGGCGCCGGTCTTGTAGATCGAGTGGTTGTCGCAGGTGGTAACCGCGTCGGAGTAGCGGAACGCGATCTCGTGCTGGCCAAAATTGCACTCGCCCTTGGCCGACTCCACGTACATACCGGCGCCGGCCATTCCGGTCGTGATCCTGCGCAGCAGCGGGTCGATCCTTGACGTGCCCAGGATTGAGTAGTCGACGTTGTACTGGTTGGCCGGGGTCAGGTTCGCGTAACCCTTGTCCGCGGCCTGCTCGTAGCTGTCGCGGTAGACGATGAACTCAAGTTCGGTCCCGGCCAACCCGACCCAGCCGCGCTCGGCCAGCCGCGCGGCCTGCGCCTGCAGGATCTGCCGCGGCGACGCCACCACGGGCACCCCGTCCAGCCAGGTCAGGTCGGCGAGGACCAGGGCGGTGGCCGGCAGCCACGGCAGCCAGCGCAGCGTCGTCAGGTCGGGTTTGAGCACGAAGTCGCCGTAGCCGCGCTCCCAGGAGGACATTTCGTACCCGCCCACGGTGTTCATGTCCACGTCCACCGCGAGCAGGTAGTTGCAGCCCTCTGCGTAGTGCTCGGCCACCTCGTCGATGAAGTACTCCGCCGACAGGCGCTTGCCCGCCAGCCGGCCCTGCATGTCGGTGAAGGCGAGCGTCACCGTGTCGATCCCGCCCGCACCAACGGCCTCGTCCAGCTGAGCCCGGCTCAGCATTCCGGGCCTCGCGGCCGCGCCGCCGCCGTGACTGTCCGCCATGAACCGTCCTGTCTCAGACCTGCTCGAGCTCGTGCTCGATCGCAGCCAGCTCCTCCGCCGTCCCCTGGACCCTCGGCCCGGTAAACCAGTTCTTGGCCGAGAGAGCCCAGTAGATCCAAGCGAAACCAAGCACCACGGCCACCGCCACGACCGCGTAGTTGAAGGTCGCAAAGCCGATGGGACCAGCCTGCGGCAGCATGAACAAGATCGTGATGAATCCCACCCAGATAACCGCGGTCCAGCCGACCAGGTAGCTCCATCGTCCCAGGTGCCACGGCCCGCGCTGGAAGGTCTCACCCTGACGCAGCCGGAGGAAGGTGGGGATGACGTAGGCGATGTACAGCCCGATGACCGCGATCGAGGTGACGGCGAAGTAAGCGGCGCTGTTCCACAGGTAAGGCAGGCCGAGAACGAGCGCGCCCCCCGCCGCCAGCCAGATCGCATTGGTTGGCGTCCTGGTGCGCTTATTGACACGGTGCCAGAGATCCGATCCGGGCAGCGCGCCGTCCCGAGAGAACGCGTAGATCATCCGCGAGTTGGCTGTCACCGAGGACATGCCGCAGAACAGCTGGGCACCGATCGCGATCAGCAGCAGCAACTCCCCGCCGGTTTTGCCGACCGCGTCGATGAAGATCTGAGCGGGCGGCACGCCGGTCGCCGACAGGCGCTCCGCCTCGTAGTGCTGGATCGCGAAGGTCAGGCCGATGAGCAGCACCCAGCCGGCGAACAGAGAGACCACGATCGACATCACGATCCCGCGCGGGCCGCCGCGGGCCGCCTGGTACGTTTCCTCAGTCATGTGCGCCGACGCGTCATAGCCGGTGAAGGTGTACTGGGCCAGCAGCAGGCCGATCAGGATGACGTATATCGCGGGCACGTGCAGCCCAGTGTCGTTGACGTAATGCCCGAACACCGTGCCGGCCGGCAGGTGGTGCGACGGGACGAACGCCAGAACGCCGACGATGATCAGCACACCGGTGATGTGCCACCACACGCTGATGTCGTTGAGCAGGGCGACCAGCCGGATCCCGAACTGGTTCAGCAGGCCGTGCACGGCGAGCACGATCGCGAAGATCAAGATCGTCACCCAGTGCGCGGTGCTGACACCCCACTGCAGGTTCAGGAAGGCGTTGATGAAGAACGCAGCGCCGAAGTCGATTCCCGCGGTGACCGCGACCTGGCCGAGGAAATTGAACCAGCCCGTGAACCAGGACCAGGCGGGGCCGTTCCGCTTCGCCAGCTTCGCCGCCCAGTAGTACAGGCCGCCCGCAGTCGGGTAGCTCGAGCACACCTCGGCCATGGCCAGGCCGACGAACAGCGTCATGATGCCGACGAAAGGCCAGCCCCAGACGATCACGGCAGGGCCGCCGGTAGTCATCCCGTAGAAGTACAGCGTGAGACAGCCGGACAGGATCGAGATGATCGTGAACGAGACGGCGAAGTTCGAGAAGCCGGACATCCGCCGGAGCAGTTCCTGGGCATAGCCGAGCGTGTGCAGCTCTTCTTCGTCGCTCAGGACCGCAGAGGGTGCTTGGTTGGCCGACACAGCGCGCTCCTAGGGGTTCGGGTCTAGCGGAGCCGGAGAATTAATGGTCTAATAACAGACCAATTGAGGGTCTAGCTGGTGCGAATGTCAAGAGTTCGGGCCAGAAAGATCGCGTGCGCCACAGACTCCGGCACGCGGGTAAGGGGAGGCCCGCGTGCCGGTCTTGGCATGCACGCGTGTGCCGCTCGCATCAGTCTCCGTGCGTGACGGGTCAGCTTCGGCAGCAGAGGCGGTGTCCGTGGGCGTTGGCGGTGACCTGAGCGGGGTATTCCGCCCGGTCCGCGAAGGCAACGCGTTCGAGGAGACCGTCGAGCGGCTGCTGACCGTGATCAAGCTCGGACTGATCGGCCCGGGCGATCGGTTCCCGCCCGAGCGCGAGCTCGCAGCCCAGCTCGGGATCAGCCGCCTGACGCTTCGCGAGGCGATCCGCGAGCTCCAGCGGGCCGACTATGTCGAGTCCAGGCGGGGGAGGCTGGGCGGCACGTTCATCACCTACACGAGGCCCGCCCCGAACATGAGCGATCTGCGCAGGCTGGCGCAGGAGCGCGGCAAGAAGGTGGCCGATGCGCTCACGTTCCGCTACGCCGTCGAGACAGGGGCCGCCGACATGCTGGCCCAGCAGCTCGCGGCCGCCCCGGCGAGTCAGCCGATCGCGCCCGTGGCGGCTCCGGCGGCCGATGGCATCCGCCCCTCCCAGCGCGAGGTACTGCTCGCCCGGATGGCCGACGTCAACAACGCTGGGCCGCAGGAGTACCGGCGGATGGACACGCTGTTCCACCTGGCTATCGCCGAGCTGACCGGCTCGAGCCTGCTCGCCAGCGCCTGCACCGAGGCCAGGATGCAGCTGAACGACTTGCTCAACGCGATCCCCGTGCTCAAGCTGAACATCGCCCACGCCGCCACCCAGCACGCCGCGATCGTCGACGCGATCCTGGCCGGCGACCCGGAGCGGGCCAGGACCGCCGTGGCCGAGCATCTGGCCGGCACTGGCTCCCTGCTCCGCGGCTTCCTCGGCTAGCGGCTCGCGCCTCCTGGCTCGCTCAGCGCCCGACATTCAGCGGGTGATGGCATGCGGCCTGGTGCCCCTCGGTGCCGTGGGTGATCAGCGGCGGCTCCACCTGCGAGCAGATCTCGGTCGCGTACTTGCACCGCGGGTGGAACCTGCACCCGGACGGCGGCACGATCGGGCTCGGCACATCGCCCTCCAGCACGATCTGCTCGCGCTGCGCCGTGATCACCGGGTCTGGAATCGGGACTGCTGACAGCAGCGCCTCGGTGTACGGATGCACCGGGCGCTTGTACAGCTCCTCGGCGGGGGAGAGCTCCACGATCTTCCCCAGGTACATGACGGCGATCCGGTCCGACACGTGCCTGACCACGCCGAGGTCGTGGGCGATGAAGATATACGTCAGGCCAAGCTCGTCCTGCAGGTCATCGAGCAGGTTGATCACCTGCGCCCTGATGGAGACGTCGAGTGCCGACACCGGCTCGTCCGCGACGATCAGCTTGGGATGCAGCGCGAGCGCCCGCGCGACGCCGATCCGCTGGCGCTGGCCGCCGGAGAACTCATGCGGGTAACGGTTGATGTGCTCAGGTGACAGGCCGACAAGCTCGAGCAGCTCCCGCACTCGTTCCCTGATCTGCCTGCGGTTGGAATCGCCATGGATGCGCAGCGGATCGGCGATGATGGTTCCTACCCGCTTGCGGGGGTTCAGCGACGCGTACGGGTCCTGGAAGACCATCTGCGCCTCGCCGCGGATCGGCCGGAGCGCGCGCCTGGACAGCCGGGAGATGTCCTTGCCGTCGAAGATGATCGACCCGCTGGTCAGCTCCTGCAGCCTGATGATGCACCGGCCGAGGGTGGACTTGCCGCAGCCGGACTCGCCGACCAGGCCGAGCGTCTCCCCCGGCCTGACCTCGATGCTGACGTCGTCGACGGCGTGCACCCGGCCGACCTCGCGCTGGAACACGATCCCGCGCTTGATCGGGAAATACTTCTTCAAGTGCTCGACCCGCAGGAGCACGCTGCCATCCTGGCTCGCGCTCGCGGCTTGTGCCGCGCTTGTCGCCTCGTCAGGCCCGGCGCTCATGACGCTCCCTCGACCAGCTCGGGATGGATGGTCCGGTCCCTTCGGCTTCGCTTGAGCGCCGGATCGAGAAAACACGCGTCGGTGTGGTCGAAGGACGCCCGGTTCGCGAGCGGGGGCACCTGGTCGCAGGCATCGAACCGCTCGGGGCACCGGTCACCGAAGGCGCAGCCTGGCGGCAGGTTGATCAGGGAGGGCGGCAGTCCGCGGATGGCGGTCAGCCGCCTCGGCTTGGGCCGGTCGATCCTGGCGATCGACCCGAGCAGGCCCCAGGTGTACGGATGCTGAGCGTCGTAGAAGACGTCCATTTTGGTGCCCTGCTCGATGATCCGCCCGGCATACATCACAGCGACCCTGTCCGCGACGTCGGCCACCACGCCCATGTCGTGCGTGATCAGCACGACCGCCGAGCCGAACTCGTCCTTCAGCTTCTTGATCAGACTGAGTATCTGAGCCTGAATGGTCACGTCGAGCGCTGTGGTTGGCTCGTCGGCGATCAGCAGGCTGGGGCTGCAGGACAGCGCCATCGCGATCATCACCCGCTGCCGCATACCACCGGAGAACTGGTGCGGGAAGTCGTCGACCCGCTCGGCCGGATGCGGGATGCCGACGGCCGCGAGCAGCTCGATCGTCCGGCTCCTCGCCGCCTGCTTCGACACCCGCTCGTGCGCCCTGATCTGCTCACTGATCTGCCAGCCTACCCGGTAGACGGGGTTGAGCGAGGTCATCGGGTCCTGGAAGATCATGGCGATCTCGGAGCCGCGCACCTGGCGCAGTTCGGCCTGGTTCAGCGTCATCAGGTCGCGGCCTCTGTAGATCACCTCGCCCTCGAACCTGGCGTTCGGGTCGATGATCAATCGCATCACCGACATCATCGTGACGCTCTTGCCCGAGCCAGATTCGCCAACGATGCCAAGCGTCTCGCCCTCCGACACGGTGAACGACACACCGTCGACCGCCCGTACGACGCCGTCCTCGGTGCGGAAGCTCACCTTGAGGTTGCGGACTTCAAGCAGGGGCTCAGCCATTCAGCACCGCCATTACGCCGGCCGCACTCTCGGGTCTAGCCCGGCGTAGGCGATGTCGACGAGCGTGTTCGCGAGCACGATGAAGAACGCGCCGTAGATCACCGTAGTCATGATCACCGGGAGGTCCAGGCCGGTCAGAGACTGGTAGGTCAGGAATCCGACGCCGTGAATCGCGAACACTACCTCGGTCAGCAGGGCCCCGCCGCCTACCAGGACCCCGAAGTCGAGCCCGAAGAGGCTGACGAACGTGATCATCGATGTCCGCAGCGTGTGCCTGAACAGGACCCGCCGCTCGGTCAGTCCTTTGGCCCTCGCGGTCCTGATGTAGTCCTCGTTCTGGATCTCAAGCAGGTTCGCGCGCAGGACCCTGGCGTAGAAGCCGATGTACATAATCGAGAGCGTTATCCACGGGAAGACCAGTCCCTTGAACCAGAGCACCGGGTTCTGCGTGAACGGCGTGTACCCGAGCGGCGGCACCCAGCTGAATAGGAACGAGTGGTGCAGCCGGCTCTGGGGGACCAGGTTGACCACCTCGCCGACCCAGAAAACGGGCATGGAAATGCCGATCAGCGCGATGATCATCAGGAGCGGGTCAAGCACCGTCCCCCGCAAGACCGCGGCCCCCACGCCCATGAGGATCGCCATCACGACCCAGATGACCGCGGCTCCGAAGACGAGGGAAAGCGTCGCCGGTGCCGCGGCGGTGACCTCGGGTATCACGCGCTGGCCCTGGTTCGAGTAGGACACCAGGTCACGGCTGATGAAGATCTTCTTCATCATCAGGCCGTACTGGACGGGGAACGGGCGGTCGAGACCGAACTGGTGGCGTATCTCGGCCAGGATCTGCGGGCTCGGGTTGCGACCCGCGATCTGCCTGGCCGGGTCGATGCCTGGCGTCTTGAAGAAGATCACAAACACGAGCACCGTGATGGCGAAGAGCACGAGCACGGTCCACAGCGTCCGCCCGCAGCTTGGCGCGCGGGTCGAGCGCGTCCCTGACGCCGTCGCCGAGCACGTTCAGCGCCAGGACGGTCAGCACGATCATGATCCCGGGCGCGATCGCCACCCACGGACGGGTGTAGAGCAGGTCCTGGCCATCGCTGATGATCGTCCCCCAGCTCGCGTTGGGCGGTTGCACCCCGATCGATAGGAAGGACAGCGCCGACTCGGTCAGGATCGTGGTGGCGATCATCAGCGGGAGCAGCACGATCACCACGGACACGATATTGGGCAGGATGTCGGAGAAGATGAGCCTCACGTCGGACGCACCCTGGGCAATCCCGGCCTGGACGAATTCCTTCTCGGAGACAGAAAGCACGTGGCCGCGGATCGGCCGGTACACATAGGGCAGGTAGATGAAGGCGATGATGAGAGTGGGCAGCCACAAGCTGGTGGCCACCAGGTGCAGCGGGCCGATGGACAGGCCGTTCGACGTGGTCAGGAGTACCGTCGAGATCGAGATCGCCAGCAGGTACACAGGGAACGCCCAGATGATGTCCATCAGCCGGGACAGCGCCGCGTCGATGATCCCGCCGAAGTAGCCGGCGATCAGCGCGATGACCGTGGCGATCACGCAGCAGAACACCGCCGAGCCGATCCCGATCTCCAGCGAGCTGCGGCCGCCGTACAGCACCCTGGCCATCACGTCGCGGCCCTGCTGATCAGCGCCGAGGAAATAGTTGCTGATATCCCAGGTCGGCCCTATCGGAGTCTCTCCCAGCTTCAGGAGGCCGCCGCCCTGCTGCAGCAGCGGTACCCGGTGCCCGTGGATGATGGTGGTGCCGCTCAGGTTGTTCGCGAACGCGTTCACCTTCGCGATGTCGTGCGCGTACAGCGGCGCCGCGAAGCTGACCGCGATGATGAGCAGGAAGAGCACGAGCGCCGCCATAGCGATGCGGTTACGCCACAGCCGCCGGCCGGCCAGCGCCCACGGACTGCGCCCGCTGATCTCCGGCTCGAGGTCAGGTGCCTGGCCCGGAGGCTCAGCGGACTCGGTGAGCGCGATCGCCATCAGCGGCCACCTGGGTGGCCGCTGACGGCGACGGCGCGAGCAGTTGTTACTTCGATAGCCACTGCTGATCGATCAGGATGTACCACTGCGGGTTCCACTGGTATCCGTGCACCCGGCTAGACAGGAAGTCGATCTGCTTGGGATTGTACAGATCCACCCACGGCGCCTGGTCGGTCATCGCGTGATCGACCTGGGCCCAGATGGCGTTCGCTGCCGTCGGGTCCGTGACACTGAGTTGCTCTGCCTTGTCCATCTGCGCCTGGATGGACTTGTCGCAGAACGCCGCGATATTCGGGCTGGCATCGCTGCCAGGATGGATGCTGCCGCAGCCGAGCAGCACGTTCAGGAAGTCCGACGGCGCCGGGTAGTCCTGATACCACGCGGACCAGGCGATGTTCCACTTCTTGGAGTTGTTGGAGTTCTGCACAAACGGGTATTGGATGCTGCCGGCCAGTGCCTGGAGCGAGGCCTTGTACCCGATCTTGTTCAGGTCAGACACCATCTGCTCCCCGAGCGCCTTATCGGGAATGTCGGTGTTGACCACAACCTTCATGCCCGCGGTACCCGACGCCTTCACCAGCGCCTTCGCCTTGGCCAGATCGGGCCCGGTCCACTTGGTCGTGTCCGATCCCGCGGTGTACGGGCAGTAAGGCTTGTAGCCGGGGAAGTTGGGCGGCAGGACCTGGCAGGTCGGGACGGCGAGGGACGGGCCGCCGCCAATCTTGACGTAGGCGTTCCTGTCGGCGGCGAAGTTGGCCGCCTGGCGCGCCTTCAGATTGTTGAACGGCGGCTGCTTGGTGTTGAAAGCGAAGTACCAGTCGGCAGTCAGCGGGTTCACGTGCACCTGCTTGGCGTACTGCGCTCCGTTCAGCTCATTCAGCCGGTCGGCCGGGATCACGTCACCGTCGAACACCTCGTCGGCCTGGCCGTTCTGGACCGCCGTGACCTCGTCGGAGACGGTTTGCCCGTACTTCTCGACGATCTTGTCGGGGTAGCCGGCGGGCTGCGCCTCGGCGTTCCAGACGTGGAAGTACTTGTTGCGGACAAGCACCGCTTCTTTGTTGGGGTTGTACGACTGCCACAGGTAAGGACCTGTGCCCGGCGGCACGTTGTTGCCGGTGAGCTTCATCGACGTGCTGGCCGGCACCACGTAGGCGAATGGCAGCGCGAGTTTGTCGAGGAACTCGGGGTCGGCCGCAGTCAGGTGAATGGTCAGCGTGTAGTTAGTGTCGTCGGCGACCACGCCCTGGCTGAGGTCGCACTTCCCGGTCTTGGCGGCATTGCCGCACTTCGACGCGCCCACGATGCCCGAGTAGAAGGTGGTTGGCCCCGGCACCGTGAACTGCCGCTCGAATGTCGTGACGAAGTCGCTCGGCTTCATCACCTGGCCGTTGGAGAACTTGATTCCCTTCCTGATGTGGAAGACATACGTCTTGCCACCGGCCGTCGGGGTGGGGATCGAGGCAGCCAGGTCCGGCACGATCTGGGTGCCCGCTGTGCCGCCGACCCGCTTGAACTGGACAAGCCCGTCGTGGGTGTCTATCGCCAGCTGCCACTCCTCGAGCGTGTAGTTCTGGGCCAGATCGGCCACGCCGAAGGCGGAGTTGGCGAGAATCGTGTAAGTGCCGCCGGTATGCCCCGCGGCCGCGCTCGACGAGCCAGGCGAAGGAGAGCCGGAACTGCCGCATCCAGCCGCTACCAAAGCGCCCGCGGTCAGGGTAGCAGCACCGAGACGACGGAGCGCCTTGCGCCCGCCTGATCTCGCCGGGGGACAGTCACGCCTCGCGACACCGATGTCGTGGGTTGGTCGTCCAGGGATATCGGGCGTATCCGATTTAGCCGGAATAGGTATCATCTGGCACCTCCTTACGGCTGTTATACATCGATCCAGCGTCCTGCCGTAAGGGAATCCCGCATAACGCTTTGGGTGCGGTCAGGCTTCGTGTTGAACCACATGGCGCCCTCGGCAGTCACTCGCCGCAGGTCGCCGGGGCGGATCTCGTTGAACTGAACCACCATATGCGCCGGTCCGCGCAGGTTGAAGTTCGGCTTGTCTGCCAGGCTCGCCTCGTCCAGTTCCAGGCCGATGACCCTCATGGCGATGGCCCGCAGCGCGATCGTCGCCTCGAGCCTGGCGAGCGGCGCACCCAGGCAGAAGTGCGGCCCGGCAGCGAAGGCCAGATGCTCCCTCGCGCCGCGAAAGCAGCC
>Ga0209131_1001195_pt1 | contig 17989 bp, 20 predicted proteins | sample GraSoi_2013_40cm_FD_185826 | JGI IMG/M metagenome (GOLD analysis project Ga0209131, IMG submission 185826) | Grasslands soil microbial communities from the Angelo Coastal Reserve, California, USA - Sample 9_17_2013_40cm (SPAdes) (version 2) | ecosystem: Environmental > Terrestrial > Soil >...
CCTCCAGTTTTACTTCCACTGGATAATGCATCATCCCTTTTTTCCCTGCCATAATAAAAGCTCCTCCTGTGTTATTTCCTCACAGGAGGGCTTTCTTTTTCGTGTCTTCTTTTAGGGGTGCAGTTCAAGCTTTGTGGAGCCGTTTTTTTATTGATTGTTATGGATTTATTATATGCTTTGCGACACGTTTACTTTGCGCATGGCGATGAACCAGAGTGCAGCCAGCAATATGCCGCCCGCCAGAAACGGTACCGGCGCACCAAACCATTGAAAGAGTGAGCCAAAAAAGAGTGGAGTGATGGCGTTGGCTGCACTATAGAACCCGGCCGAAATGCCCAAAATACTGCCGGCCTCATCCTTTTCTGCCGATTTGGTAATCAAGCTGTTGATAGCCGGGTGCAGCACGCCACCGCCGAGTGCTGCCGGGAAGCTGGCAAATAAAATCCAGAGTATGCCCGGCCAGCTCCTGTTGCTTTCGGACGGTAATTCAACGTTGATGAGCTGCATGGAGGCCTGGCCTTGCATTTCGGATCTGATTTTGGCCTGGTTATACCAGGGCACCGGGATTTGCGGCGTGGTGGACGTCAAAATGAGTCCGATTGCCAAGCAATAGAGGCCGAGCATGACCAGCCAACGGTCGCCGTATTTTTTGCTCCATGGGCCGATCAAGCCTCCCTGGACAACAATAATGAATAACCCGGCCAGTGCGAACAAACCGGACGTATCGCGTGCGCCCATTCCCAGACGGTTGAGTGCGAACAGCGAGAACATCTGCTCATATCCGCCAAATGCCAACTGTTGGGCGAACATCAAAATCAACAAAATGCCGACGGTTGGCCGGCCTAAGGCCTGGAACATGCCCTGAAACGAAAATGGGGATCTGTGGGGAGTTGTACTTTTTTCGGACGTGTGTGTTTCGGACAGCCAGAAAAAAGTTAGCACAATCGAAACCAGGGAGAAAAGGGCAGCCGTAAAAGCAACAGCCGCGTAGTTGTCATTCGTTGCAACCAATATGGCAAAGGCAATCATTGGGCCAAGGATAAACCCCATTCCAAATGCTGCTCCGATCAGGCCAAGGCCCTGGGTGCGGGCTTTTTCGTTGGTCACATCAGTTATCACTGCCTGCGCCGTGGAAATATTTGCTCCGGAGATGCCATCGATGATGCGTGACAGGAATAACAACCAGAGTGAGTTGGCAAATCCGAGTAAAAGAAAGCCTGTCAGCGTTCCGATCTGGCTTGCCAGCAGGATTGGACGCCGTCCGAAGCGGTCGGAGAGACGCCCCAGGATGGGTGAGCCGATGAACTGCATGGCCGGGTAGGTGGAACCCAGGATACCGATAATCAAAGGACTCGCACCGAAACGGGCCGCGTATAACGGCATCAACGGGATAATGATTGACAAGCCAATCAGGTCGACCAGGATGATGACCAGTACGGGCAGGACTTTCTTGAAATCCAGTTTTGCGCCTGGGTCCGGTGGAGATGTTGCCATTTGGTTTTCCTTCTAGCAGCTTGTCGGAGAGAACAATTCTGCTGCAAAAATACCCTGTTTTGGCCCGATAATTAGGCTAAATCTGCCCAAAATGCCCCACAAAAGGCACAAATATGGGGCCAAAATGGGCTGAAATATCTTTCTTCGACAAGCTGCTAGCTGACTTCGTTTGCTGCATCCGATCCTGACCGGTTTTATAACCGGTCAGGATATTTGCGCGTCCTGGCCTAGGAAGTACAGCAGGTCGCGACACTCGGCGCCGTAGACAGGAGCGAGTTCGCTTGCGCCGCTCAAAACCATCTGGCTGAACTGCGCGAACGGCACGAAGCGCACTTCCGCCACTTCTGCCGGATCGAACCTGATCTACGCGGGATCGAACTCCGCGCGCGTCATATATACGTCGTTGAACTGCCGATCTATATAGGTCGCGTTCAGCGTGGCTCCAGAAAAATAGGAGAACAGGAAGTCGAGCTTCAGGCCGGAAGCATCGAAGCCCAGTTCCTCTTCGATCTCGCGCCGCACGCTGGCAGCGCTGAATTCGCCGGCGTTGACATGCCCGAGCACGGAGATGCTGTAGACCCCTAGGTAGTTGTCCACGCTCAAGGAGCGTTTCTGCAATAGCAACTCGCCTTTGGAATTGAACAAATATAGGTGGATGGCGCGGTGATATTTGCCCAGCCGGTGGATTTCCCCGGTGCGCAGGCCACTGGGGGAGAGCATGTCGATCAGGTCAGGTGGGGTCATTCTGCTTTCTCATTGCTACCTGCAGGTTGTTCTAAACCCGGACAAGGCTTTCGGAGAAAGATGCCCATGTCGATTTGATAAACAATACGGCCAGAACTGCTTCAACGATCAATAAAGGCAGGAAGCTTTGCAACTGACGTAATCCCAAGAACTGGTACCCGCGATTAGCAATTAGTTTGCGGGCCAGAAAATGCTCAAGGTAAACTGTGTAAATAGTCGAGTTTTGGAACATCGCGTAGTAGTGATCAGTGGATATCCCGTCGATAAGTTTTAGCAAATCGTTCGGGGCAGTCACCCTGACAAGTAGCATTTGGACGATGGAAATCAGCGCCAGAATCATGAAGATAACAACGATGTATACTTTTCGAGGTACGAAAGATAGTGGAATGACAAAGAACGGCAGGGCCGGGATGATGCCCCGGGGCGTAAATACCATTCCACCCCACCAGGCGAAATACCCCGATAGCAGTATCAAAAAGCCCAATATAATGCCGAAAGAACATGCAGCTTCCGCTCGATATTTGCTATTACGCCACATCGCGACCCAACCGATAAAGGCCAAAAGCAAGACCGGGCTTTGCCAGAAAATGCCCATCGTCGTGTGGAAGGTCATGTAAAACATAACATTCAGATTTGGCCATCCGATCCCCATCAGTCCGGTTGATTGTGGTTTGGCGAATAGGGCAAGGGATTCGTGCATATACCCGGTTGAAAGTGGGTTGTGAAAGGCAACCTGGTTATAGAGCAAAACCGCTGAGAGCGGTAAAAGACATCCCAACGCCAGAGACACATATACCTCCGGGCGAAAAATCCTCTTTTGCGTCCAGAGAACATGCAGAATATAGATGCCGATGATCAACGAAATTGCTGCAGTCGTATATTCGGTGATGAAGGCAAAGGCCAGGAAATAAGCGGAGATGAATACTTTGATGGGATGTGCCCGTCCCTCTTTTTTGATATGGAACCACAGAAAAAAAGCGATGAAAAGGAACGTGCCGGCCAGCGAATGCCCGTAGTACTCTGTGCTATAGTAGAAAAAGGGTGTACCCAGGCAGATCACCAGCGTCACCAGCAAAGCATACAGCGCATTTCCAGAAATTTCCTTTGCGAAGGAATACACTAGTGGAGCCAGGAAAGCGCAGATCAGGCTAATGGCCAGGAAAGTGATCAACTCTTTGAAAATGAACACTTCTATTTGGTATCCCAGGCTTTTCGACAGAACATAGATAGGCGTGTAAAACATGATCCCCAGTAAAGACGAACCGATCGCCTTATCGGAATAGTAATGCCCTTTGAAACGAGCCATATCACCGGTCGGGAGTGATTGGGTGTAATGGTCGATGGTGAGACTACCTTCCTCGACAAAAGCTTTGACGAGCGACATCCGGGAGTTTGCGTTCCAGTCATCAGCCTGCGGTAGACTTCCCTTTGGATACATCCGGGTGGTTGGAGAGAAGTATCCATAGAAGCATAAGACCATAAAAAAAACTAGCAGGATTTCCGAAATAAAGAATTTTTTGATCACGTTATATTGATCCTCTTTTCACGATTACGTGAAAATGGTTTTTCTGATTATGGCCTTACGATCCAAAAGCTGGAAGCCGCTTACTTGACGTCCACCAGTTCGACATCGAACACCAGCGTGGCATTGGGCGGGATGGCGCCGCCTGCGCCGCGCGCGCCGTAGCCCAACTCGGGCGGGATGGTCAGCGTGGCGTTGCCGCCGACCTTCATAAGGGCGATGCCTTCATCCCAGCCCTTGATGACGCGCCCGGCGCCAAGCGGGAACTCGATCGGCTCGCCGCGTTTGTAGGAACTGTCGAAGACCTTGCCGTCGGTCAGCTTGCCGGTGTAGTGCACGCTGACGGTTTTGCCCGCCACCGCCTGTGCGCCCGTGCCTGCCTGCGTTTCGACGTATTCCAGACCGCTGTTGGTTTTCATGCATTCTCCTTGGATGAGAGCTGGTGTTTGGAAGGTATTTTAACCACCGATGAAAAGGGTAAAACGAATTTTTTTCTAAAAATCGTTTTGAGAATCCCTTGCATCCCTTTCATCGGTGGTTGGCCAATCCCGAACTCAGGCTATTTTACCTTACCGGCCGGCTTTTCAAAACGGCAGGCTAGAAAATAGAATTGCTGGCAGCTTTTTAGCCTAGAACCTGCCTACAACCCCAACGAAATTAATGTGACTGCACTTAGAACCACCCGGTGATATGCCACCAGCGCGTCCAGCCGCCGATCGGCACGATCCCGAGAAAAACCAACAGCAGAGAAAGAACTACGGCGAGCAACGTGTGACGCGTACGTACGTCGTCTGTGGCTTTTTTCCATACGGCAGGCAGGTGGGCCGCGATCACGGCCAGGAACATGGTGATGGCGTGTTCCCAGCGGTAAACCGGGAAGCCTGTCCCGCCGAAACCGCTGACCAGCAAGAACAGCACCCCGAGCAGCATCTGCACGTCCATCAAACCGGCAAAGGTAGAGGTCAGGCGGCTGGCGCTTTGATCGAACGGCCTCTTTTGGATCAGCCCGATGCTCAGGCGTACGATCAGCACAATCGCGACCAGGGTTACCAGCCAGCGAGTGATCGAATGGATTGTCAGCAGAATCATCATACAAACCTCCCGGTAACACGCAGATTATACAGTATGGATGTTCTCACGTATAATCAGGAAAGCCAAAACTGTGGAGGAGCCATGTCCTATACATCCATTTTGACCGAGACGCGCGGTCGCGTGAGCCTGATTACTCTCAACCGTCCGCAGGCGTTGAATGCGCTCAATCGCGCACTGATGTCCGAACTGCTGGATGCGCTCACGGCTTTCGATGCCGACGCAGCCATCGGCGCGATTGTCATCACCGGCAGCGAGCGCGCTTTTGCCGCCGGAGCGGATATCAAAGAAATGGCCGACGCCTCGCCAGTCGATATGTTGACCAATGGTTTCATTGAACTGTTCGATGGCATGCGCCATATCAAAAAGCCGCTTATCGCGGCGGTCAGCGGCTTTGCCCTGGGTGGCGGCTGTGAACTGGCCCTGTCATGCGACATGATTATCGCCTCTGAAACAGCCCAATTTGGCCAGCCCGAAATCAACCTGGGTGTCATCCCCGGCGCGGGTGGCACACAGCGCCTGACCCGCGTGCTCGGGAAGGCGCTTGCGATGGAAATGATTCTAAACAATCGGACGCTCTCCGCCGAGGAAGCCCGGCAGTTTGGATTGGTCAACCGCGTCCTGCCTGCGGAGCATATGCTCGATGAAGCCCTCAACCTGGCGGCGGAGATCGCCTCACGCGCACCCCTGGCCGTTCGACTTGCTAAGGAAGCTGTCAACCAGGCCTTTGAGGGGTCGTTGTCCGAAGGCCTGGCTGACGAGCGCCGCCTGTTCTATATGCTTTTTGCCAGTGACGATCAAAAAGAAGGTATGCGTGCATTTCTCGAAAAACGAAAGGCCGACTGGAAGGGCAAGTAAGGATGTCGGAAATTAATTACCCGGATTTGAGCGCTGCGCTAGTGAGCCTGGAATTGGGCAAATTTCCGGTCATCGCGCACGCTTCCCTGCACGCTTTTGGCCGGGTCGATGGCGGCGCGGATACCTTTGTGCAGGCTTTGCTCGAGGCTGCTGGCGCGCTGATTATGCCAACCCATACCTATACCACCATGATTACCCCCACCGTCGGCCCAATGAATAACGGGATTGTGTATGGCAGCGGCCAGGATTTGAACCGCATGGCCGAGTTCTACTCCCCATCCATGCCGGCAGACCGGTTGATGGGTATTGTCCCTGAGGCACTACGCCAGCGGCCGGGAGCCAGGCGCTCCATGCACCCGATCTTATCTTTTGCGGGTATGGGCGCCGATAAAGCGCTGGCCGCACAGACGATGGCCGAGCCGCTGGCGCCCATTCGTATGCTGGCCGAATCAGACGGTTGGGTGCTGTTGCTGGGCGTGGATCATACCGCCAACACCGCCATCCATTATGCCGAAAAGCTGGCCGGGCGCAGGCAGTTTGTGCGCTGGGCGCTGACCGAAGGCGGCATTGTCGAGTGTCCCGGTTTCCCGGGCGACTCTTCCGGGTTTCAGGTAATCGAAAAAGAGATGCAGCCACACACCAAAAAGCTACAGGTTGGTGATGCGCTGGTGCAGGCCGTACCTTTGAAAACGCTGATTGCGGTGGTCGTGGAGCGGCTGAAGCAAAACCCGAAAGATTTGTTGTGCTCGAACTCCTCCTGCGCGCGTTGTAACGAGATTCGAAAAGTCTAGTGCTGCTGTATTTGTCTTGAATTAGGGGGCCAGGTGAAACAATAGTTGCAACAACCAGAATACTGCCATCCCCACCACGATCGTCATCAGCACATTCTTTGTCTTCCAGGCCACCAGGGCGGCTACCAGTCCGGCCAGCAGGCGTGGGTTATCAGGGTGAATATCCAGCAGCCCATTGCGCTGCACCAGTTCAGGGATGATAATGGCCGTCAGCACGGCGATCGGGACAAATCTCAGCGCACGCTGCACGATCACCGGCGCCTGCCAGCGTTCCAGCAGGGCGATGAATGAAAAACGCGTCAGGAAGGTCAACAACCCCAGGCCGATCATGGCCGGCCAGATGGTGCTCATTTCTTTTCACTCCATAGCCCCACCAGGATCCCGATCAATGCTGCGGTCAACAGGCTCAGTTTAAACGGCAGCCCGGCCGCAGCGACGGAGGTGAACCCGGCTACGAGGGCCGCCAGCGTACCGGCCCGATCTTTTAGCGCCGGCACTACCAGTGCGATGAAGATCAGCGGCAGCGTGAATTCCAGCCCCCATTCAGGTGGAACCTGGGTGCCGAGAAAGATGCCAATGGCGGTGCTGATCTGCCACCCGCTCCATAGCGTCAGCCCGGCGCCTAGGAAATACCAGTGCTTGTGGGTCCCGTCATCAGGTTGGTTGTAATGCGTAATGGTAACGGCATAGGCTTCATCGGTCAGCAGGTAGGAGAGCATCACTTTCCACCACAAGTTCAATCGTCGTGTATAAGGCGAGAGCGAGGCGCTGTAGAGCGCATGCCGCAGGTTGACCACAAAGCCGGTCGCGAGCATGACCGCCAGCGGCGCGTTCGCCTGCACCAGCTGTACCAGCACGAATTGGGCCGACCCGGCAAAGACGATCGACGACAGGGCCTGCGCGCTGGCGGGCGTCATGCCCGCCTCCAGGGCCGAGATGCCGTAGATCATCCCAAACGGGACCACGCCCACTAGGATGGGCAGTTCAGCCTTGAGCCCCAGCCAGAATTCACGCGCAGCCGCAGGAGTTGCATTCAGTGTTTCGTCCATGAGAGGATTATAGGCGAATTTTCGAGATCGTCATGTAAAATACCTTAAATCTGTAATTTACTGAAATTTTCTTTCCTCACGGAGACGCTGTGAATAACATCCTCGCCACCATTCTGACTTTTGTTATTGCGCTGGCCTGGCTGCGCCTGATGGATTTCTTTGCCGGGCGCGGCTGGATCGGCAGCCGCTTGAGCCGAAAAATCATCCATATCGGCACCGGGCCGATCTACGTGTTGTGCTGGCTGATGTTCAAAAACACACCGGATGCGCGCTGGCTGGCGGCGTTGGTCCCCTTGGCGATCACAGTTCAGTTTGCTCTGGTGGGCCTGGGGATTATCAAGGACAAAGCTTCCGTCCAGGCCATGTCGCGCAGCGGCGACCGGCGCGAGATTCTGCGCGGGCCGCTGTATTACGGGATTGTTTTTGTAGCCCTGACCCTGGTCTTTTGGAAAACATCCCCGGTTGGGATCGTGGCGCTGATGCTGATGTGCGGAGGGGACGGGATCGCCGACGTGGTCGGGCGGCGGATTGCCTCCCCGAAGCTACCCTGGAGCCGGGAAAAATCCGTGGCCGGGTCGCTGGGTGTATTCCTGGGCGGGTTCGTGGCGGCGGCAGCCGTACTGGCCGTCTACGTGGCGGCTGGTGCCTTCACCGGACCACTAACCGATTATCTTTTGCCCCTGGCGCTGGTCTGTCTGGCCGGCACGGCAGTGGAGTCTTTGCCTTACAGGGATATCGATAACGTCACAGTGCCGGTCGCGGCGGCCGTGCTGGGATACTTCCTGTTCTGGTGAGCTTCCCCTGGCAGGCATAGCATCCTTCGACCGTCCTTCCAGTAGGGAACGAGTAAGGTTCGAGTAAAGGCCAATCAACCTCCGTGAAGGCCCGGGCAGGCAAGAGCCATATATTCGTGTGTTACACTGCATAAACCAAAAAAGACCCCGCTCTCATCTCATCGAATGATAGCGGGGTCTTCTGTATCATTTCTCTTCTTTTTTCTCTTCTTCATCCTGGCCCAGGATCATCACCTTGAAGGCCTCGGCGTATTTGAGCTTCTTTTTCTTACCGCTCTCACGGGCCCAGTCGCGCATCTCCTTGGTTGGGTCCCACTCACCGAGCTGGCTGGCGTGTTTGCGCAGGGCTTCGATCTTGGTCTTGAGTGTCTTGCCGGTATCCACCCAGGTGTCGGGCTTCTCCACGCCGTGAATGTATAGGCGTTTGACCTCGTGTGGCTCGTAGCCCTCGTCCAGCAGGTCCGCAAAAACCAGCCGCGAGCCCGCAGACGGGAACACGGCGTAAGTTGCCAGTTGGGCCGCAGCGCGGTGGTCGGGATGGTTGATATAGCCGTTGCCGTAGAAAACAGCCTGCGGGTCGCCCGTCACAACAGCTTCTGGCTTGTACTTGCGGATTAGCCTGGTGACTTCCTTGCGCAGCGCCACGGTCGGCTCCAGTTCGCCGTCGGGATGGCGCATGAAGACAGTCTCCTGGATGCCGAGCACGGCGTTGGCCGCCTTCTGCTCTGACTCACGGATTTTGGCCAGTTTCGGCTTGTACTTTACGCCGTGAGCCGGGTCGTTCGAGCCGCCATCGCCGCTGGTGATGATCACCGAAACGATCTCGCAGCCGGCCGCCGCCCATTTGGCAAGGGTGCCGGCAACCGTAAACTCCTGGTCATCGGGATGGGCGTGGATGCTCATGGCGCGTTTGGGGATATATTCTTTTTTCTTTGACATGGAGTCTCCTTGACAATGGATGGATTTTACTCCATTCGATGTGTTGGTTGTTCTCCAAAACCCGTCCGCCCGTTTCCTGGCATCGACCGCGCACCTCGCCGAAATGCGGCAGGACAGGTGACGATGTGGGAGTACAATCGGAAGTGAATAATCCCCAAGGAGACATATATGACGATAGTTCTGGATGGTTCCAGCCTGACCGTCGAAAAACTGGTCCAGATTGCGCGCTTTGGCGAGCAGGTGGAGCTTGCGCCTGCCGCGCTGGAGCGCATTAAAGTCTGCCGTCTCATGCTCGAGGAAAAGCTTGCCAACAGGGAAATCATGTACGGCACGAATACCGGCATTGGCGAGTTCTCTGAAAAGGTCCTTTCCGATGAAGAAGTCAAGGAATTCCAGCGTTACCTGATCTACAACCATGCCGCCGGGATTGGCGACCCGGCGCCCGCAGAGCACGTGCGCGCGGCGCTGGCCGGGCGCATTAACGTGCATGCGCACGGCAACTCCGGTTGCCGGCCCGAGATCACGCAGACACTGATCGCGATGCTCAACCAGGGTGTCACGCCGGTCGTCTGTGCCAAAGGCTCGGTGGGCGCATCTGGCGACCTGGCCCCCATGGCGCAGGCCGCGCTGCTGCTGTTGGGCGAAGGGGAGGCCTTCTATCATGGCGAACGCCTGCCCGGCAGGGTGGCCATGGAAAAGGCCGGTATTCCCGTCCCCGGCCTGCAGGCGCGCGACGGATTGGCCGCCATCAACGGCTCCAACCTGCTGACAGCCATGAGCGCACTACATGTTTATGATATGGAACGTTTCCTTAAGCAGGCCGAGATTGCTGCCGCTATGTCACTGGAAGCGCTGCTGGCCAACCTGAAACCATACGATACACGCCTGCACGAACTGCGCGGCTTCCCCGGAGCGATCAAGTCGGCCGGTAATATCCGCAAATGCGTCGCAGGTTCAGACCTGGCCAGCGGCAAGATGAACACCAAGGTGCAGGATGCCTACTCGATGCGTTCCACGCCGCAGGTTATCGGCGCGGCACGGGACAGCATCCAGTACGCGCATACACAGGTGGAAATCGAACTGAACGGCGTGGGCGATAACCCGATCTTCATCCCTGAAGACCGCCTGACGCTGACCGGCGCGAACTTTCAGGGCAGTCCTGTGGCGCTGCCGATGGATATGGCAGGCGTGGCTGTTACGATGGTGTGTGTGCTCTCTGAACGCCGCCTGAACCGCCTGACCAACCCGGCCCTCTCGCAGGGACTGCCCGATTTCCTGGCCCACCACCCCGGCTTTTATTCCGGGCTGATGCTCAGCCAGTACACGGCAGACCACCTGATCGTCGAGCAGCGCATTCTTTCCAATCCCGCCTCAATCCAATCCATCCCGGCCGCGGCCGACCAGGAGGATTTCGTCTCGATGGGGATGAACACTGCCCTCAAGAACGGACAGATCCTGGATAACGCTTTTGGCGTGCTGGGTATCGAGTTCATGGCCGCCGCGCAGGCACTGGATTTCCGCCAATTCACTTTTGGGCAGGGCGTTCAAAAGGCGCGCGAGGTGATCAGGAACTACGTTCAACATCTTGAAGTGGACCGCCCGCTCTACCCGGACCACAACACGATGAAAGCCCTGGTGCGGTCCGGAGAAATCCTGGATGAAGTTGAGAAGACGATAGGAAAGTTGGCATAATCCGAATATGTTCCGTTGCCTGATCCCCCTCCTGGCCAGCGGCGTTTTGCTTGCCGCCTGCGCGGTCCGTCCTGTATCGAATTCCCCGAGCCCCATTCCTACTGAGACAGCCATGCCCATACCTGCCACACCCAGCGCCACACCTGGGCCCGCTGCTTTCCCCGATGTATTCGCCGCTGTACGTGCGCTTGCACGCGGCGTCAACATGGGGAATGCTCTCGATGCACCCAATGAAGGTGAGTGGGGCGTTACCATCAAAGAAGAATATTTTGAGCGCATCAAGCAGGCCGGGTTTAACGCCGTGCGTGTGCCTGTGCGCTGGTCGACCCACGCCCTGACCGAAGCTCCTTATACCATCAATGCCGGCTTCTTTACCCGTCTCGACCAGGTCATTGGCTGGGCACTGGACCAAGACCTGATCGTCGTCCTGAATATCCACCACTACGAGGAGATGGCTGTCAGGCCTGCCGACCACGAGCAACGCTTCCTGGCCTTATGGAAGCAAATTGCCGAGCATTATAAGGATTATCCGGCAAGCCTGTTCTTCGAGCCGCTGAACGAGCCCAACGGCGCAATGACCGCGTCCATCTGGAACAGGTTTGTCAACGAGGCCCTGGCCGTCATCCGCAATACCAACCTTGAGCGCATCGTGGTGATCGGTGGTGTGAATTGGAATGCTTACGACCAACTCCAGAATCTTGAACTTCCAAGGAATGACCATCATATCATCTCAACCTACCATTACTACAATCCTTTCCAGTTCACTCATCAGGGCGCGGAATGGGTGAACGGCTCCGGGGCCTGGCTCGGTACCGCCTGGGATGCCACGGATGCCCAGAAGGCCGAAATAACCGCCCAGTTTGACTCGGTTGCCTTCTGGGCCAAAACACACAACGTCCCGGTCTACATGGGTGAGTTCGGCGCCTATTCCAAAGCCGATATGGCTTCCCGTGCCCGTTGGACCTCCTTTGTGAGCCGCGAGGCCGAAGCGCACGGTTTTGCCTGGGCTTACTGGGAGTTCTGTTCGGGGTTTGGTGTTTACGATCCCGCTTCGAACGTCTGGCGCATAGCGTTGCTTAAGGCGTTGATCCCGTAATGGGTAATCCGCCAATCTGCGCGAAGTTACACTGATCGTTCGATAAATTCGCGCAGATTAGCGGATCATTTTAAGGTTTTGCCCAAATAACGTTTATAACAAATTGACCTGTTTTACCTCCCGTATGCGTGCCGAGATATCCGGCTCTGCATGCGGGTTTTTATCTATCACCTGTGGCTGGGCTGCCCCGGTCATTGCAGCAAAGGCGGCATTGATCCCATTCGCGACGTTCTGCGCGTCGTAGCCTCCTTCCAGGACGAAAACGATCTTCCCGGCGCAAATCTCACCTGCCAGACCAACCAGCTTTTTCGATAAGGCGTAATACCCCCCGGCGGTCATAGCCAGCGAGGCCAGCGGGTCATGCCAGTGTGCATCGTAGCCGGCAGAGACGAGCATCAACTGCGGCCGGAACTTTTGTACAAAGGGACTGATGATTTCATCGGCAATACGCAAAAAGCCCTGCTCTCCCGTCCCGGCGGGCAGGGGCAGGTTGATCACGCGTCCGCTGGTGTGTGCTGCTTCGGCCAGCGACCCGGTCCCCGGGTAGATATGTTCCTGGTGTGTGGAGAGAAATCCTGCGCGAGGTTCGTTCAGCAGCGAGGCCTGTGTCCCGTTGCCGTGATGCACGTCGAAATCCACTACTAGCACCCGTTCCAGCCCGTGTGCCAGGGCGTCCTTCGCGGCAATAGCCACGTTGCTAAACAGGCAGAACCCCATGGCCCGCTGCGGCTCGGCATGGTGCCCCGGCGGGCGCACGATGGCAAAGGCATTTTCCGCATCACCATGGAACACCGCACGAGTGGCTGCGATGGTCGCTCCGGCTGCCAAAAGGGCGTCGCTGAACGATGTGGGTGTAACGTAGGTAGGGGCGTAATCAATCACCCCGGGGCCAAGCGTACAGGCTTGTTCAAGCGCCGAGATCATGTGCGCGGTATGGACGCGGCCGATCTCTTCGAGTGTTGCCGGTTGCGCAAGCAGGGCTTCAGTACCAGGAATGGCTTGTAGATCGATGAGCGCATCCAGCCGCCCAGGCCGTTCCGGGTGGTCTGGAAATTCATGCAGCGGAGATGGGACAAACGTATATAGCGTAGACATCCTGCAATTTTACCCTGTCCCTGTCGGGAGGCGAGCAGCGTGAGACGAGATTTTTAAGCGACTACCCGGCGGCGCTTTTGGCGTCACCGGGTAGTCTTTAAGGGAGGGCCACCGATCTGGCCGGCATGGGGGGGACATGCAAACTCAGTGTTCGGTGGAAACACCTGGATTACCAGTAAATAGGGGTACAGGTGTTGTTAGCGATAATATACCCCTTTTGCGTCTGATATATATTAAATACCCCTTAGAATTTTGAAAGGTTATCCTTACCTTTATGAAAGAAATTGATCCACTCTTCCAACTCACGCTCGCTCATACCGCTTTTTGCTTCGAACGGCGGCGGGCCGCTGCGCAGGACTTCCATGACAGTTTCGGAGAATTGCTCCGCTGAAACCGACTTGGCCCCGGCCCTGCGCGCATCTGCCTGAACGGCATGGTCGGATGAAACCACGACCCAGTTTTTGGCGGCTTTGCCCAACTTTTTCAGCCGCAGGCGGATGGCTTCATCGGCAATCTGCGGTTTATGGACGAAATGTGCTCTCAGCAGGCCAGCACGCCGGGTTTCAGGCGAGCCAGGCGCAGCGTTGTCGAAGTAAACCTCCAGCCCTGTTTTGCGTGACAGGCGGCAGAATTCGTTCAGCCGCTCGAGCAGCTCGATTTCATCGTCGAAGGAGTCCAGGCGCAGGCCGAGCTTGGGGATCAGGTTATGGCCGTCGATCAGATAAGGCATGCATGGATTTTACTCCTTATCCTTTCGTCATACGTAGACACAATCGAGCGTTATAATAGTTATATGGTTCCTTGTATTGATACAGGATTCGGATTGTACAACAACCAGTGAAATTTTGGATGCTCTGCACAAGCAACAGGAGGAACGTATGCAAAAAAGACCTTCCCAAGGTATTGTCCCTTCCCAGGGCGGCGTGTTGCAAGATGCGCTCTTGCGCATCAAGCTTATCTTCCGGCTACTGGGCGATAAACGCGTTAATCCGTGGCTCAAGTTGATTCCGATCGCGGGAGTGCTGTATTTGATCTCACCACTTGATTTGATACCGGATATTGCCTTCCCGGTAATCGGTGAACTGGATGACATCGCGATCATCTGGTTGACCAATCATTTCTTCATCGAATTTTGCCCGCCGGATGTAGTGCGCGAGCACGTCCGGAAGCTGATAAGCAACAACGCGATCATTGACGAAGAACGCAATAAGGCTGCAGACGAAGATGTGGTCGATGGCGAAGCGACCGATATTACCGACCGGAAATAAAAGTCGCGTATGGCTCCCGTTCGAGTAAGATTTCAGCGTGCGCATGGCAGCCCCGGCCGCCTGTTTAGCGCTGTTTTTGCATTGTCCCTGGCTGCAACGGCCTGCCAAATCCCCATGGGGGGTAATTCCTCTGGCCCTAGCACGGCCACCCAAGCCGTCTCCAGCGCGCTGGAGACAACTATCCCGACTCTTGAACCCACGCCAACGCAGACTCTTACCCCGATCTCCGGTTCGGCTACGTCATTCCCGAACCCGCTGAATTATCAATGGATGGAAGTTGTCTCTGGCCTGAAATCCCCGGTTGGTATTGCCAACGCAGGTGATGGCTCCGGACGGTTGTTCATCGTCCAGCAGGCGGGAAGCATCCGCATTGTGCAGGACGGTAATTTGTTGGATACGCCCTTCCTGGATATTGCCGACCGCGTAGGGAGCAACGGTTCAGAACGGGGCCTGCTTGGGCTGGCCTTCCATCCCAAATACAAACAAAACGGCTATTTCTACGTTAACTATACCAATAAGAATGGTAACACTGTCATTGCCCGCTTCCAGGTAACGGGCGACCCGAATGTGGCCGACCCGGCCAGCGAGAAAAAACTACTGGGTGTACAACAGCCGTTTTCCAACCATAATGGCGGCTCAGTGGTCTTTGGGCCAGATGGCTATCTCTATTTGGGCTTGGGCGATGGCGGTTCCGGCGGCGACCCATTCGGGAACGGTCAATCACTCAATACACTCCTGGGCAAAATCCTGCGCATTGACGTGGACAGCGGCGATCCTTACGCCATCCCGGCCAACAATCCGTTTGCCAATGGAGGTGGGAATCCTGAAATCTGGGCCTACGGTTTGCGCAACCCCTGGCGCTTCTCATTCGACCCGGCCAACGGCGATTTCTACATTGGCGATGTTGGCCAGGGCGATTGGGAGGAGATCGACTACCTTCCGGCGGGTTCCCCGGGCGGCGCCAACTTTGGCTGGAATGCAATGGAAGGGACGCATCCTTATAGCGGTAGCGATTCGGCTGCTTTCGTTGCGCCGGTAATCGACTATTCTCACAGCGGCGGCAACTGCTCTGTAACCGGCGGATACATCTATCGCGGGGCGGCGTTGCCCGAGTGGAATGGCGTCTATTTCTACGGCGATTATTGCACCGGTACGATCTGGGGATTGCTGAAAACCGGCTCGGATTGGCAGTCTGCGAAGCTGTTCGATCCAGGCATGAGCATCAGCACCTTTGGTGTGGATGAAAACGGAGAGATCTACCTGGCCTGGTACGGTGGCGGGATTTACCGGCTGGAAAAGCGTTAGTATTATAACGAGAGACCGGATCCGATGGATCCGGTCTTTTTTGTCTGTACGCTAATCGATTGACGCCCCTGCGTTTGACAATTCCAACCCGCTATGATAGACTTTGGGCACAATTTCATAAACTGTACTCATCCAGAGAGGCGGAGGGACCGGCCCTACGAAACCTCGGCAACCTTGTACAGCAAGGTGCCAACTCCGGCAGACACACGTCTGGTAGATGAGGGTTGACAAAAATAATTCGATGTCGCCTCTCTTTCCAGAGAGGCGCTTTTTTTTGTTTCCTCACGTTGTGTCACTGCGAGCAGGCCGTAGGCCGACGCGGCAGTCTCGTGTTTTCATCAAGAAGCACCTATGGACATCGGAGAAACCCTTACCGCGCATACCCGCGCCGACTTCCGCCGCTGGCTGGAAGCCAACCACCGGACGAAAAAAGAGATCTGGCTGGTGATCTACAAGAAGGCTTCCGGCAAGATGGGCATCAGCTACGATGAGTCCATCGATGAGGCGCTGTGCTTTGGCTGGATCGACGGCATCATGAAATCCATGGACGCCGAGAAATATGCCCAGCGCTTCTGCCCGCGCCGGAAAGGCAGCAACTGGACCCCAGCCAACCGGGCCAAGGCCCGCCGCCTGATCGCGGAAGGAAAAATGAACGAAGCGGGCAGGGCGGCCCTGCCCGAAGACCTGGAGGCCTGAAATGCCACCTCCTGGAATGATCTGCATCTATCAAGGAACGAAGCATGAGCGTTGAAGATACGTTCGACATCCAGGCACTACTGGCGCGTTTCGCCAACAGCTTCGACCTGAAAGATTGGGATGGCTTGCAGGCCTGCCTGGCGGAGCAGCTCTACACAGATTATTCCGATCTGCGCGGCACCCCGCCCGAGACCGTCCGCGCAGCAGATTACGTCCAGGCCCGCCGCGAGTCTTTGGATAACTTGAAGACGCATCACCTGAACGGCAACGTCGAGATCAAATACGACGACCTGCTCAACGCCACCTGCCGCGTTTCGACGGTGATCTGGCGCCGCGAGAATGACAGCGACTTCAATACGCACTGCGTTTATACGTTCAAGGTGACCAAGCTCAAGTACGCCTGGAAGATCAGCGCCATTACTCAGAAGGTGTTGTGGAATGAAGGCCAAGCGTCGATCCACTCGGGCGCGAAATGACTGTTTGGGCAAGGTCTATAGTGAGGGTGCCGAGTCTTGGTTGACTCCTGTATCCAAGGCTGGTAAAACCTAGACAGACTAGACATAAATGCGAGGAATAACCATGACCGATACCTGGCAAATTCAAGATGCAAAGAACAAACTGAGCGAAGTGATTGCGCGCGCCCTGAAGCAAGGGCCGCAGTTGATCACGCGACATGGCAAGAAAACAGTCGTTGTTGTTTCGTATGCCGAATACGAAAAGCTCCGCAAATCACAGGGAAAACTCTCCGAGTTTTTCGGCGCTTCTCCTCTTGCCGGCATTGAAATGAAACATGATAAAGGCCTGCCGCGCAAGGGTCTAAAGTTATGAAGGCCTTACTGGATACCTGTGACTTGTAAGATGTTTACTTAAGTGCTATCACGAATAGAGAAAGTATCAAGTTTCGATGATTTGCATCTTGAACCGGCAGGAGGCTCGAAGATCGGCTCCGCTAGGGGCTAAAGCCCTACGGGCTGGCGCGCGGAGTCGGATTCAGCCGACTTCCACGTGCTGAGAAGCGGATTTATCCGCGCCGAATCATCATCAGATAGGAATAGTAACCATGCCTGATATAAATACAATAGCTGCCTATGCCACTTTCTTGTCAGCGATGCTTACTTGCACAACAACAATACTCACTTTTGCTTTAGTATTAATTACAGCATATTATGCTTGGCAAACGCGACGCACAGTAGATGAAATGAAAGAAGGACGTAGAGCCTCCGCTATTCCCGTAATCACTTGCGAACTAGAAGTCAACAGGGAAATAGTAGCACTTCCTGGACAGTACAATAAACTTGTTATTCAGAATGTAGGCAACTCCCCGGCGCTGGAAACTGTAATAATGTTAAGGCATACAAATCCTGATACAAGTAGAGTTCTTATAAATTCACAAGAATGGCGGCTTGGTGTAGTTGGCCTAGGCCAACTAATAGGGTCATATGCTAGTTTGGGAAAGCCAAAGCTTTGATCTGTAGGAAATCTGGCTTTCCTAACAAGCGGTTGATGTAGACGGACAAGGTATGTGCGGTCAGCTTGCCGATCAAGCGAGTGCACAAG
>Ga0209131_1001197_pt1 | contig 17960 bp, 17 predicted proteins | sample GraSoi_2013_40cm_FD_185826 | JGI IMG/M metagenome (GOLD analysis project Ga0209131, IMG submission 185826) | Grasslands soil microbial communities from the Angelo Coastal Reserve, California, USA - Sample 9_17_2013_40cm (SPAdes) (version 2) | ecosystem: Environmental > Terrestrial > Soil >...
AGGCCGGACATCGTCAAGATCGACCGCGAGATGACGCGCCGCGTGACGGTCGAGCCGCTCGCGCGGCGCATGTTCACCGGGATCATCTCCGTGCTGCACGAGGCGGGCGCGCTCGTCTGCGTGGAGGGCATCGAGACCGAGGCCGAGGCACTTTGCGCGATCGACGCCCACGCCGACCTGATGCAGGGCGATTATTTTGCGCCCGGCGGCTCCGAGCTGCTGCCGGAGAACGCGCGCAGCGAGACGTTCGCCCGGCTGATCGCAGGTCACCGCGCGGACGTCGCCGATTTCCAGAGGCGCCAGCATGCCCGGCTCGTGCCCTACTTGGCCTCGCTCAAGAATGCGGTGCAGGACGTCGCCCTGGGCGCGAAATTACAGCCGGCCGTGCAGGGACTGCTGAAGCTCCCCAGCGCCCAGCGCTGCTATCTCATCGGCAGCGACGGATTGCAGATCGGCGCCAACGTCGACGCCGAGAGCAACGTGTATTCTCAAGACCCGCGCTTCGAAGCCGTTCAGCCCACCGAGGGCACAGACTGGCAGACCAAGGACTACTTCCGCCGCGCGATCGAGGCTCCGGGAAAGGCCCAGATCACGCGGCCCTACCTGTCGGTCACCGGTCCCAAGCTCTGCGTGACTCTTTCGTTCGCCTTCGAGGCGTCCGATGGCTCGCAGCAGGTGCTGTGCGTCGATCTCGATTTTGCGGCGCTCGCCGGCGAGGATGTCGCGTTCGGCGTCAGCAATCTGCTCGCGTAAGACCGCCGGCGCCGCAAGAACCGGCGTACCATAGCGGCCGCAGTCCAACAACAAGGAGGAGCGATGAAGCCGGAGCTGAATCTATTGGTATGGGCGGTGGCGTTGACTGTGGTGCAGATGCTGGTGGCGGTGCAGGGCGCGTTCAACCAGCTTGGCTTGGCGAGGCTCGCCAGTAACCGCGACGGCTGGCCCGAGATCACCGGCTGGGGCGGTCGCGCGGCGCGAGCGCACCGCAACATGCTCGAGAATCTCGTGCTTTTCGCTACGCTAGTGCTCGTAGCGGTGATGGCAGGCAAGACCAACGACATGACCTTGCTCGGCGGACAGATCTTCATCTGGGCGCGCCTTGCGTACGCCGTGATCTTCGTCGCCGGGATCATCTGGCTGCGCACTTTGGCTTGGTTCGTGTCCATGGCCGGCCTCATCGTCATCTTCGCTCAGCTCGTGAAGTAGTTTGTCCGCTGTAAGGAAGCGGTAGGGGCGCGCGGCCGCCGGCCGCGCGCTTTCGCCGACCGCCGCGCGGTAGAATGCGCGCATCGCTCAATTCGGAAGGCCCCCATGAACATCTCAATGTACCAGGCGAGCACGCTGCGCTTCGCGAACATGCTCAAGAACCTCTCGGCGATCCTCGACAAGGCGCAGGCGCACGCCGAGGCGAACAAGATCGAGCCGACCGTGTTGACCAACTGCCGCCTGTTTCCGAACATGCTTCCGATGAAGCGCCAGGTGCAGATCGCCTGCGATACCGCCAAGGGCGCGGTGGCGCGTCTGGCCGGGGTGGAAGTGCCCAAGCACGAGGATACCGAGGAGACCTTCGCCGAGCTCAAGGCGAGGATCGCAAAGACCGTCGATTTCATTCAAAGCATCAAGCCCGCGCAGGTCGACGGCAGCGAGGAGAAGAACATCCACCTGAAGCTCGGGCCCCGCGAAGTGGATTACAAGGGCATGCAATACCTGCTCGGCCACGCGATCCCGAACTTCTACTTCCACGTCACGACCGCGTACGACATCCTGCGCCACAACGGCGTGGAGCTCGCCAAGCGCGACTACCTCGCCAACCCCTAGCGCGACGCGATGAACCTCGCCCGGTCGCCCACCGCGCCCAGGAGCGACACCGCGAAATCGGGACTCGCCTTGATCAGGTCGAGGAAGGTGTTCCTGCCGATCGCGAGCAGCCCGCAATCCGTTTCCGATGTCACCGTCGCAAGGCGCGGCGTACGATCGACCAGCGCTCACTCATTCGGTTTCCTCCGGCGTGGCGTGTCCCGGGCTCTGGGCGAGTGCCGTACCGGCCGGGTTCATTTTCCGGCTCCCTGAATCGCCCGCCAGACGTTCTGTGGCGTGGCGGGCATGGCGATGTCGCGCACGCCCAAACCGGCGAGCGCGTCGACGATGGCGTTGACGACCGCGGCGGGCGCGGGCGTCGTCGCGCCTTCGCCCGCGGCCTTGATTCCGAGCGGGTTGGTCGGCGAAAGCACCTCCACGATCTCGGCCCTGAAGGAAGGCAGCGTGTCCGATCGCGGTATGGCGTAGTCCATGAGCGAACCGGTGTGCGGCTGCCCCGTTTCCGGGTCGACGTGATAGATCTCCGAGAGCGCCTGGCCGATCCCTTGCGCGGCGCCGCCGTGCGTCTGGCCGTGGACGATCATGGGGTTGATGCAGCGGCCGACGTCATCGACCGCAGTGAACCGCGTGATGTCGACCGCGCCTGTTTCGGGGTCGATCTCGCACTCGCAGATCGCGCATCCGTTCGGAAAAACCGGGTCGTGCATCTCGTTGTCGGCGACGGCGGCGAGTCCGTCCGACAATTCCTTCGGCAGCAGGGCTTCCGCCGAGTCTCGCGCCAATTCCAGAAAGCCGTACGCCCTGAGCGCGTGCGGCGCCGAGAAGCGCCCGTCGGCGAACCGGATCTGCGCCGCGCTGGCCTCCAGCATGTAGGCCGCGATTTTCTTCCCCTTTTCGATCAGCTCCTTGGCGGCCATGGAGAACACCGTCGCCGCGTGGCGCATCGACCGGCCGGAGTGCGAGCCGCCGCCGACGCTCACCACGTCGGTGTCGCCGGCGAGGATATCGATCGCTTCCACGGGTACGGACAAGAGCGAAGAAACCACCTGCGCGAAGCTCGTTTCGTGACCCTGCCCCGAAGGCTGCGTGCCGATCACGACCCTGACGCGCCCGGCGGGTGTGACGGTGATCTCGGCGCGCTCCTTGGGCGAGCCGATCGAGGACTCGACGTAGTTCGACAGTCCGCGCCCGAGGAGCCTGCCGCGCGCGGCGGCGCTCTTGCGGCGGCCTTCGAACCCGTTCCAGTCGGCGATCCGCATCGCAAGATCCATGTTGGCCTCGTAGGTGCCGCTGTCGTAGGTCATTCCCACCGCGTTCCGGTAGGGCATCGCTTCCGGGCGGACTAGGTTCTTTCGGCGCAACTCGACCCGGTCCATGCCGAGCTCCCCGGCGGCCGTGTCGATCAAGCGCTCGATCGCAAAGTTGACCTCGGGCCGGCCCGAGCTGCGATAGGGATTGGTCGGCGCCGTCGTGGTGAACACGGCGCGGCTCCTCAAGCTGGCGGCGGGAATATCGTAGCAGCCGGTGACGAGGCCGGATCCCTTCGACAGCGGCGAGAGCGAAACGCAACGCGCGCCGACGTTGGAGAGGTTGGAGGCGCGCATCGCGAGAAATCTGCCGTCGGAGCGAAGCGCGAGCTCGACCTCGGTGACGAGGTCGCGCCCCTGGTAATCGGAGAGGAAGGCCTCGGATCGCGAGGCGGTGAACTTCACGGGGCGGCCGAGCTTGCGCGAGGCCCAGAGCGCGAGGCCATATTCCACGTACACGCGGTTCTTCGATCCGAAGTTGCCGCCGACGTCGCGGCAGATAACGCGCAGATCTCGGGGCTCGATCCCGAGCAGCCAGGCGAGGTCTTTCTGGCAGCGAACGGCCCCGCCGCTTCCGGCATAGAGCGTGTACCGCCCGGTGCTCGCGTCGAAGGACGCGAGCGCCGCGCGCGGCTCGATCGCGACCGCCGTGCATCGCCCGATCCGGAATTTCATCTTGACGACGCGATCGGCTTCGGCGAATGCGCGATCGGTCGCCTCGCGGTCGCCGAAAACCGTGTCCACCAGCACGTTGTCGGGCACTTCGTCCCATACCGACGGCGCGCCTTTTCCTCCTTCGAGCGCGTCCTCCGAGTGCGTGACCGAGGGCAGCTCCTCGCACTCGACCGCGACGACTTCGGCGGCGTCGGCTGCCTGCTCCCTCGTTTCTGCCACCACCATCGCGACGGCTTCCCCCACGTGCCGCACCTTGTCCGTCGGCAGAAGCGGGTGAGGGCCTTCGAAGATTTTTCCGCCTCCGGGCCCGGTGAGTTTCATGTCGTCCCGGGTCGAGGGGAGGGGACTGTGCGGAATCGGGCGCAGGCGGTCGGCCGCGCAATCGGCGCCGCCAAGTACGCAGAGAACGCCGGCCATCGCGCGTGCGCGCGTCGCGTCGATACCGAGGATGCGCGCGTGCGGGTGAGGCGAGCGCACCATCGCGGCGAACGCCTGCCCTTTCAGGTTGAAGTCGTCGCTGAATTGCCCGGCGCCGGTGAGGAGGCGCAGGTCTTCCTTGCGCGGCAAGGGTTGGCCGATTGCGCCGGCTGTGCCCCGCGTGCTCGGCTCGCTCACCGCGCGTCTCCCCTTCGGCTAGGCGCCAAGATGCGTCCGGAAGAAATCGATCGAGAGAGCGAGCGCACGGTCGGCCTCGGGCTTGCTCCAGGTCCTGCCGCCGTGCCGCGCAAAGGCGTGGTCTGCACCCGGGTACTTGTGGATCGTGACCAGAGGGTTCGGCGAGAGTCTGCGCTCGAGCAAGTCGTTCACTTCGGCCTGAACCCAGCGGTCTTTCATCGCCATGTGCAGCATGAACGGCTTATGCAGGTTCCTTGCTTCGCGGATGTTGTGTTCTATATACGTACCGTAATAGGCCACCGTGCAGTCGATGTCGGTGCGGCAGCACATGAGGTAGCACAGTTTTCCGCCGAGGCAGTAACCGACCGCGCCCACCTTGCCGTTGCATTCGGTCATGTTTTTCAGGTGCACCCCCGTGTCCTCCATGTCGCGCACGCCGAGGTCGTAGTCGAAATCATAGTAGAGATCGAACGCCTTCTTCACGTCTTCGGGGTTCCTGTCGTACAGCTCGACGCCCGGTTCCTGGCGCCAGAAGAGGTCGGGCACGAGGCACACGAATCCGGCCTCGGCGAATTCCTGCGCGTGGCGGCGCATGGTGTCGTTCACGCCCCATATTTCCATGATGGCGATGACTGCGCCGGCGGGGGTGCGTTCGGGGAAGGCGACGTGCACACCCATCTCACCGTCCCTGAGGCGGACGCGGAGTTCCCGGGTCCGCATCATCCGTCGAGCTTCAGCAGCGCGCGCGCGTTGCCGGCGAAGATGCGGTCCTTTTCGGCTTTCGGGATTTCGAGGCCGTTCACGGCGTTGATCGTTTCGCGGATGAGCATGCGGCCTTTCTCGGCGTCGAAGGGCGCGTCGGTGGCGAAAATGCAGTGTCCGGTGGTGAAAAACGCGTGCCCGCAGCGCGTCGCGGCGACCGATCCGTTGAGCGCGGTGTCGCCGTAGAGCATCCGGTAGTACTCGACCGGTCGCTTTTTCAGGCCGGCCTTGCGCGCCACGGGGTTCTCGTTCGTCTTGCCGTGGAAGATCTGGTCGAACCCGAGATCGATCTTGCCCGCGTAGAACGGCACCATTCCGCCCATGTGGTGGGTGATGATCTTCAGGCTCGGGAGCTCGTCGTAGATTCCCGAGAAGATGAGCCGCGTCACGCACGCGGTCGTCTCGTACGGCCAGCCGAAGGTAAACCAGATCTCGTTCTCGGAGGCTTTCTCGGACGCGTAGTCGGCGAACTGCGGACCGCGGATCGGGTGGATCCACACCGGCAGGTCGTGCTTCGCCATGTCGCGGAAAATCGGTCGGAACTCCGGAGCGGAGAGGGGTTTGCCGAGGACGTTGGTGAAGATCTGGATGCCCTTGGCACCGAGCTCGCCGATCGCGCGGTCGGCCTCGCGCACGCAGGCATCCACGTTGTTCATCGGCATCGATGCGATGAACGCCGGGAACCGATCGGGATATTTGCGGCACAGCTCGGCAAGCCCGTCGTTGGCGATGCGCGCGAGCTCGGGCGTCCTGTCCGACGGCCCCAGCATCTCGATCGGCGGATTGGCAAGCGAGAGCACCTGCTGCAGGCCGTCGAACTCGTCCATCATCCGCAGGCGCGCCTCGACGTCCCACAGGGTCGGCAGCTCGGGAAACGCCCTGAGGGTCACGTGGCCGGGAACGAGCGAGCTCAGGCGCTCGAAGATGCCCTTCGGCATGAAATGATTGAAGACGTCGATGATCACGGTGAATCCTTCAGTCGACGGTGATCTTGAACTCCCGGATCACCTGCGTCCACTTCGCGATGTCCGCTTTCAGGAATGCGGAGAACTGCTCCGGCGTGCTGCCCGCGAGCTCGATGCCCTGGCTGCGGGTGCGGTCCTTCAGCTCGGGCAGGCTCAGTATTCGCACCGTCTCAGCGTTGAGCTTCGCGATGACCTCCTTCGGTGTCCCGGCCGGGGCGACGAGACCGTACCAAGTGTCGATGTCGATGGGATAGCCGAGCTCGGCGAGCGTGGGAATGTCCGGGGCGAGCGGGGAGCGTCTGGAGCTCGCGACGGCGAGCCCGGTCAGCTTGCCCGCCTGCACATGCGGGAGCGGCAGCAGAATCACGTTGAAGGCGATCGAGACCTCGCCCGCGAGGAGCGCGGCGGCCGTGGGCGCCGCCCCTTTGTAGGGTACATGCAACAAATCGATTCCCGCCATCCGTTTCAGCTGCTCCGCGGCCAGATGTTGAGGACTGCCGTTTCCGTTCGACGCATAGGTCAGCTTCCCCGGATTGGCCCTGGCGTACCGGATGAGTTCCTGGAGCGATTTCACCGGGACTTTCGGATGCGCGGCCAGCAGGTTCGGCTGGGTTGCGACGCGCGAGATTACCTCGAAGTCTTTTTCCGGGTCGTAGGGCAGCTTCGCATACAGTCCGACGTTGAGCGCGAGCGGGCTGTTGCCGCCCATGAGGAGCGTGTAGCCGTCGGGCGCGGACTTGGCGACGAAATCGGTGCCGATGTTGCCGTTCGCGCCCGATTTGTTCTCGACGATCACCGGCTGAGCGAAGGTCTTGCTCATCTCCTGTCCGACCAGGCGCGACAGGAAGTCGTAACCGCCGCCCGCGGGGAAGGGCGCAACGATGTGGATCGGCCGGTTGGGGTAGGCTTGCGCAAATGCTCCCGCGCCAGCGCCGGACAGGCACGCGCAAAGCGCCGCGAGCGGGAGGAGCATGCGGAAACTTCGGTGCTTGTCGTTCAAAGGTTCTTTCTTGAGGCTGAGTCGACGGATCGGAGCTTGCATGCAAACTATGACGCAATTTCGCGCCGCTGTCAGCGTCGGCCTCGTCGCCGCCCTCTGCACGCTCCTGTTCGGACTCGGCGCGCACGGGCAGGACTATCCCTTCAGGCCCGTGCGTATCGTCGTGCCGTACCCTCCCGGAGGGCCGAACGACATCATCGTGCGCATCGTCGCCCAGAAGCTCACCGAGACCCGGGGGCAGCCGTTCGTCGTCGAGAACCGTCCCGGCGCGGGCGGCAATATCGGCACCGACTTCGTCGCCAAGTCCGCGCCCGACGGCCATACGCTGCTTTCGGTCGGGCCCGGAAGCCTCATCATCAATCCCCTTATCGGCAAAGTCCCGTACGATACCGCGCGGGATTTTGCGCCGGTGACGCTCATGGCGAGGGCACCCAACGCGCTCGTCGCGCACCCGTCGCTTCCTGCAGGTTCGGTGACGGAGCTGATCGCGCTCGCCCGCTCGCAGCCCGGCGGGATCAACTACGGTTCCGGCGGCAACGGGAGCACGCCCCATCTCGCCGGGGCGCTGTTCGCGTCCATGGCGCGCATAGCGCTCACGCACGTCCCTTACAAGGGCACCGCGCCCGCGACGGCCGACTTGATCGGCGGGCAGGTGCAGATCGCTTTCCTCGGCATTCCGACCGTGCTGCCGCACGTGAAATCCGGCAAGCTGCGCGTTCTCGCCGTGACCGGCAAGCGCCGCTCGCCCGAGCTTCCCGGGGTTCCCACGGTGGACGAAGCCGGCGTTCCCGGATACGAGCTGAGCCCGTGGTACGGGCTGCTCGCTCCGGCGGGCGCGCCGCGCGAGATCGTCGCACGGCTTGCCGCCGAGGTGACGAAGATCGTGAGGGCCGCGGAGATCAGGCACAAACTCGCCGTGCAGGGCGCCGAGGTCGCGGGCGGCACGCCCGAAGAGTTCACGGCGGTGATCCAAGCCGACATCTCGACCTGGGCTCGCGTCATCAAGGACACCGGCATACGCGGAGAATGAGCCTGCCCCATCAGGGGAATAGAATCCGGTTTCGCGCTGCCCGGAGACGCTGCGCGTCAAATACTGCCAAAATCCGGCTTCGCGTTGCAATTGTTCGGAATGCGCTTGCCGTGAAATTCGCACCGTTTCATAATTGATATCAGAGGTTTATTCGGCGAAGGCCATTCTGGCACAGTGCTTGCGGCCAATTCCGGTCATTCCGCGCCGACTTGCTCCCCGGCGATCTCACAGGTAGAAGTGAGCCATGCGAAGAACCAATAACCGGCAGGCCGGGTTCACTATCGTGGAGCTCATGATAGTGGTCATGGTCATCGGCGTGCTCGCGGCGCTGGTTTTGCCCAGCGTGAGAGCCAATGCCGTCCGCGCAAAGATGTCGGAGGTGATTCTGGCGTTGAGCCCGTGCAAGAACGCGGTCGCGGAACTGTACAACTCAGGCGGCGATCCGCCTGGCCCCGGAAACTGGGGTTGCGAAGGCAGCGACGTGTCCCTGTACGTGAGCAATGTCACCACCAATGACTTCGGTGTGATCAAGGCATCGTTGCGGGGGTTCAACGACGGCAGGATCGACACCACAGACCTCACGCTGGCGCCGCTCGATAGCACCGGAAATGTCCCGTCGGGCGGCGGGATCAATGTCAGCAGTTGGCGGTGCGGCTCCCCTACCGACTGGACGGGCACGACCGTGCCTGCGCAATACCTTCCCAGCTCGTGTAGGGGTTGACGGCGCGAGCAAGGCAAGGCCATTATCCGGCCTGTTTTCCTTTTTTCCAATCCACCTGGGGAAGAAACATGTTCGCTTTGCGTTCCGCGAGTCGATGCTCGTCAGTCCTGATTTTTTCCGCGATCGCGGTTTGTGCCTTTGCTCAGACGCCCAGCGCCGAGTTCACGCCGGAAGTCGGCCAGTCGGGCAAGGACGTCGTGTGGGTCCCGTCCCCGCAGGAACTGGTCGACAAGATGCTCGACATGGCGAAAGTCACGCCCAAGGATTACGTGATCGATCTCGGGTCGGGCGACGGCCGCACCGTGATCACAGCCGCGAAGCGGGGCGCGCGCGCACTCGGCGTCGAGTTCAATCCGGATATGGTCGCATTGTCCAGGCGCAACGCCGCCAAAGCCGGGGTGGGCGACAGAGCGAGTTTCGTTGAAGCCGACATATTCCGCAGCGATCTGTCTCCCGCCACCGTGATCACCCTGTTCTTGTTGACGGAGCTGAACCTCAAGCTCCGCCCGACGATCCTGACGCTCAAGCCCGGAACCCGCATCGTCTCCAACACCTTCAGGATGGGCGACTGGGAGCCGGACCAGACCGTCGAGCTCGGTTGCGACACGTATTGCACCGCCTATTTGTGGATCGTGCCCGCCCGCGTCGAGGGACGCTGGAAAACCGCGCAGGGCGAGCTCGCCCTCAAGCAGGAATTCCAGAAGGTCTCCGGAGCGCTCAATTCCGGAAATGTCGCGGCGCCGATCTCCAGAGGCAATTTACGCGGCGATCAAATCAGCTTCGTTGCCGCGGGCGCCGAATATCGCGGCCGCGTGAACGGAAACACGATCGAAGGGACCGTAAAGTCGGCGGGAAAATCGGCGGGCTGGAAAGCCATGCGCTGAATCGCGCGCGTCCGGGTCGCCGGGCAGGGCGCCCGGCGCATTTCGCTCGCGTGAATTCGTAGGGGAAAGTCGGAACGCGCTAATCGATCTTGGCCCCGACGGCCTTCACGACCTCGCCGTACTTGGCGTACTCCGCGCGGATGAGCGCGGCGAATTCTTCGGGCGTGGAAATGAAGGGCTCGAGCCCGCCGACGCTGCGCACCCTTTCGCGCATGTCGGCGCTTGAGAGCAGCCGGTTGATTTCGCCGTGCAGCCTCGCGAGGACCGGCGCCGGTACTGCCGCGGCTGCGAAGATCCCGATCCACGCGGTAACCTCGAGGCCCGGAAAGAACTCGCTCAACGTAGGAAGGTCCGGGAAGGTCGCGGAGCGCTTTTTCCCCGCGACGGCGAGGCCGCGCAGTTTTCCCGCCTTGATGTGTCCCGTCACGGAATTCCCGCCGAACATGACCGGTACCTCTCCCGCGAGCAGGGCGACGGTTGCGGGGCCGCCGCCCTTGTACGGCACGTGAACGAGCTCGATGCCGGCGCGTGCTTTGAGCATTTCCATGGTGAGATGGTGCTGGCTGCCGTTGCCGATCGATGCGTAGGCGAGCGGGGGCTTGGCGCGGCGCGCGTACTCCAGAAATTCCTGCAGGTTTTTCACCGGAAGCGCGGGGTTGCTTGAGAGCACCATCTGAGTCGTGACGAGCGTGGCGACGGGAGCGAGATCCTTGAGCGTATCGACCGGCAGGTTCGCGTATAGATGCGGGCTGATGACGATCTGGCTGTCCTGCCCGAGGAGCAGCGTGTATCCGTCGGGCGCGGCCCTTGCGGCGAGTTCGCTCGAGAGGTTGCCGTTGGAGCCAGGGCGATTCTCGACGACCACCGGCTGCCCGAGCGCCCCGCCGAGCCGCGGGGCGACTACGCGGGCAATCGTATCAGTGGCGCCGCCGGGGGGATTGGGCACCAGCAGACGAATTGGCCGGCTCGGGTATTGCGCCCAAGCCGCTGCTGCGCACAGGGACAGAAGGAGCGCCGCGACCCCTGAAGAACGGCGAAAGCGATTCGTGCTCATGGTCTGGCTTGCGTGCCTTGTCGTCAATCAGCGACGTCCAACCCTCGAGCTGAAGCACGGCACCGAATCGACAGCGTCATTGTCGGATTTCCCCTGACAGGAGTGATCGGACACCCTCGTCCAAATTAAACAAATTGATACATTTTTGGCCGCTTTGTCTCTTATCGAGGAATAAATGTGCCAGATGTCTTGTATAGCGAAGACAATAGCACGAGGATGCGCGCGGCTGATTGATAATGGTGCAGGCTGGCAGATGGGGATTTCAGTGTCCATCACAGGAGAAATATATCTGTAGCTTCGGTCACAGTGCTGCGTAGGGGGGTGCGACGGAGGAGACGGAGGATATTCCTATTCTCTAATGACCAACGTCCGGACTCAATACAGAGAGGCCTATGCGCCCCGTACCATCTCCAAGGCGCTCCTCAGGGCCCTCGTGGAGGCACTCGTCGACTTCAAGCCGGGGCTGCCTACAACATCCAGGAAGATCAGGGCCAGGGCCATCAGCGCCGGAAAGACCACCGATCTGGAAGGACGGGAGTCTTGGAAGGCAACCGATCCTCATTCCTTAGCCGAGCTCGAGCACGTACGCGTGGAGCTCCTGCTCATGTCGGCGGAGCACCGCAGATGCGAGCTTCACGTTGAATTTCGGAGCGGACACATCTCATTGGGCGTCTCGGATGAGACCGGCTGGGGCAAGAGCGTTTTTGAGGATGCTCTCAATCTGCTCAGCTCTTTGGGAATATCCTCGAAAGGGCTCAACGAAAGACTCAGAAGGGCATACGGTCTGCTGGACATCTTTCAAAACGTTCTCCTGACGCTCTCGGTGGCGGTTTTTGCAGTGTGGCTCACCGGCAAGGGGATAAGCTATCTTTACGCGTGCTTGGCGCTGTTCATTGCGGGCGTCATACCGGCGATGACCCGCTCGTTCCATTTCTTTTCTCCTCCCAAGAGAGCTCCGATCATTCAGGAAACGGTTGCCAAGAGCAGAAATTTTCCATGGGCAGAAGCCACCGCGGTTCTTTCCTTCCTTGCGGGCGTGCTTCAATTGGCAAAAGCACTGATTGCAATCGTGTGGTGAGGGAGCCCCATCCGTTTCATCGTCTGGCCGGACCTGCGTGCGGATCGCGAAAAATGACAGAAATGTAATGGACCGGTTAGGTTCTCGTAGTGAACGGGATTTTATAGTGGAGCCGTGTTCGAGATGAACTCATTTCGGGTTCTTCCGAACATGCTCGTCTCATTGATAGGAGAACACTATGAAACCGCTCGTTAAGGCCGTTGCAGCATTGATCCTTTCCTCCGCGAGCCTTGCCGTCACCGCCAGCGTGACCCAGGCCGATACGTTCGGTAACCCTGCACAAACGTCGGCCGCGCAGCGAACCGTAGTCATCGATGCCAAGACCAGATGGGTCACGGTCGAGCGCGGCGACGTCGTGAGGTTCGTCGCGAACGGACAGGAATTCGCCTGGGCCTTCAACGGCCTGGCTTCCTCGTTCGACCTGAACCGCGTTGCGCCTTCCGGTGCACTTGATCGGAACCTCAAGGTCTACGTCTGGCCCAACGCTGAGGACCTGGCGGACAAATAAATATTTCTTGCCGCCCGCTTCGGCGGCGCTCGGCCTTTCCATTCTCCCCGGGCTGCACGGCTCGGGGGTGCCGGCTTTTCGCGAAAGTTACCTGCGCCCGTTTTTCGCCGGGATATGACACAATCATCGCCATAATTCGAGCCGCGGTGCAGACGGGGAGAACGAGTGCCGGACCCTGCCGTTCAGATGGACCTGAGCCTTCAGGTCGGCAAGTACGACGTTCAAAGGGCGCTCGGCAAGGGCGCGACCGGAACGGTATACCTCGCGAGGGATACGTTCACCGGGAAGGAGGTCGCCCTCAAAACGATCGAGCCCGAGGTGTTCCGGGACCCCGAATTCGGCACGGCGTATCGCTCGCAGTTCCAGAACGAGGCTTCGCTCGCCGGAAAACTACGGCATCCGCACATCGTGGCGATTCTCGACGCGGTGTTGCAGGAAGACTCGGGCTACATCGCGATGGAGTACGTGAAGGGGGGCGATCTTTCCAGGCACGTCGCGCGGGACAAGTTGCTCCCGGTGGCCGACGTGCTGCAGATCGCGTTCAAGTGCTGCGGCGCCCTCGAATACGCCGCCAAGGAAGGCATCGTCCACAGCGACATCAAGCCCGCAAACCTCATGATCGCCGAAGGCACCGAGGTAAAGATCTCGGATTTCGGCGCGGCTTATCTGCGCAAAAGCCAGGTCGTTCAGACCGCGGCAATGGGTTCGCCCTACTACATGTCGCCCGAGCAGATCGCTGGCAAGGAGCTCGACTTCCACAGCGACATGTACTCGCTCGGCGTGTCGATCTACGAACTTCTCACCGGCAAGAAGCCTTTCACGGCGGAGACCATCGAGATGCTGGTGCAGAGAATCCAGAGTCAAGATCCGATTCCACCGAGCAGCGCTCGGTCCGGATTGCCGAAGACCGTGGACTCCGTCGTCCTGCGCGCGATGGCAAGGAAGCCCGAGCGCCGCTACGCGAGCTGGGCCGAGTTCGCCTTGGAGCTCTCGAGGGTTGTCCAGCAGACCCTCCCGCCCGGAGTCATTCCCGACAGCGAGAAATACGTCGCGCTGAGGAAAGTCGAGATGCTCGCGGCCCTCTCCGATACGGAATTCTGGGAGCTTGCGCGGGCCGGTGATTGGGGTCGTGTGGCGCCCAATCAGACGATCGTGAACGAGAACGCAAAAGGCAAGAGCTTCTATTTCATCGGCAAGGGGCAGGCCAGGGTGACCCGTCAGGGGCGTCTGCTAAACATGATCAACGAGGGCGAGTGCTTCGGCGAGATGGCCTACATCCGCGGCGGCGAGGTGCCGCGTAACGCGACCGTGGATTCCGTGACGGAGCTTCTGCTCGCCAAATTCAGACCCGACGCATTCAGCAAGATGAGCCTCGGTGCGCAGCTCTATCTCACGCGCGCGCTGGCGCGCAACCTCGCAGATCGGCTGGAGCTCGCCAATACCCGGATCGCGCGGTGATTTCCGCGCGCGGGTCACTCCGCGACGACATGAAAATCGATTGGGACGTTCCGGTCGAGATGGACGACCGCCTGGTGCTTCGCGCCGACGTCTTCCGCCCTGCGGAGGAAGGCCGCTATCCCGCGATCCTTTCATACGGCCCCTACGGCAAGGGGCTCGCGTTCCAGGAAGGCTACAAGACCGCCTGGGAGATCATGGCGCGCGACTATCCGGATGCGGTCGCGGGCAGCAGCAATCAGTACGCCAACTGGGAGGTGGTCGATCCGGAAAAGTGGGTGCCCGACGGCTACGCCTGCGTGCGCGTCGATTCGCGCGGCGCCGGACGCTCTCCGGGCTATCTGTGCCACAACAACGCGCGCGAGACCCGCGACATCCACCTGTGCATCGAGTGGGCGGCGGCGCAAGCCTGGTCGAGCGGAAAAGTCGGCATGAACGGCATTTCCTACTACGCGAGCAACCAGTGGCGCGCGGCCGCGTCGCAGCCGCCGCACCTCGCGGCGATCTGCGTGTGGGAAGGCTGGTGCGACAGCTACCGCGACGGCAACCGCCACGGCGGCATCATCTGCAGCTTCCGCAAGAACTGGCAGGACATGCAGGTAAAGACGGTGCAGCACGGGCAGGGCGAGCGCGGCGCGAGGAGCCGCGTGACCGGCGAGTCCGTATGCGGTCCGGAGACCCTTTCACCCGAGGAGCTTGAGAAGAACCGCGAGAACATGTGGGCGGAAATCCTCTCGCGCCCGCTCGATGGGCCCTACTACCGCGAGCGCACGGCCGATCTCTCCAGAGTCACCGTCCCGCTGCTCTCGGCCGCGAACTGGGGCGGGCAGGGACTGCACACGCGCGGCAACTTCGAGGGTTTCATGGGCGCGGCGTCCCGTCAGAAGTGGCTGGAGGTTCACGGCGGCTCGCACTGGGCGCCGTTCTACACCGACTACGGAGTCAAGCTTCAGAAACGCTTCTTCGATCATTTCCTCAAGGGCGCGGCCAACGGCTGGGATAGGCAGCCGCGCGTACAGCTGCAAGTCAGGCACCCCGGAGAAAAATTCGTCCTGCGCCACGAGAACGAATGGCCGCTCGCGCGCACGAAGTGGACACGTTTTTATCTGAGCCCGGAGGGTCTGAGCCTTTCGCCTAAATCTTCGACCGAGGGCTACGTGACTTATCCGGCTGCGGGTGACGGCGTGACCTTCTCCACGCCGCCGCTCAAGAAGGAGATGGAAATCACCGGCCCCTCGGCGCTGAAGCTCTTCGTCTCCTCCTCGACCGCAGACGCGGATATCTTCGTGGTGCTGCGCGTGTTCGACCCGAAAGACAGGGAAGTCTCCTTCCAGGGCGCGCTCGATCCGCGCACGCCCGTCGGCCAAGGCTGGCTGCGCGCATCGCAAAGGAAGCCCGGCCCGAAGCGCTCGCTGCCCCATCGCCCCTTCCACGCCCACGACGAGAAACGGCCGCTCGCGCCCGGTGAGATCTACGAGCTCGACGTGGAGATCTGGCCGACCTGCATCGTCGTGCCGGCGGGGTTTCGCATCGCGCTGACGATTCGCGGAAAAGACTACGAGCACGACGGGGAAGCGGCGTCCCTCTCCAACATGAAAAATCCCATGCGCGGCTGCGGGCCTTTCATCCACGACGACCCGACCGACCGGCCCCTTGAGATCTTCGGCGGAAAAGTCACGCTGCACTTCGGCCGGGGGCGGCAGGCGAGCGTGCTGTTGCCCGTGATCCCCCCGAAGTAATCGCGTGCGCGCCGAGCTCGTCTCCATTCCCACCGAAACGATTCCGCTCGACGGTCTGTACTACGAGACCGAGGGCAGGGCGGCGGGCGCGGCGCTGCTGTTTCACGGCAACACCCTGAATTTCTATGTCGGCGCGATGCGCTTCCTGCCTCCGGTTCTGGTGAAGCTCGGCCTGGCGTGCCTGGCGTTCAATCGCCGCGGGCACGATATCCTAAGCACGCGAAACAGCCGCGTTCCCGAGGGAGGCGCGTTTCAGCTCGCGCGCGAGGGCATCGAAGACAACCGCATCGCCGCGCGCTGGATGGCCGAGCGCGGATTCCCGAACCCGGTGATCATCGGCCACAGCAACGGCGGCATGCTCGCGGTGCGCCACGTCGCCGATCACCCCCGGACGCCGGCGCTCGTGCTGCTCTCGGCGCATCTGGGGGGCAAGAACATCATGGAGCGCACCAGCAAGGCCGGCCTGATGGCGCAGGACCGTGTCGAGGAATTCAACGCAAGAGCGAGGGACCTCGTCGCAGCGGGCCGCGGCCGCGAGCTGATGCTGATGCCCGGCTGGTGGTACGCGATCAGCGCGGAGAGCTTCCTCGACCGCCTCACCGAGACGCCCGACGGGCTCACGCTCGCCCCGACGATCGAGTGTCCCACGCTCTACGTCCGCGGCGACAAGGAATTGCGGGAGAACTATCCCGCCGAGGATTTCAGGGCGCGCTCCGGAGGCCCGTGCACCGTGGAAATAGTCCCGGACTGCGACCACTTCTACAACGGACGCGAGGATGCGATCCAGGCGATCGTCTCGTCGTGGCTCGCGAAGGCACTGCATTTGGACGCAACGCGGTAGCAGCCACAGCGACCGCCGCGCCCACAGCCAGGCAACAAATCAACATGGGATCAGTCCTTGTACTTGTCGTGATGCCTGATCCAGTCCAGGGGACTGTTCTCGTCGCGCCCCTTGGGCACCAAGTCGAGATAGTTGTACGCGGTGTTCACGAGGTCGATGCCGCGCGCGTAGGCCGAGTAGGTGTGGAACACATTGCCGTCCGGATCCTTGAAGAAGACGCTCACGCCTTCGCGCTCGGTGGCCAAGGGATTCTGCATCGTGTAGTTGTAGAGGGCTTTCTCGCTCGCAACCTCCTCCGGCGTGAACGCGACACCCAAGTCCCGATTGAATCCGTTGTCGTCGGATGACAGCCATTTGAAGCTCCAGCCCATGCGCTTCTTGAACGCATCGAGCTTCGGCAGCGGCGCGCGCGAGATGGCCACCATCGTCGTGTCGCGATGGTTCAGGTGCACGATGATGTCGTTGAAATTGTCCGCCCAGAACGAGCAGGCCGGGCAGCCCTCCTTCCAATCGGCGCCGAACATGAAGTGATAGACGATGAGCTGGCTCTTGCCGGCGAAGAGGTCGGCGAGCGTCTCCTTTCCCTTGGGGCCGTCGAAGACATACTCCTTCTCGACTTTTTCCCACGGGAGTGCGCGGCGTTTGCGGCTCAGCACGTCGCGCTCGCGCGTGAAGGCCTTCTCCAGCGCGAGAAATTTCCGGCGCGCTTCCACCCATTTGTCGTGCGAGACGATGCGATGGGCGCTCACAGCTTCGCCTCGTATTCGCGCTTGAGCTTGGCGTGCGTGGTCCAGAAGGGCCGCGGCTCGACGCCGTTCAGGCGGTCGGCGAGGATGCCCAGGTGTGCGTCCCAGCCGCCCGCGACGCCGACCATCGTCTTGCGGTCCGCGATGCGTACATGCGTGATGACGAGCAGGACGTCCTTGCCTCGGGTCTCCAGCTCGAACGTCACTTCCGATTCCGGGCCTGCGGGCCCGAAGGTGTAGCTGAGGAGGCGCGGAGGCTCCACGCGCGTGATCGTTTCGGACCAATCGCTCTTCTTGCTCTTGTACTCGTCGGGCGTCTTCTCCGACGAGATGTTCGAGTGATCGAAATGCAGGTCCGCCCTGCCGCCCACGCGCAGGTCGAACGTTCCGCCCGCGAACCATGTCGCGCGCTTGTCGGCTTCGGTGAGGTAGGCCCAGACGCGCTCGATCGGACCGGGGAGCAGGCGCTCGAGGCGCACGGTGGCTTTCTCTGTGGTGGTGCCGACGTCGTTCATTTCTTGCTCCTTTTGCTTGGGGGTTGGGTCGATTTTTCCTTCGCGGCCGCCACGGCATCCTCCGCGCGCAGCGCCGCCTCGAGGGCGTCGAGCCTCTCGCTCCAGAAGATGCGGTGGCGTTCCATCCATTCCACGGCGCTCTCCATCGGTGCGGGATTGAAAGTGAGGAAGTGCTCGCGTCCCGACACGCGGCGGCGCACCAGCTCGGCGCGCTCGAGGATGCGGATGTGCTTGGAGACGGAATTGA
>Ga0209131_1001201_pt1 | contig 17935 bp, 15 predicted proteins | sample GraSoi_2013_40cm_FD_185826 | JGI IMG/M metagenome (GOLD analysis project Ga0209131, IMG submission 185826) | Grasslands soil microbial communities from the Angelo Coastal Reserve, California, USA - Sample 9_17_2013_40cm (SPAdes) (version 2) | ecosystem: Environmental > Terrestrial > Soil >...
GAAGGTGAAGGCCGAGGTCGGCAGCGGCGTGCAGGCCTCGGACGTGCTGCACACCGGCGCGGACGGTTCCGCCGGCGTCACCTTCACCGACAACAGCCTCATGTCCATCGGGCCGAACACGATCTTCGCGATCAACAAGTACCAGTTCGATTCGACGACGCACGCGGGCGAGTTCGACGGCACGCTCAAGCAGGGGCGGCTCGCGGCCGTCTCCGGCAAGATGGTCAAGCAATCGCCCGAGTCGATGAAGATCCGCACGCCCTCCGCGGTGATGGGCGTGCGCGGAACGGAATTCGTCGTCCAGGTCGACGAGCCCGTTGCCGCATCGCGCTGATCGGTTTCCCGCCCATCTCGCTGCGCTGCTGATCGCGGCGGCGCTCGCCGGCGGCTGCGCCAGCGCCCCTAAAGGCCGCGTCGCTCCCGAGCTCTTCGCCGTGATTCCGGGCGCCGACGGCCATGTGGGCTCCATCGTCGTGCGGCCTGAGGGCGAAACAGGGCGGGTCATCGACCGCGCGTACGGCGCGACACGCATTCGCGGCGACGGCACGGCCGAGGAGGCTCGCCTTACCGAGGCCGAGGTGCGCGAGACATTCGGATCGACGCTCGCAGCGCTCCCCGGCAAGCCCGCGTCCTTCGTGCTCTATTTCCTCGAGGGAAAGGACGAGCTCACGCCCGACTCGAAAGGGGAGCTCGACAAGGTGTTCCGCGAGTTGAAGCGCCGCCCCCTTCCCGACATCGCCGTGATCGGCCACACCGACAGCGTCGGCAGCCTCATCTTCAACGACCGGCTCTCGCTCGCCCGCGCCGAGCGCCTGCGTGAGATGCTCGTCACGCTCGGCATTCCTGCGGATCGCATCCAGGCGGCGGGCCGCGGCAAGCGCGAGCTTCTCGTCCCTACCGACGACAACGTGGCCGAAGCCCGCAACCGCCGCGTCGAGATCAACGTCCGCTAGGGAGGTTCCCCGGGACACCGGGCGCGCCGTGCCAGCGCAGGACCAATAAAGTCAGATCATCGGCGGGCTCCGCGCCATTCGCGAAGGCTTTGACGTCGGAGCGAATGCGCCGGATCAATTCGTCGGGCTCCATTTTCTGCGGCATCGCGTCCAACGCCGCGCGCAGCCGCTCGTTTCCGTAGAACTCGCGCGACCGGTTCATCGCTTCGTTCGCGCCGTCGGTGAATACGCAAATCCATTCACCCGGCGTAAACCGATGCCGCTGGGTGGGATAGGAGAATTCGTCCACGGCGCCGAGCGGCGGACCGTCCGAAGGCGCGATGCGCTCCGCCTTCCCGCCCGGCGCGCGCAGCAACGGCGGCTCGTGCCCCGCGTTCGAGAAGGTGAGCTCGCCCGTGGAGGCGTCGAAGATGCCGAGGAACGCGGTCACGAAAAGCTGCTCGGGATTCTCGATGCCGATCTCGCTTTGCGCGCGCGTGAGGATCGCGCCCACCTCGCCGCCGCGCAGCGCCGCGCTCTTCAGGAGCGACTTCACCGACGCCATGAAAAGCGCCGCGGGCAATCCCTTTCCCGAAACGTCCCCCACCACGATGAAGATGCGGTCGGCATCGACGCGGAAGCAATCGTAGAAATCGCCGCCGACCGTGCGCGCGGGCTCGAGGAGAGCCGCGAGCTTGATGCGCAGGTCGCCCGCCTCCGTGTCGCTCGGATCGGGAAGCAGTCCCATCTGGATGCGGCGCGCCGCGTCGACCTCGCCCGCCATGCGCACCGCCTGGTCGCGCAGCTGCCGCCGCTGCCTCTCGCTGATCGAGAGCGAGCCGACCACCACCGTGCCGAAGACCGCGAACGTGCCGAGGGCGGGCCAGACGGGATCGAAGAGCCAGCCGTAGTGGCGGAAGGCGATGATGCCCGCGCCGAGCATCACCACGATGAGGCCCGCGAGGACGTTCGTGCCTTCCAGCGCGGTCAGCCGCGGCACGAGCAGGATCAGGAGAAGCCCGCAGACCACCATCGCCACCGCTTCCACCACGAGCGCGCTCTCCGGGCGCACGAGCCACACGCCGTCGAAGAGATTCTCGACGACCTGCGCATGGATCTCGACGCCGGGGACGAACTCGCCGAGCGGCGTCGTCTTGAAATCGAGGAGGCTCAGCCCCGTATTGCCGACGAGGACCACCTTGTCGCGAAGGCTTTCCGCGCGCACGGTTCCCGAGAGCACGTCGACCGCGGAAATGAATCTCTCCGGATCGTGGCGGCCCATGCGCAGCCATGCGGTTCCGTCCTGCTGGACGCGAGTGGCGACGTCGCCGAAGCGCATCGCGATGAGCTCGCCGTCGCGTGAAAGGGTCAGCGGCGCGCCCAGGGCGACGCGCAGCGTCTCGACGCCGAGCGAGGGAACGACCACGCCCTGCACGGTCGCGACGAGCGGGACGCGGCGCACGACCTGGTCTTCAGGTCCCGCGTTCATCAGGCCGCGGCTCGCGGCCGCGCGATCGATCGCGTCGAGGCTGCGGATATGGCCCGGATAGTTGTTCACCTTCACCTCGCCCACGATGCGCACGGGATTTACCGTGGGCGGGTCCGCGAAGCGCGGATCGGGATCGCCGCCGGCGAGCGCGAGCACGACGCGCTTGCCGGAGAGCACCTGGGCGAACCGCGCATCGTTGCCCGGCTGCTGTTTCAGCCACAGCGCGAATTCCGCGGGCATCGCCGGCAGCTCGTTGGCCACGGCTTCCGGCGAAAAGCGGTCGGGCTCGGGAAAGAAGAGGTCGACGCCGATCGCCGCGGGCCGCCCGGCGTCGATGCGCGAAATCAGCTCCGCGATGCGCGTGCGCGGCCACGGCCACTGCCCGTATTTCGCGAGCGAGGGCTCGTCGATGACCACGATGGTGACCGGATGCGAGACGCGCTCGAGCGGAAAGAGGCGTTGGTAGCCGTCGAAGACGAGGAAGCGCAGCCCGTTCACCGGCCCGGGGGATTGCAGCAACAGCAGGGCGAGCGCGGCGAGCAGCACCAGGGCGAGGACCCGGACACCGCCCTGCGCGCTCAGAGATCGATCTCCAGCCCGTCGTACGCCGCCGAGACCTTGAGCGCGTGGTCGCTGCGCGTGAGCTCTTCGAAGCGGCGCGCTTCCCTCAAGAGCCCGTCGAGCGTCTCGTCGTCGTTCGCCGGCTCATGATGGAAGAGCATGAGGTGCTTGGCGCGCGCCATCTGGCAGAGCTCGACGCCGACGATGTTGCTCGAATGGCCCCAGTCGGCCTTCACGCTGATCGCTTCGGCGAGCGCGTACATCGCATCGAAGATCACGAGGTCCGCGTTGCGGAAGAAATTCGCGAAGGCCTCGGCCTCGTGCCGGTCCTCGAGCTTGTGCTCGGAGTCCGTCGTGTAGATCACCACCCGCTCGTCCTTCTCGAAACGGTAACCGAAGGAATCGCCCGAGTGCAGCTGCAGGTGCGGGGTCACCGAAAGGCCGCAGACCATGTGGGTCTTGCCGGGCTCGAGCTTCACGAACTCGACGTCGGCGGCGAGCTGCGAGAAGTCCACCGGAAAGCAGGGCGCCGCCTGCTGCAGGCGGAAGGCGTGCTCGAGGACGTCGTGGCAGCCGTGGATGCGGATCTTCGTGCCGGGGACATACGCGGGCCCGAAGAAGGGAAAGCCCATGATGTGGTCCCAGTGAACGTGCGACATGAAGACGTTCACGGTCGCCGGCTTTTTCGCCTGCTTCGCGAGCACGTGCACCCCGAACGGGCGCGCGCCGCTGCCCATGTCGCAGACGAAGTATTCGTCGCCGCCCGGCTCGATCTCGACGCACGGCGTGTGTCCGCCGAAGGTGTGCGTGATCGAGAAATCGAGCTCGGCGGTCGCGTACGCATGCGCCTCCTCGTAGCTCATGAACATCTTCCCCGACGCCTGCAGCAGCGCCTGCGCGAGCTTGTCGCGGACGTCGGCGGCGGTGAGCGAGACACCGATCGATCCGCGAGTTCCCCAGAAGCGCACGCGCATCGTCATCCCTGTCCGTAGGCGGCGGCCGCTTCGGTGGAGATCGCGCCGAGCGCGTCGCGAACCGTGGGGAACATTTCGAAGAGGAGGTTGAAGTGGCTGATCTCGAAGATCTCGGCGACCATCGGTTGCAGTTCGGCGACTAGGATGCGCCCTTTCGCCGCTTTCATCTGGCGAGATGCCATGAGGAAGCAGCGCAGGCCCGCGCTCGAAACGTACTCCGTTCCCGAGAGATCGAGGATCAGCGCACCCTGGTCGCGGAGCGCCGTCCCCACGTATTGGGTGAGCTCCACCCGAAACGACTCGCAGGTGTCCTGGTCCAGGCGGCCGCTCACCTGGAGGACGACCGCGTTGGCGTAGTGCCGGGCGACGACGTTCATCGTTCCGATTATGGGGGACGGAAGGCTAACCCGTCATCCGCCCAGGCACTTCTCGACGCGCCAGCCGTAGAGCCACTCGAGCGAATCGTAGTAGCGCTGGGGTGTGCGGTCCTTCCACAGGTCGTTGCGCACCAGGCGCTCGACGCCTTTCGCGTGGTAGATGCGTCCCATCTCGCGGGTCATGAGGACCACGCGCGCGGTGCGCGCGACGCGGGCTCGCTCGTAGATCCCGAATCCGCGCTCGAAATCGCCGCCGCCCGCGTGCAGCGCTTCGCCCAACGTCACGGCGTCCTCGAGGGCCATGCATGCGCCCTGGGCGAGATACTGCAACATCGGATGCGCCGCGTCGCCGAGCAAGGTGACGCGCCCGTACGACCAGCGCGCAATCGGCTCGCGGTCCGCGGTGGCCCAGCGGCGCCAGCTCTTGGGAAGCGACAGCAGCTGGCGGGGCCGCGGTCCGATCTGCGTGAAGTAGGTCATCACCTCCTCGCGGCTGCCGTCGGTCACGCCCCAGGTCTCCTGCCCGCGGCTGTGAAAGGTCACGACGACGTTGTATTGGTCGCCCCCGCGCAGCGGGTAGTGGACGAGGTGGCAATCGGGTCCCGCCCATAGGCACGGCGCGTTGAGCTTCAAGTTTTCCGGAAAGGTGCGCGCATCGGCGACCGCGCGATAGACGACGTGGCCGGAAACGCGGACCGCGTCGTTCACGAGCTGCTCGCGCACCACCGACTTCACGCCGTCGCAGGCGACGAGGGCCGCGCCGCGGTGCACGTTGCCTTTGGTGTCGATGGCACTGACTTCGTCATCGTGTTGCTCGACGCGCTCGATGTGGGTCGAAGTCACGAGCTCGATATTCGCGTTCTGCTGGACGACTTCGGCGAGCGATTGATGCACGTCCGCACGATGGCATACCGCGTACGGATTGCCGAACCGCGCGCGGAACGCTTCGCCGACGGGGACGGAAGCGACTTCCGCCTCGTCGATCGCATCCATCATGACGAGCCGCTCGGTGTAGACCGCGCGGGCGCGCGCTTGCTCGCCGATGCCGAGCGCATCGAAAGCCGAGAAGGCGTTGGGACCGAGCTGGATGCCCGCACCGATCTCGCCGATCTGCGCGGACTGCTCGAGGACCTTGACGGGGAAGCCGCGGCGGGCGAGGGCAAGCGCTGCGGCGAGTCCGCCGATTCCGCCGCCGGCGATGAGGATCGGGTCAAGGGTAGGCATGAGGCTGCAGGCGATTACACCACGGCCCGCAGGCCACGCCTACGGGCGCCTGCGGCCGATCCCTCACTTCGTGGTCGGCCGGGGCACCGTAAAGAAGAAGGTCGTGCCTTTCCCGATCGTGCTCTCGCACCAGATGCGTCCGCCGTGACGCTCGACAATCCCCTTGGCAATGAAGAGTCCAAGACCGGTGCCGCTTTCTCCCGTGTGATACCCAGCCCGAAACGGCTGGAAGAGGTCCTTGATCTGTTCCGCCCGAACTCCCGGGCCCGTATCCCGGACCAGTATCACGACTTCCTGCTCGCGCACTTCGACCTCGACAGACACCGCGTCCCCGGACCGTGAGAACTTCACGGCGTTTCCAATGAGGTTGCCCAGCACCTGCGAGATCCGGCCGGGATCGACATTCACCTGCAATGCATCCTGGACAACTGGGCAATGGAGCCTCACCCCCTTGGCATCTGCGCTCGCGGTGAGCGATGGACAGGCCTCATCGAGCACGCTCTTGAGACCCGTGACCTGGCATTCGAGAGCCATGCGCCCGGCGTTGATCGCCGCCATGTCGAGCAGGTCATCGACGAGTCGCCGCATGGACACGACGACGCGATCGATCGTTTCGGTCGGCTTGCGAAGCGCTGAAATGTCGGTTGGCATCTCCAACAGCCGACTCACCAACGAGTTCGCCATGCGTATCACGCCGAGGTGATTCCTCATGTCGTGCGAGACGACCGCGAGAATCTGCTCGCGGGCCTCGATCGCGGCCTGGGCCTGGGAATGAAGCCGCGCGTTCTCGATCGCGGTCGCTATCCTTCGCGACAGCTCTTCGGCGACATCGACATCCGTTGCATCGTAGCTGCGACCCGACACCGCCATCACCAGCGTGAGCGCACCGATCACCTGCCCATGGACCAACAGCGGAGCGATGATGTAGGACCTCAGCTCGAGCTCGCGCAGCATTCGCAGATGGTCGGGGTCGCGAGAAGCGCCGATCAGCACGCTCTCCGGAATCTCGGTCGCCAGATCCGTCTTTCCGGTTCGCAACACCCTCGGCACGCCGGTCTCGCTGTTGAGGTCGATCGGATACTTCTTGTCCAGCTCGCGGATCAATTCCTCCCGCGACGGGTCGGAATGCGCCACCGATACGCGTCGAAGCCCTTTGTCCTCGAAGAGATCGACAACGCACCAATCGGCGATCGTCGGCACGGCGAGGCGCGAGATCTTGTTCACCGTTGCGTCGTAATCGAGCGATTCCGAAAGCTGCTTGCTGGCTGCGGAAAGAAAAGCCTGGATCGACGCCGCCTTGCGCGCCTGCGCCATGAGGCGCGATTTGGCGATCACCGAAGCGGCGCGACCGGCCATCGCTCGAAACAGAAGCTTGTCGTCTTCGGAGAATTCGTGCGCGGTGAGCGATCCGATGTGGGCGACGCCCAGGACTTCCGTATCGCGAATCAGCGGAACGCCATAGAGCGCATGGACGCCCTTTTGCCGCATGACAAGGCTCGCGACCATGAGATCGCCCGCGGCGTCACGCACGGAGACGGGTTGTCCGAGCGAAAATACTCGACCGAGGTCCCCATCGAGACCGTAGGTCGCGCGAACGCGAAGGTCGTCGCCCTCGCGAAGCAGGATTGCTGCCGTGTCCACATCGCGCATGTTTCCCATCGTCAGGCGAATCAATTCGCCCAGGAACGCGTCGAGGTCGCCGGGGCCGAAAGCCACCTCGGAGAGCGCATCCACGGCGCGCAGAACCTTGCCGCGCAGCAGGGCCGATTCAACCGCCGCATCCTTCAGGGATTCATCGAAGGCGCGGTCGAGCAAGCGAACCTCGCCGACGTTGAGCGTCTCGCCCATCTCGGCCTGCCACACCTCGAGAATCGCCTGGCGAAGAAACCCATACTCGGCTACGACGTCTACCAGGTCATAGCCTTGCGACAGCCGATCGACCGCGTGAATCTTGCCAACCTTGCCCAGCGGGATTTCGCGCGTGTCCGGCTTCGCCTCGATGATCGCCGCCATGCGCTCGAGGACGAGCGGAACATGGTCGATCAGCGCCGTGCGAGAAAGCTCTCGTGCCGGGGAAAGAGTGCGCACCTTCGGCTCGTACGTGAGGAGGATCCTGTCGCGATAATCGCGCAGGAATTGCGGCAGGTTCGAAGCGGGCCGAGGATTTTGAACCGGTGATTGCATCAGCGCCCCGAAAGCTTAGTTCCATCAGCTTAGAGGCCTGATTCGGCTGTTCGTCCGCAACGTCAGTGGTCCGAATGGATTCGGCGACGCGATTTTTGTCGCGCACAGGGCGCGCGACAAAAATCAAATTGGTGGCCTGGGGCGGAATTGAACCACCGACACATGGATTTTCAGTCCACTGCTCTACCAACTGAGCTACCAGGCCGGAAAGCCTAAAATTATAGCCGTTTCCGACCTTTCGACGCCATTCCCAGCTTGAAGAACCATTCGAAATTGCGTGCCGTTGCGGGCGGTGTCGTGGTTGCCGCGGCCGGGGGCGCGTTGTTCGCGTGGCTGGGAACGCCGCTGCCGTGGATGATGGGATCGATCGTCGCCATGGCGGTCGCGCAAATGCTCGGCGCGCGCCTCGAGGCGCCGCGCGGCGGGCGCGAGGCGGGGCTCGTCGTCGTCGGCGTCACGCTCGGGCTCTATTTCACGCCGCCCGTGGTGCGCGAGGTCGCCGCGTTCGGCGGATATTTCGTCGCGCTCGGCTTCGCGGCGCTCGGCATCGGCGCGGCGAGTGCTGCCCTCCTCGAGCGCGCGGCCGGCGTCGATCACGCCACTGCGTTCTTCGGCAGCATGCCGGGCGGAGCCGCGGAAATGGCGATGATGGGGGAGCGCTACGGCGCGCTATCCGATCGCGTCGCGTTCGCGCATTCGACACGGATGCTGCTCGTGGTGACGCTGGTGCCGAGCGCGATCACCCTGGCGGGCTTTGCCGCGACCGAGGACTATCGCCCCGTCGCCGTGCCCTTCGACATCGTGGGGTTGCTCGCGCTTCTCGCGATCGCGACCATCGCCGGCCTCATCGCCAAGAGGCTGCGAATCCCGACGGCGTTCATGATGGGGCCGCTCCTGGCCTCCATCGCGCTCACCGTGTCGGAGGTCTCGCTGTCTTCCGTGCCGGTCAGCCTCAGCAACGTCGCGCAGGTGCTCCTCGGTTGCGTGCTGGGGTCGAAGTTCGAGCCGGGCTTCCTGCGCGCGGCACCGCGCTTTGTCGCCGCGCTGGTGCCGTCGGTCGCGCTGACGCTAGTGCTCGCGGCGCTGGTGGGATGGGCGATCGCGCGCCTGAGCGGCGCCTATCTCGGAACGTCGCTCCTCGCGGCGGCGCCGGGCGGCATCGCGGAGATGTCCATCACCGCGAAAGTGCTCCGCATCGGCGTGGCGTTCGTGACGGCCGCGCATGTCGTTCGCTATGCGATCGTTGTCCTCTTCTCGGTGGCGGCCTTTCGACTGATCGCGGCCCGGCGTTTGCGCTAGGCCTGAAAATGTTAGCGATAACATCGTAGAATGAGGGCATGCCCGATGCCCCTGCCCCACGCTCGCGCCGCGGCCGCCGCCGAACCGGCGGGCTGACCCTTGCCGATGTCGCCCGGCTGGCGGGCGTTTCCGCGATCACCGTCTCGCGCGCGGTCAATTCACCCGAGCGCCTGGGTGCGGAGACACTCGCCCGCGTGCACGAAGCGATCGAGCGCACCGGGTACATTCCCAATCGCGTCGCCGGCGGACTCGCGTCGAACCGCACGCGCTTGGTCGCGGCATTGGTGCCGACGATTTCCGGACTGGTGTTCCTGGAGACCGTGCAGGCGATGACCGAAGCGCTCGAGGAGGCGGGATACCAACTCATGCTCGGGCAGAGCGGATACGACGCGACGCGCGAGGATGCGCTGCTCGACGCGATCATCGGCCGGCGCCCCGACGGCGTGATCATCACGGGCGTGGTGCATTCGCCTTCCGCTCGCCGCCGTCTCGCGGCCGCAGGTATTCCTGTAGTGGAGACCTGGGACCTCACCCCCACGCCGATCGACATGCTGGTGGGTTTCTCGCACGAGAAGGCGGGCGCCGCGGTCGCAGAGTACCTCGCGTATCGCGAAGTGAAGCGGCCCGCGCTGCTGGCCGCCGACGATTACCGCGCAAGCCTGCGGCGCAAGGGTTTCGTCGACGCGGCGGCGCGCCGCGGATATCACGACGTGCCGGTGCGACTTGTGAAGACGCCAACCACCCTGGGCAGCGGCCGCGCGGCGCTCTCCGAGATCCTCCAAGCGCATCCCGATGTCGACGCCGTCTTCTGCAGCTCGGATGTGCTGGCGAACGGAGCGCTTACCGAGGCGCAGGCACGCGGCATCTCCGTGCCGGGCCAACTGCGCGTCTTCGGGTTCGGCGACCTCGACTTCGCCGCTCACACCTATCCGGCTCTCTCCACGGTGCGCATCGACGGCACCGCGATCGGCCGCCAGGCCGCGCGCTTCGTCATCGACCGCGCCGCCGGCCGCCCCATCCCCGAGCGCATCATCGACCTCGGCTTCAAGCTGATCGCTCGCGCCAGCGCATAAGCCCCCTCCCGGCCCTCGGAGAATTTCTTTTGACAGGGGGAAAATGGTAGCGCTACCATTAGGGTCCACTTTGCTCCCGGAGCCGTCGTGAAAACCACTTCCGTGACGCCGGCGGATCTATCCGCTTCCGTTCTTGCAGTCCCGCCGCTGGCGCGAGGCGCCGACTTCCTGCTCAACCCCGAGGCGAATCGCGCGCTCATTCGTCATCTCGAGGATGGCGGCGTGCGCACGCTGATGTACGGCGGCAATGCCAACTTCTATCACCTGCCGACCTCGGAATATGCGGCGACCGTCGACTTCCTCGCCGAAGCGGCGGGTGCGGGCACGTGGGTCATCCCCTCGGCCGGCGCCGACTATGGAAAGCTGATGGACCAGGCCGCGATCCTGCGCAACCGCGCGTTTCCGACGGTGATGGCCCTGCCTTTCGGCAATCCCTCGAACGACAGCGGCGTGGCGACGGCCCTTCGGCGCTTCGCCGATCGCTTCGGCAAGCCGATCATCGCGTACGTGAAGGGGCTGGGCTACATCGAGCCGGCGACCCTCGGTGCGCTCGCCAGGGACGGCGTGATCTGCGCGATCAAGTACGCGATCGTGCGCGACGACCCTCGCAAGGATCCGTATCTCGATGCCCTGCTGCAGCACGTCGATCGCGACCTGGTGGTGAGCGGCATCGGCGAACGCCCGGCGATCGTCCACCTGCGCGACTTCGGGCTGAAGAGCTTCACATCGGGTTCGGTGTGCGTCGGGCCACGCGGGTCGATGAAGCTGCTCGCGCTCCTCAAGGCGAAACGCTACGACGAAGCCGAGAAGGTCCGCGCCGCGTACATCGCCCTCGAGGACCAGCGCGACGCCCTCGGCCCGATCCGCGTATTGCACGACGCGCTGACCCTCGCGGGCATCGCCGAGATGGGTCCGATGCTGCCGATGATTTCGAGCCTGAGCGACAAGGAGCGCGATGCCGTGGGGGGTCCGGCGAAGGCGCTGCTGGCGCACGACCGCGACGTCGCCATCGAGAGAGTCGCCGCCTGACCGATCGGAACGGGAACGCATTCAAGACAAGGGAGAGCAAATGAATCTCAGCAAACGCATTGCCGTTGCCGCCGCGGGCCTCATCGTGTCGGCATCGATCGGCGCGCAGCAATACCCCGAGCGCCCGGTGACCGTCGTCGTGCCGTTCACGCCGGGCGGCTCTTCGGACATCACCGCGCGCACCGTCGCCGCCAAGCTGCAGGAGACGTTCAACCAGACGTTCGTGATCGACAACAAGCCCGGCGCCAACGGCGGCCTCGGCGGAAAATTCGTCGCGAACGCGAAGCCCGACGGCTATACGCTCTTCGTGGGCTCGATCGGCGTCTTCGCCATCAACCCCGTCCTCTACAAGGACCTGGGCTACGACCCGCGAAAGGACTACGACCTGCTGTCGGTGGCCGTGCGCACGCCCAACGCGCTGGTGACGCGCGCGGATTTTCCCGCGAACAACGTCAAGGAATTCATCGACTACCTCAAGAAGAACCCGAACAAGGTTTCGTTCGCGTCATCGGGCACGGGATCGTCCGATCACCTCACCGCGGCCCTCTTCTGGCAGAAAACGGGAACGAGCGGAATCCACGTCCCCTACAAGGGCGGCAGCGCCGCGCACATGGACCTCATCGCCGGCAACACCGACGTGTCGTTCCAGAACCTGGGCTCGATCACGCAGCACGTGAAGGGGGGAAAGATGAAGCTCCTTGCCGTCACTTCCGAGAAGCGCGATCCCACGGTGCCGAACGTGCCCACGCTCTCCGAAGCGGGCGTGCCGGGCATCGAGGTGTATTCGTGGCAGGCCTTCGTCGCGCCGAAAGGATTGCCGCAGAACGTGAAGGCGCGCCTGCAGCCCGCGCTCATCTCCGCGATCAAGCATCCCGACGTCGTGAAGAAGTTCAACGAGATCGGCTTCGAGGTCGTCGGCAACAGCCCGGAGGAATTCAACAAGTTCCTGAACGAAGAGCTGGCGCGCTGGAAGCAGGTCGTCGACACCGGCGGCATCCGCCAGAGCGACTGACGTGGCAAAGCAACGCAAGAACCCCGAGGAGCTGCGCAGCCACCGCTGGTACGGCTCGAAGGACCTGCGCAGCTTCGGCCACCGCTCGCGCACCGCGCAGATGGGCTACGACCGCTCGGACTATGCGGGGAAGCCCGTCATCGCGATCATCAACACGTGGAGCGAGATCAATCCGTGCCACACGCACTTCCGCCAGCGTGCCGAGGAAGTGAAGCGCGGCATCTGGCAGGCGGGCGGATTCCCCGTGGAGATGCCGGCGATCTCGCTCTCGGAGCCGTTCCAGAAACCGACGACGATGCTCTATCGCAACCTTCTCGCGATGGAGACCGAGGAATTGCTGCGCAGCTATCCGGCTGACGGCTGCGTGCTCATGGGCGGCTGCGACAAGACCACGCCCGCGCTGGTGATGGGCGCGCTCAGCGTGAACCTGCCGGCGATCTTCCTGCCCGCGGGCCCGATGCTGCGCGGCGACTTTCGCGGCGAGCATCTCGGCAGCGGCAGCGATACGTGGAAGTACTGGGCGGAGCTGCGCGCGGGCAACATCACCGAAGAGGACTGGCAGGGCGTCGAGCAAGGCATCGCGCGCTCGCCCGGCCACTGCATGACGATGGGCACCGCGTCCACGATGACCTCTGCGATCGAAGCGCTCGGCCTCACGCTTCCCGGCGCCGCGTCGATTCCCGCGGCCGACTCGCGGCATGCGCAGATGGCCGCGCTCACGGGAAAACGCATCGTCGACATGGTGTGGGAAGACCTGAAGCCGCTCGACATCGCGACCGCCAGCGCCTTCGATAACGCGGTGACGACCGTGCTCGCACTCGGCGGCTCGACGAATTCCATCGTTCACCTGGTCGCGCTCGCGCGGCGTGCCGGTGTCGCGCTCGACATCGATCGCTTTGACGCACTTGCGCGCAAGACGCCGGTGCTTGCGAACGTTCGGCCATCGGGCAAGTTTTTGATGGAAGATTTCTTCTACGCGGGCGGATTGCGTGCATTGCTCGCCTCGCTCGGCGATCTCATCGACGGCCGCGCGGCGACCGTGAACGGGCAGACGCTCGGCGAGAACATCGCGGGTGCCAAAACCTGGAACGACGACGTGATCCGGCCGCGATCCAATCCGCTCGTCGCCGGCGACGGGCTCGCGGTGCTCAAGGGAAGCCTCGCGCCCGGCGGCGCCGTGATCAAGCCCCCGGCGATGGAGGCGCGGCTGCAGAAGCACACGGGCCGCGCGGTCGTCTTCCACGATTACGACGATCTCGCGGGGCGCATCGACGACGAGGCGCTCGCGATCGATGCCGACAGCGTGATCGTGCTGCAGAACGCGGGCCCGCAAGGGGCCCCGGGAATGCCGGAATGGGGCCAGCTGCCGATCCCGAAGAAGCTCCTCAAGCAGGGCGTGCGCGACATGGTGCGCATCTCCGACGCGCGCATGAGCGGGACGAGCTACGGCGCGTGCGTCCTGCACGTGACGCCCGAGTCCTTTGTCGGCGGGCCGCTCGCGCTGGTGAAGGACGGCGACCTGATCGCGCTCGACATCCCCGGCCGCAAGCTCGATCTCCTCGTCGACGACGCGGAGATGGCGCGCCGGCGCAAGGCGTGGACGCCCGCGCCGCCGCATTACACGCGCGGCTTCGGCACCCTCTATCTCAAGCACGTCACGCAGGCCGACAAGGGCTGCGATTTCGATTTCCTCGAAGCCGGCGCCCCGACGCCCGAGCCCGAGATTCACTAGGAGAAGGCCGTGCGTTTCTTCTTGTCCTGCCTGCTTTTCGCGATCCATGCATTCGCCTTCGCGCAGTCCTATCCCGCGAAGACCATCAAGATCATCGTCCCGTATCCGCCGGGCGGCACCTCCGACATCCTCGCGCGCGCTCTCGGCCCCGGCATCACGGCGGCACTTGGCCAGCCGGTGATCGTCGAGAACAAGCCGGGCGCGACCGGCAACGTCGGCGCGGATTTCGTCGCGAAATCGACGCCCGATGGCTACACGCTGCTGCTCGCCGACATCGGCTCACTCGCCATCAGCCCGAGCGTCTTCAGCTCGCTGCCTTTCGATCCGGTGAAGGACTTCGCGCCCGTGGTGATGGTCGCGTACTCGCCGCACCTGCTCGCGGTGCATCCGTCGGTGTCCGCCAAAGACGCGAGAGAGCTCATCGCCGCCGCGAAGGCGAAACCGAACTCGCTCAACTTCGCGGTCTCGGGCATCGGCGGCGCGAATCATCTCGCCGGCGTCGACTTCGCCCAGCGCGCCGGCATCAAGTGGACCTACATTCCGTACAAGGGCGGCGCGCAGGCGATCACGGACGTCATCGGCGGCCAGGCGCAAGTGCTCTTCAACGGAATGCTGGCGACCTATCCGTACGTGAAGGACGGCAAGCTCAAGGTGCTCGCGATCTCGAGCGCGAAGCGCTTCGCCGCGGCGCCGGACATTCCGACGGTGGCCGAGCAGGGAATGCCCGGTTTCGAGACCGGCTCGTGGCAGGGCATCGTCGCGCCCGCCGGCACGCCGCCGGAAGTAGTGAACAAGCTGCACGCGACCGTGATGGCGATCCTCAGCACGCCCGAAATGAAGGACCGCCTCGACAAGGCCGGCGCGGAAGTGCGCGCGCAATCGCCCGCGGAATTCGGCGCGTTCATCCGCGACGAGAAGGCGCGCTGGGCGAAGGTTGTCAAGGAGTCGGGCGAGAAGTTCGAGTAAAAGGTCATCCTCGGCGTTCGCGCAAGCGAACAATGATCGGGGATCCAGGAACTACAACTCGACGATTGTCTTAAACCCGCCCCAGAACATGCGCTTGCCGTCGAAGGGCATGGACTTCGGATCCATCATGGCCTTGAGGCGCGGATCCTTCATGACCTTGGCGTTGATGCGGTCGCGCTGCGCCCGCGACTTGTAGACGATCCAGGAGAAGACCACCGTCTCGCCGGCCTTGAGCTTCACGCTCTGCGGAAACGACGTGTACTTGCCGGGCTTCACGTCGTCGGCGACGCACTCGCGATACTCGAGGGCGCCGTGCTCGCGCCAGACCTTCCCGGCCTTGCGCGCTATGCTCAGGTACGCCGCGATTTTCTTCTTCGGTACGGGGACTACGAATCCATCGACATAGTGGGCCATCTGGTCTCCTTTGCTTGACGTTTGGATTACCGACTCCTGATCCGCACCGGGAGCGGTACGTTGCAGACCCCGATCGCGCCGACCGGTTCCTTGAACCATGATTCGCGCCGGTTCGCGCGGGATTCCACGAGTTTCTTGAATGTGGCGCTCTCGGTGCGCAGCGCCTCGAGGTCGATGCGCTCCGCGGCCGGAAGATCGGCGGCGAGGCGGATCGCGCGAATGGGAACGTACTCAGCCGGCTTCTCGTAGAAGCCCATCGTGCCCGTGCCGCGCGGAATCACCGAAAGCAGCTCGATTCCCTGGACCACGCGGCCGACGAGCGTGATGTTGCGATCGAGCGTGCGCGGCGATTGGCCGATGACGGCATAGAGCTCGGAGCCGTTTCCCGAATCGAGCGCGTTGTCCCGGCCCACGCCGATCGATCCATAGCAGTGGGTGAGCCACGTCTCCTTGCGCTTCGGGTCACGTGCCACTGCGAACCCATCGGAGAACCCGACTTCGGGCGCGTAGGTGTCGGGATAGGGCAAGCGCGTGAACGCAATCTTCGCATCGATGGGTCGCGCGAATTCGGGCTTCACCTTCTTCGAGGCCATCGCCTTGGCGCGTTCATCGGTTTCGGCCCGCGCCCACTGCACGACGTAGTTGTCCTGCGAGCGCGTCACGAAGCTGCCGTCGAAGTAATGATCGCGAGCGAGCGCGCGGACTGCCGCGGCGTTTTCCGGCGCGTAGGTGGGCGCGAGCTCGATCACGACACGGCCCGCGGGAATCTCCATATACAGGGTGTTTTCCGGATCGAGCGATCGCCAATCCGACGCAGGCGAAGCCTTTAGAAGGTCCGCGAGCGAGATCGGTGCGGGCTTGGAAGGCTGCGCCGCGGCCAACGCCGCCGCGCAGGCAAAAACGGCTACCGGCAATGAGCTCTTCATTGCCTCCATTATAGAAGCCCCGCCTCACGCGGGGCTTCTTCATCAATCGCTTGTCAGAGCGTCGGCGCGTTCGGTCCCGACAGGTCGCCGCACATCTCGGTCTCGGTCTGCGAGAAGAACCCGGGGTTCTTCGTCGTCGACGGGTTCGCCTTGTGCAGCTGGATGTTGCCGCCGCCGCCGCTGCCGCCGCCGAGCTTGCGGGTCGAGATGCGGAAGAAGCGCTCGCCGTCGCTGAATTGGTTGTCGATGATGACGCCGAACTCGTCGTTGGTTCCGGGCTCGCCGTTGTCGGTGACGCGAATGCGGAACTGGATGAGCTGCGACTGGTCGTTGATGCGCCCCCATCCGCAGAAGTCGCGGCTGTTCGGGGCCGCGGGATCCCAAAGGTAGCCCGTGATGCTCACGCTCTTCAGGTGGAACTGGTTCTCATGGTCGAGGACGTTGACGTTCCCCCAGAAATCGCCGTTCTTGCACCCGGCATTCACGCCGAAGTTGGTCATGAGGCCGTTGTCCTTGAAGACGTAGCCGCCGCCGGTGATGAAATCGCACGGTGCGGGTGTGAAGTGCGCGCTCGCCGTCACCGGCGCGAGGCCGATCATCAGCGCGGCGAGCGAGCCGGCCAGGGCGATTGCGGAAATGGGTTTGTGCGCCATGAGGGTCTCCTTTTGCACGGTTGCAAGAGCGATGTGCAAAAAGCGTAGCGGCGCAACATCACACGGCGTCGAGGGCGTTCTAGCCCGTGCTGCGCAGGTGACTGGAAACGTGCGGTGACGGTCTTACGCCTGCGACATCGGACGTAGTCTCTCCGCTGACAACGGCGTGGCTGTCAGGCCGCGTCGAGGCGCGAATGGATCACGAGGCCGCCGTGCTCGCGGATCGCATGGAACTGGATGCGCGGCCAGATCTCCTCGGCCGCCCGAAGCTCGGACGCGTACGCGTAGAGCACGGCGGGCGCGTCGACCACGTCGTGCGCGATGCGAAAAGCGTTCGCCTCGATGAATCTCGCGAGCTCGCGCGGATCGTCGGCGGTGACCCAGCGCGCGAGCCGGTAGGCGCTCGGCGTCATCCGCGCGCGCGCCGAGTACTCGTCCTCGAGGCGATGGGCGACCACCTCGATCTGCAGCTGGCCGACCGCGCCCAGCAGCAACGGTCCGCCCCCATGCATGCGGAAGACCTGGATCGCGCCCTCCTCGCCCAGCTGCTGCAGGCCCGTGCGCAGCTGCTTGATGCGAATGGGGTCCGCGACGTCGACGGTGCAGAAGATCTCCGGTGCGAAGAAGGGGAGCCCGGTGAATTGCAGCGCCTCGCCGCCCTCGGTCAGCGTGTCGCCGAGCTGCACCAGGCCGCGATTGGGAAGCCCCACGATGTCGCCCGGATAGGCGTCCTCGACGATCTCGCGGCGCTGCGAGAGAAACGACACGGCGGTATTGGTCTTCACCTCCTTGCCGGTGCGCGTGAGCTTCAGGCGCATGCCGCGCTTGAAGCTTCCGGAACAGACCCTCACGAAAGCGACGCGATCGCGATGCGCCGGATCCATGTTCGCCTGGATCTTGAAGACGACGCCGGTGAGCTTCTCCTCGGTCGGCTCCACGACTCTTTCCACCGCGGCTTTCGGCCCCGGCGGCGGCGCAAGCTCGACCAATGCATCGAGCACTTCCTTCACGCCGAAGTTGTTGATGGCCGAGCCGAAGAAGACCGGCGTCTGGTGGCCCGAGAGGAATGCCTCGCCCGAGAAGGCGTGCG
>Ga0209131_1001202_pt1 | contig 17915 bp, 9 predicted proteins | sample GraSoi_2013_40cm_FD_185826 | JGI IMG/M metagenome (GOLD analysis project Ga0209131, IMG submission 185826) | Grasslands soil microbial communities from the Angelo Coastal Reserve, California, USA - Sample 9_17_2013_40cm (SPAdes) (version 2) | ecosystem: Environmental > Terrestrial > Soil >...
TGTTGGGTCGTGGCGATATGTTATTCCAGGCGCCGGATGCTCCCTCGGCCGCGCGTTTGCAGGGTGTCTTTGTCTCCGATCATGAAATTCAGACTCTGGTGGAATTTTGGCGCGTGCAAATGGGAGAAACAAATCCATACGCAGCCGCATCGCATTCTCAATCTACGGATATTCCCAAATCTGATATCCCGCTTAAACAAACGGCAATGTTCGAGGATATGACTCCGGCAGATAAAAATGCCGATCCGTTGTTCCCGGAAGCCATTGAACTTGTGCGCAAAGAGGGGCGGGCTTCCGTGTCCATGTTGCAGCGCCGTATGCGCATCGGCTATACCCGCGCCGCGCGTATTGTAGATATGATGGAAGATAAAGGTATTGTCGGTCCGCCAGAAGGGACGACGCAACTGCGCCAGATATTGGATTACGGTCAAACCGCTCCGCCAAAGGATGACGGGGCATAGGGATTTGATATAATTCCCTCATCGCCCCGGTAGTTCAATGGATAGAACAAGGCACTCCTAAGGCTTAGATGTGGGTCCGATTCCCGCCCAGGGCACCTTCATGAATTTCTAACGAAACTTTAATGTAACAGGACTTGAAAAGTTACATTAGAAGTAGTAATATAAAAGCGATGACCGCTCGGGTGCCCCCCTCACTCTGGCGGTTATCATTTAAACGCCTGATGTACTTATGCCCTGTTGCGAGACTTTGACCGTAACAGGGCATTTTGTTTTGGGGAAGTTCGCTTCCTCTCAACCCCAAACCTGCTTCTGTTCCATAAAGCTTTGCAGCCTTTCAGTATGTTTCCATTACTGTATTGGGATGGCAATGGGGTCTGTGGAATAAGTTGCCTATAATTTATAATCAAGAGATTACGCAACTCAAAAGAGAACCGAGAACTCAAAAAGAAATGGCACTTCATTTGAACGGATCTACCTCTCTGGAAATGAATCCTGATCGCGTCAGATCGCCGCTCCCGTGGTGGACTTGGATTGCGCCATTCTTTATTGCCAACCTCGGTACCTGGCTTTCACTTTGGTTCAAAACAGATCCCGGTACATCCTATTGGTACCTGCCTGCTGCTCTTGGAATCATCATGGTGTATTGGTGGGGACCACGAGTCCTGTTGGGCGTATATCTCAATGCAGTGGTCTGTGCTCCGCTGTGGGATCTGCCCTGGCAGTGGTCATTTTTATATGCATTACCGGAAACCATCGAAGTTGGGCTGAGTTGGCTCTTGTTCAAAAGATTCGCGCGAGGTAAATACTGGCTGCCCGATTTAAGAAATGTTGGCGCATTTTTGTTGCTTGGTTCCTTTGTGCCCACGTCTCTGGCCAACACATATCTTGTAACACAGCTCTACCTTCTAGGGGATATTGCTCAAAATACGCTTTGGGATAACTGGCGGGTTTTATTTTCAGGCGATATGGCGACACAGTTTGTATTAGCGATACCAGTGCTTATCATTTTCACTAGGTTCATGAATAGGAAGGGCTGGACACAAGCAAAGGAAAGCGTACCTCAATTAATATTCCTGCCTGAAAATCGAAATTCGTTCTTTGATATTATTTTCATTGCCACGATCTTCGTTAGCGCCTTAATCCTGATCGTGCTGTTCCCAATCCACGATCTGTGGATTTTATATGGTCTTTTGATGATCTTGATCGCTATTCGTTATGGGGTAAATATGGCGGTTATCGGTACCAGTTGGATCGGTGCTCTTGCTTTTCTGCTGCCCGCCATCCTGACAGGCAAGCTTGGACTGTCCACTGCCGGGTATGGTGATTTCTTAACGACCAACATGGATATTCTCTTCCTGTGCGGGGTTTCTTTGATGACTGGACGTGCAATCAGCGACCTCTTTGCAGAAATCGCTGAACGTAAACAGTCAGAAGAGAACTTGGTTAAGACCGAGACCAAATATCGGACACTGGTAGAGCAAATTCCGCCAATCGTATATATTGCTGGTCCTGACCAACATATTGGTGTTACTTACATCAGTCCGCGCATCGAAGCCTTGGGTTTTGTCGCTAATGAATGGATAGCCGACCCTGAACTCTGGGTTAGACAATTGCACCCGGATGATCTTGCCAGGGTCATGGATGAGATCGAGCGCAACAAGCAGAGCGGCAAACCGTTCAGCTCTGAATATCGCCTTATAGCGCGTGACGGCAGGGTAAGGTGGTTCTTGGACAAAGCCATGGATATAGTAAGTAGCGATGGAAAACTGCTATACCGCCAGGGCTTCATGCTGGATATCACCGAACGTAAACGGGTTGAGGAATCCTTATATGCACGTGAGCGGTACTTGGAATTGCTTAACGAGATGACGCGTGCCATCTTATTATCAAAGGATTTTGATACGACTCTGCATACTCTGGCAGTTGATATGGCAAAACTTCTCAATGCCGATGATTGTTACATTGCTCGCTGGGATGAAGAAAGGCAAACGGTTACTCCCGTTGCGGCCACCATGGGTATCGAAAGCGAAAGACCTGGCATGTCCTATCGTGATACTCGTCCAGAAGACTTAAAAATGGCTTTATCAGTTCTGAGCGTCCGCCATGCTCTCGCGGTAGATGATGTTTACAATTCACCTTATATCAACAGTGAGCTTGTGAAGCGTTACGTGGCGGGTTCTACATCTGCATTGGGCATCCCATTGATTGCCGGGGAACACAAGTTGGGTGCAGCAATCATCGTATTCAATACTCCGCATCATTTCACACCCGCTGAGATCAAACAGGCTGAACAAGCAGGTAATCAGGTTGCGTTGGCTTTTTGGAACTTTCAACAGAGCATCGAAATTCAGCAAAGGCTAAAAGAGAGCGATACACTTGCAAATATAGCGCGTGCTTTAGGTGAAAGCGAGCGTACCGGTACTGGCGAAGTGTTGCAACTTATCGTTGATTCTGCACGCGAACTGATGCCGCATGGTGAGCGAGGTGTTATCCATCTGCTCGAATCTGATGAACAGGTTCTAATTGCACAAGCGGTATCTGGATCCTCTGATCAAGGCGATTCAATGCAGAGCATCCAAATGAAACTTGGCGAGGGTGTTGCTGGGCAAGTCATTCATCACGGGATCACGATTAATATTGGCGATATTGAGAATGATCCCAGATTTATTCGCACAGCCTCCCTGCCCAATTTTAGATCATTGCTAGTGGCACCTGTCCAAAGCGGTCATCAGCAAATTGGAACAATCAGCGTTCAAAGTAATCAAAAATTTGCTTTCACTGCCCAGGATGTTGAACTTCTCAAAGCGCTGGGCATTCAAGCTGCAATTGCCATCGAAAATACGCGTTTGTTTGAGACGACTCAACAGCAGCTAAAAGAAGTAGACGCCTTATATAAAATCAGTCAGGGGTTGGTCGCGTCATTGGATACAGATCAATTAATCAAAGATGTTGTCATATTGCTTCACGAGAATTTTGGTTATTATCATGCTCAAATATATTTTGTAGATCCACTGAATGGTGATCTCATTCTAAAAAGCGGTAGCGGCTCGGTTGGCGATCAACTATTGGCGCGAGGCTTTAGGATAGCGAGAGGCGTAGGCATCGTTTGCCATGTGGCTGAAACCGGGGAATCTTTTGTAACCAATAATGTGAATGCCGTTGTGTTTTTTGACCGTAATCCACTATTGCCCGATACACAATCTGAATTGACTGTGCCTATCAAGGTGGATGGGAAAGTTGTAGGTGTGCTCGATATTCAGCATACTCCCCCGAACCGATTTACAAATGGTGATCTGCAATTAATGATGGCTGTCGCTGACCAACTGGCTGTGGCGCTTCAAAAGGCAAACTTATATAAGGAATTGCAAACTGCCTTGCAACAGGAAACAAACATCAGGTCACAATTGATTCAGAACGAGCGTCTCGCACTGGTGGGGCGGTTACTCGCCTCTGTGTCGCATGAATTAAACAATCCTTTACAGGCAATTCAAAATGCATTGTTCCTGCTAAAAGATGAAACAATATTATCTGAACAAGCCAGTCAGGATTTGAATATCGTCCTTTCAGAAACTGAACGGATGGCAACTTTAATTGAACAATTAAGATCCACATATCGACCCGTTCGCAAGCAGGATTTTCTGCCTGTGCAACTCAACAATTTGATCGAAGATGTCCACATGCTAATTGCCACACATATGCGCCATAAGGAGATCGTCTTTGAATTTGTTTCAGACCCTGATCTGCCGAGCATATTGGGACTATCAGATCAACTTCGTCAGGTGGTGCTTAATCTTTTCCTCAATGCCATTGAAGTGATGAAGCCCGGCGGCCGAATCACTGTTTTGACCTGTAACCTGCCTCAGCAGAATGAAGTTCTACTGACTGTCAAAGATACAGGTCCAGGCATTGACGAAGAGATTCTGCCGCGCATCTTTGAACCTTTCATAACCAGTAAATATACCGGCACAGGTCTTGGGCTAACCATTACGCATGATATTATCCAACAACATCACGGGCGTATTCAAGCGGAAAATGATCTGCAGAGTGGTGCTCTCTTCAGCATCTGGCTTCCCATGGATCAGAAAGGTCGAGAATGAATTCCAGCGCCCACATTCTGATCATTGATGATGAAGCCACCCTGCGTCAAACAATGGCCCGAATCCTCCAACGTGCTGGGTATGAAGTCACTACGGCTTCTAATGGGAAGGAAGGTCTTGGACTTGTTTCGGAACATCCCTTTGATTTGGTCTATCTCGACATTCGCATGCCAGATATGAGCGGATTGGAACTTCTCAAAACCATCCATATAAAATTCCCCGACCTGCCGATCATTTTATTTACAGCACAGCCTGATGTGAATTCAGCCGTTGAAGCGTTAAGGCGCGGTGCGACGGATTATTTATTGAAACCGCTTAACCCACAGACCGTTATTGAGCGCACAAAAACGATTTTGGAATATCAACTCAATGAGAAACGAAAACGTGAAATCCAAAGGCAAATTGAAGCATTGCAAGCTGAGCTGAATTCATTGGAAAGTCAGGAGGCAGATAAAGCTATTTCGTCAGCGCAGCAGATTCCGACGATGGATGATCGCTTCCTGCGTCGCGGAGCTCTTACGCTTGACCTGCATACGCGTCGAGTGATGCTGCATGACCAGGCCATCAATCTCCCGCCAACCTCTTTTGATTACTTGTTGGTTCTGGCCCGTCATACTCCGAATGTAGTCGATTTTCAAACGTTGGTTTCAGAAGCGCAGGGCTATGAAACGGATATGCGTGAAGCGCAGGAATTAACCAAATGGCACATTCACCATATTCGTCAGGCCATCGAGGTTGATTCACGTAACCCAGCTCATGTTATCAATGTGCGTGGCACAGGCTATCGGCTGGTGATGGGGTAGGGCTAGCTCTTACAATTAACTTGGGGGCATACTAACTTTTACCAACTTTCTCCAATATATCCTATCGATTCATCGCACTATATCATGCAAAATTAGGGCGATGAATAAGCTTACTCTCCCTCCAGGTAGTTCCCCGGTCAAGGTGCTAGTTGTGGATGATCATCCCAACACGGCAACAACTCTGGCACGTGCGATTGCGCAATTAGGGGCTGGTGTAAATGTGATCTCAGCGACCAGTGGAAGTGAGGCTCTCGCTCAAGTCAAGGATGGGGCGGCAGATATTCTGATCACCGATATGATCATGCCGGAAATGACTGGGTTGGAGTTAATCGAGAAATTACACAATCACCCATCTGGGCGCCCGGCCTTTTCCTTTTTGATGACCGCTTATGATGTGCCGGGGTTGAAAGTCACGGCTCGTCGGCTTAAAGTAAAAGAGGTGATCGTTAAACCTGTCCAACCTGAGCGGATTTGTCAGATCATTGTTCAGGCGATCAATGAATTACATCAGCTCCAGCCTGACGCGATAGAGCGGGCTTCTCAAAAACCGTTCCAGATTCTGATCGCTGACGACCAGGCTGACAACCTGACTCTGTTGGCGCGTTATCTGGAAAATGAAGGTTATGGGTATATCAAAGCCAAGGATGGTGTAGAAGCTCTGGAAAAAGTGCGGAGCGAGTTGCCAGATCTGGTTTTGCTCGATATCAATATGCCAAATAAAGACGGCTTTGCGGTGTTGGAGGAAATGCGCTCAGATCCCGCTATCCAACATATCCCTGTCATTATTCTGACCGCTGCGCGACTTGACCCCACAGAGATGCAATCTGGTTTAAATATGGGCGCGGATGATTACGTCACCAAGCCGTTTGATCGCCGTGAATTGCTCGCGCGTATTCGTACGAAGTTGCGGGTCAAAGAAGCGGAAGATGTGATTCGCAACCGCAACCGTGAGCTTACCTTGCTGCCTGAGATTGGCAAGGAGTTAAGCGCACGGCTCAATTTGGATGAATTGGCTGATCTCGTTTTACGACGGACCGTGGAAACTTTGGGGGCGATTGAAGGTCATATTATTTTGTTGAACACCAAAAATCCATTGCATAAAGAATATCGGGTCTCCGGTGCGGATGCTGCTTCTGCCACCATCCAACTGCCGCCGTTAAATAATCTGCTTGAACAGATCAAGGAAAGCCGTGAGAGTATTCTGATTGAAGATACGCACAAAGATTCGCGCTGGCTGGCTCCACAGGATGATCCTGCGCGCGCTGTGATTATTGTCCCCATGTTTGGTCGTTTTGCTTTGATCGGTTTGCTGGCGCTATTCCACGAGCAGCCTGGATATTTTAAAGTTAATCATAAACTGTTGTTGCAAGCTATCACCAGTCAGGCGGCTATTGCCGTAGAGAATGCTGGCTTATATACCGGGATGGCACAGCAGCAGCAAAAGTTGGCAGCCGTTCTGCAAAGTGCAGCAGACGCCATTATATTGTTTGATGCAGATGGTTCGCTATCCATGTTGAACCCAGCAGCTGAGGGTTTGTTTTCTGATTATGAGGCGAAAATCGGTTTGCCCTTAGCCCGTAATCGTGGATACGATATGTTGATCGCCGCTCTTGAGAAAGCGTATACAAGTGGTCAGCCAACCTCGGAAGAAATTCCGTGGCCTGATCAACGCACCTTCAATACACGTTTCACTCCGATCGCTGAAGGCGGTTGTGTGGCGGTCTTGCATGATGTGACCCATTTCAAAAAGCTTGAAAAAGTTAAGAATGAATTTATTGCCACTGCTTCGCATGACTTAAGAAACCCGCTCACATCGATCAGAGGCTATAGTCAGTTGATCCAAAGTGCGGGTTCGCTGAATGATAACCAGGCTGACTTTGTAAAACGGATTCAGCGGGCTGTCAGTAATATGACCGAGTTGGTGGAAAACATGCTGGATCTGGCAAAAATGGATTTGGGGGCGGAACCTGTATACGAAACTTTGGATATGACCCATTTACTTTGGCAGATCGCGGATGAATTTGAGCCGCAAGCCGAAGCTAAAAAACAGAATCTAAAGCTCGAGAAAACAGCGACCAGTTCAAACGTCAGAGGCGACGCGTTAAAGCTGCGTCAGGCGTTGCGGAACCTGATCGGCAACGCGATCAAATATACACCGGAGGGCGGTGCCGTCACGATTTCTTCTGAAAATGAGACGGGGGTGGTGCGTATCCGTATCCGCGATACTGGCTATGGGATGCCAGCCGCTGATCTGCAACATATCTTCGATCGTTTTTATCGAGTGCGGAATAACGGTCATGACCAGATCGAAGGGAATGGTTTGGGGTTGGCAATCGTAAAATCCACGATTGAGGGGCATGGCGGTGAGATCCATGTTGAAAGTGACGGCGTGCCGGGTAAAGGCTCGTGTTTTACCTTTACCCTGCCGCTTATGGAGGAGAAATGAACTTCCCAACTTTTCCCAACTTTTCCACATCTATTCCTATCGGTCGAATTCAGAATTTAGTAGAGAATATGACTGTAATTGGTGAAAATTGCCTTATTAAGGAGAAAGTACTATGAAGACCTATCGCTTTATTTCCAGCCTTGTTATTGTAGCGTTCATTTTGAGCGCATGCGGCGCCGCTGCGCCAGCGGCATCCGAACAACTGCCGTTGAAGGTGGCTTGGTTGGTATTCAATGGTTATTCGCCATTTTTTATTGCTCGAGAAAAAGGTTTATTCCAGCAGCACGGCGTTCAGGTGCAAGGGGTGCAAGCCGACACCACAGCAGCTGAAATTATTGATCTATCCGGAAACGCTGCAGATTGTGCGCTCATCGTGTTTTCAGACGCCATTCCTGCATCAGAAAGTAATGACATGAAAATTGTCATGGTGATTGACAGCACCAACGGTGCTGACCAGTTGATCGCGTCATCGGATGTTAATAGTGTGGCTGATCTGAAAGGCAAACGCATCGGTGTAGCATTCGGTTCTTATAGTGAATTATTTGTACGTCAAATCCTTAAAATTAATGGTCTAACCCCCGGGGATGTGCAATTGGTCAATGTTGCTCCTGAAAACTTAGCAGGGGCTTTGGGAAAAACCGTAGACGCCGGACATTCGTATGATCCGTATACCGCCCAAGCTTTTTCCAAAGGGTACAAAAAGATCGCTTCCACAGCCGATGTTCCAAATCTGGTTTTTGACGCGGTTGCCTGTAATAACTCGGTTTTGAAAGCACGTCCAAATGATGTGCGTGCCTTCGTGGCTGCATGGTTTGAAGCACTGACCTGGTGGCAAGCCAATTTGAAGGATGGGAACAATATCGTCGCCCAAGCGACCAATCAGAAACCCGAAGATATTTCAACTGAGGGCATTAAACTTTTCACATTGAAAGACAATCAGAGCGCTTTTGACTCGAATAACCCGGCTTCCCTTTTTGCTGCGGCGCAGCAGACGATTGATTTTTATGCCACCATTGGTGCACTTTCGCATGCCCCTGATCTGAATGCGCTCATTGATGGCTCTTATCTCAAATAATCTAAAAGCTTTTGATCATCTTCACAATGGATGAGAGGAAATATGTCAGAAAATAATTCTAACCCCACAATGCGTCTTCCGAAATTCGGTAACTTTTCGTTGAGCACCAAATTGGTGTCAGCATTTCTGATCGTGACGCTGATACCCTTGGCAATCGTCAGTTATCTCAATTATCGCAGTACGACCCAGGCATTAGTACAGGCTGCAGATGTAAAGATCGCTAGTGCAGCGCAAGAAACCGCTAACGAAGTTGATGCTTTCTTCCGCATTACTCTCTCCGCAACACGTGTGAAAGCGCAAGATCCGGTAATTGTTAATTACCTGCTGCTGCCTGCTGATCAACGAGCAGGGAGTGTCGAAGAGGCGCAGGTCTACAAATTGCTTGATGCTTATAGCCGTGAAGATTTGCTTTATGTCAACTCGATCGGCGTGATCGATGCCAATGGCAAGTCTTTGGCAGACACCTCTCAGGCAGAAGTTGGTGTGGATAAATCTGATCGTGTCTACTATCAACAAGCCATAAAGACCGGATTGCCTTATTCTTCTGAATTGATATTTTCAGAAGTCACAGGAAAAGCATCGATCTACTTTACTGCACCTATTCGTAATCCGGCTGATGGTAGCATTATTGGCGTCTTCCGTACCCGATATGACGCTGGCATCCTGCAAAGTATTGTTTCAAAAAACGCCAATTTGATTGGTGATGCCTCCCTGCCAGTTTTGCTGGATGACAATCATATTCGTCTGGCGCACGGTGTGTTGCCTGACCTAGATTATAAAACGATCGTGCCTTTATCGGCAGACGCCCTTGCTAAATTACAGGCTGATCATCGTCTGCCTGCTGGCACGGCGCAACAACTTTCCACGAATTTGCCGGAGTTTGAAGCCGGTTTGAATAATGTAGATAAACAACCGTTCTTCATTGCAGAACTGCATGAGCAAGGTGAAGGAACGGAAGAAACAACTGCTGTGAAATTAAAGTCCCACCCCTGGATCATGGTCTTTGGTCAAACGAATACAGTGTTCTTGGCGCCAATTCAAGCTCAAGCCCGCACTAGTCTAATTATTGCTATCATACTCGCCGCGCTGGCGGCTGCCTTGGGTTTCGTTGTAGCCCAATCGCTGGCAGGTCCTGTGGTGCGCTTAACCGCAGTAGCTGATCGAATTGCTGCAGGTGATATTGAAGTACAAGCGAAAGTGGAAACCGGTGATGAAGTTGGTATCTTGGCAGGTACCTTCAACAAGATGACCGCGCAATTACGCGATTTCATTGCGACACTGGAACTCCGTGTGGCAGACCGTACAAAAGCGCTCGCCACTTCTGCTGAAGTTAGCCGCCGCCTCTCGACCATTTTGGATCAAAAACAACTGGTCACTGAAGTTGTGGAGCAGGTGCAGAGCTCTTTCAATTATTACCACGCTCATATTTATTTGTTGAACGAAGCAGGCGACGAACTAGTCCTGGCTGGCGGCACCGGTGATGCCGGACAAACCCTGCTTGCCCGCGGTCACAAGATTCTCAAAGGCAAAGGTCTGGTAGGGCGTGCGGCTGAAAAGAATGTTCCTGTACTCGTATCAGATACTTCCAAAAACCCGGATTGGCTGCCCAACCCATTGCTTCCTGAAACAAAATCAGAAGTCGCTGTTCCGATCTCGATCGGTGATCAGGCACTGGGCGTCCTGGATGTGCAACATAACATTACAGACGGTTTGCAACAGGAAGATGCGAACTTACTGCTCTCCATTGCCAATCAGGTTGCTGTTGCTCTTCAGAACATTCGGCAATATGAAAATACTCAGAAGATCGCGGCAGACATGGGTGTGGTTGCGAACGTGGGTATTGCCACGTCCACCATCACCGATGCAACGCTCCTGTTGCAGGAAGTTGTTGACCTCTCCAAGAAATCCTTCAAGCTATACCATGCTCATATTTACCTGCTGAACGAAACAGGCGATACGCTTGAGCTGACATCCGGAGCTGGCGAGGTGGGCCGGCAAATGGTTTCGGAAAAACGCAGCATCCCGCTGGATAGCGAACAATCACTCGTAGCACGCGCTGCCCGTACCCATGAAGGCGTGGTAGTGAACGATGTGACCGCCGCCCCGGATTTCCTTCCGAACCCCTTATTGCCTGATACCCGCTCTGAAATGGCAGTGCCCATGCTCGCAGCTGGCAAGGTCATCGGTGTGCTGGATGTGCAGTCTGAAACGGTCAATCGCTTCACGGATGTTGACGTGAGCATCCAGACCACGCTGGCATCCCAGGTTGCGGTCGCTTTGCAAAATGCACGCTCATTCTCGCAGACACAACGCCAGGTGGAACGCGAAACTGCGGTGAACCTTATCACCCAAAGAATCCAAAGCACAACCAGTATCGAAGCGGCATTAAAAGTTGCAGCGCGTGAACTCGGCCATGCCTTGGGAATGAAACCAACCCTGGTTTCGCTAGACCGGGCTGCGCCTACTGGCGAGCCTAAAGATAATTAATAATAAAGAGCAGTGCAGAGGTAAATAAATTATGAACACTTCGATGATTTCCAGCGAGAAAAATATCACTAGGCGAATAGCCTGGTTGGGATTCCTTTCAAACATTTCCATGGCCTGGAAAATGGCTTTGATGGCGTTTGTGCTATTTCTAGGCATCTTGGGCATAACAATCGCGGCTGCTGTAGGCATACAAAGCCTTCGGTACCAACTATCAAATATTTATGACTTCATGTTGGTTCCAATTGTGGCCATCAGTCGCGCCGATACAGCGCTGGCCAACGCTCAAAACCAAATTCTGCAATCCCAAGACGTGAATCTCAGTGCAGAAGTGCGCGCACAGTACTCCGCTAATATTGTGCAGAACAATCTGGTGGCTCAGGAAACCATAACTCGTTATGATACAGAATGGGTTACAACAACCAGCCCGGAATTCACACAAGCATTGCGCAAAGGTGGCAAACTGACTTTGCAAGAGCAGGAACTTGTCGCGTTGGCAGATTACCACGCCGCGTTTGATAAATATCAGGCTTCTCTCGATAAGTACTTGGCAACAATAAAATCTGGCAGACCAAACATCGATCTGGCAAACCAGACTTTTGAAAGCATCCAAGCAGCCCGCTCCGACTTAGAGAAATTGATTGATGTCAATAACAAGTATGCAGACTTCTCAAACTCTCTGGCTCAAGAAGCCTACCGTCAGACACTATTGAATGGTGGAATCGTGCTGGTGATAGCCATTGTCTTAGGCTTTGTCATAAGCTACTTGATTACTACATCTATCACAAGTCGTCTTGGGGAACTGACGCGAAGTGCAGAAGCTATGCAGAAGGGAAACCTGGATCAAACAGTGGCAGTTGGAGGACGTGATGAAGTTAGTCTTCTGGGAACCACGTTCAATACCATGATCACACAATTGCGAGATCTGTTCGGCACGCTGGAGCAACGCGTAGCTGCTCGAACTCAAGACCTTGCGACAGTGGCTGAAGTGGGAACCGCTACAGCCACCATTTTGGAAACGGATCAACTTTTGCAGGAAGTAGTGAACCTGACAAAAGAACGCTTCAGCCTGTATCACTCGCATATTTATCTGCTGGACGAATCCGGCGAAAATCTCGTGCTAACTTCGGGGGCCGGTGAAGCTGGTCGTCAAATGGTGGCGGAGGGACGCTCAATTCCACTTGATCGTGAGCAATCGCTGGTGGCACGCGCTGCCCGCGAACGAAAAGGTGTTACCGTCAATGATGTAACCCAAGCGCCAGACTTTCTACCAAATCCCCTGTTACCCAATACACGCTCCGAGTTGGCTGTGCCAATGATCGTAGGCAGCAGGGTGATCGGCGTCTTCGATGTGCAATCGGATATAGTTGGACGCTTCACAGATTCGGATATCAACATCCAAACCACGCTGGCGGCGCAGGTGGCTACATCCATTCAAAATGTGCGTTCCTTTGAACAATCCAAAACGCAGGCAGATTTTGAATCGTTGGTCAATACGATTGGTCAAAAGATCCAGCGTGCCACATCAGTGGAAGATACCCTGCAGACCGCAATCCGCGAACTTGGGCTGGCGCTCGGCGCGAAACGTGTGAAGGCAAATATTGGCGCCAGCAATGGCAACAATGAAGCCAGACGCAATTAAGTTTGAGTTCAAATAGAAAGGAAAGTTCAAATGATTAATAAACCAGCCCATCTTCCTGAAACAGAGAATATCTTTACCTCCATTCGAAGATTTTTTACTCCTCCCGTATTTGAAGGCGACAAGGAAAAAACAGGATCTGCCAAATTGCTTTATCAGGTCATTACGTTAATTTGGATCCTTCCCATTCTGCTGGTCACCATCGGATTTTTAGGCGGACGCGCAGAGGTCATTCCTCCGGCAATCGTTATTTCCATAGTCCTCCTAACCATAATGGTGCTCAGCCAGATAGGCCGGGTGGGTCTTGCCAGCACTTTTCTGACCACGATGATCGTTCTACTTATTGGTTATGCGGACTTTCAAAACGCTGGCAATATCCAGCCATCGACATTGATGTTTGCAATTGCGATCATCATGAGCGGTTTGTTACTTGGGAGGCGTGCACCTCTTGTGACAGCCATTGTGATCCTTGTTTCACATACCCTCATCGTCTATTTTCAAATGCAAGGGGTCATCAAACTAAGCAGCGCTCCTGCAGTTGGTTTTGAAAATATAATCATTACGAGCATCATGATTTTAATAATCGGTTTTCTCTATCAGTTTGTTGTTGCAAGGCTTCAATCTGCTTTGGATCAATCCCGTAAAGACGAAAAAGAATTGCAGATCAGTAACCGCGAACTTGAGCAGGGTAGATTATCCCTGGAGCAACGTGTGGCAGAACGCACCCACAGCCTCGAACTGGCATCTGAAATAGGCCGCTCTGTGTCACAAGTGCGTACGTTGGATGTGATGTTGAAGGATGCAACTGAGCTCATCCGTTCACGATTTGATTTGTACTATGTGCAAGTCTATCTGACCGATCCCAGCCAGACAAACCTGCTTCTGCTCTCCGGTACAGGCAAAGTCGGTGAGGAATTATTAGGGCGCAGCCATCGCCTGCCCCTTAACATCGGCTCGATCAACGGACGCGCTGCCACAGAGAAAAAATCAGTGGTTATCTCAGATACAACCGCCAGCACCACCTTCCGCCCCAACCCACTTCTGCCCAATACTCGTTCCGAAATGGCAATCCCCTTGCTCGTTGGCGAAAAAGTGGTGGGCGTGTTGGATCTACAAAGTGAGAAAGCCAATGCTTTAAATCAGGAAATCCTATCGGCATTCGAAGCGCTGGCTGGACAGTTAGCCATTGCCATTCAAAATGCAAACCTGCTCGCTGAGGCAGACCAGGCTCGCGCCGAAGTGGAAACGCAGGCACGCCGTTTGGTGCGCGCCAACTGGGCAGATTATCAAGATGCCATTCACAAGCCTGAAGAGACTGGCTTTGTGTTTGAGCAGAATAAGATCAGCGCCATGGCACAAGACGAAGCAATCAAGGAGAACTCGCTGGTTGCACCAATTTCCGTCACAGGTGAAAAACTTGGAAATTTGGTTGTGGAAATGGAAGGACAATCTCAAGGTACTCGTACCACTGAATTGGTGGCTACTATCGCGCGCCAGATCGCGCAACAGATCGAAAGCCTGCGCCTGTTGGAAAGCGCCGAGCGTTACCGCGCGGAATCAGAACAAGCCTCCCGCCGCCTCACCCGTGAAGGCTGGAAAGAGTACGTGGAAACCAATACGGGCGAAAATCTCAGCTACCTCTATGACTTGAACGAAGTCCGCCCTTACAGTAATGGAGATAACCATACTGAAGGAGCAAATTACAACCTTCCGCTTAAAGTCCGTGATGAAACGGTGGGCAGGCTGTCTGTTGAAGGGCTTACGACAGATGATCGCGATTCGTTGGAATTGGCAAATGCTGTAGCCGAACGCCTCAGCGCGCATATCGAATCCTTGCGCCAGTCTGATCAAACACAATCCGCGTTGGCACAATCTGAAAAACTATTCGACGCCACCCGCGCCTTGACTCAGGCAACGGATCTTCAAGACCTGGTTGTGGCTGCGGTTACGACGCTCAATATTCCGGTGGTCAATCGCGCGCTCCTGGCAGTTTTCAATCATAATTCGGACGGTACATTAGAGGGCATGAACGTCGTAGCAAACTGGTGGAGCGGCACGGGATATGAAGCCACACCCGTTGGAACTCATTATTCAAGTCAGCAACTGCGTGTCCTTTCCATATTCACAAGCCCCACGCCGATCTTCTTCAACGACATGTACAATGATGAGCGCATCGATGCACCGTCGCTGGAGATTGTCAAAAGGCTGAACGTACGCGCGATGGTAGGTTTGCCCCTGTTTCTTGGACCCCGCCAGCTCGGAACCCTGATACTCGAATCCGAAGAAGTGCACAACTTCTCACAGGATGATATCCGCTTGTTCACTGCATTGGCTCCGCAAATTGCTACTCTATTGGAAAGCCGCCGTCAGTTCGAGCGCGCTCAACAACAGGCAAATCGTGAAAGTGCCTTGAACGTGATCAGCCAGAAGATCCAAAGCGCCACTTCCGTGGAAGCCGTGTTGCAAATTGCCGCGCGCGAGTTGGGTCATGCATTGGGTGCTCCGATGACCATCGCCCAATTAAGCATGAAAGATAAATCGTAAACGGTAAAAGGTTTAGCAGGAGATCATGACCTATGTCCATTAGCCATAATGCCAATAAACGGGTCAAAAAGCTTTTTTCAGATATTAAAAGTATTGTAGACCAGCCTCTTGCTGAACCTGCAAGCACTTTGAGCATAGATGCAAATCTGCCGATGGAACACGTGGAGAATCCTGTGCAACAATCTCAAACGGACCTCCAGAAATACCAGCGCGAGGTCGAAATATTGAACGCGCGCATCCATGAACTGGAAACGTTTCTTGACAAACCTGGGGCTGATACTGCTCCTCGAATTGCTGAAGCAGTTACTGGCTTGGGAAAAGCGGCGGTTTCATCCGCTCCCATATTGTATGAAAAGGAACAGGTTGGTTATGTCTTCAGAGATAACAATCTGACTTCCCTTGAGTCGGTATCTGCGACCATTCCTGAATCTGAAAACCGACTCACCACCCAACTGATCGCCAGCGGGCAGGTGATCGGCGAAATGCAGGTGCATCCATCACGCGCGATGACAGCGGAGGATGAGAATCTGGCAAGCGCAGTGGCGCAACAGGTCTCGCTCCAAATTCAAAATCTGCGCCTGCTCACTGCCGCTGAGCGTGCCCGTGCAGAAGCATTGGAGGCCACACGTCAATTCACGCATCAAAGTTGGGAATCGTTTTTGGATGGCATCCGCAACAGTGAGCGGATCGGGTATGTATATGACCAAAATGCAGTAGAGCCTTTTATGGAGCCAACCCCAGCCCAGCATGATTATGAAGAAACTGTGCGTGTACTGGATGAACAGGTTGGCAGGTTGTTTGTAAAAGCGGACCCCACCCGACCGCTGACCGAGGAAGATAGAACAATGATTAATTCGGTCGCTACTCAGATCGGTCAACAAGTGGAAAATATTCGCCTGCTTGCCGATGCCGCCCGTGCCCGCGCCGATGCTGAAGCCGCCACCCGCCGTCTCACCCGTGAAAACTGGGACACCTTTACCCAGCAAGAGGAAAATTCAGCACTGGGCTTCATGTACGACTCGAACAACGTTACCCCAATTGGAACTACAATCATTCCATCAAATTCCGCTTTTGAACAACCTTTGGTTGTTAAAGGTGAATCCATTGGGCAGTTAACGGTGATGGGTATACAAAACATTTCACCCGAAGCAAAAGAACTTGCCAGCGCCATTGCCGCGCAAGCCAGCATCCATCTCGAAACCCTGCGCCTGAACGAAGAACTTCAGAAACGCGCCAAGGAATTGCAGGAATTGGATCGCCTCAAATCGGCATTCCTCGCCAACATGTCGCATGAATTGCGTACACCGTTGAACTCCATTCTGGGTTTTACAGATGTCATGCTCGAAGGTTTGGATGGTAAACTCACCGATTACATGGATAACGACCTGCGCCTCATTCAAAAGAATGGACAACACCTTCTGCACCTCATCAACGATGTGTTGGATATGGCAAAGATTGAATCTGGTAAGATGAATTTACATCCCGAAAAATTCACAGTCCACAGTGTTTTGGACGAAGTCACCAGCATCACCTCCACGCTGGCGAGTGAAAAGAATCTTGCGCTCTTCATCGAAGAAGACTCGGATCGCGAGATCGAAATCTTTGCCGATAACACACGCCTGCGCCAGGTAATGATTAACCTTGTGAACAACGCTATTAAATTCACATTTACAGGCAAGATCGCTCTGCGAGTTGCCCGGTTGGATGGCGCACGTGTATTGGTCACTGTGAAAGATACCGGCCTCGGCATTCCGCCCGACCATTTGGAAGCGGTCTTCCAGGAATTCACTCAGGTGGATACCTCCACTACCCGCAAAGTTGGCGGCACAGGTTTGGGTCTGCCGATCAGCCGCCGCCTCGTTGAAATGCACGGCGGACGCTTGTGGGCTGAGAGTACCGGTGTTGAAGGCGAAGGCTCCACGTTCTTTGCCGAATTGCCTCTTGAAGCCCGTATCACCGAAGTGATCGAAAAACAGGAAAAATAACATGGCAACGCCCAAGTATCTTGAATGTAATCTTTGCGGCAATCAACAGCCCTATGAACCTTTTGTCCCGGCGGTTTGCAAAAAATGCGAATCGCAATGGCTCGAGGCCCGTTATGACTACGATGCATTCAAACGTGAGATCCTGCGCGGACTTCCGAATCGCCCATCCAACATGTGGCGCTATCAGGATATCCTGCCGCTGAGCAATCCCTCCGCTTTAGATCTTTACCCCGCTGGTGGGACACCGCTTTGGCTTTCACACCGCTTCGCTCCTGCACTTGGGCATGCTGCTGTTTACATCAAAGATGAACGCTACGGTTCCACCTCCTCTTTCAAAGACCGTCAAGCTGCTGGTGCGGTTGCGGCAATGCTGGAAAATGG
>Ga0209131_1001205_pt1 | contig 17908 bp, 15 predicted proteins | sample GraSoi_2013_40cm_FD_185826 | JGI IMG/M metagenome (GOLD analysis project Ga0209131, IMG submission 185826) | Grasslands soil microbial communities from the Angelo Coastal Reserve, California, USA - Sample 9_17_2013_40cm (SPAdes) (version 2) | ecosystem: Environmental > Terrestrial > Soil >...
TGCCGATGTGCGACGGGCATACGACGAGGTCATGGCACGGTTCGGCAAGATCGACATCCTCGTGAACAACGCCGGCACCTCGCGCGCCGGTGCTTTCGAGCAGATCACCGACGAGGTCTGGCGCGAGGACTTCGAGCAGAAGCTATTCGCTGCAATCCGACTCACCCGCCTGGTGTGGTCGCAGATGAAGGAGCGGCGTTGGGGCCGGGTGATCAACACGCTCAATATTGGCGCCAAGGCCCCCCGCGCGCAAAGCGCCCCGACCTCGATCACGCGCGCGGCGGGCCTCGCGCTGACCAAGGTGCTTGCAGCGGAAGGGGCCTCCTACAACATCCTGGTCAATGCTCTGCTGGTCGGGTTCATCGAAGCCGACCAGCACGTGCGCGCGGCAGAAAAGGCGGGGATACCGCTCAAGGATTACGTGAGCGCGCGAGCCAAAGAAATTCCGCTCGGCCGCATTGGTCGGGCGGAGGAGTTCGCCAACATCGCCTGCTTTCTCGCCTCCGATGCCGCCTCCTATATCACGGGCACGGCGATCAACGTGGATGGCGGGCGTTCGCCTGTGGTGTAGCCTTTTTGGCGTCCTCAGTTGCGCCGTCGCGTAGCAGGGCCTGAATCGCACGACCCATCGCGCACCTCAGTTGGTTTTCAGGTCGAGCGCCTTGATGATCGGCGACCAGCGCGCGAGATCCGCATCAATCTTCGCGCGGAACTGCGTCGGCGTGGTTGGAATCGGCTCCATGAACTGCGTGGCCAGTTTCTCGCGGACCCCACGTTCGCCGAGGGCGGCAACGACCGTGTCGTGAATTTTCGCGACGATCGGCTCGGGAGTCTTCGCCGGCGCGATCAAACCGTTCCATGCGTCCGCCTCGACGTCGAGGCCGCTCTCCTTGAGCGTCGGCAGGCCAGGCATGAGCGCGGAGCGTTGACCCAGCGAGATAGCCAAGATTTTCACCTGGCCGGAGGCGACGTGCGGTGTCACCGAAATCGCGGGCAAGCAGGCCATCTGCACGTCGCTGCGCAGGAGCGCGGTCATCGCTTGCGGCGAGCCAGGATAGGGAATGTGCACCATGCTCGTGCCGCTTTTAAGCGCGAGCGCCTCCATGGCGAGATGCGACAGCGACCCGTTGCCGATCGAACCGTAATTGTATTTGCCCGGGTTCTTCTTCAGCAGATCGACGAGCTCTGCGACCGAGTTGACTCCGAGGCTCGTATGCACGATCAGCACGCTCGGTTGCGTCGTGAGCATCGTAATCAGCGAGAGGTCTTTGACGGGATCGTACGGCATTTTCGCGAACAACAACGTGTTGATGGCAAGCGGGCCGCCGAGACTGATGCCGATGGTGTAACCGTCAGGATCCGCTTTCGCGACCGCATCGGTCCCGGTATTGGCGCTGGCGCCCGGACGATTCTCGACCACGAACGGCTGCCCGAGCTTCTGTTGCATGTGGTCACCGAGCAGCCGCCCGACCATGTCTGGCGTCGAGCCGGGGCCGAACGGCACGATGATCCTGACGGGTTTTGTGGGCCACTCTTGCGCCGCCGCGAGAGGAGCGAACAAGAGTGCACATAACGCCAACGCGACGCTTCTGTTCATCGAGCTCTCTCTCGCTCTGTCATCGTCCGCGCAGCGGCTCCTGCGGCGACGGGGAGTTGATGCCGCACTAATCACGGTCGACGCGCTATCGCAAGCATGCATTGAACCGAAGCCGCTGCCGCTGCAGGACAATCGGAATCGGACTTAGCCTTGCCTCCCGACGTGCCATGGCCTCTACTGCGGCGCTTGGCAGCGGTGCAAACCGACGTGGTGACTTTCGTCAGGATCGGCCGGAGGACCCATGGGGCTGGCTATTCTTGTGCTCGGGTTGATTGCGTTCCTCGGCGCGCACGTCTTCGTGACGCTGCGCGCGCCGCGCGCCGCGTTGGTCAAACGGATCGGGGAGGGCCCCTACAAGGGTCTGATGTCGCTCGTCTCGCTCGCTGGGCTCATCCTGATCGGCTATGGCTTTGGACAATATCGGGCGACCGGATGGATCGACGTGTGGTCGCCGCCGCCATGGACCTATTACGTCACGCAGCTCTTAATGTGGCCGGCGAGCATTTGCGTGGTTGCGGCCTATAGCCGCGGCAAAATCTGGCGTGCGCTCAAGCATCCCATGCTGGTGGGTGTGAAGACCTGGGCGGTCGCGCACCTGATATCCAATGGCGATCTCGGCTCGATGGTACTGTTCGGCTCATTTCTCGCCTGGGCTGCCTATGATCGCGTCACGCTGAAGCGGCGGAGCGATCCTGGCGCGCCGGCGATCCCGATCGGCGGCCATCGTAACGACACGATCGCGCTGGTGGCTGGGACCATCCTCTATCTCGCGCTCGGTTTCATCTTCCACCCTATCGTGGTGGGCGTGGCAGTCTTCGGCACGCCGGCGCATTAGGATTTCGGAGAATGTCGGCACGGGACGAGATCAAGCGGCTGACGGCGCCGGACATCCGCGCGCGCAAGGGCGGCGAGCCGATCGTCTGCCTCACCTCATATCACGCGCATACCGCGCGGCTGCTTGACCAGCATTGCGATCTCATTCTGGTGGGGGATTCGCTCGGCATGGTCATGCACGGGCTTCAAACCACCGTGCCCGTCACCCTCGATATGATGATTCTGCAGGGACTCGCCGTGATGCGCGGCTCGAAACGAGCTCTCGTCGTCATCGACATGCCATTCGGCTCTTATGAAGCATCGAAGGAGCAAGCCTTCATGTCGGCTGCGCGGGTGATGAAGGAGACCGGCTGCGGAGCGATCAAGCTCGAGGGCGGCCGCCGCATGGCGGAGACCATCGCCTTTCTGGTCGAGCGCGGGGTTCCGGTCATGGGGCATATCGGGCTCACGCCGCAGTCCATCAATACGATCGGCTCGTTCCGTGCGCAGGGCCGCACCGAGGCCGACTGGGGTCCGATCGAGGACGACGCGCGCGCGGTCACGCAGGCGGGAGCCTTCGCCCGCCGCATCACGGCTGTGCTCGACATCCCCACCATCGGCATTGGCGGCAGCGTGGCCTGCGATGGCCAAATTCTCGTGCTCGAGGACATGCTCGGGCTTTCGCCGCGGGTACCGAGATTCGTCAAGCGGTATGCGGAGCTGGGCTCCTCGATCGAGGCGGCGGTCGCGGCCTACGCGGCCGATGTCCGCGCCCGCACTTTCCCCGGCTCCGAGCACGTCTATCCGCTCCGGGCCAAGCCTAAATAGTTGACCCGGCTCAAGAGCTTAGGACGGCGCACCGGGATGCGGCTTTGCCTTGCCTGTGCCACATGCATGGGCTAACCGCGTAGGGCTCGGGGCCGGTGGTGAGAACGGGGTTGGGCGGTTCGTGTCCGACATATTTCACGAAGTCGACGAGGAAGTTCGACGAGAACAGCTCAAGAAGCTGTGGGACCGCTACGGCAATTACATCGTGGCTGCCGCCGTTTTGTTGGTCGCGGCAGTTGCAGCTTGGCGCGGCTACATATGGTGGGAGGGCAAGAAGGCTGCCGAGACCGGCGCCGCCTTTGAGGCTGCCACCACGCTCGCCGAATCAGGCAAACGCACCGAGGCCGAGGCGGCCTTCGCCGAAATCGTCGCCCACGGCACGTCCGGCTATCGCCATCTCGCGCGCATGCGCGAAGCCGCCGAGCTTGCGCAAACCGATGCCAAGGCCGCGATCGCGGCCTATGACCAGATTGCTGGCGACGGTTCGGTCGGCCCCGTGCTGCAGGATCTCGCGTCGCTGCGTGCCGGCGCACTCCTGATCGACGCCGGGTCGTATCAAGAGGCGCAGCGGCGGCTCGAGCCGCTCGCAGCCAACGATCGCACGTTTCGTCACACCGCACGCGAGTTCCTTGTCCTCGCCGCATGGCGCGCCGGCGATGGGACTGCGGCCAAACGCTGGTTCGACGTGATCATGACGGATGCACAGACCCCTGCGGCCACCCGTTCGCGCGTCGAGATGCTGATGGCGCTGGGTACCAGCGCGAGCAGCGGTTGAGGGGCGCAGCATGAATCGCTTCGCGCGCACTGGCCTGACCCTTCTTGCGCTGTCGCTTGGTGTGATCCTCAGCGGCTGTGAAGGTTTCGATCCGACCAGCTTCATGGACCATGATTTTTTCAACACCAAGAAGAAGTTGCCGGGCGAACGCAAGCCAGTGTTCCCGGAGGGAACGCCAGGCGTGCCGCAAGGGGTGCCGAACGAATTGGTCAAGGGGTATCAGCCGAGCGATCAGGCGGAAGAGGCTCAGCCCGTTGCAAAGACGGCGCCGCCCGAGGCCAAGCCCGAAGCCAAGGCGAAACCCAAGCCAAAACCAAAGGTCGTCGCGAAGCCGAAACCGGATGCGAGCGAGGCGCCCGCAGCCGCCGTTCCGCCGGCCCAGGCGCAATCACAGGTCCAGTGGCCGGATCCGCCGCCGGTGCAACAGCAGCCGGCAGCCGGGGCCTGGCCCGGCTCGACGCAGTCGCCTGGCGCGCCCGGCGCGGTCGTTTGGCCCGATCCACCCCCGACGCGCTGATTGCGCTTCCCACGGCCGGTGGACCATAGAGCGGGATCGGTAGCCGCTGCGCGCGTCATGAGCTTCACGGTCGCTATTGTCGGACGGCCGAATGTCGGCAAGTCCACGCTGTTCAATCGCCTCGTCGGCAAACGACTCGCTTTGGTCCATGACCTGCCAGGAGTCACGCGCGACCGGCGCGAAGCGCAAGCACGGCTCGGAGATCTTACGTTCACGGCTATCGATACCGCGGGCCTTGAAGAGACCGCACCGGAAAGCCTGAGCGGCCGCATGCAGGAGCAGACGCAGGCCGCCATCGACGCCGCCGATGCGGTCATGTTTTTGATCGACGCACGCGCCGGGTCGACGCCAGTCGATCGCACGTTTGCCAATCTCGTGCGCAAATCGGGCAAGCCCGCGATTCTGATCGCCAACAAGAGCGAGGGCAGCGCCGGCGAGGCGGGGATTTTGGAGGCATATGCACTCGGGCTCGGCGAGCCGATCGCGATCTCCGCCGAGCACGGAGAAGGCCTGGCCGATCTCTATGCCGGGCTGCGTGCGGCACTGCCGGATGCGACCGCGCCTGGGATGCAAGTGCATGAGCGCGACCTCGCGGCCGGTATCGAGCAGAACGCCGCCAATGGCAGGCCGATCCATATAGCCGTGGTCGGCCGCCCCAATTCCGGAAAATCGACGCTGGTCAATCGGCTGCTCGGGGAGGAGCGGCTGCTGACGGGGCCCGAGGCCGGGATCACCCGTGATGCAGTCGCGGTCGATTTGACATGGCGGGATCGGCCGTTCCGCGTTCACGATACCGCAGGGCTGCGGCGTCGCAGCCGGGTCGAGGAGAAGCTCGAGAAGCTGTCGGTCGCCGACGCGCTGCACGCGGTGCGTTTCGCCGAGGTCGTCGTCCTGCTGATGGACGCGCAAAAGCCGTTCGAAGAACAGGACCTGCGGATCGCCGATCTCATTGCGCGGGAGGGACGCGCGCTGGTCATCGGCATCAACAAATGGGACCTGGTCGAACGCGGCGCCGGCGCCATCAAGACGCTACGGGAAGAAGCCGACCACTGGCTCCCGCAAGTCAAAGGCGTGCCCGTTGCCGCCGTCTCTGCGCTCGCGGGCGAGGGTCTCGATCGGATGATGCAGGCCGTTGTCGACGCCCATGTGGTCTGGAATAGACGGGTGGGAACGAGTGCCCTCAATCGCTGGTTGGGCGAGGTCGTTGCCTCCCACCCGCCGCCGGCGGTTGCGGGCCGGCCGATCCGGCTCGATTACATGACCCAGCCGAAAAGCCGGCCGCCGAGCTTCGTGCTGTTCACGAGCCGCGCCGATGCCCTGCCGGCGGCCTACCGGCGCTACCTCGTCAACGGCCTGCGTGAGACTTTCGATCTGCCCGGCACCCCAATTCGGCTCGCGTTGCGCGAGAAGCCAAATCCCTTTGCGAAACGCGGCAGGCGCTAGCCTGCCAGCGAGGCGGCGACAACGTCAAAGGCCGCGCTTGGCCGGGCTCGCCAAAACGTCCGGGTTGACCACGTTTGTCGGCGTACCCGCGGCATATGCGATGATTTGGTCGAAAATGTCGGCGAACTGAATTTCATATTCGTCGCGGGACACATAGCCGATGTGCGGCGTGCAAACGACGTTGTCCATGCTCAGCAGGGGGTGGGTCGGGTCGAGCAGGGGTTCGTCCTCATAGACGTCCACCGCCGCCAGGCTGGGGCGCCCCGCACGCAGCGCATTGACCAGTGCGCCCGGCTGGATCAGCGGTGCCCGACTGGTATTGACCAGGAGAGCGGTAGGCTTCATGCGAGCGAGATCGGCGGCAGTGACGATGCCGCGCGTGGCCTGCACCAACCGCATGTGCAGAGAGATGACGTCGCACGCTTCGAAGAATGTCTCTTTGCTGGGCGCGGCGGCGTAGCCGTCGGCCCGTGCTCGCGCCAGAGACGCCTCGCGCGCCCATACGGAGACGTTCATGCCGAACGCTCTGCCGTAGCCGGCGACGACGCTGCCGATCCTGCCATAGCCGTAGATGCCAAGCGTTTTGCCGCGCAATGTGCTGCCGATCCCGATCTGCCACTTGCCTGCGCGGAGAGAGGACATTTGCTGGGGAATCTGGCGCATCGCCGCCAGCACGAGACCCCAGGTCAGTTCCGCGGTTGCATAGGATGGGCTTCCCGCATGCTGGTTCGAAGACACGATTACGCCCAGTCGAGTGCAGGCATTGATATCGATGTGCGGGTAGACGCTGCGCTGGCTGATCAGCTTGAGATTGTGCAGGCGTTCGAGCAGCGGCGCGCGAATTTTTGTTCGCTCGCGGATCAGCACCAGGACCTCGGTGTCCCTCAGGCGTTCGGCAAGCGCGTCGGTGTCTTGGACGTGATCATTCCAGATGGTGACGTCGTGTCCCGCGAGCTTGGTGAAGCATTGCAGGGTACGCACGCTGTCATGATAATCGTCCAGGATAGAGATCTTCATGCGCCGCTGCCTCGCGGTGTTCAGGCCGGCGGCCGGAAATCGAGAAACTTGCCTTTCGGATAGGCGTGGCCGGTCTCCTGCGTGCTGGACAGGCACATGTCCACGATTTTTTCCGCTGGGTTCTCGGGAGGTTCCAGCGTCATCGGGTCCTCGCCCGGAAACGCTTGCGCGCGCATGCGGGTGCGGATCGGTCCCGGCGTGAAGATGTTCACGCGCACCTTGGTGCTCGCGGTTTCCGCCGCATAGGTGCGCGCCAGGGCCTCGAGCGCGGCCTTGGACACCGCGTAAGGACCCCAGTAAGCCAGCGTCAGCGCGGCGATGCCCGACGAGACGAATACGACGCGTCCCGCGTCGGACAATTTCAGCAGTCGGTCCATGGCACGGATGAGCCGCCAATTGGCGGTGACGTTGACCGCCATCACCTCCTCCCACGCCCTTGTCTCGACGTGGTCGAGCGGCGAAAGCGGTCCGAGAATGCCGGCATTGCCAATGAGCACATCGAGTCGCCCGAAACGCTCGTGCAAGGCGAGGCCGAGCCGATCAATGCCGGCGTAGTCCTTGAGGTCGAGGGGCACGAGGGTCGCTGTTGCGCCAAAGGATTTGATGGCGTCGTCGAGCTCCTCGAGCGCCCCGACCGTGCGTGCCAGCGCCACGACGTGCGCCCCAGCCTTGGCCAGCGCGAGTGCGGTGGCGTAGCCGATGCCGCGGGAGGCGCCGGTGACGAGCGCGATTCGGTGCAAAAGGGGAGGCGGCATCTCTCGTTATCCCGGCCGAGCGAAGCGAGCGGCGGACTCCTTAATCTGCAGGCCCGACGAGTTCAAATGAGGTTGGTGCGGGGCTGCGCGGCGCGCACACTCCCAGGATGACGCTTCGTCAACTCGCCTCCGCCAGCAACGACAGCTGCCGCGGCGCTGCCTCTTGCCCGGCCCGATCGGTCAGCGCGGTCGGATAATCGCCGGTGAAGCAGTGGTCGGTGAACTGAGGCCTTAGCGGGTCACGCTGCTCGTATCCCATGGCGCGGTAAATGCCCTCGACCGACAGGAAGGCAAGCGAATCCGCGCCAATGAAACGCCGCATGCCCTCGAGGTCGTGCGTCGCCGCCAACAGCTTGTCGCGCTCGGGTGTATCGATGCCGTAATAGTCCGAATGGGTGATCGGCGGCGAGGCGATGCGGAAATGCACCTCCTTGGCGCCGGCGTCCCGCATCATCTGCACGATCTTTACCGAGGTCGTTCCACGCACGATCGAATCGTCGATGAGCACGATCCGCTTGCCATTGACAACCGCGCGGTTGGCGCTGTGCTTGAGGCGCACGCCGAGTTGGCGGATGTGCTGGCTCGGCTCGATGAAGGTACGCCCGACATAGTGGTTGCGGATGATCCCAAGCTCATAGGGAATGCCCGACTCCTGGGCATAACCGATGGACGCCGGAACGCCGGAGTCGGGAACTGGGATCACTACGTCGGCGCTAGCCGGCGCCTCGCGGGCGAGCTGTGCGCCCATCGTCTTGCGTACATCGTAGACGCTGCGGCCGCCGATGACGGAGTCCGGACGCGAAAAATAAATGTATTCGAAAATGCACGGCCGCGCCGCCGTGGGCGGGAACGGTTTGTGCGAGTGCATCCCCTCTTCGTCGAATACCACGATTTCGCCGTTCTCGACGTCGCGAACGTATTTCGCCCCGATGATGTCGAGCGCGCAGGTTTCGGAGGCGAGGATGTGGGTTCCGTCGAGCTTGCCGATGACCAAGGGGCGAATGCCGAGCGGATCACGCGCGCCGATAAGCTTCTTGTTGGTGAGCCCGACGAAGGCATAGGCGCCCTCGAGCTGGCGCAAGCCTTCGATGAATCGGTCGATGAAACGGTTGCGCTTGGCATGTGCGACGAGATGCAGAATGACCTCGGTATCGGAGGTCGACTGCATGATGGCACCTTCGCGCACCAGCTGGCGACGCAGCGTGAGGCCGTTGGTCAGATTGCCATTATGGCCAATCGCAAATCCGCCGCCGTCGAGCTCCGCGAACAGCGGCTGCACGTTGCGCAAAATGGTCTCTCCGGTGGTCGAGTAGCGCACGTGGCCCATCGCCGACAAGCCGGGCAGACGTTCGATCACCTCACGGCGGGAGAAGTTGTCCCCGACGAGCCCCAGCCGTCGTTCGGAATGGAATCGCTTGCCATCGAAAGAAACAATGCCAGCGGCTTCCTGCCCGCGGTGTTGGAGGGCGTGCAGGCCGAGCGCGGTGATCGCAGCCGCATCTGCGTGCCCGAATATGCCGAAGACGCCGCACTCTTCACGCAGCCGGTCGCCGTCAAGGTCAAGCCCGGCCTCGCCTGGAGTTTCCGTCATCTCCCTCGTCTCCTGATGGAATCTCGCGAACTTGGTCATCGCGACTTGTCGCGGCTTAACGCCCGCAAACCGGCCCGGTCGGAGGCTCCGTACCCGGCATCTTCGCTGGGAGCATCGACGCCGGAGCGCTGGCCTGCTGCCGGTTCGTCCTCATCCAGCTTCGGCTTCTTCAACCGTTTCAAGATGGTGCTTTCCGGGTCGTCCGGCAACATGGACATCAACCAATCGCCCGTCCCCTGCAGTACGACCCGCGATTTTGCGCTGCGGACCCAGTCCGGCTGACTGCGGTCAGGCACCAGCCAGGCGAAGAACAGAAAGGCGACGACCACAATGATCAGGCCACGCGCCAAGCCAAACAGGAAGCCAAGCGTTCGGTCGAGTGCGCCGATGCGGCTGTCCAGAACCATGTCCGAGAAGCGCACCGTGATGACGGATACGATCAACAGCGTGACCAAGAAGGTACCACCGATCACCACCCCGGCCGCGACGATGTCGTTATTGAAGTAGGATTTCGCGTATGGCAGCAGCTTGGCGTAGAAATAAAGTGTCGCCAGCGCTGCGATCACCCAAGCGGCGATCGAGAGGATTTCGCGCATGAACCCGCGGATCATGGCGAGCAGCCCCGAAATCAGCATGACGCCGATCAGGATGATGTCGAGGAGAGTGATCGGCATGAGCGACTTCGCATGCTCCGCATCGTCAGGACGCCGACGGTCGAATCGGCGAATGAAATCGTACCAACCTCGCCACCTCCTGTTGGGTCCGCAAGACCTGCCGGAGCATGGGCCCAAGTTATTGACGTTCCCGGCATTGTCCCGCTACCGCGTGGCCGCAGACCGGCCCACAGGTCGGCGGTTCGGGCGCTGTATAGCTGGAGGTGGCCGTCCCGTCACCCGTCTTCTCGAACGGCGTATCTGCTCGCTCGGCGTCGCTCGCCCGTCGGCCGCGCAGCGATGTCGGCCACGAGGCTCGCAAGGCTGCTCACGGTTTTGAGGGAGAGCCCCGGTTCGTCCGGCGCCTCCGCGCGCGCGGCCTCGGGAAGAATGGCGCGGACAAATCCCAGCTTCTGCGCCTCCTTTAGCCGCGCCGCGGCTTGCGCGACGGGCCGCACGGCGCCCGAGAGCGAGATTTCGCCGAAATAGACGGCGTCGGCCGATAAGGGCGCATTGGCAAAAGAGGAGACCAAAGCCGCCGCGGCGGCAAGATCGGCCGCGGGCTCTTGGATCCGCAAACCGCCAGCGACATTGAGATAGACATCGTGGCCGGAGAGCCGCACGCCGCAATGAGAGTCCAGTACCGCAAGCACCATCGACAGCCGGTTCTGATCCCAACCATTCACCGCGCGGCGCGGTGTACCAAGCGAGGTGGGAGCGACCAGGGCCTGGATCTCGACCAGCAATGGCCGACTTCCTTCGATGCCGGCGAAGACCGCGGTGCCGGGCGAGCCGAGATCGCGTTCGGAGAGAAACAGCTCGGAGGGATTGGCAATCTCGCGCAGCCCGCCTCCGGTCATCTCGAACACGCCGATCTCGTCCGTCGGGCCGAAGCGGTTCTTGATCGCGCGCAGGATCCGGAATTGGTGCGAGCCTTCGCCTTCGAATGACAGTACGGCATCGACCATGTGCTCGACCACGCGCGGTCCGGCGATCTGGCCGTCCTTGGTGACGTGGCCGACGAGGATCACGGCCGTGCCCGATCGCTTGGCGAACCGGATCAGCGCCTGCGCGCTCGCGCGCACCTGCGTAACCGTGCCGGGAGCCGCCTCGACCAAATCGGTCCACATTGTCTGGATCGAATCGATGATGGCGAGATGCGGGGTCGCGCGCTCGCCAAGCGTCGCCACGATATCCTCGACCGAGGTCTCGGCCGCCAGTTCGACCTTGGCGCCCGCAAGCCCGAGCCGTTCCGCGCGCAGCCGCACCTGTGCCACCGCCTCCTCGCCCGAAATGTAAACCGCGCGGTGGCCGCGGCGGGCGAGCGCGGCCGCAACCTGGATCAGCAGCGTCGACTTGCCGATGCCGGGATCGCCGCCGAGGAGGAGCACGGAGCCGCGCACGCGATCGAACTCTGCCAATCCCGAGGCGAGCCGCGGCGCCTCGTGGTCGGTCCCGGCCAGCGCCTCGAGCGCAAAGAGCCGCCCCTTGCGCGGCATACGGCTCTGTGGGGAAGCGGAACTCTCCTCGGCAATCGTATTCCACTCGCCGCAGGCGTCGCACTTACCCTGCCAGCGGCTATAGGCGGCGCCGCAGTTCTGGCAGACGAAGCTCGTTTCGCGACGGGCCATGATTGCGCTACCACTTGTTGCACTGCTCGCGCGGGGATGCGGCGCAGCACACCGCCGACCCTGTCCTTATGGCCCCTTCGCGCGACTGCCGCAAATGCCCGGCCGAGGCTCACGCGCCCTTGTAAACCCGATGGTAGCGCGGTCCGAGGTGAGTAAGGACCTCGTAGCCGATGGTACCCATCGCCGCGGCAACATCGTCGACGCCCATCCCGTCGCCGATCAGGGTGGCAAAATCGCCGCGGCGGGCCGTGCCATCCGGGAGATCGGTGACGTCGACTGCCAGCACGTCCATGGAGACACGGCCGGCGATGGGACAGCGCTTGCCGGCAATGATCACCTGCGCCGCCGGCTTGCCTTTGGCTGCGCTGGCCGAGCGCAAAAAGCCATCCGCATAGCCGACCGCGACGATTGCGACGCGGCTCGGCCGCGTGGCCGTGAAAGCTGCGCCATAGCCGACGCTTTCGCCCTTGTCGACGGCACGCACCTGGATGATGCGGCCTTTAAGCTCCACCACCGGACGCATGGGATTCGTCTTGCCCGGCGTCGGGTTGACGCCGTAGAGCGCGACGCCGGGCCGAACCAGGTCGCAATAGGCGCCACCACCCAGGAATATGCCCGAAGAATTGGCAAGCGAGGACGCGACGCCACGATAGAGGATGCGAATTTCGCGAAAGAGGCGAATCTGCCGATCATTCATCGGGTGATCGGGAATCTCAGCGCAGGCGAGGTGGCTCATCAACAGCGTAAAGCCGTGGTTTTCTGATTGCAGGCGCGGAGCGATGGCGACCGCCTCTTCGACCGTGATGCCGAGCCGGTTCATTCCGGTATCGACGTGGAGGGCTGCGCCGCCACGCCAGTTTCGGGTGGCGACGAACGCATCCCATTCGGCAAGTTCGGTGGTGCTGTTGATGACCGGCCGCAAATAATCGGCTGCGAATGCCGGCGCCGAGCCCGGCATCAGTCCATTGAGAACGTAGATGGGGGCATCGGGCGCAACCGCGCGCGCGCGCCGCCCTTCGGCCACGTCGGCAACGAAGAAGGTGCTACAGCCCGCGCGGGACAACGTGCGCGTGACCGGCTCGAGGCCACAGCCATAGCCGTCGCCTTTGACCACCGCGGCGCACTCGACCGGCACCGTCGTGCTCGCGAGCGTCTTCCAATTGGCCGCGAGGGCGGCGAGGTCGATGGTGAGGATGCCACCGGCTTCCGTGGGATCCGCGGCGCCGGTCGGCATGTCGGCGGGCCGCAAGTCGGGGTCGTGCACCGTCATGGGCGAAATTTATGGCCAGCCGACACGCCGCCGTCTAGGCCGGGCGGGCGAAGACAGGAGCGGTTTGGACCGACGCATGCCTGCGCCCTTCACATGCGGTGGTGTCCGATTACACCCTCTCCGGCATCTGATCGTCTTGTGCCAGATTGTCGAAACGAGTGACCGCCGCGTCGAATTGGAGATTGACAGTGCCGGTCGGGCCATGGCGCTGCTTGCCGATGATGATCTCTGCCTTGCCGTGTACGTCCGCCATCTCTACCTGCCATCGGGTATAGTCGTCGGTACCGGGCCGCGGCTCCTTATTGCTCAGATAGTATTCCTCGCGGAAAACAAACAGCACAACGTCGGCGTCCTGTTCGATCGAGCCCGACTCGCGCAGATCGGACAGTTGCGGGTGCTTGTCGTCGCGGTTCTCGACCTGCCGCGACAATTGCGAAAGCGCTACAACCGGCACGTTGAGTTCTTTGGCGAGCGCTTTGAGGCTCGTGGTGATCTCGGTCACCTCATGTACGCGGCCTTCCATGGCTCGCCGCGTCGAGCCCTGGAGCAGTTGGATGTAATCGATCACGAGGAGATCAAGGCCCTTTTGCCGTTTGAGACGCCGCGCCCGGGCGGCGAGTTGCGCGACGGTCAGCCCGCCGGTCTCGTCGATGAAGAACGGCAGATGTTGCAGCTCGATCGCCACATCCTTGATCTTCTCGAAGTCACGTTCGTTGATGCCGCCCCGCCTGATCGTGCTGGAGGGAATCCCGCTCCGCTCCGCGATGATGCGTGTGGCCAGCTGCTCGGCGGACATTTCGAGAGAGAAAAAGCCGACGATGCCGCCATTCACGGTATCGATGTGTCCGTCGGCGCGCACCTCGCCGCGCCACGCACGCGCGACGTTGTAAGCGATATTGGTGGCAAGCGCGGTCTTGCCCATGCCCGGGCGGCCGGCGACGATGATCAGATCAGACGGCTGCAGGCCGCCCATCTTGCTATCGAGGTCCCTGAGTCCGGTTGCCAGCCCGGAGAGCTTTCCCTCGCGCTGGTAGGCGCGTGCCGCCATGTCGACTGCGGTGGTCAGCGCCGTCTCAAATTTCTGGAACCCGCCGCCGTAACGCCCGATCTCCGCCAGCTCGTACAGGCGACGCTCGGCATCTTCGATCTGATCGCCCGGGGCGAAATCGACGGGCGCGTCGAAGGCAACGTTGACCATGTCCTCGCCGATGTTGATGAGCTCGCGCCGGATCGCGAGATCGTAGATCGTGCGCCCGTAATCCACCGCGTTGATGATGGTTGTTGCTTCCGCGGCAAGTCGGGCGAGATACTGAGCTAGCGTCAGTCCGGCGATGTCGATTTCGGCGGGCAGAAAGGTCTTCAGTGTCACCGGAGACGCGAGTTTGCCGGTGCGAATGAGACTGCGCGAGATATCGTAGATCTGCCGATGAATCGGCTGGAAGAAATGCTGCGGTTCGAGGAAGTCGCTGACGCGATAGAGGGCCTCGTTATTGACCAGGATCGCGCCCAGGAGGGCCTGCTCCGCCTCGATGTTGTGCGGGGCGGCGCGGTAGGGCGGTGCCGTCTCCTGCGGTTGTTTGCGTAGAGCCGAATCGAGGGGAGCCATGGGGTGTTAGCGAATCACCTGCGAATCGAAACAGTAGCGCATTACACCCGCACTCGACTCGAGGCGACGGCCGGTGGGAGGTTTCCCCAATACCCACCGCGGGGAAATAACTGTCGAAACTCGCTCACGAAGTGCTTGACCATCACTCTACCGACGCGATTCCATAAGTCCCCAATGAAAAGGTTGGGAGCTCGTCAGCGACCTTATGGTAAGTTCTTTCTACCCAACCCGATAAAAAACAGCGGCTATTCCCCCGCGAGCCGCAGCGGCGGCCGGCCACCCCCTTCAAGCGCGCGCAAGCGCGCCTCCTCGCGGGCGATGTAGTCGCGAGTCATCGGCACGACATCCTGCCGCTTGGTCAGTTGCAGCTGGAAAACCATCATTGCCTGCTCACGGAACGCGATCTCCGACGCCGCCAGATAGAACTCCCACATGCGCGTGAAGCGAACGTCGTAAAGTCTTTCGACCTCCTCGCGACGGGCGAGGAAGCGTTCGCGCCAAGCTTTGAGCGTCTCAGCATAGTGCAGGCGCAAAATCTCGATATCGGTGACGAGCAGGCCGGCGCGCTCGACCGCGGGCAGAACCTCCGACAGCGCCGGAATGTAGCCGCCGGGGAAGATGTATTTTGCAATCCACGGATTGGTCACGCCGGGTCCTTCGGACCGCCCGATTGAATGCAGCAGCATTATGCCGCGATCCTCGAGCAGGCTGTAACATTTGCGAAAGAAAGCCTCATAAAAACCGAGACCAATATGTTCGAACATACCGACCGACACGATACGATCAAATTTGTCCGGCACGTCACGATAGTCCTGCAGGCGGAATTCGACTCTGTCGGTTAGCCCCTTTTCGGCCGCGCGCGCGCCGGCGAGCTCAAGCTGTCGCTGTGAAAGCGTTATACCGGTGACACGCGCGCCACAGAGTTCGGCGAGATAGAGCGCAAGACCGCCCCAACCGCAGCCGATGTCGAGCACGCGCCCGCCGGCGCCCACCAGAAATTTCGCCGCAAGGTGACGTTTCTTCGCAAGCTGGGCATCATCGAGCGATTGCTCGGGAGTCTCGAAATAGGCGCAACTGTATTGCCGGTCGGCGTCGAGGAACAGCCCGTAAAGCTGGCTATCAAGATCGTAGTGGTGTGCAGCGTTGCGCCGCGCTCGCCCGCGCGGATTGAATTGCTGGGCTTGGCGATAGAGATATCGAATGACCCAGCGCAAGCCCGCCCGGGCCGGCAGACCCTCGCGGGGCTGGCCGAGGACGATGGCAAGAACGTCGGCGATCGAGCCCTGCTCGACCACGACGCCGCCGTCCATATAGGCCTCGCCGAATTTCAATGCCGGATCGAGGAGAACGCCGCGCTCGGCTGCTCGCGCGGTGAAGCGGATCGCTACGGGCGTTCCGGTCCCGTCCCCGAAGGTAAAGATCGATCCGTCCGCGGTGGTGACCCGGAGATTTCCAGCGCGGATCAACCTTCCGAATACCGCCCGAAGCAACCGATCCATCGGCCGCCTCCTTACCGCATCAACCGCCTTCGTCGGACCGCATCAACCGCCTTCGCCGGGTGGCCTACGCAAATCTACGTCGCCGGAGCGAAGGAGATGGATGGCCGCACCCTTATACGCGGTTCAGAGTGTATGCACTTTCTAAAACATGCCTTCAATGCACAAACTCCAGTCGGCATCCAGGATCAGCGGCAGCAGTTTCTATTCGGCTGCTTCGGCGAGGCCGGTGCTCGAGTCGAGATCGGTTTTTCTGCGATACATGTAATCCCGCGTGAGCGGGGCGGCTTCCATGCTCTTGAGAAGCTGAATTTGAAAGACCACGAGGCCATAGTACCTGAACGAGGCCTCGAACCCGGCAAGGTAGTATTCCCACATCCGAATGAATCGCTCGGCGGTCCCGAACCGCTCTTTCAAATGCGGTGCCTCTTCGAAGACCCTGATGACCTTATCGCGGTTGGCAAGGAAATTGGTCCGCCAGGCGTGCAATGTTTCCGCGTAGTGGAGGCGCAGCACCTCGACATCGCTGATGATCAAACCCGAGCGCTCGATCGCGGGGGCAAGCTCTGACAATGCGGGCGTGTAACCGCCCGGAAAGATATAACGCTCTACCCAGGCATTCGTGTCGCACGGCCCATCCCAGCGTCCAATGGTGTGCAGCAATATGACGCCGTCGTCCGCGAGCAATTCGCGGCATTTGTCAAAGAACGTGTGGTAACGCTGCTTGCCAACGTGTTCGAACATTCCGACGGACACGATGCGATCGAATTTGTCGGAGATCGTCCGATAATCTTCGATGCGAAACTCGCACGGCAGCGCTTCGGCGGCCGCGCGTTGGCGCGCGATCCGTACCTGCGCGTCCGATAGATTGATACCGACGACGGAGACATTGAAATTGCGCGCGAGATGGAGATCGAGCCCTCCCCATCCGCTGCCGATGTCGAGAACTTTTAATCCCGGCTTGAGGAGGAGCTTGGCGGCAATTTGGGTTTTCTTCGCGACTTGCGCGTGATCGAGGGAAGCGCCGCTGTTTTCGAAATAGGCACACGAATATTGCAAGTCCGAGTCGAGAAACAGGCGATAGATCCGATCGTCGATGTTGTAATGGTGGATCGCGTTGCGCCGCGCCCTCGCGAGGGTATTGTTCTCAAAAAGCCGGCGAGCGAACGATCGCAATGTCCGCAGCATCCCGCTCGCCACGCCAGCACCGGTTTGGCTGAGATTTTTGACGGCAATGTCCAGAAATTCGGCGATAGAGCCTTGGTCGACGATGATACTGCCATCCATATAAGCTTCGCCCAACCTGAACTCGGGGTCCAAGAGGATGCGCCACTCGGCGGCTCGGCTCGCAGACCGAATGGCAACGGGCGTGCCAGTGCCATCCCCGCAGCTGAAGCTCGATCCCGCCGCGGTCGTAACCTGAACAGTGCCTGTGCGGATCAGCCTATGGCATACCGCTCGAAGCGATCCATCGGCCTGCTCCATCGCCTCAACATCTAGCCGCGCCTGGGAGGGAATTGGCACTTAGCGGCGCCGCTGCGAAGCGTGGCTGTTGTCGCTCGCTCGTTCTCCCGATGGCAAGAATTAGAACAAACTCTGCTGAATGCCGCAACGCGCTTGCAACGCAGCAGACACACAAGTAAAGGCTGCCGCCTCAGGCAGGCCGCATCCTCTTTTGGCCAAAATGGGCAGGCAAATGATCGCGTGAGATCGGCTGTAGTGGGGAGATTCGTCGTGTCGAGGATTGCTCGATTGATGCCATGCCTTATCGTGGCGGCCGCCGTCGGCGTGACGGTTTCATCGGCGCGAGCGCAAGCGAACCTCGACCGCGGAAAATCGGCCGCACAAATCTTCGCGGACACCTGCAACGCGTGCCATCGCAGTCCGCGGGAAATCAGGCCGACCAGCGCCGCATT
>Ga0209131_1001208_pt1 | contig 17888 bp, 18 predicted proteins | sample GraSoi_2013_40cm_FD_185826 | JGI IMG/M metagenome (GOLD analysis project Ga0209131, IMG submission 185826) | Grasslands soil microbial communities from the Angelo Coastal Reserve, California, USA - Sample 9_17_2013_40cm (SPAdes) (version 2) | ecosystem: Environmental > Terrestrial > Soil >...
GGAGGTTGGCCGAGTGCGAGGATTTGCGCACGGGACGTCCGCGCCCCCAGCATCAAGACGTCTCTATAAAAATTCGATGGGCGGTGATCCTTATGTGATGGAGGCGACTTTTCGCGAGGTCCAGGCCTGTCGCAAAGCCGGCATCATGATCAATACCTTCATGCTGGCGAGCGACTATTATCTGGTCGAGTTCGTTAAGCAGATGAGTGCGATGACCAACGGCAAAGCTTACTTTGCCAACCCATCGAATCTCTCACAATTCGTCCTGATAGATTTCCTGAAGCGACGGAAGAGTCGCGTGAAGTAGGCTTGCTACTCGGCCCAATCTGTTTCACGTTTTCAATCTACTGCACTCGGAAATAATAACGTCCCATACTCTGTTTCACTCCCAAATGATCCCTCGACAGTCTAACTTGATAATTGCCCGGCTTTAGCAAACGTGCCGGAATATCAAAATCGATCTGCGCGGTCCCGTCCTTAGGCACCATGGTTGCCTCTGCGCTAAAGACAGACTGCCCGTCGATTGTTAATAGTTCTGCTGGATAATTTCCCGGTTCATAAGGCCGCAGCGCGATCTGCAATCGGACAATGTCCTGTTGAGCGATTTTGACGGACGGAATATTACCGCCGTTAGGTGAACCTGCGGGCGTTAGTGCAATGATCGCGTTTACCGATGGCGCAGCTGTCTGATCGTGTACCGGCATTGGCGAGGGACTTGTCTGGTGTTCGGGCACAGAGTTATTTGTCGGATGGTTTGTCTCGGCCGGCACGGTCGGAGAGGGAGAACGCGGGCGGCCCCACCGTTTCGTTATCACATCCTTAATGCGCCCCTCCTTTTTCACAATAACCCAGGCACCACCAACCAAGAGAATAAATATCAGGACCGCAAACGTGTATCGCCATGCCAGCCGATTGAGCCGCAGTAGGGATCGTGCTCTCGCGATGAAAGTGGACTTTGTGCTCCCCACGAAAGCGAAACGATCGTGCAAAGCTATCGAGACTTCCACCTCGTGCCGGCGAGCGGCGCTCACCAAGAACCGCTCTGCAAAAAGGACGTGCTCGTCGGCACTAATGCGTTCGTAAGCGTAATCATCTGCCAGATCCAGTTCAGCCAGGTGGACGCGCGCGTCCAGGCGAGAATTAGAAAACAACTGCTGCTCAAAGGCGGGTTGTTCAGACGCATTTAGACGGCCCAGCAGAAAGCGACGGATCGCCTCGTCGGAAAACTCAATCGCCTGGTTTCTATTTTCCACCATTATAAGGCTGCCCTCCCTTACGGTCGGGCTTCTGACATCAGACACTGCTCGATGCACATCTGAAGTTTTTCTCGAATGCGCAGCGCTCGCAGTCTTAAAGTACTCAGTCCGATGCCGAGTTCAGCAGCGATCCGCTTGCGCAAATCGATCTTCGCTCGCTTGTCCTCAGCATAGTATCGCTCGATCATTCGACGTGAATTTGGGGACAGCTTATCGAGACACTTTTCTAAACAGAGGTGGACGTTTTCCTTCGCTTCAACGTCATCGTCGGGTTCCGGCGGGCGCGGCGTCATCGGCCGCTTCAGGTATTCATGATGCACGTTGTTCATGACCCCCAGAAAGTATATGGCTTTGTCGCCCACGTATGAGTCCTGAATATCGACTACGCGGCGCGCCACGCGGTCGATCGTCTCGTCCGCCAGTTCTTCCGGGCAAAGGCAGCCGCGCGAAGCCAGAACCGCAACCAACCGCCAACGAATCTTTTCATAAGTCAGGCCAGCCCGTTCAGCATCATGATCGAGCCACGTGAGCAGCCGATCGAATTCTTCCTGCTTGAGTATGTGAAGCGTTCTCGCGGGTAACATATCTTTGGACTGCGGTGGCAATCCCGATACATCGGGAGATCCCACTCCGAATTGTTCGGAGTTCCGCCTTCAGGCGGCGCCTTTATCTAAACCATTGAACTGCCTGAGGGCGGAACTCCAAACCAAAAGCGCCGTCGCCGCTGCGATCTGCCGGGCGCTCCAAACTTCATGTTTGATGAGGGCACCCTGTCGGAGTTGCCCTCATCGGCCAAACGCCATCCAGGTGGCTCTCGCATTTTAGTTCTTTATGACGTCGCTGATGGCCACTGTCTTTTCTTCTTTCTGACCCTCGACCTTGACCGTCACCTTGCCGGACTTTTCGTCCACGCTGACGACGGTGGCGTCCGTGGCAGATCCATTGATCGTGATTTTGACTTTGTCGCCGGCTTTAACCTGTGCTTTGGTCGATGCACTCGGTTCAGGCGAGACAGGAGCCGGCGTCGACGCGGGCGGCTTCGCGTTGGCGTTCCCATTCGAGTTGTTGTCTGTGCCGGCAGGCTCACAAGCCGCGATTGTCAGCGCCAGAATTAATACCACAAAGAGTTTTTTCGTCATGATTGTCCTCCGTTGTTTGAACGCCCCAGCACGAGGAGCGCCCGTTTTCCTTCTTCGCTGGGTGAATGGGAATAAAGGGCAAGACATTTCATGCCCAGAGAACTTTTTTTGCGGTTGAGTTTGGGTTACTTCTTCTCGGCACTGAAGTCGTAGGTGAGATAAAGCTTCAAAGCAGACTCTTGAACTTCCGCGTGCACATCTTTGACGCGGGCCTTAACTGAGCCTCCGCTTGCCTGGACGTTGAGCGATAGGGCCAGCTGTGAGACCTGCAGGACCTCAAAGGGGTTTAACTTTTCGTCAATCGTCTTGCGCACGAAAGCCGTGACCAAACTGCTGACGATTGGGGGGACGTCATCAAGCGTTACATCCTCAACGTTCAGTTGACCAAAGACAGTCTGCTTCGCCTGGTCAAACGAGAGATCAACCGTGGCGTTGGCCGTGCCTTTGAACTGCACGCATCTTGTTAACACGCTGTAGCTGCCGGTGAAAGCCAGTGGCGCGGTAATCTTGCCTCCGGTAAAGCGCACTCCGGTCTTAACGTTGCCTCCTTCAGGATTGAGCACAAGCACGTCGCTGCAGGTTGAGCTTTGAAAAGCGACCGGCCTTAGCGGCGTCTGCGCCTGAGAATCATTTTGCAGTTGTGAGAGTTTCAGTTGCGGCGGTCCCAGCTGACGAAAAATTGTGCCCAGCAACGAGTCGAAAAACTTTTCGTCGACCGTTACCGCCACAGTGCCGGTGGTTTCGACGTTGGGATCGGGCGGCCTCACCGGAACTCCGGGCAACGCCTGGCCTTTCGGCGCGCCTAAAAAATAAGCGGTCGCTATCGCGCCGAGCAACAATCCAGCTATCAGTATCAAGAGGTTTCTAATCATTAGTTGAAGTTCGGGCTCAGGGTTTTACCGAGGCCGCCGGTGATGGTGCAGCGCTCATCGCATTGGCCATCATCGCTTTCAAAATCGCTGCGACCGCGCTGGTCAAAGCATCGATCTGTTGGCGCACTTTCTCAGGTGCGACCTGTTCGTATCCGGCGGGAGGTTCGAAGAACGCCGGTGCGACATCGGTCTTGATGTCGTGCATTTCTGCCACGACTCGGGCCGCATTAACTCCCTTCACATCGCCAGAACTCTCCGCCAGCATCTCTGCCCGGAGCGGCAGGCCGGTTTCTTTGTCAACATAGACAAATGCTTCGGCTTTTACTTCGCCCGCTTTGGTGTTCGTGTTCGTGGAAGTAGTGTAGCGATACTTGTCGGCATTGCGGCCGTCCATCGGTCCTTCGCCCACACGCTCAACACCTTTAATGTTCTTCAAGTCTTCAACCAATTGACCGGGCGTGATCAGCTTATTTATCTGCACGCCGGTCGACTCTTGCGTCAGTTCCGCATACTGCTTGCGCGCAGGCAGGATCACATAATGCCGGTTGTTGTGGTCGAGATAGACTAACGGCGTACCGTCAGGCAGTTTGAATTCTACGCGGCGATCATCGCCATTGCGGGCCACCTGCACTGACAGAGACGGAATTCCGATAGTCTTGTCGCCCCCCTGAGTCTCAATACTGAAAACCAACGTCGCGCTGTATTTGCCGGGCTCGCGAGTATTAATGACGGGGCCATTGTTTGCGCTGTTCGAATTCGAGTTGATGTTGGCGGCACTGGTTTGCGAATTCGTATTGGCGTTTGAGTTAGCGTTAGAGTTCGGCATCGGTTGGCAGGCGTTGTTTGCAAAGACGAGTAGCACTCCAAGCACCAACACTATCGTTGATGTATTTCGCGAGCTTCGGATTGTGGGCATAGTTGACCTCTGTTTTGGTGGCCTGCTTAAGGCCGACATTCGACAAACTAGCGGGGGTTCGAAACCAAGGATAGCATGCGAAGCACTTCAGAGGAAAAGCACAGGGAATCGACGAGATGATGGAGTCAGTACGGGGAGCGGTCGCGACCGGGTCCAGTTTCGGCGACCCGGTCGCTACCGCTTCTGGTTCTGACCTCATCGAAAGTTTAGACACTCCTCGCATACAAAATCATTTGACACCCACGCCTGGTTAGCGTAAAAGGCGTTTGCCTTTCTACTCCAGAAAAGTTTGGTGACCCAATGAAACACGTTCTCTTACTGGTCGCGCTGGTCTTGGTGGTTGCGGCCTGCAATCTAACTAACAAGTTCAAGTCCGGCTCCTCGAATTCAAATTCATCTTCGACGTCATCGTCCGGCAACCCGTCGAAGGTTGGTGATGAGCCCGTCGAGAAAGCCGCACCGACCGCCGCCCAGATGGCGGCGCTGGCGAATGGCCAGGAGGCGAAGTGGGACCAACAGGGTATTACCTGGACTTTTCCGCCGAACTGGAAGAAACAAGAGGTGCGCAACGAAACGTTGAGCTATGGCGGCGGTGGCGCGTTTCTCTCCGTCAACATTTCCACCATGGCTGCTGACTTTCCTTCCGAACTTAGCATCAAGGCCATGCATGAAGGAGCGAAGACTGAGCAAAAGAACGGCAAATACGACGAGGTGAAGTGGCTCGAACTAGACGGCGTTCGTGGCGTAGAGTTTCGCCAGTCAAAGCAGGAGACGCCCGGCGACATCCGTCGTTTGGAATGGCAGGCCTATCGCACCTTCGCTGGACAGAACCAGTTGATAACGATGATTCTGTCCACAGATGACGGCGCTTTCGGAAAGCACCAGGACGAACTCTACGGCATTATGTATTCGACCAAGGTGGTTCATTAAATCGTCGATGTGGAGCGCGGACATCCTGTCCGCCAGCGCGCGCAGCGCGGTCGCCTCTCTCGAAAAATATATGAGGAGCGAAGCAAATGCCTCGCTCCTCATTTTTTCGCGCTCCGCGCTCAGGCGGACAAGGATGTCCGCGCTCCACCATTAGTCCTTCTTGATATAGTTCCGATGCACCCAGGCATCGGACTTCGAGCGATCGCGAGTTTCGAAGAAGACGTTCTCCTTTGACTCGCGAGTCACCATTTGCACGCGAGACGAAACGTCCCTCTGCTTCTCGTCGGTTCCCTTCGGCGAATCATCCAGAAAACCCTTTACTGCATCCGCGGGCGGAGCGGTGAATTTCTCGCCGCGCCGCAATTCAGCAGTTGCCTCGATCGCGCTGGCCTGCAGCAGCTTTGGCCAGAGTTTTTTGAAGAGCGAACTGGAGGCATAAACGTCCGCGCTATTAATTTTGCCGTTGATAGCAAACACATATCCAATGACATCAGGCTTGCCGTTGACGATATTGCCGAGCGCTTTGACATAACTTTCAGCGCTCGCCTGCACCTTTTCATTCTCGAGGGCCAACTGGAAACTGGTCGGTGATGCGGCGCCGTTCACACGCGTGCCGGTGTTGGCGCTGAGCTTGTCCTGGGCCACGGCCACTTGCCGCCAAACTTCCCCTTGCGACTCGGCGTTCTTCGCGGCCAGCTTCAAATCGCGGCCCGCGATGACGTTCGCCGAGGAATTAAAGACCGTCGCGGCCTCGCTCCCGCGCTGACTCCAGCGTCCGTTCTCAACACAAAACGCAGAGATCGGGATCTTGCCCGAGCGCGGCGGCAGAATCAGATCGACTGCCATCATGCGATCCTGCTGACCGCCTTTCACGATATCGCCTGACTGCACGTAGACCTCTTCGCTCGAAATATTTTCGATCGAGAGTTCATTGACCGAGCGGGTCTCGCGCACGATCACTTTCCGTTGGACCAGAGCCTCCTGCAATGTTATGAAGGTCTGGCCTTTTATCCTGTCCTTGCCGTGAATCAGAAACACGGTGAGGTTGCCCTGCGTGAATGGTCCCTCGAGCCGGTAGTCATCCTTCCCCTGCGGTCTCTGAGTCGTCTGACCACCCCAAGTTCCCGCTACTAAACCCAGCGGCGCCGCAATCAGCAAAACCAACCCGGCTAAAAAACTAATCAAATTCGTCTTCATCATTTTTTCTCCCTTCAAGTTAGCTCTTGATACTTAGCCGTGCGCTAGCCCGGGGAGTTCTCTCCACACAGCGTGAAACCGAAACTGCCGCCTCCCTGATTAGAGTCTGGGGAAGCTTTGTGTGTTTAGAACGGGGAGGGAAAGTCTTCTTGCGCTGTGGCATCAAATTATCACGCGGCGCCGCTCTGCCGGGAGCTTTGGTAGTGAGCGGATGAAACAAATCATTCGATCGCCGCCAAAATCCACAACAGGTGGCGATGTTCTTTGGGGTCGGGATTTGCCTTGATTGAACCTTCTCGCCGTAGGAGCGAGAAATGTAGATTCGCAGCAAATTTCCTCGCGAGCACTTCCCGAGTCATGCACTGGCGGCAGCTTGTTCCTTAGCGATTGATATTTCTTGTTTCGATTAGGTTCGTTAAGGTATGTTAGGAAAAGAGAGCATGATCCGTGCCCCTCTCTATGGACGCCGGCAGTCTCAGGCTTTCGCGAGAACCGGCAAAAAGTCGTAACTTGCTCAATTCAAATTCGGCGTCGTGGGTGGCGGACCGCATTCTGGGCGCGAAAAAAGGCCGCAATTGGCAGCGCGTTCGCAAGAAGCATTCTGAATCCAAGCACAAGCAAGCACAAGAAGGAGAAAAACAATGGCTAATACAAGGATTATTGATTTGGTACGCGCCAAGAGAGACGCAAACGTGAAAGCCGGAAAAGGAAAGGACCACAAACCAGCGAAGCGCACCGGTGACTTAGCTGTTGCAGCCATCATCGGAGGCCTTCAGTCGCCAGCCTGGGAAATCTATATGAAGCACTTCGGCGAAACTACACCGTTTGCCGCCGGTCAGCTCGAGCGGATGTGCGCGAGGGACGATACGAAGGATTCCGGAACATTCAACGAGAAGAGAGCCTATCTGGTTGCGAACGGTACGTGTGGAATGACCAGTCCGGATACCCTGAATCTCGATGTAGAGGTTAATTCGATTGATGACGGACTCGCCGCGTGTGATCCGAACGAGGTCCCAGAAGGGTGAACGCTTTACGGTCCGCCGCGCAAGGACATTTCCACCATGATCAACGAACGACCTTCCGCCAGAAGTGAACGCACAGCCGTGCGCCTGGAGAGACAGTGGCGGGAACTCTGTTCGCAATATCTTCCTATGGCAGTGGCGGGCTCGCTCTGGAGATATCATCGCGTTCACTCGCGGGAGCAACCGAGCAACGGCTGGAAGATTCATGTCTCGGCAACCGTGCTCAATGCGGGCCGAGTCCTGCAAAAGGTGGCGCCGCTCTTAGCCGGCCGCGGCGTTCAATTCAAGGCGCCCGCTTCGCTGCGGGACGTGATTAGGCTGAACTCGGGCTTGAGTCACGGGTATACTCAGGTCGGCAAAATCATCACTGTCTACCCTCACACTCCCGAAGATATGATGGATCTCGCCAGGAGCTTGCATAAGCTGACGGTGCGCATGGCAGCGCCTTCGGTTCCATTTGACCGCAGATACAGCTGGAACAGCAATGTGTATTACCGGTTTGGCGCTTTTCAGCGCCTTGAAGTAGAGCTGGACAACGGCAGTCGAACTTTAGCGGTGCACGGCCCAAATGGGGAACTAGTGCCTGACAATCGCCAGCAGGCAAAACCAAACTGGGTGGCTGATCCGTTTGAAGGGCGTCATCGTCATTCCGCACATCAGAGCGAGGTACAACCCCTGACGACCTATCGTATTTTTCGCGCACTCGCTCAACGCGGTAAGGGCGGTGTTTACCAGGCCCTGGATCTCAACGTGAATCCACCAAGGCTCTGTCTTATAAAGGAAGGGCGCAAGTATGGCGAACTCACATGGGACGGCCGTGACGGCCGGTGGCGTGTCAGGAACGAGGCGCGGGTTCTCAAGGAGTTGTTGGCCAAAGGTGTAAACGTCCCTCGCGTCTACTCTTCTTTCGAATTCGACGGCAATTCTTATCTGGTAACGGAATTCGTCGATGGTGAGAGCTTGGACAATCTACTGCGGCGACTTCGAATAAGACTGCCGATCTCACGAGTGTTAAAATACGGCATTCAATTGTCTGGCTTTTTTTCTCAGATGCACGCGGCCGGCTGGGTGTGGCGGGACAGCAAGCCAATGAACATCATCGTGACTCGAAGCGACAACTTAACGCCGCTCGACTTTGAAGGTGCCAGTCGCGTCGGGCATCCTGATTCAATGCTCTGGGGCACTCCCGGCTTCATTCCACCAGAGTGGCGTGAGATTGAGCGGCAAACCGGACTACCCGACGATCTCTTTGCGTTGGGCTCTATACTTTATTTGCTTTCAACAGGAAGCGTGCCCGAAATGTTGAGCGCCAAGTCCCCGAAAGCATTAAGGCGAAACATTCCGGACAGACTCGCCGAGTTGATCATGAGTCTATTGAGTACCGATCCCAAGTGCCGTCCTCAGGCAACTGAGGCTATGGATCGGCTAAGTAAGATGGCGGAAGAATTTCCCTCGAGACGAGTGCCACGACGCGGGAAATCACCGCGACCCACCAAACATCGCTCAATTTGATGATGCCAGGTTGAGACTCCTGACGAGCTCGGTGAACCTTGGATCCGAGCGAATTGAGTCATAAATTGGATCCACCGCCAGGTAGGACGTCGGCGCGAAGTGGTCATCGACGGCCTTCTTCAACCAGACAAAGGCGTTCTCTTTATCGCCGAGTCCCAGATAGACGAGCGCAAACTCCTGTGCCGGAAGGTGGGATTGTCGATCCAGTTTTTCCATTTCAGCGAGGACTTCTCTGGCAGCAGCCTCTCTTCCGCTGAGACCATAGGCGTAACCAAGGGCCGAGGCTGTGGCCCGCTTATTCTTGTTGTAGAGGGTTTCCAAAGCGATGATGGCGTCATGATTTAACCCTTTTTTCAAATACATTAGTCCCCGGGCGTACTGCCCATTCGTGTAATCGGGATTGTCGTTTACCAGTTTTTCATAACATGCCAGCGCTTCGTCGTCTCGGCGAGCGTAATAGAGCGAACGACAATAGTTGAGCGCGGTGACAGGCGAGAAGGGGTCGAGATCTTTGGCGGTTTGGCTCATCGCAAGAGCCTCGCTTTGCTTTCCTTCAATAGTGAGCAGGTTCGAGTAACCAAAAAAAGTTAAGGCGTAATCCGGTTTGAGATCGATCGATCGTTTGAAATCCTTCTCCGCCGCCTGCCAGTCCCGTTGGAATTTTAGTTCTACAAAGGCCCGGGACGTGTAAGCTTCACCCAGATTCTCGTCCAGATCTATCGCGTCTTTCGCGGCGCGTGCCGCCCTGCTCATAGCTTCCTTGGTATCCATCCCCATGTCGGGATAAGACACCACGTTGCCAAGCGCATAACAGTCGGCCAGGCCGGCGTGTGCTTCGGCATAGTTGGGATCAAGTTTGATCGCAGCATTGAAATGATCAATCGCGGTCTTGAGCGTGTGGTCGTTATCACGATTGCGCCAGTAATACCTGCCGAGCAAGTATTCGCTGCGCGCCTCAGGATCGGCGTGCCGGCGAGCGGTCCGAGTCTGATCTTCGTCTCCGCCGGACCAAAAGAGGATCCGCGAGGTTATCTCCTTTGATATTTCATCGAGAATCCGCACGCTGGCGTTTGCCTCTACCGGGTAACTCTTTGCCCAACGCTGAGATCCATCTTCGGTCTCGATCATAATTGTCTCCAGAGTTAGCGAGTCCCTCGTTCCTCTAATCTTTCCCACTACTACGTGGTCCACATTTAGTTCTTTCGCTATCTTTTGCGGATCGATTTGTCCCTTATAACCTGAGACCATGCTGAAGGCTTTGACTCGCAGCTGGGACGGGCCAGACAACTTATTGATCAAACCTTCCGTCAGAACGTCACCTAGATAGTTCAGATTCGCATCGCCGGTGTCGTTCGCAATCGGCAGGATCGCAAGCGTCTGCGGCCTGATCACATAGTTGATGGCGTATCTTGTCCCGGCAACCAGCAATAATAGAAAAACCAGGGCCGCGGTGGCGCGCACAACGAAAGACCAGGCGCGGTCGCCTTTCTTTAAGAATTTATGTTTGCAACTTTCCAGTTCAATAAGCAGTTCGTTGGCGGATTGAAAACGCTCGCTCTTGTCATTTTGTAGACACTTCCTCGCGATGCGTTCCAACTCCCGCGGAATGGTGGCGCTGTCATTCTTGAGGGCCGGCACTTGACCGTTGAGGATGGCGGAAATCGTCTCGGCCTTGTTATCGCGTGCGAACGGATTTTTCGTACTGAGCATTTCAAACAGAACTGTTCCAAAGCTAAACACGTCGCTACGGTAGTCGAGCTTCTCGCCTCGTAGCTGTTCCGGAGACATATAGGAAACCGTTCCCGGTATGAATCCAAGTTGCGAGCTGCGGCTGGCGTTATCATTCAGCCCCTGCTCCTGTTGGACAAGCTTAGCAAGTCCGAAGTCCAGGACCTTCAACAGTCCGTTGTTCTTGACCATTATGTTTTGCGGCTTGACGTCACGGTGAATGATCCCGTGCGCATGTGCCTCCGCCAGCGCGCTGACGATCTGTTGAGCGTAGGCGACCACCCGATCCGGATCCATCGATTCCTCGCGGATGACATCCGAAAGCATCTGGCCCTCAACATACTGCATGATGAGAAAGCTGTGATCGCCTGCCTGCTCAATACCATAGATGCTGCAGATATTCGGATGATCGAGCATGGCGACAGATTGTGCTTCTTTGACCAACTGGCGTTTGGCCCAGTTGTCACCGACAAATTCAGCAGAGAGAAACTTGAGCGCGACGTTGCGGCCCAACCGAGTGTCTTCCGCCAAATAGACTTCACCCATGCCTCCTTTTCCCAGACGCTTCAGCACCTTGTAAGCGCCCACTGTCTGGCCCGACATGGAATTATCGGAAGCGGCCTCCATTACTTCGATTCCCAACCCGAAAGCCGGCTGATCAATGAAACCGTTGCTGCCGTCGAACGCGCTAATCAAAGATTCCACTTCTAACTGCAACCATTCATTGCCTGCGCAAGCTTGCTTCAGGAAGGCGCGCCTCTCTCCGGCATCCAAAGGCAACGCCGCATGGAACAGGGTTTCGAGCTGTTGCCAATCCTTATTCGCCATTGTTGATCTCACGAGCCAACCAGGCTTTCGCCATGTTCCAATCTCGCATTACGGTAATCGTGGATATGTCCAATACCTCGGCGGTCTCTTTTACGCTGAGACCGCCGAAGTATCTCAGCTCCACAACCTGGCTCTTTCGCGCATCGATCGCTGCCAGTTTCTTGAGTGCTTCATCCAGCGCGATCAATTCATCGGCCTTTGTTCCCGATATCACATCCGCGTGTGAGAGCGACACCTGGATGGCGTCCCCGCCGCGCTTCAAGCGATGCCGATCGCGAGCGTAGTTGAGCAGGATGCGGCGCATTATTTGCGCGGCGACGCCAAAGAAATGGGCACGGTTCTGCCAATTTACTTTGTTCTGATCAACCAGCCGAAGGTAGGTCTCGTTGATCAGGGCCGTAGTTTGAAGTGTGTGGTCGGCATTCTCGCCACGCATGTAGCGGTGAGCCATGCGGTGCAACTCACGCTCGACCATCGGTAGAAGTGTCTCGAGCGCGGACCGATCGCCTTTGCTCCAGTCGACCAGCAGATCGGTGATGTCGGACGAGGGGGGCACTACGATAGATCCTCCGGGGGGACGAGAATCAGAACTAGCCAAAGCTGAGACTTCTGATGCTAACCGACGAGAAAAGTTGCTGCTCGGATGATAATTCCCAGAGCGGTTCGGTGCGTTATTTAGTGAAGATAACAACGGCTGGTGCTAAACGACCTCGCCCCACAGCGACGTCCTCACCCCACTTGCTCCGCAGAGAGCGGAGCATTTATATAGCGCCAGCCGTTGTTATTGCAAGAGATATCTACAAACACAAGCAAAGTGCTCAATCACAATAGTTCAATGAAAACAACGCCGCCGCATAACACGAACGAAAGCTCTCGATCAGCAGACGCGCTGCGAAATTGGATCATGGTGGTACTCACGCTGATCTTTGTAGGTCTTTACGGCGCGGCGCTGGTCGGATGGCTGAAGCCCCTGGCCGACGAGAAGATGGTGTTGCGGATTGAGCCCATCATTTTCGTTATCATTGGATATTACTTTGGCCGGCTACCCGGCCAGCAAAATGAAAAGACACTCAAAGACGAGATCGGCCGCCAAACACAGAAGGCCGAGGCCGCGCAACACATAAAGGAACAGGCCCTACAGACGAGAGAAGCCCTGGAAGAAAAACTCAAGAACACCAGCGCGGCGCTGAACTCCGCCGGGCCCGCCACAGTGAGGAACTCGCTTGCGGAAGAGGTTCACAAAACGGGTGGTCCGATCAAAGAAGACGGTTTGCGTTATTCGGTGGGGGCAGCGCTGCGGATTTTGAATTCGTGAAAACCACCCTCGGCGGACAACTGTCGGACGATCAAGCGCTTAGTCTGTTGCGTGACGCAAAGCTTGACGGGTTCCTCGACCAGCTGGGATTTGTTTCTGACAACAAAGCGGGAACTGCAAAGCCCAACATTGCGATCTACCAGTTTGCAGCTGCGCAGATAGGAGTACCGATATCTAGATGCCTTTACGTCGAAGAGAACCTGACCGAAGTGATAGGAGCGCTTGCGGCTGGGATGAAAGCCGTACTCAAACCATGTCCGCCCGGCCGAGACCTGACGCTCTGAGTCCGACGCGTCGTCGGAACTCAGATTTCCACAGACGCAAACCGCCTTGGGGTTAATAGTTCCTCACATGCGATCCGACAAAAACTTCACTCACTTAAGGAGGTTCGATATGCCAATTAAGAAACGCACCGTTGGAAAAAAGCGCGCTGGTGCAACATCCAAAGCTCTTGCCGCGGCTTTGACTGCCAATGTCGCGACATGGGAAGACGATCCCGGAGATCCAACTCAACAGCCGGCACTTGTGCCAATCACAATGGCGGCTCCAAACCAAACGGCCCAACCGCTTCCCTTCAAAATCGGCGGGGCAACACCAACCCCAAAGATATATCAACCGGGAACCTCGAATTTTCGCTTTTACGCCACGGCCAGCGCCTTGCGACGCACCGCTGATTTCTGGGCTCCAATCCTGCCCACCGGAACCAAATGGGAGGTAGGAGCACGCCTGCCGGTTATTCTTGACGATGGTGTAGACCTCAACGCCTTCTACACTCGTGGAGGTTTTGGGGACGCGCCAGGTCTTCATTTCTTTCATGACAGCGTTGCCGGACGGACATTCTTTTCGGGCGAAAGCCCCGATGTGGCTTGTCACGAGATGGGTCATGCGATTCTGGATGCTATCCGCCCTCAATTGTTCGATGCGCAAACGATCGAAGCTGCGGCATTCCATGAAGGCTTTGGAGATATGACCGCGATCGTGTCTGCGCTTCAAGTGCCGTCCTTCAGGCAAAAGGTGTTTGATGAAACCGGCGGAGTGCTCAATCGTTCGTCTCGCCTATCGCGGCTCGCCGAACAACTTGGCGCTGCAATTCGTGTTCAGCACCCGGATGCGGTCGAAGCAGACTGTCTGCGAAACGCTGTCAATTCTTTCTTCTATCGTGATCCGCAGACTCTCCCGCCATCGGCGCCGGCGTCTCAGTTATCGTCGGAGCCCCATTCTTTTTCTCGCGTTTTCACTGGGGCATTTCTTGACATCCTGGCTGGAATATTCAGGCTTCAGGGTAATCCCGCCACAGTAAATGATATGGCAAAGGCCACCCAGGATGCGGCTCGGCTCCTAGTTGCAGGAGTATTGGCGGCGCCGATTGTGCCTGACTATTTCAGCCAGGTGGCTGCGCACATGATTAACGCCGGCGAAGGCGCTCCTTTCAATGGCAAGTATCGAGACATCATCAAGAGTGCCTTCACTCGACGGGGCATTCTCTCGCTTCAAGCGGCAGTAACCGTGACCAGCGTAAAAGCGAGCCCACGCAGATCGGCAATGACCGCCTTGAAAGGCCGCGAAGCGAGCGAGCTACCACAAGCCACCATATCGGGTCAGCAATACGGTCTGAGCAGTTCCGCCTTAAAAGTTCATACTGCTGAGGAACCTAAGCGGTTCGCCGTGACGTCATCTTCGCTCACGCTTGGTCCGGTCGAGCCGCGCTCTGCACAGAACGCGGCCGAGTCGTACACCGAAGATCTATTCCAACGAGGACGGGTTGATATTGGATCACATTCCCATCCGGACGCCGGCGTGCGTAACACCATCTCGAACAAGACTCATGTGATTGTTCAAGAGAACGGCGACTTAGCGCTGAAGCGCAGGACATTCGAATGCGGGTTTGACTAAGAAAAGAGCGCGGCCTAGACTAGTTCGGGAGGTTAATCATGGCAACCAAAGCTGGAAGCAACTCTCGAACTAGTCGTACCCGTAACACCCGAGTCGGGGCTCAAGCTTTGCCGAAAAAACCAAGAAGCGTGAAGCAAAAGGCGACCGGCACCAGCGCGGCATCGGAACGGTTTGTTAAGGATTTATTGGTTCGCGGCGAAGCTACGGAACCAGATCAGAAGGGTAAGCTACCTTTAGAAGCAACCCATGCAGTTACTAAGAAAGAGAAAGATGGCACGGCAGTAATTAGGCGCGCGCGGTTCAAGTACTATTAATTGATTCCGGAGTTCGAATGCGGCGCAAAATCTAAAGCGGCTATTTTCTCCTCCACTCCTGGGTCGAGCTTGGGCAAGTTTTCTTAACTCAAATCCCACAAGGTTCACTGTTCTTTACCGTCCCACGTTTGGCAATCTCCGAATTCGGAATATGGCTTTGAAGGTGCATTCGGAAGGCCTGCAAAATGGAGATCCGGTTTCGTTGCAGTCCGCAACGCTTACCGAGCCGGCCGTGCAGATAATGCAGTAGCCAGTTTCACCAGAGCGCGGAGACTACGCCCCCATGCTTTCGCCCGATCTAATTGAGCCGGTTTCTGCGAGTTCGAGCTATGCTCGGTTTGTTCAGCCACGAACGCCGCTTGTCCCGATGGTTCAGGTTCAAATGAACTGTCACTTCAATCTAGAGAGGAGAAACCACAATGAGCACGAACGAAAACCCGGATGGAATTGGGAACAACCTTCAACCTGAAAACGTCGCCGAGATGTACCGCAACATCTTTCGGTTTCATGGATCGCAACCTCGCGGTCTCGACTTTTTTCCCAAATCCCCGCTCTTCGAAGGACGTTTTGGACGAATGTTCAGAACCTTGCCGGCGGCCCATTTTAATCAAAAGGATCTAGAAAAACTCGCGGCGGCTATGGTGGCAAAGCATGAGGATCCACCCACCTCTGAGGACGAGATTGATGACGAGGAAAACCAGGGCATCGATGCCGGCTACACTTATCTTGGTCAATTCATCGATCACGATATAACTTTTGATCCAGCCAGCAGTCTGCAGAAACTCAACGATCCGGATGCGCTCGTCGACTTCCGGACTCCGCGTTTTGATCTTGATAATGTCTACGGACGCGGCCCGGACGACCAGCCCTACCTCTACGCGGACGATGGAGTGCACCTGCTACTCGGCAGAGAGCTCACTGGAGTTTCAGATGACAAAAACACGCACGATCTGCCGCGGAATAGTCCCTCCACCGGCGGACGCAGACGGGCACTGATTGGAGATCCGAGGAACGACGAGAATGTGATCGTCTCGCAACTCCAAGGGGCGATGCTGCGCTTTCACAACAACCTCGTGGATTGGCTCAAGCGTCAGGACAAGCCCTCGCTGAAGGACCCAAAGAAGCTGTTTGAAGCGGCGCAGCGTTCAGTGCGGCGGCACTATCAATGGATTCTGGTCAATGATTTCCTGCCCACTATTTGCGGACCAGACGTCGTCGACGAGGTGCTTCCGCACCTGCGAAAGGGCACCAGCATTTTCGTCGACGAGCCCAGAGTGAAATTTTTTAAGTGGCAAAAGGAACCGTACATGCCCATAGAGTTTTCGGTGGCGGCATATCGCTTTGGACACTCAATGGTAAGGCCAATCTATCGGCTAAATACCGAACTTCCCGACCGGCAGGAAATCTTTTCGCAGGATGAGAACAAGAGCTTGACGGGCTTTCGAGAGTTCCCCAGCAATTGGGCCATTGACTGGCGGCTCTTTTTCGGAGAGCTGAGAGATAACCCGTCCGCAAAGGGAAAGGATCGAGTTCAAAAATCCTACAAGATCGATACCTCACTGGTGAATCCTTTGGGTAACCTTCCGGGCGTCATTGGCGGCGCTATCCCCTCACTGGCTCAAAGGAACTTGATCCGCGGCTGGAGGATGGGCCTTCCTTCCGGTCAGACGGTTGCACGCTACATGCATCTTCCAGTGGTCCCGGACAGCCAACTGCGAGTGGGCAAAGCAACCGAAGGAGACCATGACAAGAATCCGCTGCTAACCGAGCTTTCACCTAACTTCAAAGACAATGCGCCACTCTGGTATTACATCCTGGCCGAGGCACAACAGGCATTCAAGAAGAATGCCACGCCGATTACTCTCGGACCGGTGGGCGGACGAATCGTTACTGAAGTGTTCGCGGGTCTCCTGCTCGGCGATCAACATTCGATCTTCCACCGTCCGGACTGGCAGCCGATCGAAGACGTCACCAGCAAGAGAGGTTTCGGCGTTTCCGAGTTCATTAGGGGTGCGGCAGATCCTGGCTGGTAGTCCAGGGCAGTTTTGTCTCCCTTGATCCAGTCGACCTACAACCTTCAAACACGCTTCAGACACGTGCGGCTGGTGGTGTATCGCATTGACGATCTTGAGTTCGTAACAATGCTCGTCGTGTTCGGGCAAACCATGCAAATGACTGAAATGGAGAATCAAGTAAAGTTGGATATAGCATCAATAAGTTCCTGAGCGTTGGGATTCGCTTACGAATACAAGTTTGGGATCAAGTAACCCTTTCCTCATGTACCGTCGGCGCGTCCGCATGCGGCACAAAACATTGGCGGCAACGGGCTTCGTACATGCCGGTGGCGCCGACGGCGACGCGTTCTTCGGATTCGAAGATGCGTTGAGAGTAGTTGGCCGGTTGGCCGCATTTGACGCAGATAGCGTGTGTCTTGGTAATGTATTCGGCGACCGCGAGCAGTTGCGGCATCGGCTCCCAGGGTTTGCCGGTGTAGTCCTGATCCAGACCCGCCACGATCACCCGCATTCCTTGTTCAGCCAGCTCATTAACAACCTGAATCAGTTCGTTATCAAAAAACTGGGCTTCGTCTATGCCAACCACCTCGGTGTCTGGTTCGACATTAGCGCGCACATCGGCGGCCGTATGCACGTTGGCGGATTCGTGTTTCATTTCTGAGTGCGAGACGATGTGGTCCTTCGAATAGCGTTCATCGATTTCGGGCTTGAACACCTGGACCTTTTGTCGCGCGATCTTGGCGCGCCGCAAGCGGCGAATCAGTTCTTCCGACTTGCCGGAGAACATCGAGCCGGCGATAACTTCGATCCAACCGGCACTGCGCCGGGCCAGGCCGGGATGCTCGGCGCGGTTGTGGACTTCAATGTCTTCGGTTTCATTGCTTTGACTCATCTTCGCTGAACTATTCATCTGCCTGTTTGATTATCTCTTTCAAGAATGTCTGATCTGAT
>Ga0209131_1001209_pt1 | contig 17877 bp, 18 predicted proteins | sample GraSoi_2013_40cm_FD_185826 | JGI IMG/M metagenome (GOLD analysis project Ga0209131, IMG submission 185826) | Grasslands soil microbial communities from the Angelo Coastal Reserve, California, USA - Sample 9_17_2013_40cm (SPAdes) (version 2) | ecosystem: Environmental > Terrestrial > Soil >...
CTTGTGCACTCGCTTGATCGGCAAGCTGACCGCACATACCTTGTCCGTCTACATCAACCGCTTGTTAGGAAAGCCAGATTTCCTACAGATCAAAGCTTTGGCTTTCCCAAACTAGCATATGACCCTACTAGGCATCTGGCTCCTTCTCACGGGCCTGTCAGCATTTGTCGGAATGGCTGGTCTGGGCCTCGTTCTGGCACTGCTCGCCCTTTTTGCCGGCATCTTCATCCTGATCGGTCGCTAGTGCCTGGCGAACATAAAAATGTAAGATGTAGATGCCTACTTCAAGAGCATCCTATGTTACCTCCTTGGAAAGACCGGGTACTCGTGCGATAACCATGCTCCCCGGCTAACAAGCCGGGGAGCATGGTTTAAAAGAATAGCACTTACAACTCTATCCTGTCAATTCGCTGGTCGAGTACTGCTCTCAACCCGTCGAAAGACAGCCCGTTTTTGAACCATGCGAGGAGCTGCAATGTCGATTGATCTGGATTCTGATGAGCTGGATTTTCGCGCGGCCATGGACCTGCACCGCCGCCAGATCTCCGAACAGCAGTTTCTGAAGTTCGAAGGCTACATGGCTGAAATTCTGACGTCCTTCGGGATGGAACTGAATACTCCGGCCACCGCTGAAACACCCCGGCGTTTTATCCGGGCGCTTTACGATGTTACCGATGGTTACGACGGCGACCCGAAATTGCTCAAGGTTTTTGAGACCGAATGCCGTGGGGACCCGGACTGCCGCTTGAGCCAGGTCATCGAAGGCCCCATTCATTTTTTTGCGCTGTGCGAGCACCATGCCCTGCCCTTTTACGGGGATGCCTACGTCGGTTATATTGCTCACGAGAAGATCATTGGCCTTTCCAAACTCACCCGCCTCGTGCGCCTTTTTGCGAAACGCTTCACGGTACAGGAACGGATCGGGCAGCAGATCGCAGATACGCTGGAAACGATGCTCGAGCCGCATGGCATTGCCGTCTACCTGCAGGCGCATCATTTGTGCACCGAGATGCGCGGCGTCCGTGAGCTTTCGCCGATGACGCGCACTACCTTCTGGCGCGGTGCATACGACAGCAACCCGGCATTAAGATCCGAGTTCTATGTGGCCTGTGGACTGCAACGATGACAACCCTGACGCCCCTGGAATCGCTCCATGAAGCGGAAGTATCGCACGCGGTTAATCTACCTTTACCCCTTGCGCTGAGCAGCCTTTACGGACCGCTCCGATTTCCGCTGCACGCCGGGCGTCCCTATGTGATCGCCAACTTTGTTTCGACATTGGATGGGGTTGTCTCACTGGACATACCGGGGCACTCCGGCGGCGCAGAGGTCAGCGGATTCAATCCACACGACCGCATGGTGATGGGATTGCTGCGCGCGGTGGCAGACGCCGTTATCGTTGGCGCCGGGACACTGCGGGCCGCATCCGCCGATCACGTGTGGAGCGCAACCTATATCTTTCCTGCGCTTGCCGAAGCGTACCAGGAACTGCGCACCGCCATGGGGAAAACAGAGCCGCCGTTGAATGTGATCGTGACGGCCCGCGCTGAGATCGATCTCTCTCTGCGAGTCTTCCAGTCCGGCGAGGTTCCGGTGCTGATCGTGACGACCTCACAGGGCCAGGAACGCCTCTGTAAGCAACCGCTGCCAGCCTCTGTACGGGTCGCAGGTACAGAAAGCACTGCCGACGGTCGACTCAGCGCACGGGCGGTCCGGGACGCTTGCGTGGCTCACCTTCGCCGGAGCGATGTGATCCTGGTCGAAGGCGGGCCGCATTTAATGGGCAGCTTCTTCGCGGAGAAATGCCTGGATGAATTGTTCCTGACCTTCGCCCCTCAGGTTGCTGGCCGTGAGAGTTCCGCAGAGCGCCCGGGCTTCGTCGCGGGGAAAAGCTTTGCTCCCGAACGGCCGGTGTGGGGTGCGCTGGCAGGCGCAAAACGGGCTGGGAGTCACCTGTTTTTGCGCTATGCTTTTGAGGAATCCACGCGCCAGGTGGAGGGGGCAGCATGACGGGACCAGCCAATCGGAACCGGCAAGACCGCTCCACTCTGCAAAGGATTGCCCGGCAGGCGATGCTTGAGAGGGGCCTGTTGCCTGACTTTTCGCCCGAAGTGTTGGCCGAACTTGGCAGGCTTCAAACGCCTGCGCCTGTTAACGGCCAGCCAGTTCATGATCTCAGAAATCTACTGTGGGCTTCCATCGACAATGACGACTCGCGTGACCTCGATCAACTCAGCGTCGCCGAGGCCATGCCGGGTGACGGCATCAAGCTCCTGGTGGCCGTGGCCGACGTGGATTCGCTGGTGAAGAACGGCTCCGCAATTGACCTGCACGCCAGGCACAATACCACTTCGGTATACACCCCCGGCGGGGTTTTTCCAATGCTTCCTGAAAAGCTTTCCACAGACCTGACGTCCCTCAATTTCCACGAAGAGCGCCTGTCCATTGTCGTTGAAATGTTGATCGGCGCAGACGGCTCCCTGCAAGGATCGGATATCTACCCGGCACGTGTCCGTAATCAGGCCAGGCTTGCCTATAACAGTGTAGCGGCCTGGCTGGAAGGCGGCACACCGCCTAAGGCGCTCGCCGCCGTAAACGGATTGGATGAAAATCTGCGCATCCAGGATAAAACTGCACAAAAGATGAAGAATTTCCGGCATGTTCTTGGCGCGCTCAGCCTGGAAACCGTTCAGGCGAAACCGATATTCGACGGTGATGAAATCCGCGCTCTGGACGTGGAAAAAAGGAATCGTGCAAAGGAAATTATTGAAGACTTCATGATCGCGGCAAATGGTGTCAGCGCCCGTTATCTCTCGGTGAAAAAATTCTTCTCCATCCGCCGCGTGGTGCGCACGCCAAAACGCTGGGACCGGATCGTTGAGCTGGCCAGGGAACGGGGCTCCCGGCTGCCCGATAACCCGGATCCAAAGGCGTTGGAGGAGTTCCTGAGAAAGGAGCAGGCAGCCGATGCGTTGCGCTTCCCCGATCTGTCGCTCGCTATCATCAAGCTAATGGGCCGCGGCGAATACATAGCGGAAGCTCCTGGAGAAACCGCGCCGGAGCACTTTGGGCTGGCCGTGCGGGACTATACCCACTCGACGGCCCCGAATCGCCGTTATACCGACCTGGTCACGCAACGCTTATTGAAAGCCGCTATGGAAGGAAAACCTTCGCCCTATAGCAATATTGAACTGGAGGCCCTGGCGAAACACTGCACGGAAGAAGAAGATGCCGCCAACAAAGTGGAACGGCGGGTCGGGAAATCTGCGGCCGCGCTTTTGCTTCAATCGAAAACCGGTGAGCAGTTTGAGGCCATTGTCACCGGCGCGGCTCCGAAAGGCACCTGGGTACGGCTTCTCGATATCCCTGTTGAAGGAAAGCTGGTGCAGGGGTTCGAGGGCATGGATGTGGGCGATCGGCTGCGCGTGCAACTGCTTTCAACAAATGTTGAACAGGGGTTTATCGATTTCAAGCGTGTGCATGGATCGAAAGCTTAAATGACCTCATCTATCCGTCCTCTCCAAAGCAGGAGGTAATTCCAACACCATGAAAATGAAACGCAGGCCCGCCATTGCCGACAAAGTAGCTATCGTCACCGGGGCATCCTCGGGTATCGGAGAAGTTACCGCACTTGAGTTCGCCTTTGCCGGGGCCAAAGTTGTCCTGGCAGCCAGGCGGATCGAGCGGCTGCAGAAGCTGGCAGAAACCATCTGCGCCGGGGGTGGAATCGCGTTACCTGTACAAACAGACTTGACGGTCATTGCGCAAATCAGGAACCTGGTGCAAACCACGCTGGCCACCTTCGGGCGGGTTGATATCTTGGCCAATATCGCCGGCGCAGGGTATTACGACTGGTTCGAAGAACTATCTTCAGAAAACCTGCGCCAGCAATACGAGGTGAATGTCATCGGCCTGGCCGAGCTGACCCGTGAGGTGCTGCCGACCATGAAAGCCCAGCATTCAGGGTATATTCTGAATATGTGCTCTTATGCAAGCCGGATTTCCGTCCCGCCTTTGACGGTCTATTCGAGCAGCAAGTATGCGGTCGAAGGCCTGACGGATGGGCTGCGGCGCGAGTTGATTCCCTGGGGGATTAAAGTAATGCGGATTCACCCGAGCGGAGTCACCGGCACGGAATTCAAGGAAAAGGCTTCGCGCGATGGCGGTATCCGTTTCACGTCGATCCCATTTGGGAGGGTCAGCCGCGAAAAAGTGGCCCGCACGGTCGTCAGGCTGGTGGAACACCCACGGCGGTCGGTGTTCCTGGGACGTTTGTATGATATCCCCGTTATGCTGGATAAACTGTTCCCCTGGCTGGTAGACTGGCTGACCTCCACCTGGGTGCGCATGAAACAGCGTGAAGAGGCTAATTAGGCTGCCAATCCACTGCCGTTCGGTTTCTCAATATCCTGCTCAAGAAACACAACACATTCAAAAAGGAGAAAACATTATGTTACCAATCGGAGATGATGACAGCGCACGCAGAAGTGTTCCAATCGTTACCTATGGCTTGATCGCTCTGAACGTCCTGTTCTTCCTTGTGGAGTTGAGCAGCGGTGACGCTTTTATCGAGAAGTGGGCTTTCGTCCCCAGCCGCTTCCTTGCCCACCCCGCTGCCGATTTTTTGACTCTTTTCACTTCCATGTTCATGCACGCCGGATGGGTGCACCTGGGAGGCAATATGCTTTACTTGTGGATCTTTGGCGACAACGTCGAAGACCGTTTCGGGCCGGTCAAGTTCCTGATCTTCTACTTGCTGTGTGGCCTTGCCGCAACATTTTCCCAAATGGCGTTCAGTATGGGATCAAATGTGCCAAACCTGGGCGCATCCGGAGCAATCGCCGGTGTGCTGGGCGGTTACATTTTGATGTTCCCGCAGGAAACAGTCAGGGTATTGCAGGGCCAGAGGGTGGTTCCGGTACCGGCGCTGATCGTCATTGGGCTGTGGTTCGTACTTCAGCTCTTTAGCGGCATCGGTTCCATTACCGGCGCGGGAGAAACAGGCGGTGTGGCCTACATGGCACACGTCGGCGGTTTCCTCGCCGGGGTCGTACTAACCTATATTCTCGGCGGCAGCAACAGTATGGCACCGCGGCTGACCAGTTAAATCGTTGCTGGAGCACAGGAGAGAGTCTTATGAAAAAGGAAATTGGTTTGTGGATTGACCATCGGGAAGCGATCATCGTAGTTCTCACCGACAATGGAGAAGAAATCAAGCATATCAACTCAAACAACGGAAAACATATTCGCTACTCCGGCGGTCCACATTCTAAAACTCCGCCAGGATTAAGAGATCTGCCTGCAGAAGACCAGAGAGACAGAAAATTTGGAAACCAACTTAACAAATTTTACGATGAGGTGATCGCGAACATTCGTGATGCAGACTCCATTCATCTATTTGGCCCTGGTGAGGCAAAAGGCGAACTGGAAAAACGCATTGAGCACGAAGGGCTTAAAGCATATGTCCTTGCCGTTGAAACGGCGGACAAGATGACCGATCGCCAGATTGCGGCAAAAGTTCGAGAGCGTTTCCCGACGCGGTAGTCTGTCCTCCTTGGGACTTACGATCTCTTAAATCTGAAAGCCAGGCACGAATTCCACGAATTTTTAGTGAGAATTCGTGGAATTCGTGTCAAAAGCTCTTCGAACAAGAGCTAATCAGATGTTTCACGCATTTTAAGGATAAGCTTTAACGCCAGAACAGCGGCAGGATGTTGCGCAGCAGCACATCGATCAGCAAGCCGAGCATGAACAGGCCGCCAAACGAACGGTTGTTGCCAAAGGCCAGCGGCGCAAAGTAAAGCGGCCAGCCGCCCTGCCCATCCGGGAAACCTTCAGGGCGGGTTGCCGGCCTGGGCTGCATAAGGGCAGGCGCTATCTTAAGGAAGGCGGGGATTGCAAAAAATACGATCAGCATGACGGGCGTGAAATATTTTGTGGCGATCAGAGTCAGAACCATGATATAGGGCAAGACCATCATGGCAATGACGGTATAGCGGGAAATCTTTTCGCCCAGCAGCACCGGCAGGGTGTGGATTTTCTTCTCACGGTCGATCTCGAGCTTGTCGATGTGCTTGCCAAAGATGACCGTCGTCACGCCCAGCACGTAGGGCAGGCTGGCCCAGACCACATTCCAGTCCCACTGCCCGGCCAGGACGTAGTAGCCGCCGCCGATCATCAGCGGGCCCCAGACCAATAAGACGGCGATCTCGCCCATGGCGATGTACTTCAACGGCCAGGTATACAGGAGCACAAAGAATACACCGAGCGCCAGCAGGATCCAGATGCGCAGGTCCCAGCCATTGATGGCGATCAGGTAGATGCCAAACAGCATCGCAGCCAGGCCTGTGACCGCGGTGTAGGTTAAGAGCTGGCGGGTGGTGATGAGTCCGTGGGCAACCGGCTGGGGCCCGTACATCGTACGGAAGTAGTTATCCTTATCGACGCCGCGCACATAGTCGGTATAGTCGTTAAAGAGGTTATTGGTGGCATGCGCCAGGATCAAGCCAACCGTCAGGGCCAGCCAGGCCACCAGATTAAACTTGCCATCGCGCAGGGCAAACAGGCCTGCCAGGGCGGCAGAAATAAAGGTCATGATCAGGACGGCGGCGCGTGTGGAGATCAACCATTTCGAGACGATGTCGAGCCGATCCCATTCCTCTTTGGTGACGGAGGGGATGATCTGCAAAGCTTTTTTCCACATGGAAACATTCATAAAATTTCTCCTTGATGATTTGTGATCGAAGCACCGGCCTGATACCGCGGGTTTTTAACCAGCTTCTGACGCCTTGAAATAGGCGTTGTATGATATCCGACATGCGGACTGAGCGTGTTCCAATCGCGGGCAATACGGTAGATTTCTGTCCAGACACAGTAGGTAAAGAAAACGCGCAGGTCATCCAGCCAGCCTTTGTCATGTTTGCTATGGCGCGAGAGTTGGGAAGTCAGGCGTGCAACGTTCCGCAAGGCCTTTAATACAACGTCATTTTTTCTTCCAACATATTCGGTTTTTTCATCTTTTTCTTCGTGTTCGATAAACCCATCGATATCGTATGGATTGACTGCAATGGCATGCGGGAGCAGTGAATAGGCGCTTTGCCCAAAACCAAGTATGGGGGTGGTTGTAGCGATCATGCTGATGTCGGCATAGGGCGTCAGTTTGTCTGGGACATCGTCCACACGCGAGAACATGAAAGTGTCGGTTTGCCTGTACCCATGTTCGTTCATAACGTCCAGCAAATAGGTGGTCATGGCAAATTGCTGCCGCTTCCATTCGAACCAATCCCGTTTTATACCGCGTTTCTGCCAGCTATCCGTGCCCGCCAGCGGCATATACATATACGTGGTAATCTCAGGCGGCCTGAGTCTCATGGTCTCCGCCAGCGTGCGCTGCCACATCTCAATGGTCTGGTCCGGCCCGCCAAAAATCAGGTCGGCGTTATATTCCAGGCCATGCTCTTCCAGCTCCTGGAGTCTCTCGATCACTTCTGCACTGGAGAGCCGCAATCCATATTGCTTGCGTTCGGTATCATCAAGGGTCTGTACGCCAACACTCCAACGGGTAATCCCGAAATCTTTCTGTTCGAATACCCAATCTCCAAGATTATCCACGCGCGCTTCCATGGTAATACTGGCCTGAGGGTGGATGTTCCGGAATTCCCGTACGCTGTCGAGCAGGACGTGGATTTGTTCCGGTTCCAGTGCGGAGGGGGTACCGCCGCCAAAATATACCCAATCTATCTGATTATCCGCAAGCGCGCAGGCAACGCGCCTGATTTGATGCGCCAGCGCCCGCACGTAGCGCTCTTTCCGATGCCCGTCTGAATCCCGTTCTTTACTGAAGGCGCAGAAGGCACATTCCGTTTTGCAAAAAGGGATGTGCATGTAGATACCTAAATGCTCTGTTGGCAGGATCTGGTGTGAATCAAAAACATCGGATTCCGGGATTGGCTCAATGAAATGATCAATGAACCCCGTCACACGCCTTTGAAACCGGACACCGGATATGGATTTTTTCATGGGATTTAGGCCGAAATCTTTTTACTTTTAGTGGTTCAGGGATCTTTCTTGAATAGCTTACACGTTTGCTGTCGCTTAACCCATAGCTCTATTATGAGCTAAGAAGAGTGTACTTCACATCGGCTTTATGCGTTGGAAAACTGGGCAAAATTGGTCCCCCGCAATCGCCTCACCAGGTCATCCTGTGCATCGCACCAGGTTGCGCGCAGCGGACACTCCCTGCCAAAGTTACAGGTGGTTTCATCGCCAACACACTCATTGAGTTCAATCGGCCCATCGATTGCCTCGACCACATCCAGTAAAGTAATGGCTTCAGCGGTCCTGGCCAGCATCACGCCCCCGTGCGCACCGCGCGTGGTCTGAAGCAGTCCCGCAATCGAAAGCTGCGCAATGATTTTCGCTAAAAAGGATGAAGGGATATGTTGTTCCTGCGCAATCTTCCGGGTTGCAGTGCGCTCGTTGGCACCCAGTTTTGAGACATATAAGACTGCCCGAATTGCGTAATCGGCCTGGCGTGTGATCTGCATAGTAAACCTCCTGTTTTTTAATAGGGTAATACCTACCTGATTATATAAATTCACGCGTATTACTACAGAGGCGTTCTCCCCTATTTAAATAGGGGAGAACGCCTCTGTGTTTATGCTTATAGACTCAGCATAATAAATACAAATCAAACTAAAAAAGGAGATGTGATTATGACAATGACTGGAAGTGAAATTTGGACAGTAGTACATGGCATGGTCTTCGGCGCCATTTTCCTGCTGGGTTTCAGCGCCGCAATCTATGCCGTCTATAGCATGAAAGCCGAATGGCTGACCGCCGAGGGCCTCGTCAAGCAAGTCAAGATCATCCAGCTTTATCTATGGGGGTTGGCGCTGTCGGTCTGGGCCGCGGTACTCAGCGGCGCGTACATCGTATACCCGTTGTACCGCCTCACACCGCCCACAGGCACCACCGATTTGAGCACTTTCCCCAAATTCCTGCTGCTTGCGAGTGAAAGCACCGCCCAGTGGCACGAGTTCGGCATGGAATGGAAAGAGCACATCGCCTGGTTTGCCCCGATCGCTGCGACAGTGGTAGCCTTCATTGTGAGCTACTACGGCCCCCTGCTGACCAAGAAAGTTGGCGAGCGCCGCGCGGTGATGATCTTCTTCATCTTTGCCTTTGGCGCGGCTGCGATGGCCGGTTTGCTCGGCGCCTTCATCACCAAGTATGCCCCGCTGCATTAATCTCGACTGAATGATGATTTGATAAAGGAGAAAGATTATGACTACTAATGAAATGAATAAACCCAATGGACCAGTTTCCGCTGCACTTCTGGCCGGTGGTATTGGTGGCGCACTGTTTGGTCTTGTCACGCTGGTCTACGAACTCAACGACACATCCGCCTTCGCCAAGAGCTTGAACTGGTATAACCCGACCGGCGGCCTGTCTGGCAAGTCGAGTCTGGGGGTGATCGCTTTCTTCCTGACCTGGGCCATCCTGCACTACGTCTGGAAAGGTAAGGAGACCAATTTCACCCTTATCTCCAGCATCGCCATTGCACTCCTGGTGGTCGGCCTGGTGTGTACCTTCCCACCCGTCTGGCACCTGCTTGCCGGCGGATAGCAACCAATTTATAACGAACCCTCCCGCAGATTCCGGCGGGAGGGTTCGTTATTCCTCTTTTCCCATGCGTTCAAAGAGGTGGTGTTCGTAAGCGTAGGCGGCCAGCTCGATACGGTTGTTGAGGCCCAGCTTTTCGAACATAGTCCCGATGTAATTCCCCACCGTTTTCTCACTCAGGTTGAGCAGCCGCCCAATTTCGGCGTTGGTTCTGCCGCGCGCCAGGTGTTTGAGCACGTCCATCTCGCGATCTGAAAGCTCACGGAAAGCATCCTGCTCGTCTTTGCGTTCTGCCTGCCGCACGTGTGAGAGCAGCCGGGCTGTGGTGGACGGATCAAGCAGCGCCTCGCCCCGCGCCGCAGCCTGGATGGCGCGCAGCAGTTCCTCGTTCCCGACCTGTTTCAACACGTATCCTGCCGCCCCTGCATTGATCGCGTGCATTAAGAGTTCGTCGTCGGCGAAAGAAGTCAGCATGACCACCTTGCTCTTCGGAAACCGGGCAGTGACCTGCCGCGTCGCTTCGATACCGCCTTCACCCGGTAAGCGGATGTCCATCAGCACTACGTCTGGCTGTAGCTTTTCCACAGCATTGACTGCCTCTGCGGCTGTACCGGCCTCACCGACCACTTGCATATCTGGCTGGTCGTTGAGCAAGGTCATCAATCCCAGCCGGACGATAGCATGGTCGTCCACCAATAAAATGCGCGTTTTCATCATTTCAATCTTCCCAGGGAATTTTGAGTGTGACAGTCGTGCCTTTGTTGTTCGGACGGGAAAAATCCAGCCTGCCATTTAATAGACGAGCGCGGTCGCGCATATTACGGAAACCATATCCGGGTTGTGCATCTGTTGACAGGCCGATTCCGTCGTCCTTAATAACAATTTGTAGAGATTTGCCGAGGTCCTGCACCCGTATTTTTACATTCCGGGCATGAGCATGGCGCGCAATGTTGGACATGGCTTCATGAACAATAGCGAAAACATGCTCGGTACGCCTTGGGGAAAGCGGGCTGTTCTCAGGTAATTCCATTTCGAATGAAATATTGACCAGCGAGTTATAGTGTGGATCTTCTACCAGCTGTTGAAGGAGTTGTTGGAATGGTTCGCTCGAGGCCGGGCTATGGGTGTCTAATTCTGCCAGATTGTGGCGCAGGTCGGCAATCGAATCGTTCAAAACCACCAGCGCCCGTTCCAGGCGCAGGCCGATTTCGCTTTTCGCTTTGGCCAGCCCGGAAGCAGATTCAACCAGCAAACCGGCCGTGTAAACTTTTTGGATGGCGCCATCGTGCAGGTCACGGGCCAGCCGTTGGTGGTCAGCATCTATGATGCGCTGCTGTTCCAGCGACTCGATCCTGCGCTGTGTTTCCAGGTCGAAGATTTCCAGGGCGCGGATAATCGCCACTGCGATGACCAACCCGGCCGCTGAACGGAAAACAACAACGGGTACACCAATAAACTGCATGAATGTTTGGGAGTTGACCAGATTACCCGGGAAGAAATCCACCGGCGGTGGAATAAGCCCACCCAGAACGGCGTAAATTGCCAACCCGATAACGACAATGCGCAATGTATTGACAATCCGGGGAGCATTCAGCGGCGCAATCCGCCGTGAGGTATGTTCCCAGAGCCCATAGGCTGCCAAAACTGCTGCCGGAAAACCGATAAGATAGCGTGCCAGCGCATTCGCGGTGCGGTACCAGGTGGGCACATCCAATTGAAAAGGCAGGATGATAAAGAAAATGACAACCACCCACACCAGTAAGAGACTTGCCGCGAATCCATGCAGCCAGCGAGCGCGTCCCAAAGGGCGTAAGACAGCGACGCCGAACTCAAACAGGCAGGCAAACGAGACTGCCAGCAGGATGAGTTGAAGAATCTGGAGAAATTTTATGACAGATGCGTTCAGGTAATGCGCTTGAATGGGAATAAAAAGATCTCCCCATTCATCAAATCCATGTGTAATCCCAAATGCAGCCAGCCAGCGCAAACTGCGCGCCAGGTCAAGGCGCGAAGACTGGCGGGTCTGCAAAATAACAGCAAAGCCCAGGACAAAAAAAACCAGCCCGTACGTAAACAGGATGATTTCTTTGTTGAGATCAAAGAAGCTGGCCAGTGAAATCATGCTTTTAGACCGTTTATTAATAGTATTGTAGCATAGCCTGTCTTCGCGCCTGAAAAAAGTGACGCGGGATCGACGCGCCAATGGAGTTTTAAACAGGGCATAAGTCTTCAGAATATTGGGACATGCCATAGCCCCGAAAGAGGACATGCTTGACATCCTCTACCTGACTGATATAATACGGACACATTAACAACTGAATAGTATTGAGGTGACCCATTGGCCCGGATGCCAATGGGCGTAAAGGTGGAAGCTGGTGGTCTGTCCTAGAGACAGAGAGTCCAGCGCTGTGCCGCAACTGTAAGTCAGTTTTACTGACAAGCCAGGATACCTGCCTCAATCAAGCTCGTTCAGACCCTTCTCGGAACAAGGAGGCGGAGCATGATGAATTTTCCATAGCCCCCAACTTTAATCCCGACCCAAAGGTCGGGATTTCGTTTTTACCGCTTGTGCGGCACCCAGTAACCTGACAACCTTATAAAACTATTCTCGAATGGAGATTTTATGATTCGCAAATCTTACCTGTCATCTTTGCTTGCCTTAATGATGTTGTTCGGTGCCTGCACCCCGGCAACTCCAGTTTTGCCGACCGTGACACCCACCCTCTCTGCAACCGTTACTGCGGGACCCAGCGCGGAACCTGCACCCATCATTCTGACCGACGGCCTTGGCCGCACCGTTACGTTGTCCGCGCCCGCCCGGCGAATCGTCTCAATTGCCCCCTCCAGCACGGAAATCCTTTTTGTGATCGGCGCAGGCGCACAAGTGATCGGGCGTGATCAAAACTCCGACTATCCGGAAGAAGCCAAAAAAGCGGCTGACATCGGTGGCAGTGACGTAGGCGACAAACTCAACACAGAATTGATCCTGTCCATGAAACCTGATCTGGTACTCGCCGCAAGTATCACCCCTCCAGAGCAGATCAAAGCCCTGGAAAACCTGGGAATCACTGTCTTCATGCTGTCAAGCCCGACCGACCTGAACGGAATGTACGCCAACCTGCACACCGCTGCAAAGCTCAGCGGACACGAATCAGAAACCGAGACCCTGATCACGTCCTTGCAGGCTCGCGTCACGGAGGTGGAAACCAAGGTTGCGAATGCGCAGGAGAAGCCGCTGGTTTTCTATGAAATAGATGGCACTGACACCCGCGCCCCCTGGACTTCTGGTCCAGGTACGTTTATCGATAAGCTGATTACCATGGCCGGAGGTCGTAATATTGGTGCAAGTTTAAAAGACCAATGGGCACAGATCAGCCTGGAAGAACTGGTCAGGCAAAACCCTGACATGATCGTGCTCGGCGACACGGTCTGGGGCGGGAACACACCCGCACTGGTCAAACAGCGTGCCGGATGGGAAACCATCAGCGCCCTAAAAAACGATAAGATTTTCCCTTTTGACGATAATATAATGAGTCGTCCCGGCCCGCGCCTGGTGGACGGGTTGGAAGCACTGGCAAAACTGCTGCATCCGGATTTGTTCCAATAAGAAATAAGCCTGGGCACAGGGCCGGGCTGCCCAGCCCTGTGCCTCTCTTTGGGAGCTGTTATGAATAATGCCAAGTCACCGGACCAAGGAAATCGAACCGGCCTGACCATCGTCAACACCGGCGAGGGCAAAGGCAAAACCACCGCCGCCCTGGGTGTAGTTCTGCGCGCCTGGGGACGCGGCTATAAAATTTGTGTCATCCAGTTTATCAAGGCCAAAACCGGCCAATGGGGCGAGATCAAAGCCGCAAAAAAACTGGGCATCGAATGGTACACCACCGGCGACGGCTTCACCTGGCTCTCCAAAGACATGGATGAGACCACCGCTCGCGCGCTCCACGGCTGGGAGATCGCCCAGGGAAAAATTGCCAGCGGCGAATACGACCTGATCGTGCTGGACGAGTTTACTTATCCAATGCATTATGGCTGGCTGAAGACTATAGAAGTAATTGACTGGCTGCACGCCAATAAGCCAAAAGGCTTGCATCTCATCGTCACCGGCCGGTATGCCCCACCGGAATTAATCGAGTTTGCCGACCTTGTCACCGAGATGACGCCCATAAAACACCCATATGAAAAGGGCATCAAAGCCCAGCCCGGCATCGAGTTCTAGCACCCGGACTTTCTAAGGATATAGGCTAAGGTAATTCTGACCCCGCGAAGAGCCGGGGCAGGGCGGCCATATTCACCCTAGATTCTTATGTTGGCCAGGCACTTAGGAGCAGCCATGCAAATTGTTATCGCCGGTGTTCACAGCGGAGTTGGGAAGACCACGATTACCGCTGGTTTGATTTCGGCCTTTTGTCATCGCGGGTTGACCGTCCAGCCCTTCAAGGTTGGGCCTGATTATATTGACCCGACTTATCATACGCTGGCTGCTGGGCGTCCCTGCCGCAACCTCGACACCTGGATGATTCCCCCTGAACGCCTGAGCATGCTGTTCCACCACCATGCCCGGTCGGCCGATATTTCCGTGATCGAAGGCGTTATGGGCCTGTTCGACGGGCAAGACTATCTGGAAGATACCGGCAGCACAGCCCAGGTCGCCAAACTGACTCACTCGCCTGTCGTTTTGGTCATCGACGCCGGGAAGATGGCCCGCAGCGCCGCCGCCATTGCACTTGGATTCCAACATTTCGATCCTGAGTTGAATATAGCCGGGTTCATTGCCAACCACGTCGCCGGGCAAAGTCATGGCGAAGGCGTGGCAGCCGCCATCGAGCTGGCAACGGGTCTGCCAGTGCTGGGGTATGTCCCGCGCAACCCTGCGCTTGAAATCCCTGAACGCCATCTGGGGCTGATCCCCACCGGCGAACCGGGGCGCTGGCAGGATTTTATCGATGCAGCCGCCGGGCATGTCTCCCGTTATATCGACCTTGACCGGCTTCTGGAGGTAGCCCACCAGGCTCCCCGTGGTCCAGCGAAAAATTTGCTGGCTGATCTTCAAGCCGAATGGCAGCCGGGGAATGTCGTGTCCCTTGCCGCTAGGGGGCCTTCGGCTCCGCGCAATCTTGACGGCACGATGCTGTCAGGGCAGCCAGACCCAACCCGCCAGCCTGTAATCGCCGTCGCGCGCGACGCGGCTTTCAATTTCATCTACGAAGAAAATCTAGACCTGCTACGCGCCGCTGGAGCCAGGATTGTCTTTTTCAGCCCACTTATAGACACTGAACTTCCCACAGATGCCCGTGGAGTGATCTTGAGCGGCGGATTCCCCGAGCTCTATGCCAAGGAACTATCCACCAATGATGACATGCGCCAGGCATTACAGAAGGCCCATGCCCAGGGATTGCCTATCTATGCGGAATGCGGCGGACTGATGGTGCTTACACAATCCATCACAGATTTGCAGGGGCAGGAATACCCAATGTTTGGCCTGCTGCCCGGCCGTTCGGTAATGACCGAAACGCTCAATATGGGCTACCGGCTGGCACATGCCGCAAGCAGTTCCTGGCTGATAGAGCCAGGCGAGGAAATCCGCGGCCATGAGTTTCACTATTCCAGTTGGGAAGATCGCCCTGCCAATCTGATACCTGCCTATTCCCTGCTTCCCAGCAACGGATTGGGCAAGCCTCGCCTGGATGGGGTCTGCTCCGGTTCTTTGTGGGCCTCTTATCTACATCTACCTTTTTGGGCCAAGCCGGAATTGGCCTTACGTTTTGTATCCTCTTGTCGCGAAAAGACGTCGTAACGGAGTAAACTTATGACCGCCAAAGTCCTGATGGTCCAGGGGAGCAGCTCGTCGGTGGGCAAAAGCCTGCTGGTGGCGGCGTTGTGCCGCATATATGCCCGGCGCGGTGTGCATGTGGCACCCTTCAAGGCCCAGAACATGTCCAACAATGCCGCCGTATGTCCGGATGGCAGCGAGATTGGCCGCGCTCAGGCGCTACAGGCCAGTGCGGCGCGCGTCGAATTATCAGTAGAAATGAACCCGGTGCTGATCAAACCCGAGGCAGATGCACGCTCACAAGTCGTGGTGATGGGACGTCCCTGGCGTACCTTGAGCGCTGCAGATTACTACATCAATAAAGACTTCTTATGGGGACAGGTTACCACGGCGCTGGACCGCCTGCGTGCCGCTCATGAGCTTATCGTTATCGAAGGCGCTGGCAGTCCGGCTGAGCTCAACCTGCGCGCGGGTGACATCGTCAACATGGCCGTGGCCCGCTACGCTCAATCCCCGGTTCTGCTGGTCGGCGATATCGACCGGGGCGGGGTTTTTGCGCAACTCCTGGGCACGCTCTGGCTGCTCGAATCAGACGAACGTACCCTGATCCGCGGTTTGATCGTCAATAAATTTCGAGGCGACCCGGCTCTATTTACCGACGGTATACGCATCCTGGAAGAAAAGGGAAATGTGCCGGTACTGGGCGTTGTTCCATTTTTGAACGGTTTATACCTGCCCAACGAGGACGCGGTCGAAATCGAAACATCCAGCCTGCCTGAGACCCCTGCCGATTTCGGGATCGACATCGCGGTTTTACGTTTACCACGCATTGCCAATTTTGACGATTTCGACCCTTTACGCGCAGAACCGGGTGTGCATGTGCGCTATATCTCTACAGTCCATGAATTTGGCGATCCGGACGCACTCATCCTGCCCGGTACGAAAAGCACCATCTCTGACCTGAACTGGCTGCGTCAGAATGGACTGGCGGAGGCCATCATCCGCTATGCGGAAAAAGGCGGGGTCGTGGCCGGGATTTGCGGCGGCTATCAAATGCTGGGCGAAAGCATTCACGATCCGCAGCATATCGAATCAGGGGCAGAAAGCGCAGACGGGCTGGGTCTGCTGCCGGTCAGCACCCATTTTCTCAGCGAAAAAACCACCTCGCGCGCGCAGGCACGCATCGAGAGTAAAGCGGGCTGGCTGGCTTCTCTCGCAGGTCAGACGATCAGTGGTTATGAAATCCACATGGGAAATACGCAAAGCGCCCAGGCCTGGCTGGAGATTGCCGGTAGCAATCAACCTGTACGCCAGGACGGGGCGGTCAGCCTGGGGGGGCATATCTGGGGCTGTTACCTGCACGGCCTTTTCGCAAACGACAATCTTCGGCGAGCCTGGTTGGAAAGCCTGGGCTGGCAGAATACGGGCCGCGCTGCATCGCAGGGCAATTTACTCGACCAATCTCTGGATGCGATTGCAGACGCCGTCGAAGGGGCTTTGGACATGAACCTTTTGGAGAAAATCATATGGGAAAGTTGAGCAGGAGGCAGAAATGACACTAAACTGGCAACAGCAAGTTCGCTATCCGTCACGGATTGTTTGTACGACAACGGAAAGTGTGGATATCTTATACCGGCTCGGCCTGGGTGATCGGATCGTCGGCATATCTGGTTTCACCACCGAACCGCCCCAGGCGCGGCAGAAACCCAAAATTGGCAGCTATACCAGTATTAAACTCGAAAAGATCAAGGATTTGAATCCGGATCTGATTGTCACGTTTTCTGACCTGCAAGCCCAGATCACACACGATCTCGTCAGGGAAGGGTTTACTGTTTTCGCGATGAATCAGCGCAGCTTGTATGGGGTTCTTGAAGCAATCCTGATGCTCGGTTCACTGGTCGGTGCAGCAGGTGCAGCACAAAAACTGGTGGATGAAATGCAACAAACATTGGAATTGACACACGCTCATGCCGCTCGTTTGCAGCAGCGCCCAAAAGTCTATTTTGAAGAATGGCACGATCCTTTGATCAGCGGTATTGGCTGGGTGGGCGAATTGATTGAGCTGGCAGGCGGTCAGGATATTTTTCCCGATGTAAAGGGAAATAATGCCTCCGAACGGATTATCTCGGCAGATGAGGTCCTGCGCCGCAACCCGGATTTGATTATCGCGTCATGGTGTGGCAAAAAAGTAAATATTCCGAGCATTCGTCAGCGTTCGGGCTGGGACCAAATGGAGGCGGTGAAAAATAAACGCATCTATGAGATCAAATCAGCGCACATATTGCAGCCCGGCCCGGCTGTCTTGAAGGGGCTTGAACAAATACAAATGTTGATTATGCAGGAGTTCGCTGGAAAGTAAACTACCACCGCCAAAGGCGGTGGCTTTAGAACATTGCGCCTGGAAGGCGCGCTCTTGCTACTGCTAATCGAATAACTTGCCTTGTGTAGCCTCAATTTGTTTTTCCTGTTTCTCTTGCCAC
>Ga0209131_1001210_pt1 | contig 17870 bp, 15 predicted proteins | sample GraSoi_2013_40cm_FD_185826 | JGI IMG/M metagenome (GOLD analysis project Ga0209131, IMG submission 185826) | Grasslands soil microbial communities from the Angelo Coastal Reserve, California, USA - Sample 9_17_2013_40cm (SPAdes) (version 2) | ecosystem: Environmental > Terrestrial > Soil >...
TATACGAGCGCGTGCGGGAGATTGGGCCGGCAATCACCATCAAATTCAAGGATGGAAGCGGCCTCAGGACCGGGGTCACGCCAATCAAGTACCGGGGCGTGTCGATCGGCGAGGTCGTCGCGGTTGGATTGAGCGATGACCACCAGTATGTGCTGGCTACGGCGCGTCTGCGCGGGGCGGTGGCCGCGCTGGCCGCTGACGGCGCAAGGTTCTGGATCGTGCGCCCGGAGGTAGGACTCGGAAATATAACCGGTCTTTCCACCGTCATCACCGGACCAGAAATCCAGATGCTGCCGGGTTCGGGCCAACCACGCTCCGAGTTCGTCGGCCTGGAGAACGTCCCGGCAGAATCTGAGCACAAGGGGCTGGCGATTACCTTGCACTGCACCCGCCTTGGATTCATCAGACCGCACTCGCCGATCTTTTATCGAGGCATTGAAGTTGGTGCCGTGCATGACACGCGACTCAGCCCCGACGCGACGGGCGTGGACCTGCAGGTCTTCATTTCACAGCGCTATGTTCCGCTGGTCCGGGATGGTTCGAAGTTCTGGAAAATAAGTGGAGTGGGGATCAGTGGAGGGCTCTTCCGGGGATTGGAATTCAAGCTCGAATCCCTCAGTACCCTGGTGACCGGTGGGATCGAGTTTGCCACCCCTGAATATGCGGACGGCGCATCCGCCAGGAAGGAAACGGGGTTTGAGCTCTACGACGAGCCGCAGAAAGAGTGGATGACCTGGGCCCCGCGGATACCGATCAAGAAAGAGCAATAAGCCACCGTACCGGGGCAGCGCTGTCGGATTCCTCCGACGCCGGGTTGAGCGCGCGGCCTGCGGCGCTGCAGCCACCCACCTGTCAGCCTAGTACGCGCGACGTTCGCGTTAAGTACCTGCCCTCTGATGGGGCATACCGGAGGTTCAAGATGAAAGCCTTTGAAAATCGTAGGTCCCTTTTTCGCAGTACCTTGGTCGCGGCGGCCCTGGCGGCCGGACTGGGCGCCACCGAAACTGGGCTGGCCGCCACCGGCGACGCCACCGAGGCTCAGCCTCAGAGCGACAGCGTTGGAGCGGCGATCAGCGATACGGCCATCACGGCGGAAGTCAAGGCAAGATATCTTGCCGAAGAGCAACTGAAGTCTGCGCAAATCAGCGTCACTACCACCAACGGCGTTGTGACACTCACGGGAACGGTGGGGAGCTCAGAGGCCAAAGCTGTTGCCGTGAAGCTGGCCAGGAGTGTCGAGGGTGTGAAGAGCGTGGACGGCGCCGATCTTAATATCCCATCGGCGGCAGTGACGGTCCCTCCTGCGGCGCAGGAGATGGCGCAATCCGCAGAGAGAGCCATCTCCGACAGCGTGATAACGGCCAAGGTCAAGTCGGAGCTGCTCGCCGACAGCGTGGGCAAGGGTCTTGATGTGAGCGTTACGACGGACCATGGTGTGGTCACGCTTCGCGGTAACCTCGCCAACCCTGATGCCATCAATCACGTCAAGGATATTGCCGAGAAAGTTGCCGGCGTGAAAAGTGTCGACACCTCCGGCCTTAGCTCCAGTGGCGGCTAGAAATTGCTGACGCGAACCGTCAATCCACCGCGTTGACGTGGCAATTGAGCGACGATGGAGGAACGGACCATGAATGTCGATCAAGTCGAAGGCAATTGGAGAGTGCTCAAGGGCAAGATCCGGGAATTGTGGGGGAGAGTCACTGACGATCACCTGAAGTTAATCAATCGCCGGGAGGAGATGCTCGCGGGCGGAATCCAGCAGACCTACGGGATATCCATGGAGAAAGCCGAGCGCCCGGTTTACGAGTGGCAGCGCTCGCTTGAAGCCACTGATCCGTACGCCAGTGTGGACGCGGACTTTGACGTCGTCGTAGAGGACAGGAAGCCGAGAAAAGGCTCTTGACCACGGTGTCTGAGGGCCGGGGCCGGAGGGGCAGAATGTGCCTCCGGCCCCGGCCCCGTATCGAGTGGGCGTTCCGTGGAGATTTCACGCCGAAGTGACCCCCTACGCGATGCGTTCGGGATTCGGGTGGCGTGGAGACTTGCGGTACAGTCCACCACCTGGCAGCCGTGGGAGCCTGAGAGATGCTGGGGTTTAATCGCCGTTACGTGCTGGTGCCGATACTGCTGGCGATGGCGCTGCTGGGCGGCACCTTCGTTATCGACAACGCGGCGCAGTCCAGGCTGGCCCAAAGCACACTGCGTGTGCAGTCGCTGCTACAGCGCCAGACGCTGCTTTCCAAGCTGATGCAACTGCTCGTCGACGCGGAGAACGGCCAGCGAGGCTACCTGCTGACCGGCGAGGACTCGTTTCTTGAGCCCTACAGGGAGGCGATGGTTCAGCGCGAGGCGACCTTCGAGGCCCTGCGCATTGCCTACCAGCAGGGGAATCCGCAGGTCCTCGAGCAGCTTGCGGCGATCGAAGGTCTGATGAGCGACAGATTCAGCGAACTCGCCATCGCCATAAAGCTGCAGCAGACCACGAGCCAGGGCGCCGCGGCTGAATTCATCCGCACTCGTGTCAGCACCAGAACCATGGTTCGAATCCGCGACTCCGTGGAGGAACTGCGCCGCCTGGAGGCCAATTCTGTCCCGACGATGATCGCGGCCCAGCGCAGTGACCTGCTGCTGACGCGGATCATTACCGCGGCTGGAGTGGCGCTCAATATACTGCTGGTGCTGCTGGCGGGCGGCCTGATCAGTCGCAGCATCAGCAGGAGAGTGGCGGACGCTCAACGCCTGCTGTTGGAGAAAAATGAGCTGGAGACACTGGTTGCTGAGCGCACGGCGGATCTCTCGGCCCTGTCCAGTCACCTGCAGCAGGTCACCGAGCAGGAAAAAGGCGACCTTGCCCGCGAGCTGCACGATGAACTGGGCGGACTCCTGGTGGCGGCAAAAATGGACGTCACGTGGTTACGCCGAAAGGTGGGCGCTGAAGACGCCGACAGCCGTATCCGCTGGGAGCGCATCCTTGGGGCGCTGGATTCGGGCGTCGATCTCAAGCGCCGGGTTGTCGAACAGCTGCGTCCTACGTTGCTGGACAACATGGGCCTGTATTCGGCCCTGCGATGGCAGCTGCAGGAGTCGTGCGGGCGCGTGGGCCTGAAGTGCGAAGACGCCATGCCCGAGCACGAATTGCCGATCAGCAGCGCGGCTTCGATTGCCATCTTTCGGATAGCTCAGGAAGCGATGACCAACATTATCAAGCACGCCCGCGCGACAGAAGCCGACCTGTCGGTAGTTGTCAGCGATGAAGACCTGACGATGACTATTCGCGACAACGGCATAGGAGTAGTGCACTCGGGCGCGAGGGCGTCAGGCTCGCACGGATTGCTGAGCATGCGCCACCGTGTACAGGCCCTGGGCGGGACCTGGTCGATGTCGCCGGGCATCGATGGCAATGGCACCGAAGTCCAGGTCCGCGTGCCCCTGAGCAAAATTCAGATTGCGCCCGCCTGATATCGGTCAGGCGCCGTTGCGGTCGCTGCCAGTCAAGGGCGCGTGCCCTGCGCTGATCGTGGGTCAGGAGGCAACCGTAGCGGAGGCGTCGTCGGCGATTTCGCGCAACACCTCCGGGATCCGTTCAAACTCACGCGCCTTGTCCAGGAAGTGGCGTACTCCAAGCGCCCTGGCCGCACGTTGATATTGAGGCAACGCGTAGTTGGTGAGCACAATCGCAACAGGTTTGTGGGATTGAAGGGCCAGGGCGCGCAGGACACCGAAGCCCGTGCCCTGTCGCAAGTGCAGATCGAGAATGATGACGTCAATCGGCTGCGAGTGCGCGAAGGCGACCGCGGCGCGTTCGTTGTCGACAGTGCCTACAAGATTGACGCCCGGGATATGGTTCAGCAATTCACTCAGGCGATCCGCAAGGACCGCGGAGTCCTCGACGAGTAATATCTGTAATGAAGTTTTCTCTTCCATCGGGACTATCTGGAAACGACGCTGCGCACTGCCGCCATTTGACAGTCTGCCATACCGAAGGCCTGCAATATGTCGGTGATCTCCTACAGGATTGGGGTCACTGAATGAGCGAGTTGTGCAGTGCGTATGCCGTCAGGTCAGCATTGGTCTTCAAGCTCATCTTCTGCAGCACCCGGCTGCGGTAGGTACTCACGGTCTTGACACTTATACACAGTTCGTCCGCAATTTCGGAAACGGCGCGCCCCGCAGCGAGCTTACATAAAATCTGAAACTCGCGTTCCGACAGCCGGGCGTGCAGGGGCCGCTGCGCATCGCCGTCCAGATCCGACACCAGCAGCTCCGCCAGCGCGCTGCTGACATAGCGGCGTCCGCCCAGTACGGCCCGGACCGCTTTCAGGAGCTCTTCCGGTGCGCTTTCCTTGGACAGAAAACCACTTGCACCCGCGCGCAACACGTTTACGGCATACTGCCGTTCCGGAAATCCACTCAGGACCAGGACGCGCGTGTCAGGGTGGGTGGAGCGCACCTGTCGCAGCACATCGAGTCCGCTGCGATCAGGCATGTTGATGTCGAGCAGCAACAGGTCCCACGTGCCGTTACGCAGTTGCTCGAGGGTCTCGCGGCCGGTCGCCGCCTCTCCGATTTCGCGAATACTCTGGTCCGTTTCGAGAAATTGGCGCAAGCCGGCCCGTACAACGGCATGATCATCGGCAATCAGTACGCGGGTCATTGCGAAGTCCTCTTGTTCAATGGGTCTTCCGCGAGGCCGGGTTCGTGAGTATAGCCACCCGGTGGTCCGCCGATGCAATCCAACCGTCAGGCCACCCACCAGGAAGATGACGACCTGGCCCACCGCGCGTAGCGGCCTGGTGCCTTCAGGGTCTCAAAATACGGTTGACCGACGGCTCGGTCTCCACGCCGGAGGATTCCAGTGCGTGGTGATGAGTCTGCTTGTTTCCGTCCCGCGCGCGCCGTGGTAGCGTCGGGTATCTTCCGAGGAGACACCCATGCGCGCCGATTCACGTGCCGTTGCTGTCGACCCGATCTCTTTGACCCCTCGCCTGACGCGCCGCGCCGCCTTGCTCGGAGCGGCCGCCTTCCTGGCCCCGATTCCGACCAGCGTCCTGGCCGCAGCGCGAAAAGACCCGGCGCACAAGTCAGGCCTGATCAGACTCGACAGCAACGAGAATCCCTATGGTCCCTCTCCAGCCGCCCGGCAGGCGATTCTCGCGAGTGTCGGCGAGGCGCCGCGCTATGCCGACGCAACCATCGAGTCGCTGACAAAGGAACTTGCGACGCACGAGGGCGTGGCGGCGTCTCAGATCGTGATTGGCACTGGATCAGGGGAGCTGCTCAGGATGGCCGGGCTCCTTGCGATGACGAGCGCACCCGGCTCCGAACTTGTCGCCTCGCGGCCGACCTATGAAGAACTGCCGCAGTTCGCCGAGAAGATGGGCCTCAAAGTGCAATGGGTCGCGCCCGACGCCGATCATCGCCACGACCTGCCGGCGATGCGCGCCGCGGTCACCGAGCTCACGAGACTCGTCTACGTCTGCAACCCCAACAATCCGACCGGAACCGCAGTCACGCGCGAGGCACTCGAGAGCTTCATCCGCTCGGTCCCTGCGCAGTGCACCGTGATCGTCGATGAGGCTTACATGGATCTTGTCGATCAACCGGGCGTCGGGACGGTTGCCGGGCTCGTCAAGGATGTCCCGAACGTGATTGTCCTGCACACCTTCTCGAAGATCCACGGGCTCGCCGGACTCCGGGTTGGATACTCCATCTCGCCCGTGGCGCTGGCCCAGCGCTTCGCGTCGCTGACGCTCACCTGGCCGAATTCGACGGGAATCTCGGCCGCGACCGCCAGTTTCAACGACCATGCGTTCCTGAAGACGACACGTGCCGCGCTCGTGGGCGACCGCGCGCGCGTGCACGCAACGCTCGACCGGATGGGACTCAGGCGAACCGTAGCACAGGGCAACTTCGTGTTCTTCGATACCGGAGCTCCGCTGAAGCGCTTCCAGGACGGCATGCTCGCTGCGGGCATCAAGGTAGGCCGGCACTTCGACGGCTACGACACCTGGGCGCGTGTCACGATCGGAGTGCACCGCGAGGTCGATCAGTTCCTCGGCGCCCTGCCGCACGCGCTCGTTTGATCGGCCCGTCATGTCGAGAACCGCCCTTCGTGTCCGCAGCGCCCTGACATTGGAGACGCGCGCTGGCGCGCTTGCGGGAAAGCGCTGGATGGGACTGCTGGCGCACATTGGCAGCACGCACTCCATCGCGGCGGCGGCCAAGGCCGTGGGGCTGAGTTATAAGGCGGCCTGGGACGCGATCGAAGCCATGAATAACTTTTCGGACCGCCCGCTCGTGCGGCGCTTCAAGGGCGGCAAAGGCGGCGGTGGCACGCGCCTCACGGCGCGCGGCAGGCAGCTGGTCGGGACCTATGGTGCCGTGGAGGCCGAAAACAACCGCTTCCTCAATCTGCTCAATGCCCGCATCAGAAATCTTGATCAGGACCTGCGGATCATAGGGCGATTGACCATGCTGACCAGCGCGCGCAACCATTTTTCCGGCATCGTTACCCGTATCCGGCGCGGCTCCGTGAACGACGAGGTCGAGTTGCTGCTGTCGGGCGGCGAACCGCTGGCCGCGATCGTGACCCATGAGAGCGTCCAGAACCTCGGGCTCAAAGTGGGGGTCGAAGCGGTCGCGCTGATCAAGGCTTCCTGGGTGATCGTGGCCCCGGGATCCGGATCGCCACTGAAGCTCTCCGCCCGGAATCAGCTGACCGGCACGATCAGGCGATTGCTGCCCGGTGCCGTGAACACGGAAGTCGTCATCGCGCTGAAGGGCGGAAATTCCGTCGCCGCCATCATAACCAACCGCGCCGTCCGGGAGCTGAAGCTCGCCGCAGGCAAACGGGCGCGCGCCATATTCAAGGCCTCGAGCGTGATACTTGGCGTCGCGAACTGAAGCGGGCTCCCGCTAGGCGAGCAGTCGCCCCGCTTCCATGAACAATACCCGGTCCGCCAGGTAGTCCACCTCGGCGCGGGCGTGCGTGACATAGATCATCGGGATATGGGTCACATCCTTGATCCGCTTGAGGAAGGGCAGGATCTGCTGCTTGAGCCGGTCATCGAGCGAGGAGAGGGGTTCATCCAGCAGCAACAGCCGCGGTGAGTACAGCAGGGCACGGCCGAGCGCCACACGCTGGCGCTCTCCGCCCGAAAGTTGTGCTGGCCGTCGATCCTGCAGAGGCCCAATCTCCAGCAGCATGAGGACCGTCTCCAGCGACAGGAGTCGATGGGCCGGGCGCAGCCGCCGGAACCCGTACAGCAGATTGTCGCGTACGCTCAGGTGCGGAAACAGCAGGCCGTCCTGGAAAACCAGGGCGAAATGCCGCCGCCATGCGGGGGTAAACTGGTTCGCACTCGTGTCCACCAGCGCCGTCTGGCCGAATCTCAGCCGGCCGACCTGCGGACGCAACAGACCGGCCAGCAGGGCCAGCAGGGTGCTCTTGCCGGAGCCGGATGGCCCGCAGATCCCGGTGACGCCGGTACCGAAGCGCCCGTACGCGGTCAGGAGAAAATCCCCGCGCGCGAACTGCAGGTCAATGCTGAGCACGGGTGCCCCAGGTTTCGGTATAACCCAGCCGGCGCTCGGCGCGGCGGCTGATGGCGTGGCTGGTGAGCAGCGCGGCCAGTGCCAGTGCCATCGACAGCGCGGCAAGACGCCACGCGGATGATTCCCCATCCGGCACGTGCATGAAATTGTAGATGGCGAGCGGCAGGGTGCGCGTCTCGCCCGGAATATTGCCGACGAAAGCCATCGTCGCTCCGAATTCACCCAGACTGCGCGAGAAACACAGCATCGTCCCGGTGATGATGCCGGGCAAGGCCAACGGCAAGGTCACCGTGATGAAGGCGCGCCACGGCGTGGCCCCGAGCGTTGTGGCCACGCTTTCCAGTCGCGCATCGATCATGCGGAAGGCGAGGCGCACGGGCTGGACCATGAGCGGAAAGGCCATGACCGCCGAGGCGAGCGCGGCGCCCTTCCAGGTGAAGGCGATCACGATTCCGAGGTGTGCCTTGAGCCAGGCGCCGAGCGGACCCTGCGTGCCGAACAGCAGCAACAGGAGATAGCCTGGAACAACGGGAGGCAATACCATCGGCAGTTGCACGAGCGCATCGAGCAGGACCTTGCCGTGAAACGAGCGCCGCGCCAGCAGCCAGCTGGTGGCGATCCCGGCCGGAAGGCACAGGGCCGTGGCCCACAGCGCGACCTTGGCCGACAGCCACAGCGCTTGCGATTCCTCGGTGGACAGGGGCGCCATGGCATCAGTGTGCGAGCAGCATAAAGCCGTAGTGCTCGAATACCGCTGCCGCCTCGGGCGAGCTCTTCAGGAAATCCAGAAACGCCTGCGCTTCGGGGCGAGCATCCCTGACCATGGCGAAAGGATACCGGATGGGCTTGTGGCTCTCGGGCGGAAAGCGCGCCAGAATCTCGACCCTGTCGCTGATCGCCGCGTCGGTGGCGTACACGATGCCCAACGGGCACTCGCCGCGCTCGACGAATACCAGCGCGGTGCGCACATCGTCGGTGCCCACAATGCGCGCCGCCAGCGCGGCCCACCAGCCGAAGTATTCGAGCGCCTGCCTGGCGTAGGTGCCCACGGGCACCACACCCGGCTCGCCCGTGCAGAGCTTTCCGGCAAATGACTTGCCGAGGTCGAAGCCCGCCGCCATGGTGACTGGAAAGCGATGCTCCTTCGGAACGATGAGCACCAGATCGTTGCCCAACAGATTGATCCGCGATCCGGGGACGATCCGGCCACGCTCTCCCAGGTAGTCCATCCACGAGAGATCAGCCGCTGCAAACAGATCGGCCGGCGCGCCGGCTTCGATCTGCTTGGCGAGAGTGGAGGAAGCGCCGAAGGCCAGGCTCGGCGCCGGATGACCCGCTTTCTGCCATTGCACGGCGATGTCGTCGAGCGCGTTGGTCAGGCTGGCCGCGGCAAACACGCGAACCGACTCCTCGGCGCGCAGAGCGCTCGCCGCTGCAAACAGGCCAATGAAAAACAGCGAGCGCGGCAGTGTGCGCATGGCATCAGTTCCTGCTTTCGTTCAGCTATGCGATATGTAGTTTGGTTTATATCGAAATCCGGTGTCAAACACCACGATTCAGGGGTGATGGCCGGGACTCGACAATCCGCTGGACGTGATTCATTGTGATGTGCCCGGGCATGGCAGGCCCCGGCGTAGTAATGGACCGGAGGCGCCTGGTGGCGGATGACGCAGAGAGCGGACTTGACCCGGGCGAGCGGGGCGAAGCCGTTGCAATCTACCGCTCCGGGCGTCAGGCCGGCTGCAATGAGCGGGCGTTCGTGCTGGGCGCCGTAGGCATTTCCAGCACGATCGGATTTGATGGATCGGAGTTCTTGCTGCGCGTTGCGGTGGCAGACGAGGCGGCCGCCCGCGCACAGCTGCAGGCCTACGACGCGGAGACTCGCGCCGCCAGAATGCCGGTGGCTCCCGTCCCTGCGCGCCTTTTTCCGGGCGCATGGATCGGCTGCGTCCTTTACGTCGCCGTCCTGTATGGCGTGGCACTGGGTGTGTCAAAGGGCTGGTGGCGGCCCGATGCCTTCGAGCGCGGCGCACTCGACGGCGCGCGGGTGCAGGGCGGCCAGTGGTGGCGCGCCTGGACAGCGCTGACGCTGCATTGGGATGGCCCTCACCTGGTGGCCAACCTCGGTGCGGGGGTCTGGTTTGGCTACCTCGCCGCGCGGCAGCTCGGAGCCGGCACGGCGTGGTTCCTGACTGTAACGGGCGCGGCGGCCGCCAATTTCTTTGACGCTCATTTTGGTCCGGCGAGCTACCGGTCCGTGGGCGCTTCCACGGCGGTGTTCACCGCGCTCGGCCTGATCGCCGCACATTCCTGGCGGACCCGGTTTCATCTTCCGCAACGACGGGCGCTGCGCTGGGCGCCCCTGATCGCCGGTCTTGTGCTGCTGGGCTGGTTCGGCTCATCCGGGGAGGGCACGGATCTCGTCGCGCATGCGCTCGGGTTCACCGCCGGTTGCCTGCTCGGTGCACTCGCCGCACTGCGCGTCGTGGATGTGCTCCTGCGGCGCGTGCCCCAGTGGCTCACGGGATTTGCCACACTGGGGTCGCTGGCGATTGCCTGGGCTTGCGCCCTTGTCAACTGAGCACACCATTCAGGACCCATGGAAAGATCGCTAGTTATCACGGCCCTGCTGGCGCTCTTGACATGGAGCTGCGCCGCGCGCGCGGCGCAGCTGGGCGTTCTGGCGCCCGTGCAGCAGGGCGCCGAGGCCGCGAGCAAGCCCGGTCCGGGCGGCGCGTTGCGGCCGATCCTGCGGCCCGCGTCCAATGGACCGCTGTATCGGGCGCTGATGGCGGAATCCCGGCGCGGCACCGTGGCGTTCGTGCTGAAACTGGATGAGCAGGCGCAGCGCCTGAGTGGCCAGGCCTTGCAGCCGACCTGGCTGCTGTTGACGGAGGAAGAAGGTGGCTTTGCGCAGCGTGGATTCTGGTTGCGCCAGTCGGGGCATGATCGGTACATCGACCAGCCCTATGTGGCTCTCCTTACCGATGCGGCTTCCGTCACCGACGGCAGCTTCGAGGAAGTTTTTTCCCATGAGACCGGGCATGTGCTGCTGCGCCGGCTGCTGCCGAACCTGCCGGCCGGCATGTCGCGCGTCCGGCACGGCAGCCTGACCGTGACCGATGATCCGACGGCGCTCGACGAAGGGTTCGCGATCCACTTTCAGGCCCTGTCGCGCCTGCTGACCGCCAACCCCGCTCTCAGGGCTCACGATGCCGGGCTGGGCGACAAGGCCTTCACGCCGCTGTGGCAGAGCAACGTGGACGGCACCTTCCGGATCGACGGTGTGCGGCGGAACTGGTTCATACACCGCCAGCTCCTGCCGCCGGGCAATGACGACGCACCCGGACGGCGCGCCAACAGCAGCGCCTTCGATGTGGCGGCGCTGAAAAACGGCGACCAGATGATGGCCTCTGAAGGCGTGGTGGCGACACTGTTCTACCGCGCACTGGCGCGGCGGCCGTCGGTAGACAGGTACGTCTCGCTGTTTCGTGCGCTGCAGCGTTTGAGCCGCCAGGAGCTGAAGCCGGACTCGCCGCTCTTGCCGCTGCTGGTCCAGAGCTGGATCGTGACGGATCCGTCGCGGGGGAATGAGTTCCTGCGCCTGTTCATCGAGATCACTTATGGCGCCACCATCGAGACCGCTTTGCCGCACTCGACCGTGGCGCTGGCGCAAGCGGGGCGGGTTGGCAATCAGGAGGTCTTTGTCGAGCAGCTGAAGCCTGCCCGCGAGCAGTTGGCGGCGCTCACCGAGCGCACCGCGCGACAGCCCGGGCTGCTGACGGCGGCGCTGGGTCCGGCGATCTGGCTCGCCTCCAGTGCCCCACTGATCGTCAATCTCAACACGGCGGAGGCGGACGAGCTGGCAGCGCTTGATCACAGCTTCGCCTGCTGCGCCGAGAAAATTGTGGCCGAACGCGACGCTCATGGTCCCTTCCAGAGCCTCGATGACCTGGTGCAGCGCACCGGTTTGGCGGTGCCGCTGCCCAAAATGCTCAGTGATCTGGCCGCGGCCGCTATCGCGCTTGGCACCTACCCACGCTTGTAATCCGTCGCCGCGGGCCACTCTGGCACCATAACCTCGCTCAATCTGGCCCTATCTGCGGGGCCAGTCAGCTGTCAAGTTCTTCGCCAGTGCTTCACACCCGGGTGCTGGAGCGGAGGGCGCTTGAGCCGTTTCGGAATTGCCGCACTGCAGCTGGAATTGCCTAACGCGGACAACCTGGAACGGTTGGATGCCGAGATCGACGGCGTGCGCCGGCGCTTTCCCTGGGTGGATATGGTGATCATCGGTGAGTTGGCCAGTTTTGGACCGAGCACCGCGCACGCCCAGCCTCTGCCCGGCCCCGCCGAGGCGCGACTGTGCGCGGCAGCCGCACGGAATGATCTGTGGCTGGTTCCAGGGTCGCTCTTCGAAAAGCGCGGCGGGCGTACCTACAACACCGCTCCGGTGATTGATCCGGGCGGCAAGGTGGTTGCGCGCTACCGCAAGATGTTCCCGTTCCTGCCCTATGAAAACGGGGTCACGGCAGGAAGCGAGTTCGTTGTGTTTGACGTGCCGCAGATCGGACGCTTCGGCATATCGATCTGCTACGACATGTGGTTTCCGGAGACTACGCGCTCCCTGGCCTGGATGGGCGCTGAAGTCATCCTGCATCCGTCGATGACCAGCACTGCCGACCGTGACGCCGAGCTGGCGATTGGCCGCGCGAACGCCGTGTTCAATCAGTGCTTCTTCGTCGATGTCAATGTTGCCGGCGACCTGGGTGTGGGCCGTTCCGCCATCTTCGGTCCCGGCGGCGAGCTCGTCTGCCAAGCGGGCGCCGGTCGCGAGATCCTGGCCGTGGAGCTGGACCTGCAGACCGTGCGCAATGCCCGCACACACGGCTGGCTTGGCCTGACGCAACCGCTCAAGAGTTTTCGCGACAGCGTGGTGGAGTTTGCGCCGTATGCGCTCGGGGCGCGCCGTTCACCATATCTCGAGTCCTTGGGACCACTGAAAATGCCTACCAGAGCGGGGAGAGTGCCGACATGAAGCACTGTGTGCCAAAGCGCAATGGAGTGGCATCGCGGGCGACGCCCTCACCGATTGTCGCGGCGGCGATTGCCGGGGTGCTGTACGGTGTCGGCGGCAGCCCGCCCGCGATTGCGCAGAGCGCAGCGGCCAGTCCGGCCGCCAGTGCCACGCTCGAGGAAATCGTGGTCACGGCGACGCGGCGTGCAACTTCCGTTGCGGACATTCCGTTCAACATCTCCGCGGTCAGCGGCAAGCAGATCGAGGCGCAGAATCTGTCCAACCCAGTCGACCTGTTGCGCACCGTGGCTGGGGTTTCCGTGGTGGATCGCGGCGTTCGCAACGCCGGCACGCTGAACAATGTGCGCATCCGCGGCGTCAACGTGGATTCCGCCCAGCTCGGTGACTATGTCCCGGCAGGTGCGGCCGCCATATCCAGCTATGTCAACGACACGCCGATCTTCGCGAACTTTCTGCTCAAGGACGTGGATCGCGTCGAAGTGCTGCGTGGCCCGCAGGGCACGCTCTATGGCCGCGGGTCGATGGGCGGCACCGTGCGCTACATCCTGCGCGACCCGGTCATCGGCGAGACCTCCGCCAACGTGGCCGCTGGCGTTTCCTTCACTCACGGTTCCGGAGGGGTGAACTGGACCACCGACGGCACCGTCAATATACCGGTCAACGCGAACCTTGCGCTGCGCGCGAATTACAGCCATCAGGACAATGCGGGCGTGGTCGACTACGTCAACCTCTACAAGCTGGATGCCAACGGCATTCCCGTGGCACCGCTGGGTGTACTGAACCAGGCGACGGAGTACACCTCACAGAAGGACGCCGACTGGTCCAAGATCGACTACGGTCGCCTCGCGGCAACCTGGACGCCAACGGACGCGGCGCGGGTGGTGCTGAGCCTGGCGCACCAGAAGGACAGCACCGGCGGCCGTAGCCAGATCGTTGCGCCCGGCACCCCAAACTATGCGCTCGGCGGCACCTACGGCGAATACCAGCAGGGCGCGGTGATGCTAGAGCCTTCAGGCCGCGAGGTGTCGCTTGCCAGCCTGGAGGCGACCATCGATCTGGGCTTCGCCTCGCTGACTTCCAGCACTTCCTATACCGATCACACCGGCACCAGCACCAACGACAATTCGGGGTTGTACGCGAAGGGCTTCCCGTTCCTGTACTATTTTTATCCGCGGCTGATGGCGCAGAAGTATCGCGACTACAGCGATCGGAGCTTCGCGCAGGAAATCCGGCTGGTGTCCAAGACGCAGGGGCCGGTGGACTACATTGCCGGCCTGTACTACGAAGACGAGAAACTGCATTCGGGCGAGACCGACTGGGTGCGCGGCTTCTCCAACTGGTGGGCGGCCGAAAATGCCGTTAACCCCGGCCTGGTGTATTACTACGATCCCGTGGCACCGACCAGCGACCGCGATTTTCTCTATAGCCGCAGCGAGCAGTTCACGGAGACCGCGCTGTTTGGCGAGCTCACCTGGCATGTGACACCGAAGGCCCAACTGACGCTCGGCGCCCGCGCTTTCCGGAACAAGGACGCCAACCAGCTGACCGTGACTCCCGACCTGCCGACGCGCGTGCCGGAGACCTCGCCCCTCGTTCCTGACGTCAGCAAGAACAAGGGCATCCTGAAGCTCAACGGCTCGTGGCACCTGAGCGCGCAGGACAACCTGTACGGCACCTTTTCACAGGGCTACCGGCGTGGTGGCGTCAACGACATCCCGACGACCGGATACATCGGGGAAAATCCTGGCTGGCTGAGTTTCCGTCCGGACACGCTCAATAACTACGAAATCGGCATCAAGGGCGCGCATGAGTCCTTCAGTTACAACGCGTCGGTGTTCCGCATCGATTGGAAGGACATTCAGCTCAACACTGCCACGCCGGTCTGGGGCTATTACGTCACGACAAACGCCGGCAAGGCACGCTCGCAGGGCCTGGAGCTCGAACTGCGCGGCAAGGTCAGCAGCTCGCTCAGTTACGCGCTGGGCTATGCCTATACAGATGCGAAGCTGGTCGCGAATGCCACGCGGCCGTACGCGCCGTTCGCGCTAATCGCGCCGAGCGGGAGCCGTCTGCCTGCGGCGCCCGAGAGCGTCATCAACGCCTCGCTCGACTACACCGTGCACCTCAGTTCCGGGCTGAGCCTGGTGCCGCATCTGGATGCTTTTTACCAGAGCAGCACCCTGAGTCGGCTGGCCACCACCAAAGCGGCGGCCATCCCGATGGATTCCTACACGATAGTGAATGCCTCCCTCGCGCTCGATTCCGACAAGTGGACGGTGGCCCTGCAGGTGCGGAACCTCACCAACGCCGCGGCCATTTCGGGCGTTTTCCCGGAGAGCCAGTTTGGCAGCGCCCCGCTGTACCCGGATTACTTCAACTTCTTCATCAACGCCAACGGGTACGGGTTCTTCGGTGACACCACGCGCGAGCTCATCGCCAGGCCCAGGACGATCGGGTTGATCGCGAAGTACCGCTTCTGACGGACGAGCCGCGCGTGAACGCCCTCTTCACTGAGGTTCAGCAGCACATCGAGGCCGGGCGCCTGCCTGCGGCGCGCCGCGCCGTGCACGGGCTGCTCGAGCAGCAGCCGGAGCTGGCCGAAGGATGGATGCTGCTGGCGCTGGCCGAGCAACGGTTGCAGCACCACGAGGCCATGCTCGCAGCGGTGCGCCAGGCCGCGCGCATCCAGCCAGACAACGTGCAGGTGATGCTGAAGCAGGTCGAAGCCCTGTTGCTGTGCGGCGTCGGCGCCGAAGCACGCCTCATGCTCGCCCGGCTGGAGGAGCGAGCCGACAGCGATGCGCGCCTGTTGACCGCGATCGCGGGCCTCTACACCAGCGCGAACGCACACGAAGACCGGCTGCGCTGTGCACGGCGGGCGCTGGCCCTGGCACCGGCCGAGCCTGCTCTGCTGGGCAGCTGTGCTGCCGCCGAGACCGCCTGCGGCCTGATCCAGGATGCCGAGCGGCATCTGGACGAACTGCTGGCGCAGAAGCCCAATGACTACGGCAGTTACTATCGGCGCAGCATCCTGCGCCAGCAGCATGCCGATCGCAATCATGTCGCAGAGCTGACGAGTGTGCTGGCGAGCCTGCCGGCGCAGTCCGCCGACATCATTCCGCTCTGTTACGCGCTGGCGAAGGAGTACGAGGACCAGGCTTGCTACCTGCTGTCCTTCGCTCACCTGCGGCGCGGCGCCGGGCGGCGCCGGCGTGGCATGACGTACGAGGTGGCCGACGACGAGGCGGTCATGAGGGCCGTCATCGAGGCCTTCGATCTGCGTCGCCTGTCAGCAGTCGGAACCGTGGGGGATGCCGATCCGGCGCCGATTTTCGTGACGGGATTACCGCGCAGCGGAACCACGCTCGTCGATCGCATACTCAGCAGCCACTCCGCGGTGCACAGTCTGGGCGAGATCAATGACCTGGCCTACGCGATCATCAAGCTGACGCGCGCCGCCGACGGGCCGGTCGAGGATGCACCGAACCGTCTGCAGCAGGTTGCGCGCTCCGCGCAGCTCGATTTCACGGCGCTGGGCCGCGACTACCTGGCGCGCCTGGCGGGCTACCCTCGCGACAAGCCCCGTTTCATCGATAAAACACCCTGGAATTTCCTCTACCTCGGGCTGATCGGGCTGGCCCTGCCGCAGGCGCGGATTATCCATCTGCGGCGCAATCCCATGGACAGCTGCTTCGCGCTCTACAAGACGCTGTTCCGCGGTGGCTCTCCTTATTCCTATGATCTGGGCGATCTCGCGCGCTACTACCTGGCCTACCACGCCTTGATGGAGCACTGGCGCCAGGTCCTGCCCGGGCGCTTCCTGGACCTCGACTATGAACAGCTGGTGAGCTCGCCCGAGGCCGCATCGCGCTCGGTGCTGGAGTGGTGTGGGCTGCAGTTCGAACCGCGATGCCTGGAATTCCATCGCAACGCGGCACCCGCGGCCACCGCCAGCGCCGCACAGGTGCGCGAACCGATCCACACTCGTTCGGTCATGAACTGGAAGCACTACGCCGCGGAGCTGCAGCCGCTCGAGCAGGCCCTGCGGGCGGGTGGACTCAGCATCGACTCGTCCGGCTGAGCGGCGGACGGCGCCTCGCTCGCAAGCCGCGGGCCAGACTGGCATCATGGCCTTAAGGAGACTGGCCCTATGCGCAGCCCGCCCCGCGTTGACCCTGTGCCCGCAGGCGCGCGCGAATGAAATCGCTGAAATACGACTTCACCCTGTCCGTTGATGCGAACAGCTCCCTGGGTCTGCAGCACCAGGTGCGGCAGCGGCTCGTCGATGGCATCAGCCGCGGCATCCTGCGCCCCGGGCGCCGCCTGCCTTCCTCGCGGCGGCTGGCCGAGCAGACGGGCGTTTCGCGAAATACGATTACGCTGGCCTATGACGCCCTGCTTGCCGAGGGCCATCTGCAAAGCCGCCCGCGCAGCGGCATCTACGTGGCCGCCGATGTGCAGATCGAGCGGGTCACCACCGGTCGCCGCGGACTGCGGAAATATTCCACGGACGCGGACAGCAAAGTGGCGCCGGCGGCGGACCGGGGGTTTCGCGTGCCGCCCAACTGGCGGCAGTACCCGTTTCCATTCATCGATGGCTGCATCGACCCGGAGCTCGTTCCCGTCGAGGGCTGGCGCGAGGCCCTGCGCCTGTCCTGTTCCAGGCAGGACCTGCTGCGCTGGGGCACGGCTGCCGATGGCGCGGACGATCCAAGACTGCTCGATGAGCTGCGCACCAAGCTGCTGCCTTCCTGGGGTATCAATGCAGCTGCGGACGAAGTGCTGGCGACGGTATCGATTCAGCAGGCTCTGCATCTCGTCCTGGAAACCCTGCTCGGTCGCACTTCCAGCGTCGTGGTGGATACCGCGCTCGATCCGGAAGTGCGTCGCTTCATGCGCTCGCGCAATCTGATGCCCTTGCCTCTGGCCTGGGAAGGGGCCACGGCCAGGCTCAGCACGTCGCTGGCCCGCGAGGCGGTGGTCCTGGTGGGCTCGCGGCGCGCAGCGGCGGGCTCGATCAGCACTCGCGAGCGCGCCGAGGCCCTGTTGCAGGCGGCAGCGGCGAGCGACGCCATCATCGTGGAGTGCATGCACAGCTTCGAGTTGCCGGAGCACTCGCGCGATTCGGTCGCACTGCGCGCCCTGAGCCGCACCGGCCGGGTGGTGTCGATCGGTGGCCTGGCGGCGGTGACGGCCCTGGGCACCGCGCCCGGCGTCATCCACGGCAGTGCGCGCACCATCGCCAGAATTCGCAGCCTGCGGCGCTTCACCGGCGGGGAGT
>Ga0209131_1001213_pt1 | contig 17832 bp, 15 predicted proteins | sample GraSoi_2013_40cm_FD_185826 | JGI IMG/M metagenome (GOLD analysis project Ga0209131, IMG submission 185826) | Grasslands soil microbial communities from the Angelo Coastal Reserve, California, USA - Sample 9_17_2013_40cm (SPAdes) (version 2) | ecosystem: Environmental > Terrestrial > Soil >...
CCGTGAGGATGCCCAGTTCAAGGGAGAAGCCAAGGCTCCCATAGATGTATATAAAAACGCATCTCCTCAGGATTACTACTCCGATATTACAGCGTCCATTTTGCTTGCACATGGAACGAATGATTCCGTTATTCCGGATAGTTGGAGTGAGGATACCTGCGACAGGTTAAAAAAGGCGGGCGTGCAAAAGCGCTGTATTTTTTATCGCGGGGCCGATCATACATTTTACAACGGCGACCTCGCGGATTTCATATCGGAAATTGTCGCCTTCTTTCAAATTCACCTTCGGCAATAATTGTATAATCTCTGAATGCGAATCTCCACGATTTTCTTCGACCTCGATGATACGTTGTATCCATCCAGTGTGGGTCTGTGGATGGCAATCAAGGCGCGCATGAATGACTATATGCGTGAGCATCTTGAGATTCCCAGGGAGGAAATTCCAGCACTGCGTGAAAAATATTTTTTGCAATACGGCACAACTTTGCGCGGCTTGCAGGCGCATCACAACGTCGATACGGTGGAATACCTGGCTTATGTGCATGACCTGCCACTCGAGGATTATCTTGCACCGAATCCAATCCAACATTCGATCATTGCTTCGCTGCCCACTCGCAACCTGATCTTTACAAATGCAGACGTTCTTCATGCCCAAAGGGTGTTGACAGTCCTGGGACTGAATGACCTCTTCTCAACGATTGTCGATGTGAACGCGGTCGCTCCATATTGCAAGCCGATGCCTGAATCCTTTGTGATCGCGATGAAAGCTGCCGGAGAGACGGACACCTCGCGCTGTGTGATGATCGATGATCTTGCACGCACCACACGCGCGGCGCTGGAGAGAGGTATGACCAGTATTTTATATGGTGATGGATTTGCAGATGGAGATGCGAATGCAAAGTTTACAGATTGGGAGGAATTACCCGGGATTTTGGAGAGACTGTAAGGAATCAACTCCAACCTCAATGGTTTCTTATACAAATCGTATAAAGAATTCAGCATTCTTTAATCCCGTGATGGTATGTTAATGCTTATGTCAGGTCAAAATTGGAGGTCTTTGTGAATAAGACGTTAAAGTATATCTTCGTAATACTTGCTGTGATTGTAATTGCAGTTGGTTCGTTTGCAGGTGGATTCGTTACCGGACACATTCTTCCCTTTGTCGGATTTCCCTTTTCAGAGAATGGACAGGTGACCAGCCCTGCTGCAACTGCCTCCCCGCAACAGGAAGCGGCTACACCTTCTGATGTAAAGAGTCTCTTTGTTCCATTTTGGGAAGCATGGAATATCATCCATAAAAATTATGTAGATCAGCCAGTGGATGACGTTGCGCTCATGCGTGGGGCCATTAACGGCATGATGCAATCGCTTGGCGATGAACACTCCACGTACATGGATCCGACAGGTTTTCAAGAGGCAAATGCCAGTCTTGAAGGCGAGTACGAAGGTATCGGTGCATATGTGGATACCACGACCGAATATCTGACGATCACGAGTCCCATGCCTGATTCACCAGCGGAAAAAGCCGGGCTTAAGCCTGGAGACCAGGTGGTTGCCATCGATGGCAAGGATATGAAAGGTGTCTCGGCTGAAGTGGCAAGGTCAAAAGTACTCGGTCCAGCAGGAACAACCGTCCATTTGACGATTAAACGCGAGGGTGAAACTGACCTTCTTGAATTCGACGTACTGCGAGCGAAGATCACGATGGATTCCTCTTCCGGCAAAATGCTGGATAACGGGATTGCTTATATTCAAATAACCACGTTCGGATCAAAGACCACGCCTGAATTACTGGCTGCCCTTAAAGATCTGATGACAAAACATCCCAAGGGCATCATCCTTGATCTGCGAAATAACGGCGGCGGTTATTTACAGACCGCTGTGGAAGTGGCTTCGCAATTTATCGATCAGGGCGTGGTGTTATACGAAAAATATGGGGATGGCAGTCGCACGAACTATGACATTATCCCCGGAGGTCTCGCGACGGATAAGACCATTCCGATGGTGGTACTTGTCAACGAAGGTTCCGCCTCCGCCTCTGAAATTGTAGCGGGTGCACTGCAGGATACCGGCCGGGCCCAGCTTGTCGGTGTCAAATCATATGGGAAGGGATCTGTACAAAACTGGATTCCCCTCTCCGGTGACAATGGAGCCGTGCGGATTACAATTGCCAAATGGCTGACACCCAAGGAACGGACAATCGATAAAATCGGCCTTACACCGGAGTATGTCGTTGAAATGACCGATGCAGATCGTGCCGCAGGTCGCGACCCGCAGCTGGATAAAGCCGTAGAAGTATTATTGGCAGCCATCAGCAAATAAAGAGGTGAATATGTTTTTCTTCAGTCCAGCCTATCTGCTATATATGATCCCTGCGTTCATTCTCATGGGGCTGACCTCATGGTATGTGAATTCCGCGTACAAAAAATGGAGTCAGGTCCCCGCGCAAAGCCGGCTGACAGGCCAACAGGCCGCCCAAAGACTGATCTCTTTGGGCGGATTATACGGCGTACAGGTTCAAGGAATAGCCGGCAACTTAACCGACCGTTATGACCCGCGTAATAAGACGCTCTATCTTTCATCCGGTGTGGCAGATGTTGCATCAGTGGCTTCGGTTGCCATCGCTGCGCACGAGCTTGGACATGCCATGCAGGATGCAGAAGATTATCTGCCGCTTCGATTTCGCTCCGCTTTGGTGCCGGTGGTCAGCATTGGGTCCAATCTCGGCTGGATCCTGATCATGATCGGTCTTTTTATCCGCTGGGCGGACCTCGCCTGGCTGGGCGTGCTCGTCTTTGCAGGTGGCGCACTCTTTGCGCTGGCGACTTTGCCTGTCGAATTTAACGCCTCAGCGCGCGCGAAGCAACTGCTCGTGCAAACCGGCGTTATCCAAACCGACGAGGAAAGGCGCGGCGTCAACACTGTCTTGAATGCTGCCGCGTTGACATATGTAGCCGGCCTCGTCACCGCCATCCTGCAATTACTATATTATGCGAGTCTGGTAAGCGGCGGCAGACGCAGAGGTTAATGGGTGATTTACAAAAAGGACAGGCGCAGGCCTGTCCTTTCATTTTGTGTATAATCATTGACAATGAATAAATTCTTTGTCTTTGTGATCCTGTTTTTGGGCATCGCGGTGGTCGCCATCAGTTTTAGTGAACTTGAAACGATTGTGAAAACACTAAAACAGGTGCAGCTGCAATATTTTTTCCTTGCAGTGATCATTCAATTTTTTTGGTTCTATACAAGCGGGCGCATGTATCGATCCATATTTCATCTGCTGGGAGTCGACGAATCCATACTCACTTTGAGCCGCATTGCCACCGCTGCGAATTTTATCAACGTCGTTGCACCTACCGCGGGCATGGGCGGTGTCGCGCTCTTTGCAGCGGAAGCACATCGCCGCGGCCATCCATCCGGTAAAGTGACAGTCGCCGCGGCTTTATTCCTTTCGCTCGATCACGCTGCGTTCCTCAGTGTATTGGCAGTTGGATTGATTATCCTTGCACGCCGCAATGATCTGGGTCCCGGTGAGATCACCGCTTCGCTTTTTCTGCTTGGCATTGCCCTTAGCTATGCGTCCGTTTTATATATTGGATATCGTTCGGAGGAAAAACTGGGTAACCTGCTTGCCTGGATGGCGCGGGCAGTCAACAAGGTTGTAGAATTCTTCCGTAGAGACCAATATCTGAGTGAACAGCGTGCACATGAATTTGCGCGTGAGGTGGCAGAAGGTTTTTCAGGCCTTACCGAAAAGCCTTCCAGTTTGATCAGGCCGATCTTGTGGGGGATTTTTGACAAAGTCTTACTGATGACAATATTGGTTTGTTCCTTTTTATCGTTTGAAGTACCGTTCACCGCCGGGAGTGTTGTGGCCGGGTTTTCCATTACCTATCTTTTTCTGATCGTTTCGCCCACTCCTTCCGGGATTGGTATCGTAGAGGGGATCATGCCCCTCGCTTTGAGTTCCCAACGCGTGGATTGGAGTCAGGCTGTGGTGGTCACGCTTGTATATCGTGCGGTTACGTTCTGGCTCCCGCTGGCAGTGGGTGTGTGGACGTTTCGCTCTCTGCATACCGGCGGGGAAGAAACCTCTGTAAATGAGGCTTAGTAACCAATCTCTTGAAAGTCATTGAATCTTTATTGGATTTTTGGAAGCACGATGCGGAGACCGGACCGAATTTTTCCGCGTGGCAAACGACTCCCGCGCGTCCATCGCAAACGCATCCTTTTCCCGATGACCTACCTGCTTCGCTTCGAGAAGTCTTAACCTCCCGAGGCATCCACTCGCTTTATTCTCATCAGCTCTCTGCCTGGACTCAATCGCGCGCGCACAAGAATATCATCCTTGCCACAAGCACGGCCAGTGGCAAGACCCTCGCGTACAACCTACCCGTGCTTTCCACATTGATTGAAGACAATGAAGCGCGTGCGTTATATCTCTTCCCTACCAAAGCCCTTGCCCAGGACCAACTGTCAACATTGGAACGTTTCAATGTTATGACGCGTCTGCCGGCAGCCATCTATGATGGTGACACCTCTCAAAAAGATCGCGCTGCCATCCGCAAGAATGCGCGTATTGTTTTATCGAACCCGGATATGCTCCATACCGGAATCCTGCCTCATCATGTCAACTGGAGTGATTTCTTCAGCAACCTGAAATTCATTGTCATTGACGAAACTCATACGTATCGAGGAGTCTTCGGCTCGCACGTGGCGAACGTGATCCGCAGGCTCAAACGGGTTGCAAAATTTTATGGTGCGGATCCTCAATTCATCCTGGCTTCTGCCACCATTGGCAACCCAAAAGAACTCGCCGAAAAGCTGATCGAAGAACAGGTGGAGCTGGTCGATAATGACGGCTCCTCGCGTGGCGAACGAAATTTTATTATCTATAATCCGCCGGTAACAGACCCCACACTTGGATTAAGAAAGAGCAGCCTGCTTGAGGCTGTGCGGCTCGCGAATGATCTGTTCGCTCGTGAGATTCAAAGTGTTGTCTTTGCGCGCACGCGCAGAAGCGTGGAAATTATTCTCACATATCTTCAAGAATTCCCTTCGCCCGCAGGGAGAGCGGCTAAGGGTGATGGTGCAATACGCGGCTATCGTTCAGGTTATCTTCCACTTCAACGCCGCGAGATAGAAACCGGTTTGCGCGATGGATCGGTCAAAACTGTCGTCGCGACCAATGCCCTCGAGTTGGGAATCGACATCGGAGGCTTAGGCGCCGCGATCCTCGTCGGGTATCCGGGTACGATCGCAAGTGCGCGTCAGCAAGCGGGTCGGGCCGGGCGCGGCGACGCGCCTGCGGTCTCGTTGATGGTCGCGTCGGCAAATCCATTGGATCAATTCCTTGCACATCATCCTGAATATTTCTTCGGCAGTTCGCCGGAGCAGGCGCTTGTCAACCCGAATCATTTGCTTATCTTATTGGAACATTTGCGCTGTGCGATGTTCGAACTGCCTTTTCAAAAAGGGGATGGCTTTGGGAGTTTGTCCGACGAGCTCGTCGACGAATATCTTGAATTCCTTGTTGCCAATCAAGAATCGCATTATTCGAACGAGAAATATTATTGGATGAAAGATCAATACCCGGCCGCGAACATTTCATTGCGTTCCGCTTCGCCGCAAAGCGTTGTATTGCAATCTACTGCAGAGGATGGACGTCCAATTGCGATCGGCACAGTGGATGGTGAAAGCGCCGCATGGATGGTACATCCTGGCGCGATCTATATGCACGAAGCCCAGCAATATTTTGTGCAGGAATTCAATCTTGAAAATCATATTGCGCAGCTTGTGCCTGTTGGCCTCGATTACTATACGGAAGCGCAACGACGTTCCGAGATACAACTATTGAATAAAATCGATGAGGCCGCGGTGAAAGGTGGCCAAAAAGGATATGGGGAAATTCAAGTGATCACACAAGTTGTCGGGTTCAAAAAATTGCGCTGGTTTACTTATGAAAATTTGGGAGAAGAACCGCTCGACTTGCCCCCTTCGGAATTACAGACAACCGGCTATTGGCTTTCCCTCTCCTATGAGACGCTTTCGCACTTGCGTGACGCCGGGCTGTGGACCAACGACCCGAACGATTATCAACCCGATTGGCCGAAGATTCGCGACAGAGTCCGTGAACGTGATAAATATACATGTCAGGTGTGCGGTGCCATCGAAACGGACCGTCAGCACGACGTACATCATAAGATCCCGTTCCGCACATTTGCAACCGCACAGGAAGCAAATCGACTGGAAAATCTAACCACGCTGTGTCGTACGTGCCATCAAAACGTGGAACAGAATGTGCGCATGCGCAGTGGACTTGCAGGACTCGGCTTCGTACTCGGTAACCTCGCTCCGCTTTTCCTGATGTGTGATACGCGTGACCTCGGAGTGCATACAGACCCAGCCGGCGCGGTCAATGGAGCTCCATCCGTTGTTCTATATGACCATGTTCCTGCTGGCATTGGCTTTAGCCAGAAATTATTCGAGATCCACGATGAATTGATCACACGTGCATTGGAATTAGTCAGCGAATGTCCCTGCGAAGACGGCTGCCCATCATGCGTTGGGCCCGGTGGCGAGAACGGCGTTGGCGGTAAGCAGGAAGCCCTTGCAATCTTAAAGGAATTGAAATGAAAACAAATTTACGATCCATCTCTTTGGTCATCACAATTCTTTTGCTTGGCGGGTTGGCTTGCAGTACGGCAGCTTTCCCAGCACCTCAACCGACATCTGCTCCGGCAGTTCAACAACCAGCCATGACTGGTTCCATCAGTGAATCTGTTACGCTTTCGTCGAGTCCGTTAAACGAAGAAAGTCAAACGCCGCTTTTTAAGATCACTGGGCAGCTCCCATTTTTGGATGGCGCGACCGACGCACATGTGCAGGTGTTTAATACCGAACTGAAAAGCATCGTTCAAAATGAGGTCGATGCCTTCAAGAGGAATCTTGCAGATGTGACTCCTACTCCCGGAGGCAACGGCAGTACTTTCGATGTTGAGTATGAATTGATCTCACAAAAAGGAAATATCTGGAGTTTGAAATTTAATATCGAGGGATATACTGAGGGTGCGGCACATCCGTATCATTACACGATTACTGTGAATCACGACTTGGGGAATGATAAAGATGTAACGCTGGATGAAGTCTTTCAGCCGAATTCCAATTATCTTCAGGCGCTTTTCGATTATTCCAAAGCAGAGCTTTCCAAGCGCGATATCGGTTTCGAAGGATTTGAACAAGGCGCGGACCCAACCCCGGAGAATTATCACAACTGGAATGTCTCAGATAAAGGTCTGATCATTACCTTTGACGAGTATCAAGTTGCGCCTTATGCGGCTGGACCACAAATCGTCACCATCCCATTTAGTGAATTGGCAGAGCTAATAAATCCTCAAGGCCCAATTGCTCCGTACCTTCCATAATTAACAGACTATCAGTCAAAGCGACATGTCATTGTGGATATGTCGCTTTTTTGTTATTTCGATTCAAGATCAAGAGAGAAACCCCTTGAATCACTAGAGTAGATAATATTGCCGCCCCAAATGCCACACCTATACTGCTTTTCTCGATCAATAATCCCAGTGTAAGATAAAAACCTGCGAAGGAAAAAAGCCCGAGTAACAAACCGTGTAAGACACCGGCAGCGCCAGTATGTCCCTGATGACGGTGAGCGAAGATCGTCAGGATGCTGACAAATAAAGGAACCGTGGTCAGTAAGCCGGTCAATCGAGGGCCAATATAGGGTGCGATCTCGGTGATCAGCAAAATAAAACTTGTTCCGATCAGGATGCGGGCCGGGATATCCCATTTTCCCGGAGGGGCAACTATTTCAGTCTGTATATATTTTGGCATGCACCAGAGTCCCAGCAGAATGGCTGCGATCACATAAAAGAAAAGCGGGATCAATGGATTCACGACCGTTCGCATCAAGGCGGTGAAACCTGCAAATACAAGGGTGCTTGCCAGGATCGAGATCATCCAGTTGAATCTTTTGGACATCCACGCATACGTCAACGTGAAGGCAACGAGTGAAAATCCCCCGCTTAATGTGCCGCGGATCGCATCGGCTACAAAAGGTTTGTCGTGACTAAGAGCGAGGAAGAATGCCACCGGCCCAGAGGTGAGAGGCAGCCCAACCAGCCATCCACTGATCGCCGCGCCCCAGCGACGGCCCGCCAGGCTTGCCGAACCGATGATCAGCGGCGCGAGAATTAATTTCAGTACCAAAATATTCATGAGTTATTGTTTCTTTTTCTTTCTTCTTTTTGAACGGGCTGTTTGCATTAACTTTTCTATCCAGGCTGCCATGGGCTCCGGAGGTGGATATAACTTTGCTTCCCATCGCTCCAACCCGCGCGCGGATAATACTTTATTCGCGGCTTCCAATCCCGTAACGCAGGCGCGCTCCAAAAAGAATGCCGGGGTCGGGTGGCTGACCCAATCGCCCGCGCAGAACAGGTTTTCCCATTTTGTTTCAATTCCCAAATGTGTGCCGCGCATTCCCAGCGCAGGCAATGTATGCGAAGCTGCATTCCGTTGGATGTTTTGTGTGAGGAGACGACCCTTCAACTCAGGGAACGCGCGATAAAGATCAGTGAGCACTTTTGTGAGCAGGATCGCATCGCCCTCTTCCAAAACATTTTGCGGGCCATATACATGCACCTCGATGCACGAGCCGCCCGTGGCCTCACCCCATTTTTGATAAGACTCATAAATCCTTTCGAGCCAGAAAAAATTATGCATCACAAAATCACCGCTGAACATTCCGGCTTCCGGGCCGCGGCGTGGCGGGCGATCAAACCATAAACGGACGACGGCATGCCCAAGCCCGCGTGGGAAGAAGAGCGAGTCACTTTCAGCCGGGAAACTTTTCTTGATGATCGACTCAGCTGCAGGTGAGTCTGAAGCGAGAATGAGGAAGGGAGCATGGTCAACACCTGAAATGGAATCCTGTTCCGAATGTGCAATCCAGTCCCCGTTTTTTTCAAGCCGAGTCACGCGTGAGTTGAGTCTGATCTCGCCTCCAAGTTGGATGATCTTCTGTGAAAGTTTTTCGCAGACCTCGCCTGCGCCATTTGGAAGATATTCGAACATCCAGGCGTCGCGGCGCATGATCGTGTAGAAACGTAGAAATGCGAGAAACCCCGCTAGTGGGACTTCATTCGGGTCCGTCGATAACCCGTTGCGAGTGAGGCCGAAGAAGAGCGAACGAAAGGATGGTCCCCAGGACTTGAGTGTTTTTCCGAAGGTCAATCCTTCGAGCGGCTGGTCTTCAAAGAATGGATCGATGCCAATGGACATGACCAGCACGGACCATACGTGAAAAACGGACAACCAATCGCGTAGGCCGAGCATCCACAAAAATTGCGGATCAAGAAAAAGTTGAATGTAGTGAAAGGGCGCGGGGACGAGACTGTTGCGGATGGTCCTGCCGATGGAGGCACGGCCGATAAAATTCCCGGCGCGATGGATCCATTGCTCGTCGAACGCCGGGACGAATTCTGTCACGATCTCATGCCGCTTAAGCATGGATTTTAGATTCACATACGAACTCCAAACCCCATGCACGCCGTGCTCCAAAGGCAATGACCAGTCTTTGATATCGATTTGATCTTTACCGGATAATCTCCCGCCGACGCGATCTCCGGCTTCAAGAAGCAGAGGTTTCAATCCGCGTTCTGCGAGATGCAGCGCGGTGGTGAGACCCGCGACTCCCGCGCCGATGATGATTGCATCGTGTTGTTTATCTTGTTCCATGAAGTTTCATTATAGCGGGGAATTCATCTATGTCGTTGCGAGGAGCGAAGCGACGAAGCAATGACAGGATAGGCTCTGTTGTATGGTAAAATGGCGTCCGCTCGTGAAAAAAGAGTATTGGAGAGATGGCCGAGTGGCTGAAGGCGCATGTCTTGAAAACATGTTTGGGTCACACCAACGTGGGTTCGAATCCCACTCTCTCCGCCAGTGATTGACGATTCATCTCTTTTCGTTTACGATTTTGATCGTTCATCAAAATGGGGAGGTGCCAGAGTGGCTGAATGGGCTCGCCTGCTAAGTGAGTGCTGGGTTAAACCAGTCGCGGGTTCGAATCCCGCCCTCCCCGCCACAAAGGGAAATGCGTTCCGTAAGGAACGCATTTTTGATTCAGCGGTGTGTTCTAGTTCTGACCATTTTAGAATATTGAGACTAATCGTGAGGAACTCTGATTCATAAATGCCCAATTACATTCTGAGAAGACCTATTCCGTTCCATTCCATTCAATATCAAACGTGGAAGCTTCCAGCGGGCTGATCTTGTTCTGCTGCGCGATCTTCAAATAAGAGAAGATACTTCTAAATTGCAATAAAAACGGCTTGAGGTCTTTGTAATCGAGGATCACGTCGTGACTGGTAAAGAAAGTGGAAAGCCATTTGCCGAGTTGCAATTTGCGAATGGCGGCGGGCAGTCCGTATAAGAGCATGGCCGTCGAGAGCATAAAAGAAGCATTCGTTAAAGGCGTGATGCAGTTCATTTGCGGGTCGAGGAACGCATCTGCAAATTTTGGGTGGGAAGCCAGCAGGTGAACACCGCTCGTCGCGCGCGGGTTGCATTCCAACGCGAAAAGCTGCCCTTCCGAAGTGTGAATGAAATCGAAGGCGATCTGCCCGGTAAATCGATTCTCTTCCACGTACGTTTGCACCCAATGATAGATGGCGGGATGTTCGACATGCTTAAAGACGATCGCCGCTCCCTGACCTGCCGTGAAATTTGACGGGTAGGTTGTGTGTGCAGTGATATGTCCGTTGTGGCACACGCTGTATGTGCAATACTGCTCTCCGGGGAGATATTCCTGCGCGATCCAATGCGAGTCAAATGTCAAAGTTGACATGGCTTGTTTGAGCGTGGGCCGGATCAGAGTCCGTGAAGCGAAGCGGGAATAGACCGGTTTAAGCACAAGTTCACGCCATTCCGCGTAGGCATGCAGCATATCATCCTGATTGGTGAGCAGCATGGTTTCCGGGGTCATCAGCTCGAGTTCAATGGACGTCACCACAAAGAACCATTTGTTGTGAACGATATCCAGTTTTTTAAGAGGCTGGGTGAAGACAGCACATGGGAATTGGTCGCGTCCCTTGGCGACATAAAATACCTCTTCACAGGTGGGGATCAACAAGTCGATTTTGTTTTCGGTGACGATCTCTTTGATAGCCTTGATGAACGCATCTGTTTGCTGACGCGGCGGCGGAACGATAAAATTTTTCTTTATCGCATTGCTGGGTTCCGATAAATGCCCACGCAAACTCTCGGCCATGAAGACCGTGTGCCCGGCGCGATGAAAGACGCGGGCGAGTTCGAGCGATGCGGGCGCGCGCCCGCCGGTTAACAGGATGTTCGACATTAAAACGTGATCACCAATCCGCCAATAGATAAGCCCGCGCCTGTGCCGGCCATCAGCACTTTATTCCCGCGTTGGATATTTCCATCTCGTACTGCTTGATATAACGTGGACGGGATCGAAGCCGCGACACAATTGCCAAGCAAGGCGATCGTGCTCATGATCTTTTCTGCAGGCCAGCCAAACCGTTCGAGCATCATCAGCCCAACCTTGCTGGCCTGATGGGGGACAACGATATCGATATCCACAAGACTCTTCGATAGACCGGGATATAACTCTTCGAGGAAACCCGAGGCGATCTCACGCACCATGCGCAGGACGGCCGGACCGTCCATGTGGAAGAGGTCGTCTTCAGGTTTGTGATTCGCAAAACGCGGATGAAGCCGCGAACCACCGCCGTTGATCGCGGTGAGATAAGCTCCATCGCCATATGTTTTAAAATGCGCATGATGCACAATGGATTTTTCACTCTCGTTCGGTCGCGTGACGACAACCGCCGCCGCTGCATCCCCAACCAGTGAAGCTGATTCCGGTTCCTTGGGATTGATTCCGCACGAAGCGACGTCCGCGCTGGCGATCAGGATATTTTTATATCTTCCGTTCTGTAAAAAGTTTGCGGCCACATCCATGGCGGCAACAAAACTTAAGCAGGTGGTATTTACACTCATTGCAGGGATTCCCGAGTGGCCTAAACCAAGCTGACGCTGGATCAGCGCGCCTGTATCCGGGATGGCTTGTTCTGCCGTTCCCGAAGCGTTGATGATCAGGTCCAGTTGATTTGGTTTAAGCCCCGCTTCGTCCAACGCTTCGCATGCGGCTTGTGCCGACATGAAAGAGGAAGTTTCGTCTGTGACCCATCTGCGTTCGCGCACGCCGTTGCGGCGTTCCACCCAGCCTGCGGAAAGTCCGCACATGGCTTCGAGCTCCGAACTTGGAACAATACGTTTGGGCAAATAACGTCCCAAACCGATAATCTTCAAAGGCAAGTTAACTTGCATTCTTCTCCTAAAAATCGTTCTTCTGGAAATAAGGGATCGCGTACTTTGAGATCGCCCTGATCAACTGCCATGGTCTCCATCTCTTGATGGGCAGGTGCTTGTAATATACTGCATTGTACTCAATAACAGACCTGCCACCGCGCACTTTCTTGAATTTTCCCACACCTCCGCTGGCATGTACGAGTAAATTTCGTTTGATACCTTCCTGTAATGTGATCAAGGTAAGCAGGCGATACAGCCCTTTTTCCTGCGGCAGGCCAGTGTCATACCCGAATAATGGCTGGGTCATCACTCCATTGCGGATAAAGAATCCCATGACAGCGTTGATCTGCCCGTCACGCTTCAAGGCACGCAGATGCAATATCTCCTTATCCCGTGCCAGCTTCATGAATTCGAACGTGAATTGCGGGTTGTAATACGAATATTTTTCAAGATATAACAAATTATATAAATGAAGAGCGCGACGAAGTTCTTCGTCGGTGAGAGTTTTTCCATTGGTGATTTCATAACCATACCTTCGTAGCACGCGCATATCTTCTTTATATTGCCGCGTGTGACTGGATTCGACCGGGTCCATATACCAGACCTGGCGGCTAAGCACCATTTCGTAATTATTTTTTTGCAAAGCTTCATGCACATGTGGATTTTTGTGCGTGTCCACAGAACGGAAGACGATCACGCGATCTGGAAACCACTTGGGCAGCGCTTCGCTCAACGCCTCAAGCTGGTCCACATCTATCGATGGATATAGATTCGTCGAAAGCAGGTAGTTGTTCACATAGACGACTTTATCCAGTTCAGTTGAACGGAAATACCATGCAGCCGGGCGCATGATCAGTTTTATCAATGCTTCGACAGGCGGATTATTGAGGTGTTTCACTTCTTCGAATCCGCCATAAGAGACGTAATGGCTGTAAGGGGAGCAGGTATATGTATTCTGGATGTGAAAGTCTGAGATCGTGATGGGAATAATCACATCATCTACTTTGGCGATCATGAGCTGAGTGTTATACACGTTCTTTATATATTTTTGCGGGTCATCCATCATCGGCAAGAGATACTGGCGCGCATATTCTCCGTCCGCGGTAGACGGCCAGGTGATCGAGGAAATATTCTCGCGCATATAAAGCCGCGCGCTAGTCATGAGCTGGTGACGCGTTCGCGCGGATGGTCTCTTCGCAATGCGAGGGAATGACTTCTACATTAAGATGGGTAACATAATAGGTATGCAGATTTCCCAAAGTCTCACGGTAAGCCTTTGGATCTGAAAATATTCTGTCCGCAATTTTATGCGGCGGGCGATTCTCGACGATTGCTTGTTTAAGCCAGGCCGCATCTGCCACGAAGAAGAATAATTTGTCATTATCATCTCGCGCGAAGATCCCCATTTGACCCAAGGCGTGGCCCGGCAATTCCACCGCGATCACAGATTCGTCGCCAAGCAATTCATATCCTTTTATAAAAGGTTTGTATTCTTCTGGCAGGTTGATTGGCTTGTTCATATCGACAGGCGAGGAACGTTCATCGAAGTCATTTGGGATAAGGCCAGGCATGAAGGCGTGTTTGAGCGCCTGCGCGCCGCGCAAACTCCTAAGCCTTTCATAAGCGTGAGGCATATAAATATAGTGGGAGTTAGTCAAGTCATGGAGCGAGCCGATATGGTCCGCGTGAAAATGGGAGATGAAGACTCGAGTAATATCCTGAGGTCGAATGTGGAAAGCTGCGAGTTGATTGATGACCAAATCCTCTTCACGCAGCGTGACCGGGGTCATCAGCCGATAAAAACGATTTGGAAAGGCCTTTGTCTCTTCAAAGAAGCGATAGGAATAACCGGTATCGAAGAGCATCGGGCCGAAGCGTGGATGTTGCAGCAGCGCGAACATCGCAGGAAAGTGAATGCTTCGCCAGCCGCCGCCTTGAATGGCAACATGTTCGGGAGCCGTGCAATATCCTGCGTGAAGGATATTTATTTTCATTTATTCTTCCACCATTTGGTGAACTCCTGAAAGCCTTCTTCAATGGAAACGCGTGGTTCATAATTCAGGTCGCGGCGCGCAGCAGTAAGGTCCAATGTGGCATCTTGTGCAACGATGAAAACTGAATATCGGGTAAGCGGAGGTTCAGGTTCGCCAGGCAAGGCATGATAGATGATTTCCATCACGCCGGCAATCGCATCTGCAACTTTGTATGGGATCTTGCGTGTGGGATATTTGAGATTTAATTCTTTACACATACGCTCGATCATCTGCCACAGATTCACCGGCTGGCCGTTCGTAATATTATATTTTTTACCAAGAGTGTTTTCTGCTGACCCGGCGCACAGGATCAGCGCGTCGACGACGTTTTCAACGTAAGTAAGGTCAATGATATTTTTGCCGTCGCCGATGATTCTCATGCGACTCGATTTAAGGCGTTGGATGAGGCGCGGCATGATCGAGTTGTCGCCTGGCCCGATGATCGCACGTGGGCGAATGGTAATCACTGGCAATCCCTGCTTGTACGCTTCATCAACCCTGATCTCCGCGATTCTTTTTGTTCTCGAATACTCATTGACTGGTTCCGGCAACTCTGCATCTTCTCGCACATTCAAGCGCGATTGATAACGAAAATAAATGCTGGGCGTGGAGACATGGACGAGTCGCTTCACGTGATTTTCCATGCAGGCATGAATAACATTCTCCGTGCCACTGACATTTGCCTTGTAAAAGTCATTTGGTTTTCCCCATGGCGAGGGCAGCGCGCCACAATGAAAGACGATCTCTTTCCCTTTAGTCGCATCAGTGATCGCCTGCATATCTTCAAGATTCGCTTGAATGCTTTTGATGCCGAGAGATTCAAGTTCTTTCAAGATAGACGGATTTCGTCCCTGCCCAGTGACTTCCCAGCCCATGCCGTGCAGCCTACGTGTTAGCGCGCCGCCAAGAAAACCCGTTGCGCCTGTGATCAATGCTTTCATGAAAATGTTTCCATTCTTTTTATTGCGAGCCTTGTCAGTTGTTCACGGATGATCTTTGAGTTATGCCTTACATCGGTGGGGAATTTTTTCATGAATAAAAAGGTCTTTATCTGCGAAGCCTGTGGATGGTCTTTGCCGAGCTCGATCAATTCACGTTCGATTTTGTCTTTATCCTGAACGTTGTGTTCCGGTTCAACCCATAATACAGGCTCTCTATTTACACCAACCAGTGCACTTCGATAAACACATGGATGAGCATTGAAGATGCCTTCGATCTGTTCGGTAAAGAATGTGCCGCAGTTTGTTTCAGCTCTTTGCGACTTTCGCCCGCAGTACCACAAACGACCGTGCTCATCGAAATATCCCACGTCGCCCATTCGGTGGATGATCTCATTGTTCTTCTGGATTTTTGCAAGCCGATTTATCGCTTCTCTGGTGATATATTCTCGCGTCACGGCTGGACCTTGAACCGTGATCTCGCCAACGACATTTGTCTCTACTTCAAGTGAATCTTGCCAGATTTCAATTGGCTCATCTGTGATTTGGATGATCCGAACCTGAGCGTCTTTGACCGGCACTCCCAAACAAATCCCTCCGCCATGTGCAGATTTGTCGCGGGTTTCATGTAGGACTTCTTCACTGTCGATCATCGCAATAGGCAGGGTTTCCGTTGCGCCGTAAATGCCGAAGAGACGCGTATCACCGGATAGCAATCTTTTAAATTTCTCCTGCACACGAAATGGTGCCGGGGCCCCTGCTGTAATGACGCGTTTCAGGCCATCTAATTTGACATTGTGCTGCATGCCATAATTTGCGAGAATATCCAGCACAACCGGCGAAGCAAACATATTCGTAATATGGAATTGCTGAATTGCTTCAATCACTTTTTTGGGGTCCGTTTTGCCCGGCACCGGAAAGTTTATACCAGGTATGACGGATGTAACGCCAAGCAGCACGTCAATGATCGCATACAGAGGAAAGGCAGGCAGGTCAATTTCATCCTGCGTAATGTTGAATGTCTCTTGAAGCATATCCAATTGTGCAGCGAAATTGCTTTGTGTGTAAATTGCGCCCTTTGGCAAGCCAGTACTTCCGCTTGTGTAAATAATTGCCGCTGGAGAGGAGATGCTTAACTGAGGAGAAGAATATTGCTCTGCTTTTGAACTCTGACTTTTGATCCCTCCGAGAGTGAGATTATGCTTGATTGAATCTTTTCCCCAACCTAATATGATCCGCAGGATATGCGTGAGTGTATTTCCGATAAATATGTCCGGTTTTGTTTCATTAAGGCATGTTGTTACGTTTTTCAACCCAATGGCCGGATCAATGATGACCGGGACAAGTCCCGTTTTCAGGAGCGCGAATGCCAGGGCAAAGAACTCTGCCGAGGGCAGGATCATCAAAGCGACGCGCATGCCCGGTTGGGCGCGGCAGGCTTGAAGTCCATGGGCGAGACGATTGGCTGAATCCAAAAGCTCGCCATAACTGAGCGTCTTCCAGATTCGTTTATCTATATAAATGAGCGCGGCTTTATACGGGTGGTTTGCTACGTTGGCTTCGAACCTGTTCCAAAGACCCGAGGTCAAAAGAGTATTTCCACTTTGCTCATTTCTCGGTTTGTTTTGTTAGGTCAGTATATTGGGGATGCCTGCGTATATAGGCTGCTGCATAGGAACACATGGGAATCACTCTTAGCGATTTTGCCTTTGCATATTCAAGGCTGACCTGAGTCAGCTTGCCGGCCAAGCCCTGACCGCGCAATTCCGGGTGGACGCCCACATGTGTGATCACGAAAGTGCCTTTATCCTGAATATAATCGAGTTTTGAAAGATAGCCATCAATCATCACTTCGAAGCGGTTCTCCGCGATATTTTGAGTAATTTCCACTTTTTCCAGATCGATTTCCATTAGATATATACCTTATTAGATTAGAGAGTTGGGTAATGGCATGGCAGGATTTATTTCGATTCTAACCCATCCCACAAAAGGCAGGTTGACCATCCTTTTGTTTGCTCTTACAATTCAAAGCATAATGTACGCTTGTGTCCATAATGCCGGGTTCTTCAGACCCGATCACGATCCTCCCATTCTATCGTTTTCGCGAACTATTTAATTTAATAATACTGAAAACCCGGAGGAAAATCCCATGCCCACCCCATTTGTTTCAAAGCGTGCTCCCATTTATGCCGATGTTCCCGATGAAAAGTGGAACGATTGGCGCTGGCAATTGAGTCATCGCTTAAATACAGTTGAAGAAATTGAAAAGATCATCCCACTGACTGAGTCAGAACGAAAAGCCCTGCAAACACAAGGCTTGTTTCGCGTGGATGTGACCCCCTACTTTATATCCTTGATCGACCCCGAAGATCCGAACGACCCGACTCGCAAGCAGGTCATTCCACTTGCGGAGGAAATGCAGAGCTTCACAGCAATGATGGAGGACTCGCTTGCAGAGGATCGCCACTCTCCTGTTCCAGGCCTGGTCCATCGCTATCCAGACA
>Ga0209131_1001214_pt1 | contig 17831 bp, 15 predicted proteins | sample GraSoi_2013_40cm_FD_185826 | JGI IMG/M metagenome (GOLD analysis project Ga0209131, IMG submission 185826) | Grasslands soil microbial communities from the Angelo Coastal Reserve, California, USA - Sample 9_17_2013_40cm (SPAdes) (version 2) | ecosystem: Environmental > Terrestrial > Soil >...
CGTCCTGGTCAACGCGCTGGTGCTGTTGGTTCGCGTGACGCTGAAGTGGCCCGGGGCGGTCCCGCTGTGGGCGGCGGCGACGGGCGTTGCCGTTAGCGTGAGCATAGGATTGATCTTCGGCGTGTGGCCGGCTATGAAAGCGGCGAAACTCGATCCGGTGGAAGCGCTGCGGTACGAATAGCGCCGCGAACGCTGTTCTTATTCAATCCCAAGGATTTTCAAGCAGAAACTACTTCATCAGGACAGCAGTTCTTGCAGTTGCGGCCGCGCGTTCGGAAGCCGGCACGGATGCGGCAGGCCAGGTGACATCGAGGGCCACGTCGCGGCGGACGAGCAGCTTGGAATGGTGATTTACATGGACGGCCAACGTGTTTGCCAGGTCAGAACGAATTTCCGCCAGACCTTCCTTTTCCAAGCGGAGACTCCTATCCGGTTTGTAAAGGGCCACGCGGAATTGATGCGGTCCTGCGGGAAGCTGATGCTCGAAATGGATCGGCTGGCCAGGCGTCGTGGTCACCAGGTTGGTGGTGAAAAGTAATTCGCGCTCCGCAAAGATGGCTAACGTGCCTTCGTTGACTGTCGAAGTAATCTCGATCTGGAGCGTGGGGGCAGGTGCAGCTCGGGCCGCAGATTCCGACGCCGGAGACGGAGATGCAATCAAATTGGGAGACGAAATCCCCTGAGAGTCTCGCGAATCGCTGGGTTGCTTCGCCGGAGCGGCAGCAAGCTTCGCGGTGCGAACGACGCGGCGGTCCGGGCGCGCTTGCGCCATTTGCCGAAGAGGGTTAACTGCGGCGTCTGGCTGCGGGGCTTCGGTCACTGTTTGCAACGTGGGGGTGAAGGCTTCGGAAGGCACTCCCGGAAGGCGAGAATGGATTGCGGGAGCGGAGGGAAGTTCGAAGCGAGCGCGGAAGGAACGAGAGACCGAAACAGATGCAGCGAGAAGCAAACAAGCGGCCGCGGTAATCCAAACGTCGCGCTGTCCGACCGGCTGCGACAACCAAAAAGGCTTCCTAGTCTTGGGCGCCGCGGAGGGACGCGAACGCGCCAGCGGATAAAGAGCAGAAGCGAGTTCGTCGCAGTGAGCGAAGCGGTCTTTGGGGTTTTTTGCCAGGCACCGCGCGAGGATGAGGTCGAGCGCCTTTGGCACCTCCGGATTGTGCCGTGACGGAGGCACGGGGACGGCATTCAGAATCTGGGCGCAGACGGCGCCGAGAGAACTGCCATCAAAGGGTTTTACGCCGGTCAACATCTGATAAAGAACAATTCCCAGAGCAAACTGATCCGAGCGCGGATCTTGAGGTTCGCCCTGAATCTGTTCGGGCGCCAGGTACGCGGGGGTGCCCATCAATAGGCCGGAGCCGGAAATCTGCGATGCAAAGCGCGCGATACCGAAATCGCCGAGTTTTACTTTGTTTTCCGCCGTGACGAGGATGTTGCCGGGTTTGACGTCGCCGTGAATGATTCCGGCGCGATGGGCAATCGCCAGGGCCCCAGCTAGATCGGCAGCCCAGGCGCAAGTACGCTGAAGCGTCAGAGTGGACGGACCGAGATGATCTTCCAGCGTTTTGCCGGCGACGTACTCCATCACCAGGAAGGGAGTACCCTGCTCGTCGATTCCGACGTCGTACAGCTGGACGATGCAAGGATTGGAAAGCTGGCCGATGATCTGCGCTTCGCGGAGGAATTGCTGCTCGAGGCCTTCGCCGAAACCGTTCAAGAAGGTTTTGATGGCGACGATGCGGCCAATGACGTTGTCCCGCGCTTTGTCGACGCGACTCGTGGCACCGGAACCGAGGTGTCCGAGTGTTTCGTAGCGGTCCTTTTGCAGAGTAATCATCATGCCGAGCGAAGAAGACGCGCCGCGCGGCCGCGCAGACCATTGCCGTTGCTTTGCGGCGGCGCTTGCGGAATGACTTTGTGGCGCGCCAGCGGATAGAGATCTTCCGCGAGAGCTTCGGCCGTGGCGTAACGCGCGGACGGTTCTTTTGCCAGGCAGCGGGCAACGACTCCATCGAAGCCCGCAGGCAGCGAAGGATTCGCGTGAGAGGGCGGCAGCGGCGTCGAAGAGAGAACGCGGCCACAAATGCCCTGCAGCGAATCGGCGTCGAAAGGCCGTTTGCCGGTCACCATTTCGTAGAGAACAACGCCCAGGGAAAAGAGATCGGAGCGCGCGTCCTGGGGTTTGCCCATGATTTGCTCGGGGCACCAGTAAGCGGGTGTGCCGAGGAGCGGGGTGGCGGCGGAATCGCGGCTGGCCAGCCGCGCCATGCCGAAGTCCATCAGTTTTACGCGGCCGTTATCGGTGATGAGCATATTCGCGGGCTTGACGTCACCGTGAATCACACCCTTGCGGTGCGCCACACCGAGGGCGCAAGCCACTTCCGCAGCCCACGCGGAGGCCTTGGGAAAGGGAATGCTGCCCCTTTCCAAAATGCGATCGAGGGGCTGACCTTCCAGAAACTCCATGACCAGATAGGGTGTTTGCGTGGCCTCGTCGATGCCCATATCGTGGAGCGTGATGATCGAAGGATGAGAGAGCTGGCCGACGACGCGCGCTTCCTGAATAAAGCGCTGGCGTGCTTCGCCGGTGGCCAATTCCTTTGGGAAGAGCTTAATGGCGACGAGGCGGCCGATCATCGGATCGTGGGCGCGCGCCACGCGGCCATGGGCGCCGGTGCCGATGATTTCTAGAATTTCGTAGCGTCCGACTTGCACAACAGGTCTCCCTCAGACTTGCTGATTCCGTGTCGCAGCGATGATGGGGGAATGGGATGTTCTATTAAATGAAGCAAGCGTCCTGTTGAGAAGGGTACGAAGGTACTAGACAGGACGCTTGCTTAGAAAGCTCTAACCTTTAGATTCTGATGAAGTTATGGCTGAACATGCCTGCGCGGATGAAATGCTCGTCCGGGCCGCGCAATTGGATCAGTGTTGAGGAGCCTGAGCGCGGAGTGGAGCGAGGCCTGGCGCAGAGTTCATCCGCGAAGGGAAATCCTGGACAAACGTCCTCATGGAGGGGTGCCATAAGCCGTTGAACCCGAAGAAATACATTTCTTTTATGGCTTCTTCAGCAGGCCATTTCTCAGAGGCGATGCGATAAGTGGCAATGAAAACGCCGGTGCGATCGACACCGAAGCGGCAGTGCACGAAGATTTTTTGCCCCGGATTATCGTGGAGAAGAGAGAGAAATTGGACGACCTGTTCGTCGGTTGGGGGAGACCAGCCGTTGACGGGGATGTGGACAAAGCGCATGCCCATCGATTCGGCATGCTTGCGCTCCCATTCTACCTTTTCGCTGTCCTCGGCGCGCAGATCGATGATGGTGGTGATGCCCAACATTTTCAACTCAGAGAGGCCCACTTCGTTGGGCTGTGCGCCGCGATACAAGACATCCGTGATTTTCCCCGCTTTAGGAATTCCGGTGATGTGGAGTTTTTGTCCGTGGGCGGACTGAATGGACGGCGGGGCGGAGGCTGGTGGGGCGGAGGCCGGCGCAGCGGGGGCTGGCACAGCGGTTTGCGCGAAAAGAGGAAGAGGGAGAACAAGGAAGAGGGCGAGCGATGGGAGAGTGCGTTTCATATTGAAACGAATACAAGTAGTGTAGCGTGACAGGCAACGACGCGAAAAGCGTTGATGTGGAAGTGGTTGGGAAGAAATGGCACCACTACAGATAGACGCGGTACGGAAACGGCAACCACATTTTGCGTTTTTCACTTGACAGGAAATTTGCATCCGTTGATACTGCAGCTCCAGAGTCGGGGGACGTGGATGCGCCAGACGGACCGAATCGGGGATGAATCATGGTCCGTGTGAGCCCACGAAACGGCCCGGGTTCTAAGCGAAAAAAACCGAACGCGAAGTACCTGCTCCGCGCCCGTATTTGAGGCAGAGCACTTGCTGTTAGGCTGAGTGCGAAGCACCGGCCGGCGGCGGGGCATTGGCGTTTTGCGCTGGAACTTAAGTGCGACCGTTCAGCGGCCGGCTTTTTTTTTCGCCGCCCGCTTCCACGATCCTATCGAATCAAAGTTGCGATAACTTCAGCCCAGACCTGAAGCGCAGTGCCTCTGCTGGCTGCAGAGGAGTAAAATAATAGGGTTCCCCCGCGAGTGGGGACCCGAGAGCGCGGAGGGACGGATGGCGACAGTGAAACATGCATTGGGCGGGAAATCCATTGCCACGAATACGGCTGCAGAGAAGACAGCGGGTGGCGCGAGTGATGGTCTGAGCTTCGAGCGGTACTTTACCGATGGGAAGAAATCTCCCTTCGACACGGTCGAATGGGAGAAGCGCACAGCGTTGATTGGAAACGAGAAGGGCGTGACGATCTTCCGCCAGGAAGACGTTGAGGTGCCGAAAAGCTGGTCGCAGACGGCGACGAACATCGTCACCAGCAAGTATTTCCACGGAAAGCCCGGGACGGCTCAGCGCGAAGGGTCGGCACGGCAACTGATCGGCCGCGTGGTGAGCACCATTGTGCGATGGGGCCAAGAGGGCGGGTATTTTGCAGATGCGGAGTCGCGCGAAGCGTTCCGCGACGAGCTGACGCACCTGCTGGTCGAACAGAAGATGAGCTTCAATTCGCCGGTGTGGTTCAACGTGGGCGTGCAACCGAAACCGCAATGCTCGGCGTGCTTCATCAATTCGGTTAGCGACAACATGGAATCGATCATGGGGCTGACGCGCACCGAAGGAATGCTCTTCAAGTGGGGCTCCGGCACGGGAACGAACTTCTCGACGCTGCGCGGAAGCAAGGAAACGCTTTCAGGCGGTGGAATTGCGTCTGGCCCGGTGAGCTTCATGAAGGGTTTCGATGCCTTCGCAGGGGTGATCAAGAGCGGCGGAAAGACGCGGCGCGCGGCGAAGATGGTGATCCTGAATATCGATCACCCGGATATCGTCGAGTTCATCGAATGCAAGATGAAGGAAGAGCGCAAGGCGCATGTGCTGATCGAGCAGGGCTACGACAGCTCGATCGACGGCGACGCTTACGCTTCAATCTTCTTCCAGAACGCGAATCACTCGGTGCGTGTGACGGACGACTTCATGCGCGCAGTGGTCGAGGACAAGGATTGGTGGACAAAGAACGTCGTCGACGGGCAACCGAATGAAAAGCTGCGGGCGCGCGATTTGATGATGAAGATTGCGGATTCGACCTGGCACTGCGGCGATCCCGGGATGCAGTACGACACTACGGTCAACCGCTGGCACACTTCGAAGAACACGGCGCGGATCAATGCATCGAATCCGTGCAGTGAGTACATGTTCCTGGATGACACGGCGTGCAACCTGGCTTCATTGAATTTGATGAAGTACGTCAACGCCAGCGGTCAGTTCGACGTGGCGGCGTTCAAGCATGCCGTGGACGTGACGATCACGGCGCAGGAAATCCTGGTGGACAACGCGAGTTATCCGACTCCGAAAATCGAGGAGAATTCGCATAACTTCCGGCCACTCGGATTGGGCTACGCCAACCTTGGCGCGCTGCTGATGTCCATGGCGCTGCCGTACGACTCTCCAGAAGGCCGGGACATGGCCGGCGCGATCACCGCGCTGATGTGCGGCGAAGCGTACGCGCAATCCTCGAGGATTGCGGAGCGCATGGGGCCGTTCCCGGGCTACGAAGTGAACCGCGAGCCCATGCTGGACGTGATCCGCATGCACCGCGAGGCGATGCGCGGGATCAAGCCGGAGCATGTGCAGACCGAATTGTTCATGGCCGCGCAGGAATCGTGGGATACCGCGCTGGCGCACGGCGAAAAGTACGGCTACAAGAACTCGCAGGTGACCGTGCTGGCTCCTACCGGCACCATCGGGTTCATGATGGATTGCGACACCACGGGCATCGAGCCGGACCTGGCGCTGGTGAAGTACAAGAAGCTGGTGGGCGGCGGGTTGATCAAGATCGTGAACAACACCGTGCCGCAGGCGCTGATGAAGCTTGGCTACACGCCGGAGCAGACCAGCGAAATCGTTTCCTACATCGACAAGAACGGAAAGATCGAAGGCGCACCGCACCTGAAAGCGGAAGACATGCCGGTGTTCGATTGCTCGCTGGCGCCGCAGGGCGGCGGGCGCTCGATCACCTGGACCGGGCACGTGAAGATGATGGCGGCGGCGCAGCCGTTCCTCTCCGGCGCGATTTCGAAGACCATCAACATGCCCGAGGAATCGACTGTCGAAGACATCATGAAGGCGTATATTGAGTCGTGGAAGGTGGGGCTGAAGGCCGTGGCCATCTACCGCGACAACTCGAAGCGTTCGCAGCCGCTCAACGCCGGCGGGAAGAGAGAAGAAAAGCAGGCGGAAGCCGCGACAATCGTGGAACCAACGCAACGCGAACTGTTTGCGCGGCAACAGCGCGAGAAGATGCCCGTGGAACGCGCGTCGGTGACGCACAAGTTCAGCGTGGGCGGGCACGAAGGCTATATCACCGTGGGCATGTATGACGATGGGCGGCCCGGCGAGATCTTCATCAAGATGTCCAAGGAAGGCTCGACGCTTTCCGGCGTGATGGATGGACTGGCGCTGACCATTTCGCTGGGTTTGCAGTATGGCGTCCCGCTGAAAGTGTTCGTGGACAAGCTGCTGAACACGCGGTTCGAGCCATCCGGCATCACCGCGAACGCGAACATCCGGTTTGTTTCGTCAGTGCTGGACTACATCGCGCGGTGGCTGGGCGGACGATTCATCTCCGCGGATTACTTGAAGTTGAATGCCGTGGCCCCGGCGGAGAATGCCGCTGCTTCCGCTCCGGCGGCAACCCTTCCACCAATGAACAAAGCTGCGCTCGATGCGATGCAGATGGCGTTGTCCGCGCCAAAGCTGAGCAACGCCCACGAGGGCGCGCCTACATGCAGCGAGTGCGGCATGCTGATGGTGCCGAACGGCGCATGCTATAAATGCGAAAACTGCGGCAGCACGAGCGGATGCAGCTGAGAAGCAAAGGAGAGATGAGACCACAAACGCGATGAGCGCCTTCCCCTCCGGCTCAGGAGTAGCTGCACGGCTCGCCCCGGCAAAACCCAAGACTCACGGGTTTCTGCACATCGTCCGGCATGGTGCGGGACCCCACGCCATTTACATCGTGACCTATCACCGGCTGGACCACGACGGCGCGCCGCCAAAGCCGGTGCCCGCGGAAGGCGCGCAGGCGTTGATCGAATTGCTCGAACGGATCGGCGTGGATTTTCATTTGAGAGAAGTACGTGGGGCGCTGGAAGACATTCTTCGGCTCGGCTCAGCCAATATCCCCGATCTGTGGCTCAGCGATGAGGAGATGCTTGAGAAAGGCCTCGTTGAGTCGTGAGTGGTGACTGGTAGTTCGTGACTGGTTGCCAGAGGCCTGCGCCAACTCCTAGTCATCAAGCGAATGGCTTTGCCGAGGCTGCGGGGCTACCCCGCGCCCGTGTTTTTGTCAAAGGGTGCGCAATCTCATGAAAAAAAAAGAGTTGTGATTTTGGTGAGTGCAACAGAGTGCACAAGAATATGAAACGAAAAGAGTTACCTCACGGGTTCGGTCGCGGGGAGCACCGCGAGGAACGCCAGAATTGTGCGGCCGGGGGATCCCTGAATGCTCTTCCCATGGTTCGGGAATGCTGAGGTCCGCGCTAGTTCATTCGCTAACGGGGCCGCGGGCGCAGCGGCGGGCGGGCGGTGAGGGAGCGGGGACGCATGCGGAAGCGCGGGCCGAGCGGCGGGGGAACGTTGCGGAGGAAATCTCCGCAACAGGGGCAGTGGCCGTCGCCGCCGAGCGGAGCTGTGGCATCGGCGCGGAGCCAGTGGCCGCGGGCTTCGCATTGCGGATTGATGCACTGCACGGTGAAACCGGGCAAGTATTGCATTGTTCTCCCTTAGTGGCCGCAAAGCTCAGGCCGATTCCTGTGCGACCGCACAACCTTCGATCGTTTCGTGGCCGCGATTGAAAAAGTTCTGAGCTCCCCCCTGCCGGCCAATCTCCTCGCCGCGCTCCAACCTAAAGAAAACCGCGTGCCGAAGACTGCGGCTACCACACTCATTCGGGACGCGCGGGAACAGCGGACGTGATGGCGCGGATTCTGACGTTAACTTCCTGTGGTGTCAAGAGAAAAGGGTACAAGATATTGTGGTAAGGTTACGGGGCAGCAGTGACTGGTGAATCGTGACTGGTGACTTGTGGAAGTTAGGCCCAATCGAAGCAGCTGGCGGGCGCGGGTCGGCAAGGAAATCGAGAGGATGCTGGTTGCGTATTAAAGGATTGAGGGTGGTGCGGCCCAAAGTTTGCGCGGATGAGCTGCAAGACGGAGGGGGAAATGCCAACTACGACAAGGTTTGATCTGGGCGGTGAAGGATTGCCGAGGATTAACTTGGGTGGCGCCGGAAAGAGAATATTGCAGCTCGCCATTCTGGTGCTGGTGATCATCCTGTTGATGGCGAGCACGACGTCGATTCCGACGGGAAATGTGGGCGTGTTGACGCTGTTCGGGCGGGTGACCGGAGAAACGCTGCCGGAGGGAATTCACCTCGTCAATCCGTTGAAGTCCGTGCAAAAACTCTCCATTCAGACGCAATCCGTCAAAGAGAGCGCCAATGTGCCGTCGAATGAAGGGCTGATCCTGGCGCTGGACACCTCACTGCTCTTCCGGCTGGACAAGAACAAGGCAGCGTTCGTTTACCAGACGGTGGGCGACAATTACGCGGAGAAGATCGTGGAGCCGACACTTCGGGCGGCGATTCGCGCGTCTACCTCGGCGCACACGGCGAATGCGCTCTACACAAATGCGCGCGAGCTGGTGCAGCAACAGATTCAGGACGAACTGACAGCGCAACTCGCACCGCGCGGGGTGATCGTGGAAAACGTGCTGCTGCGCGATGTGCAATTGCCGGCGATGCTCAAAGGCTCGATCGAAGCGAAGCAGCAAGCGGAGCAGGATGCTCTGCGGATGAGCTTCATCCTGCAAAAGGAAAAACAGGAAGCCGAGCGGAAGCGCATCGAAGCGCAGGGCATTGCGGATTTTCAGAGGATCGTGGCGACGGGCATCAGTCCGCAACTGCTCGAATGGAAGGGCATTGAGGCGACGGAGAAGCTGGCGACAAGCTCGAATGCCAAGGTGGTGATTATCGGGAATCCAAAGAACGGGCTGCCGCTGGTGCTGGAACCGAAGTAGCAAATCGTGATTTAGGACTCATTCTAAGAAGGTCAGTCCTCGCACCCAGGAGCGGGCGGTGGCGGGTGTCGGGGCGACTACGAAGATTTTCGTTGACAATACGAAGCTCTTCGTAATAGTCTCCGCCCATGAATCAAGAACCCCTCCAAAAGCCAACGGCGTCTGAGCTAGAAATCCTGCGAGTACTCTGGGAGCGCGGGCCGCCTTCCACGGTCCGAGAGGTCCACGAAGCGCTGCGTGAAAAGAAGGACCTCGGCTACACCACAGTTCTGAAACTTTTGCAGATTATGACCGTCAAGGGAACGGTCCGAAGAAACGAAGAGCAACGGGCCCATGTTTATGAAGCATGCCAGCCGGCGACGGAAACAAAGCGGCAACTCGTGGGGGACGTCCTGCAACGGGTGTTCGAGGGCTCGGCAAGCGAGTTGATGATCCATGCGCTGGAGGGGCGGCGGACGTCCAAGAAAGAGCTGGATGAGCTGCGCCGTCTTCTGGACGAGTACGAGGGGAGAAGCCGATGAGCAACTTCGCGAATTGGATTTCGCCGGAGCTTCTGCGGACGCTCGGCTGGACCTTGTTGCATTTCCTATGGCAAGGCGCGGGGCTTGCGGCTCTGTTTGCCGTGGCGGCCGCGGTTTGCCGAAGCGCGACGGCGCGTTACGCGCTGGCGGTGGGCGCGCTCGTCCTGATGATGGCATCGCCGGTCATCACATTCACCTGGTCGCAACGTCAAACGAATCCGGCCGTGCGGACAGGGGCTGAAGGAGCTTGGACCTGGGCGGGAACGTCCACCCGAAACGCGACCGCGCTGTCAGGTTCCCGCGCCCCGGTCGCCGAATCTCGAACCGAACAACCGATTGCGATGGTGTGGTTGGTGGAAGCGTGGTTCCTGGGCGTACTTGTGTTGAGCCTGAGAACCTCGGGCGGATTGTTTCTGATCGAGAGGATGCGGCGAAAAGAGATCAAGCCGGTCGTAGGGGAGCTGTACGAAAGATGCCTGGCGCTGCAACGGAGAATGGGTCTCGATCGCCTCATCCAGTATTGCGAGTGCCATCGGCTGGACGCTCCAGCGGTGCTGGGATGGTTCCGTCCCGTAGTGCTGCTGCCGGTGAGAGCGCTGACCGGCTTGACCGAAGAGCAAATCGAGGCGGTCATCGCTCACGAGCTGGCGCACATTCGCCGCTTCGATTGCTTCGTGAATCTCTTCCAGATCGCAGCGGAAACGCTGCTGTTCTACCACCCGGCGGTTTGGTGGGTGAGCCAGAGGATTCGCGCCGAACGCGAGAACTGCTGCGACGACGAAGCGATCTCGGTTTGCGGCGACGCCGTGAACTACGCGCGGGCGCTCACGCTGATGGAGGAATGGCGGACGGCTCCTGCATTGATGATGGCTGCCAATCGCAGCCCGCTTGCGGAGCGCGTGGTCCGGCTGCTCGGATGGGATGGAGCTGCCGGCAGAATTCGCGTGGCGGGACTGGCGGGCAGTTTCGTTTGTCTGGTGGGAGCGCTGCTGGCGGGCAACGCCTTCCTGGGAGTCGCGCATGCTGCGCTGGGAGCCGGCGCATCTCCGAAACAGGAACAAGGAAGCAGCAGCGTGATTGTTGTCAGGCCGGAGCCTGCTCTGGCGAAGGAACGCACCGCGCAAGCCGCAAAGCCGTCGGGAACGGCCGCGGCGAAGGCGCAGACGAGCAAGGACAAGGATCAGCGGACGGCCAGTGAGGAGCAAGACAAGAAGGAATCGTATCTGGACGCGATGGAGGCGGCGGGCTTCAAGAACCTTACGGTGGACGAACTGATCTCGATGAAGATTCAGGGTGTCACGCCGGGGTATGCGAAAGAGATGCACGAACTCGGGCTGCAACCCACGCCGGACGAACTCGTTGGCATGCGCGTGCAGGGCATCACGCCGGAATACATTCGCGAGATGAGGAAATTCGATTCCAACCTCAACGTTGATGAACTGATCGGGATGAAAGTGCAGGGAGTTACGCCGGAATATATTCGCGAATTCCACGAGCTGGGGCTGCAACCGAGCGCAGATGATGTGATCGGGATGAAGGTGCAGGGTGTGACGCCGGAATACGTCCGCGAGATGCGCGCCACGGGACTTAAACCAAATACCGACGAGCTGATTGGGATGAAGGTGCAGGGAATCACGCCGGAATACGTGAAATCGATGCAAGCGGCGGGCTTCAAGGACCTGGATTGCGATGAGCTGATCGGCGCGAAAGTGCAGGGGATAACCCCGGAGTTCATCGAGCAGGCGCGGAAACACGGGTTTCAGAATCTGAGTCTGGACAAGCTGATGGCGCTCAAGCACGCCGACATTTTGTGAGTTTCGCAGGAAATGCGGAGAGGAGTGAGGTCTCATGAATCTGAAGCGAATCGTCGGTCTTATCCTGGTAATCGCCGGCGTCATTCTGGGTGTCGCGAATGCTCTCGGCGGCGAGACGCAGAGCGGCGACTGGACCATCCGGCGCTCCGATACTCCGGGCAGGGTGGAGTTTTCCTTGATGGATTCCCGCGCCGGGCATCACTTTCACCACAGCTCAGAATGGCCGGCCAGCGATTTTTCGGGCCTGGATTTTTCCAAGCCCGGGCGGCAAGAAGTTCATTTTGCGATCGCGCGGGACGCAGGAAAATTCGAATGCGAGGGGTTTCTGCAGGGCGGCGAAGGCGCGGGGCTGTTTCATTTCATGGCGGACCCGAAGTACGCACAGGAGATGAAAGCGCTCGGATTCGAAAGGATCGACGGCGACAAACAATGGGCGATGGCCATTCACGATGTCAGCCTGAAATTCACGAGGGACATCAAAGCCGAAAACCTGCAGGGGCTGGACACAGACAAGCTCATCGCTTTCAGGATTCATGGTGTGACCCCGGAGTTCATCGCTGGTATTCGTTCAGCGGGTGTAAACGTTTCAGACAGCGACAAGCTCATTGCTTTCCGCATTCATGGCGTGTCGCCGGAGTTCGTTTCAGGGATTCGGTCGGCGGGGCTGAATGTGCTGGACAGCGACAAGCTCATCGCCTTCCGCATTCACGGGGTGACTCCGGAGATGGTTCGCAGCCTCAAACAGGCCGGCTACGAGCCTGACGCGGACAAGCTCATCGCCATGAGAATTCATGGGGCGACGCCGGAGTGGGTGGAGCAATTGAAGAAGCAGGGTTACGAGCACCTGGACCTCGACAAACTAATTGCCTTCCGGATTCATGGAGTGTCGCCGGATTTTATAGGGCAGCTCCAGAAGCTGGGTTACCCTCATCCGGAGCCGGATCAACTGATCGCCATGCGCATTCATGGAGTGACGCCCGACTTCATCACCGGTCTGCAATCGCGCGGAATGAAGAACCTGACCGTCGATCAACTCGTCAGCTTGCGGATTCATGGGATTGATTGATCTTTGCGGCCGTTCTGAAGCATGGGCGAGAATTGAAGAAGCGAACCGAGTAAGATCTTGCCGCGCGCCGGCTCCAGGGGAGCGAACCGACCGGATAGCAAGAAGCAATGATGGGGATCTTCGAGTCGACGAAAGCTAAGGCTTGGGCGTCGTCGCGGCGCCTTCCTGCGGCCCAGGCATAGCCGCCAGGCGGGCCTTCAGTTGGTCGAGTTCTTGTTGCTTGTCGCTGATCCTCTGCTTTAGCGCAGCTAGCTTCTCTTTTCCCGAGGTGTTCTTCGCATAGTCGGGACTGGAATAGATTGAGTCCTGATCCAACTGGTATTCACGCTGGAGAAGTTCGAGATCACTCTGCGCGTCCTTGATCTTCTCCTTTAAGGCGACGCGCTCCTTTAGGGCCGCGCGCCCCTTATCGTCTTCTGAAGGATTCTTGGAGCCTTGCGCGTTCGCGTTTGCCGCGCCGGCGGCGGGCTGGGCCGGTGTTTCCGGGGTGCCCGGTATTCTGAGTTGCTCGGCGGTAGCGCTCTGCACGTCCCCTTTTTTTACATCCAGAGTTTCCTCAGTGATGACTTTCACAGGCTTCACGGAATTCTTCTTCTGCCCGCGGGAGTGCCGGGCGGCTTCCGCAACGGACTGAGTATCCTGCGGCTGGGCAAAAGCGGCGGGAAGAAGCGTTGCCGCCAGGACGACCGGCAGAGCAAGGCGCAATGGGATGCAGGGCAACATAGTGGTACTCCTTGTAGGTCAAATCTCAAGATACGCCGGCGAAAGTGGAATGACAATCCCAAGAAGCGAAACGGTGCGAATGCGCCAACGGAGTAGGTAACAACGGACGTGGCTCCAAAGCACTCTTGCGTGGAGTGTGCGCTCAGAGTAGCGCACGTGCGATTATACTGAACTGAGAAATACAACAAAGGGAATACCGGGGGGCGAAGAATTGCTGAACTTTAGGATGATCCTGCTGCTAGCTCTGGCAACGCTGATGGGGGCGAGCGAAGTTTGCGCTCAAGCGCCGGCGGCGGAAACGCAGACACCATCACCAGTCGTCGCCGCGGCTGCTGGAAAGAATCAGAGTAAGGAACAAATGCAGGAGCACCGCTTCTGGGACAAGAAGAATGATTGGTTGTTTGCAGGAGTCGGCGCGGCGCGGACGTTCGATTATTTTTCAACGTTGAATTTGAGGCGGCGCGGAGACCAGGAAATCCTGGTCACCAACGATCTGGTGGACAATCATGCGGCTTTTGCAGTGGTCGAGGCAGTGGGAACCGGTGTTTCGATTGGGGCGTCGTATTTATTCCATCGCTACGGCCATCACAAACTGGAACGCTGGACTTCGCTCGTGCATTTCGGATTGGCGACGACCGGCGCGGTGCGCAACTACTGCCTGAAAACGGCGCATCCGAGGACCACTCCTTAGCCGCGAGAGCCCGAAGCCATGCGGAAACGCTGCCTCGTTCCGCACGTCTAAATCAAAAGGATGAAATCTTGCGAATCGAATGGCGGTGCTGCATACTCGCCGCCCGTGCCAGCCTTGGCCGGAAGCGCACGGAAAGCGGCGTTGAGAAATGAGCGAGGTGGTCTGATGGGACGGTGGGTCTTCCTTCACCATTTCGCGATGGTTCTTTGTGCGTGTCTATGTTTCGCGGTGGCTGCGCGGGGCTCCGTGGACCCAGCGCCAACCGCGCATCCGGAAACGCCGGCAGCGCAGGCCTCGCCGGAGCAGGCCGGCTCCTCGCAGGCTTCGCCTTCGGAATCGAAGACTCCTGAACGGATAAAAACCGAACAATACACGCTTTCGCATGAGCGCCAGGCGAGGGCGGTAGCGTACTCGCGGGCTGGCTACACGCTTTACTTCGTTTCTTATTTTCTTGGCGGACTTTTCCTTTTTTTAATCCTTCGGCGGGGCTGGGCGGCGAAGTTTCGAGACATCGCTGAAAATGCCAGCGACAAGAAGGGGATTCAAGGGCTGGTTTTCGTGCCGCTGCTTTTCCTCACCATCGGCGTTCTGGACCTGCCCCTGCATTTGTATTGGCATTCGCTTTCCTTGCATTACGAACAATCCATTCAGGGTTGGGGCTCGTGGTTCTGGGATTGGTCCAAGGGAGAGTTTCTCACCACGGCGTTTGGAATTGTTCTTGTCCTGATCCTGTTCGCCGTGATGCGGCGCAGCCCGCGGCGCTGGTGGTTGTATTTCTGGTTTCCTGCGGTGTTGATTCTCCTTGGACTGATCGTGATCACCCCCCTGGTGATCGATCCGCTGTTCAACAAATTCGAGCCACTGGGTAAAGAACATCCGGATCTCGTTGCTTCCATTGAAAAGCTCACGAAACATGCGGGTGTTCCCATTCCGCCGGACCGCATGTTCCTGATGGTGGCGAGCCAGAAAACCAACGCCATCAACGCCTACGTGACGGGCCTGGGAGCATCGAAGCGCGTGGTGATCTGGGATACCACGATTCAAAAGACTTCCAACGATGAATGCCTTTTCATCGTCGGACATGAGCTCGGGCACTATGTCCTTGGGCACGTGCTTCGGAGTTTTTTAGTGGGAGCAGCCGGGCTACTGCTGGCGCTCTATCTCGTCTTTCGCGGTTTGCACTGGACGCTCGATCGCTGCGCCAAAGACTGGAAGCTCCACGGGCAGGAAGACTGGGCTTCGCTTGCGGTGTTGCTCTTGCTCCTGCAAGTGCTGTTGTTCGTTTCTTCGCCGGTCATCAGCGGCTATAGCCGGATGCAGGAACATGCCGCGGACGTTTATGGATTGGAAGTAATCCACGGGTTGGTTCCGAATTCGGAAGAGGTCGCCGCGCACGCGTTTCAGATTATCGGTGAGCTGGATCTGTCCGACCCCAATCCACCGCCGTTTATCACATTCTGGCTTTATTCGCATCCGCCGCTGGCGGACCGCTTGGTGTTCGCGCATAACTACGATCCCTGGTCAAAAGGGAAATCGCCGAAGTACCTGAAGTAACATTGCAGGAAGCGGATTCCACTCGCTAGGGCGTGTTGCGCGCTGATGCGTGCTTGCGGGCAAAAGCAGCTACTTTGCTCCGGTTGCCGCAAACGGCCATGGAACACCAGCGGCGGCGGCGTGTGCGCGAATTATCGTAAAAGAATAGACCGCAGTGCGGATTGGCGCAAAGCCGAAGGCGCGCGCGGGCGCCCTCGGCGATAATCTCCGCCCCGGAGCGGGCCACCGCGGCCAGTAACCAGTCAAGACCGCCCTCCCGCGCGACGAATTCGATCTTCCAGACGCCGGCCTGACCGACAAGTTCATCGTGCCCTTCGGTAATGCGCAGTATTTCATTGAGTGGCTCGATCCATTCGCCGGCTATCCTTTGCTTTCGGAGCATGGCCGCGAACACCTTGCGCAAGGCTGATCCGAGCCGCCGGGCTTTCATGAGCAATGCTTCCGCAGCCTGCGGATCGGATTGCGGCAGGCTCAGAAGCTGGGCGCCGCGCCCAGCGGAGACAATGCCCGTCGACTCCAGAAAGCGGATAAGACGTTCCCAGGGGAGTTCTGCGTTTGCGGGAGTCGCGTTAACGAAATCGAGGGAGAGTCGCCCGCCCAACAGTCGCGAGGCTGGCGTGGAAAAAGGCATCAGGAGGTGCCTCCCTGGACGTGACGAAAGCGAAGCTCGTTCCAGTTGAAATAACCAGTTGAAGCTATCATAACGGTTAACGGGAGAAAAGGGCTCTCTGGCCCTGCCTCACGGTAACCTTTTGCGGACGATGAAATCAGATATGCTGGCAGGCGAGAGACGGCTCCTATGAAACACAAATTGACAGGCTTGACCCTCATTTCCCTTTCTCTGATTGCGGCGATGGCGTTGCTTCGACCACGCGCACGGGCGTCCTCGAGAACTCCGGGGACGGCTCGCACACCAGTTGTGGTCGAGCTGTTCACATCCGAAGGCTGCTCCAGCTGTCCCCCGGCGGATGCTTTGCTGGCGCGACTGGCCGAGGAGCAGCTTGCCGGGAGCCTACAGTTGATCGCGCTGGAGGAGCACGTCGATTACTGGAACGATTTGGGTTGGATGGACCCTTTCTCTTCGCGGGACTGGACCTCCCGGCAATACGTTTATGCTGGGGCTCTCGGAAACGGTAATCCGTACACGCCGCAAATGGTCGTAGACGGGAGGGTGGAATTCGTCGGCAGCAACACACAGAAAGCACGGCAGGCAATTCTGGAAGCCGCAGGCAATACAAAAATCCCGGTGACGCTGGCGCAGGGCGACTCGAACGGGACGGACACAGGAAGTTTTTCCGTGAAAGTTGGCAAGCTGCAAGGAACAACAAGAGGTGATGCGGCGGAAGTGTGGCTGACCGTTACAGAAACGGGGTTGCATTCCGCGGTGACACGCGGCGAGAACGCCGGCGAAGACCTCCACCATGCCGCAGTGGTGCGCTTCATGCGCAAGATCGGCGAAGCGAAGGCTGACGGCGAAACTTCCTTCGCTGGGGATGCGAATGTTCCTCTGCAGAAAGAATGGAAGCGCGAGAATCTGAGGGCCGTGCTGTTCGTGCAGGAGAAAAAGAGCCGGCGGATTCTTGGCGCGGCGGAGATCCGCATTGCGCGATAAATTTAGAAGGCTTCGGTCTGATCTTGAGATTTGACCGCGAAGCCGGCTGTATTCCGGGAATCGAACTTTCTCAGGTACAATCAATCCCGATCGCAGGGACGAGTTATTCCACACGGAGACTTCCTCATTCGATAAAATCTGTCTCAGTTAGTAGCCAAACCTGCTTACGTAGAACCATCCGGCACGTCAGACAGCAATGCGGGGCAGGGATCTTTCTTCGAGGTGATTGTTGGGCGTCGAACCATTACAGGATCCTTCTCCAACACCCCCATTCCAGGTTCCGCCTCGCGAAGGAATCCTCAGTAAGATTTTTCTAAACGACAAAGGAGTGCGCGGCGGCTGGCGCCTGCTGATTTACGCGGCCTTCGTGGCCGGGCTCGGATTCGGCGGTGGACTTGTCCTCCGGCAGTTCGTTCGACCCTCACATGGTGTGTTCTCTCCCGGCTACATGTTCATACAGGAAGCGTTCAGTTTCAGTGTGATTTTCGCGGCGGCGGTCATTATGGCGCAGATCGAGCGCCAATCCGTCGGTGTTTATGGGCTGCCGATTAGAGGCGCCTTCGGGAAATTGTTCTGGCAGGGCTGCCTCATCGGATTGGTCGAGATTTCAGCCTTGGTTGGTTTGATCGCCGCCTTCGGCGGGTATTCCTTTGGGGGCCTTGCCATACACGGTAGAGAGGTGTTGCGTTGGGGAGTATTGTGGG
>Ga0209131_1001216_pt1 | contig 17823 bp, 17 predicted proteins | sample GraSoi_2013_40cm_FD_185826 | JGI IMG/M metagenome (GOLD analysis project Ga0209131, IMG submission 185826) | Grasslands soil microbial communities from the Angelo Coastal Reserve, California, USA - Sample 9_17_2013_40cm (SPAdes) (version 2) | ecosystem: Environmental > Terrestrial > Soil >...
GACGGCATGGTCATCGACTTCTGACACGGCAACGACTGGCCGACTCGCGCGGGTCTCTGCGTCCTCAATTGCCGCATTACGGGCTATATCGTGCACGAGCGTCGGACCTAGGCGAGCGGTGATACCCCCGCTCGGTAGCGCCGGTCCGAGACGCAGTTTGGCGCGCTGCACGGCTATTCAGTCGCGAGGATCAGCTCCTGGCCTTCGTTGAAGCCCTCGCCGTCCGCTTGGTGACCGCCCTGGCAGCGGCGCCTGGCTTGGCCTCCTGCCGGAGCTCGTCGATCTCAATCTCGAAGAGCGCATCGCCGGCCTTGTTGACCTCCAGTTGCGCGAGCAGCTCATCACCCCTCTTCAGGCTGCCGTCTTCGTCGCGCTCAGTGCCACCCGGTTCGGCCACCGCATCATGATCAACTAGAACTACTTGGACGCCAGCACCGGCCGCTGCGGCAGCGGCCATGATCTCAACGGTGCCCTCCCTCGGCGGCGTCCAACGTCCGAGCTTTCGGCTATCGCGTGTGGTGCGTATGCGCTACGCCCGGTTGATCGGATAAGGGGAATGGCATGCCGAGGATCAGGAGCGTCACGAAGACCACGATCCCGGCGATGAACGATGTCAGCAGGTTGCCGAACATGTACCCGGTGACCTTCTGGCTGACGTCGGTCCCTATCCGGCTGACTGTGGCCTTGCGGCCCGCGGTCATCTGGCCGAGCGTCCAGTCCCCATTTTCGGGCCCTCGAGCAGCGGGAGCAAGATCAGGATGAAGAGCGTGAACAGCTCGATCATCAGGGAGATAGCGCCCTTGCCGACGGTCAGGGCCGGCTTGCTGAGCGACTGGGCGTAGCCGACGAGCTTGGGCCTGTTCTGCTGCACCCAGCCCTGGATGTGGTACTTGGCTACGAGGTGGCCGATCCAGCCCTTGCCATGCTGGGCGCTGGCGATGTAGCCGGGCAGCCGGTCCGCCAGGTGGGTGATCCCTCTCACCAGCGGGTGGCCGAACGCCACGGCCAGGCCGATGAAGACCAGCGCAGCCCAGATCGCGACGATCGTCACGGCGAGGCCACGGCGCGGGATCCGCCGCTGCACTTTAGCCACTAGCGGGTTGAGCAGAATCGCAACGAACCCGCCACGAGCATCACCAGCACGATGTTCCGCACCAGATACAACAGCTTGCCGGCCAGGTAGGTGCCGACGACCACCCCGACCGTAACCAGGATGGTCCGCAGTGGGACGTGCCGCTGGTCGGCGGCCTGGAACGGGCGCGCTAGCCGACCTCGCGGCGACCGCTCGTAGCTCACATGACCAGCATGCCCAGTCCGGCCGCTTCGGCAGACAGGTCACGGTCAGAACCGGTCGGCGGTGTCGCGGTAGTGGCCAGCGAACTAGGGCGCAGCTTGTATTTGAGCGCCTTGCCGCCCACGGTCCTGGGCAGGCTCGCGGCGAATACCGCCGCCTTGGGCGCCTCGTCGCCTGCCTGGCGGGCGCAACTCGCAGGTAACTGGCCAGACTGCCAGCCAGCGCGCCGAGCTTCAGAGGACATTCGGCGCGCATCCGCCGGAGCCGGGACCACGGCGACCGGTCGGCGGCGCCTACACCGTCAGGGACCCGAAGGAGCCCGCAGTGCACTCGGTCGGGAGCGTGACCGCGTCATCGCGTGCGCGCGCGAATCACCCGGATCCGGTGACGACCTCTCACCTGCCTGGCGGCGAGCCTGGACATGTCGCGAACGCTCGCACAGTCACCAGGAACGTGCCCCGAGATTCCAGGGAGATACCGTGAAATCACCAGCCTCCGGCGCCGGCAGCGCCGCGGACCTGCCCGACTACGCGCCGGTCCCCCGGTCTGCGCTCGGAATCTAAGGAGACACCATGACGGCCGAAACTGTCGAGATCCCCGGCTACATCGCGGGTACCTGGGACATCGACCCTGTCCACTCGCACGTCGGGTTCGTGGCCCGCCACCTTATGGTCAGCAAGGTCCGCGGGAACTTCACCAGGGTCGAGGGCCAGATCATCACCGCAGGCAACCCGCTGGAGTCTTCTGCTACCGCCACCATCGACATGACCTCGTTCAACACGGGCAACGAGCAGCGGGACGGCGACGTGAAGGGCGAGAACTTCCTCGACGTCGCCAACCACCCTGCCATGACCTACCGGACCACCGGGATCCGGCAGGACGGCGAGGTCATCATCGCCGACGGCGAGCTGACCATCAAGGGCATCACCCGCCCGGTGGAGCTGGCCGTCGAGGTGAACGGCTTCGGCCCGGACCCCTACGGCGGCACCCGGGCCGGCCTGTCGGCCATCGGCGAGATCAACCGCACAGACTGGGGCATCACCGCCAACATGGCGCTGCCGACCGGCGGCGTCGTGGTGGGCGAGAGGATCCAGCTCGTCATCGAGGTCGAGGCCTCGCTGAAGACGCAGTAGCGCAGGCGCAGCAGCACCGCGTCGCCACCCGCGCGCCAGCATGGCCGGGCACTCCACGTGGCGCGTCACCGGGTCCCGCATCACCGGCGCCGTGCCGGAGGAGGTCCGAGCCGGGCAGAGCCGGCCGCCAGATCTCGCCTGCACCGGGCAGATGCGGTCCAGCGGCCGGTTCCGCCACGCCGCGAGTTCCTCGTTCACCGCGTCGGTGACCTTGGAGATCAGGTCGGCGGCATCGACGGCGGTGATCCAGGTGTCCAGCCGCTCGCCGTGCCGGCCGCAGCCCGGGGTATCTCGCTGCGAGTTCGGCCACGACCGGGTCGGCTTCGGCAATCTGCGCGAACGCGCTGCCGTCGGTGTCGAGTGAGAAGATGCGGGCCAGCTGGGCAGCCGCGGCAGCGGGATCGGCATCGCCGGTGAGTTCGGCGAGGACGGTGCCGTCGTCGGCCTGGCTGCTTCGCCGCCTCGTTGATCGGGCAAACGCTGCCTGATGCGGCACTAGCCCTATTGAGCGCTTGCTGAGAAGGTCGTTGAAGCAAGCGGGTTAGAGCGCATCCCGCATCGATCTAGCACGCCCGAGGCGGGAGACGGCCAGCAGGCACACGGGTTCGGATGGATCAGGCTGCGGAGGCCGAAAGTGAAGTTGTGCGCATGGGCCGAGGTTGAGCCGGGCACGCAGTCGGCGCGCTGGCGGGTGACATGACAGTCCCGGGGCCGTTGTCCAGGGCCGTCGCCGGGAGCCCGGCCGCGCCCGCCCACGTGAACCGGAACACCGCCCGCAGGATAGTGCCGCTGTTCCGCCCCTATAGGGCCCAGGTGGCCGCCGTCGTCGGGCTGATCGTGGTGACCTCGACAATCGGCATCATCAACCCGCTGCTCATCCAAGCGGTGTTCAACAAGGCCCTGTTCGTCCCCGGTGGCCCCAACCTCCGGTTGCTCGTCATCCTGGTCGCCATCATGGCCGTCGTCCCGATCGTCAACGGCGCCATCGGCATCCTGCAGACCTACGAGACCACTAGGGTGGGCCAGCTGGTCATGCGGGACCTGCGCGACCGGCTCTACTCGCACCTGCAGACACTCCCGCTCGCCTTCTTCACCAGCACCAAGACCGGCGAGATCCAGTCCCGGCTGGCCAACGACGTGGGCGGTGTCCAGTTGGTGGTCACTACCACCGCCTCAAGCATCCTGGCCAACGTCGTCATCTTTGTCTCCACCATCGTCGCCATGGTCATCCTCAGCTGGCAGCTGACCATCGTGGCCGTCGTCACCGTGCCGGCCTTCTTCTGGCTGACCAAGATCGTCGGCGAGCGGCGCCGCCAGGTGTCACGCTCGACCCAGGAGTCGCTAGCGGCGATGAGCGCCCTCAGCGAGGAAACCCTGTCGGTGTCCGGGGTGCTGCTGGCCAAGGTGTTCGGCAACCAGGCGCGCGACAGCACCCGCTACCACGAGGAGAACCAGCGCCTGGCCGACCTGGAAGTCCGCCAGCAGATGATCGGCCAGGGCTTCTACGCCATCGTGCAATCGTTCCTGTCGATCACCCCGGCTGCGGTCTACCTGGTCGCCGGCCTGCTGCTGGCGAAAGGCACGGCCATCTCCGCGGGCACCGTCGTCGCGTTCACTACGCTGCAGACCCGCCTGTACTTCCCGATCGGGCAGCTGCTGCAGGTCTCAGTGGAGCTGCGATCGTCCCTGGCCCTGTTCGACCGGATCTTCGAGTACCTGGACGTGGTGCCCGATATCGTCGATGCCCCCGATGCCGTGGATTTGCCGGTGATCAGCAGCGGCGGCCGGGTGGAGCTCAGGGAGGTCTACTTCCGCTACCCCGGCGCGTCGCAGGATGCGCTTGCAAGCGTCAGCCTCCAAGCAGCCCCCGGCCAGCTCGTGGCCCTGGTCGGGCCGAGCGGGGCCGGCAAGACCACCATCAGCTACCTCATCCCGCGGCTATACGACGTGACGGGCGGCTCGGTCCAGATCGACGGCCTCGACGTACGGCACGTCCGCCAGGCATCGCTGGCCGCCGCGATCGGCTTCGTGACCCAGGAGAGCTATCTCTTCCACGACAGCATCCTGGCCAACATTCGCTACGGCAGTCCCACCGCCTCCATGGCGGAGGTCGAGGAAGCCGCCCGGGCGGCGTACATCCACGACCGGATCATGGAGTTCCCCGACGGCTACGACACGACCGTGGGCGAGCGGGGGTACCGCCTGTCCGGCGGCGAGAAACAGCGCCTGGCCATCGCGCGGGTCCTGCTGCATGACCCCCGCATCCTGATCATGGACGAGGCGACCTCGGCGCTCGACACGGCCAGCGAACGGGAGGTCCAGCAGGCCCTCGACACCCTTATGCGCTCACGGACCACCATCGCCATCGCCCATCGCCTGTCCACCATCGTCAACGCCGACGTCATCAATGTCATCGACGCCGGACGCGTGGTGGAAGCCGGCACCCACCGCTCGCTGCTGCGCCAAGGCGGCGTGTACGCGTCGCTGTACCAGGAGCAGTTCGAGGGGGGACAGATCCAATGGCGGTGCGCCGACGGCGACGTCCTGGCCGACGGCACCATCCGGCACCGGCAAACACAGCCGGCGTAGCCCTTGCTTGCCCGCCGCACGGGCAACCGCCACACGCGCTACCCCTCCGCACGGCCGCTGATTGCCGATGCACGGGACTGTCCGAAGGGACTCGATATGTAGTGATCACCAGCGCCAGTTGTTGACGGGTTATGGTGTCCAGAACCGCCGATATGGTCGGTGTGCCGGCGTCGGCTTGGCTATCTGAGTCGTGTACCGGAAGTTGTTCGACGTCCTTTCCGGCCGGCCGCGCTGCTGCCGGGGAGAGCGTGGCGCCGGGTCGGGCCTGCGTCTCCGGCGAGGAGAGGGTTGTGTTCATTGCGCGGTCGCGCTGCGGGCGGCGGGGTGCGGGGGAACGATTCCGGCCGCGCCTGCGTCGAGGTTGAGCAGGCGAGGGCGTGGGCGGGAGAGGTCGGCGTCGATGGGTGCCGGCTGGCAGGCAGCGGCGGCCGGGCTGGCGGTGCTGGCCGGTGCGGGGCTGGTTGGCGGCGCGGCCGGGCCGGGCGTATCCCCGGCGCGGCGGAAGTCCGCGAGGAACCGTTGCGGGCCGGCGTTCCGGCCGGGCCTGTCGTGGTCGCGCGTGGCAGGATCGAGGGACGGTCCTGGCGGATTGCTGTCGATCCGGCGCTGGCCGGAAGTGGTCAAAGCCATCGCCTGCCCGGGCCGGACCGAGGTCGGGTACTCGGTGCCGTTCTACGGCGGGGACCTGAGGCCGGGGACGTACTTCCTCACGTGGCTGCGCCCGGGCCGGCCAGGACCCGCAACGCGTGGGGCGCGCTCGTCCTCGCGGGCCCATGGGGGTACTGCGCGTCGCTCGACGCTCCGGTCCCCGACGGGCCGCGGCAAGACTGCTGGTCGCCCGCCGCCCTGCGCGCTGGCGCTGGGCGTGATCATGCGGCTCGGCTCGCCTCCGGCGACACCATGGTGGATCATCGGCACCGCCAGACCGCCGGCCGCGTACCTGCGGCTGACGCTGGCCGACAGCACCACGCTCAAGGTGCCGGTAACCGTCGTCTCCGGGCACAAGTTCTTCGCCACCCGCATCGGCGCGCGCATCCCGCCGGGCGGCCAGGAGCGCGTCCAAATTGGCCTCTTCTGCGCAGCCTTTGCGATCAGACTGCGCAACGGCAGGGGCGCGGCGCGCGGCTGGCGTCAGACCAGGAACTCGGCGAGCGGGAAGGAGCGATAGCGACGTGGTGGAACCAGATAGTTCTGCCGGTGCGTCGTGTGCAGGACCGAGTTGATGCCGGCGTGGGGGGAGCGCGGTGCGACAGGGAGGGTCTTGTCGGAATAGTGGCCGTCCATCGCGAGCCGAATGCGATTGAAGATCGCAATCGTAGGCTGGAACACAATGAAGTGCAACCCGGCCGCTTTCTTGTTGCTGTAGTGGTTTCCCGTCGGATCGGAGGTGTAGTAGAACGGATTGTCCAGCGTGTCGAAATCGCCGCGCACGGGGATGGTCGTCCCCGTGGGGTAGGCCACGCCGTAGTTGCTGGTCGTCGGCGATGTCGTGCTGTCCACCTGCGCCATGCTTCCACTGTGGCCGTAGGCGTGGTACCGCCGGACTCCGTGTGCCACATCGGCCTCACTTTGACCTGGCGGTTCGAGGGTGAGCGTGCCCGGCGCGGGCGAGAGGCCGGGCTGGAACATCGCCTGGACGCGATGCGCGTACTGGGGGAAGCTCTGTCCGTACCAGGTTGCCAGATCTTGGAACAGGTGCGAGAGCTGCATGGTGGTCCCCTGTTTGAAGTAGCCGTTGGGCCACTGATTGGTGAGGCCAGGTAGGGTCTCCAGATTGGCGATGATGCCGGGTCCCATATTCGACTGCAGGGTGGTGGTGAAGCCGAGGAACCCCTGCGCCTGTGGAGGAATCGACTGTGCGCCGGGGATATGAGCTGCCAGCGCCAGCTTGCTCGGCAGGCCCTGTTGCCCGTAGAAACCGCCCCCGGAGAAGCCCCGGCGGATGCTCCTCACCTTGAACAGTCCGCCCGCCTGGTTGCTTCCAGGCCCGAAGAGGGCGTTGGTGGCTGCCATGATATTGGCGAGCGAGTCACTGCGTAGTAGCACGGCCACGTCATTCTGTTCCAAGCGGACCGGCCCGAAGCCAGGCGGGGGCTGGTCGCTGGGGAACGTCCTGGACTCCTGCACCGCATACACGGTATGGCCCTCCATCTTGGAGGTCAGCAAATCGACCGGCAGATACGCTGGGTAGGGTGTTCCCGCCTTGAAGAAGCCTGACGTCTTGCCCAGGCGTGGGATGTACTGGTGGAAGTAGGGAAGTCCCCAGGCTACCGTGATGCCCACTCCGGTGGGAGTGGGAGAAAATTGGCGTTCCAGGCCCAGGAGGACGGACTCGAGGTGGTGCTGCGCCTCCTGCAACGCCTTAGCATTCGCCGACACATTCAGGGTTGCGGTAATGACATGATCGTGCAGGGCCGGCACCCGTACCGGAATCGTGCCATTGCTACTCTTCACGCCCGAGCCATTGACCTTGACCACCTGCTCGTTCTGCACAATATATTGTTCCTGGCTGGGTGGGCTGGATGCGACAGCAGGCCGGTCCGGTGGTTGCGCAATGGTGTCGACCATTTTATAGATGCCGGCGGATCCCAGAGCGGCACCGAGCGTGCCCGCTGTCCCTTGAAGAAGGCGTCGCCTACTCAAGTTCCCGCGTGGTCGTCTCGCACGCACATTTTCGTCGCTATCTGTCATGAAACGCATCCCCCGCTTGCAACAACGCTTTTCGGATAGCTTCGCAAAGCCCGGTTGCAGCTTGTTGCTCTGGCCGCTCGGCGACCGGCGACCGGCGACGAGCCCGGGTAGTGGCCAGCCGGAAACTAGCCGGACAGCCACCCGGCGACGTGGACCTTCGCCCGCTCCCGTGTGGCGTGCCTGCCCGCGAGATGCTCCCCTGCGGAGTAGAGGCCACCGGCCGTCACGCCGCGCCGGAAGGCCGGCGCCCGCCCGGAGGCGGTCGCAAGGTGGTCCCAGGCCCGTTGGGCCAGGCCGGCTCGATGTCGCGCACGGCCTCGACCCGTCGCCTCATGCCTCCCCCATCACGGATGCTTCAGCCCGCCCCTGCCCGCCAGCCGGAACGCTAAAACCCCTCCGCACGTGTGTCGGCGAGCGAACCCGGAGACCCACTAGACAGGAAGGCGGTGAGCCGGCGCATGTCCAGCGAAGCGCGGAAGCTACCGCCTCTCGTCGTTTTCATAGACGGCTCGCGGGCAGTGGTCTTGGCAGCGATATGAGGGGGGCTTCCATGATCCTGCAAGAGCTGGCTGCAAGCGCCGGGCTCGCCGTCGGCCTGGCCACGGCAAGCTGCGGCATTGCGGCGACTTGCGGGACGGCAGCGGCCGGTGCCAGCACCACGGCCGCTAACGTCGGCCTGGCCGCTTCTCGCACCGCCCAGCTGGTATCCAGCCAAGACCGCATGTTCATGGACCAGGCGTCGCAGATCAACCTGACCGAGATCTCGCTCGGCAGGTACATGCATGCACATGCCACCACAACGTTAGCGAAGAACCTCGGCGGCATTTACGCCCGTGACCACACAGCAGCACAAGCCAGCCTCGGCGCACTAGCCTTGCGCCTGCACGTGACCCTGCCTGCGAAACCCGGCGTGCAGCTTGAGTCCATGGTGGCTCGGGTCGAGGCCCAGAAGGGGAGGGACAGGGACGTTCGCCTTCGCCAAGGCCTCCGTCAGTGGCCACCAGACAGCCATCGCCATATTCAGGAAAGAAGAGAGCGCAGGCAGCAACCCTGCGGTGAAAGCTTATGCCGCTCGCTACTTGCCTACGCTGCAGACGCACCTGAGACTGGCCAAGCACGCCGGAGTGATGGCGGACTCGCCGCTGGCTGCGCTCGACCTGCCGCTCAAGGTGCTGGTCTGGGCAGACGGCGGACAGACCAATGTCACGTACTATTCGCCTGGCGAACTCGCTGCCGGTACCACCTCAACGCTGGCCTTGCCGCCAGCCTGGCCGGGATCGACCCGCTCCGACGCGGTCGTCGCCCCCCCCAGCCAACGGCCTTCGGAAGAAGGCGTTCATCCCGGTGACGTCGGATAGCTAGGTCTCGATCGCCGATCTTGCGTCGCGGAAGAACACATGGGCGACAAGTGCTCATCCAGCTTTGATTCATAGACCGCCCGGGCTCGGCGGCCGAGGTTGCCGGCAACTGGCGCGCTAGCGACTGGCCCGCTAGCGAGCCGCCGGCCGCGAATGATCCGATCAGCTGCCCGTCGGTCATCACAATCTTTAGGCCGTTCGCAACGAATAACTCCCGGAACAAGCGCCAAGGCACGAAAACCGCCCATGAACATGTCGTCCGCCACCGCGCCATCTGGCCGCAATCGCACAGCACCATGCCTCTTAGAGCCACATCGTAATGGTCGACGCCGCGTCGGCTACCTCCGAGGCCGAGCGCCAGCTAGAGGCGGCCTCAGCCGGATGATCAGCGCTGCTCAGTTCCTGGGGCTGGGATGGCGGCCCCATTATCTTCCGGGTGGAGCGAAGGTCCCCCGCCAGCCCGCAGGTGTGGGCTGGCTGCACCCAGCGGGTAGGAAGCGCAGGTGGCGGCCTGGGGAATGCTGCGCGAGACGGGGCGGGAGGGCCGTGCGTGACAACGCTCACCTTGATGGCCGCCTCGGAACCCCCTGCGACCTCCTCGTTTACCACAGCGATGGGTTATGCAGCCCAGGCATTCGAGGGTCTTGGTGCGCTGATCTTGACGATCGGCCTGCTGTGGTCGGTGGTCCTTGCAGTGCTAGCTTGGCGCCGCTCAGGTTCGCTGCCGCGGGCATATACCGCGCTGCGGCAAGCGTTCGGCGCCACCTTGCTCCTCGGACTAGAGATCCTCGTGGCGGCCGACCTGATCAGGACCGTCGCAGTAGCCCCGACGCTAGACAATGTCCTGGTGCTTGGGATGATCGTGCTGATCAGGACATTCCTCAGCTTCTCGTTGGAGATCGAGATAGACGGCGTTCTCCCCTGGCGGCGAGCGTCGGCGAGCGGCGCGGAATCTGCGCGGAACGCGACCAAGAACGCGCCGTAGTAAGGCGGAAGCAGCGTCGGATGCCGGTCAGGGTCGACCGCCATGGAGTGTGCTCACGCGGACACTTTCACCACTGCTGGGAACAGGCATTGCCCAAACCACGGCGGGTGCGGCCTACGCATGCGTGCCGTTATGTCCGCCGTCCGGGCGCTCGCCGCCGGGCGCAGCGAGCCCCGCATCCGCGTTCCAGTTCGCCGAGCAGTTGTACCTGGAGTACCCGGAAAAGAGAGGCGGTCATTGTCGCCCTGGGAGCTTGAAGCTTTATCCCGCGGTCATGGCCGCGCTGGCCAGCCCGGAGCGGCTGCAGCTGCTGGAGTGGCTACGGTACCCTCAGACGCACTTCGCTCCCGTGCGTGACGGTGACCTGGTCGACGACGGCGTGTGCGTGCTGTTCATCGCGACCAAGCTTTGCGTCGCCCAGCCGACCGCCACCGCGCACGTGCAGGCGCTCGCCCGCCTCGGGATGGTCACCTCCAAGCGGATCAGCCAGTGGACCTTCTACAAGCGTGACGAGGCCGCGCTCGCGGCCCTCAAGCGGAAGATTGCCGAGGAGCTATGACAGATAAGACGCCGGTAATATCCCCATCCGCCCCGCCGGCCGGGCCGTACTCGCCGGGCCTTGCGGTCGGCGAGTGGGTGTTCCTGGCCGGCCAGACCGGCGCGGGCGAGGCGATTGAGGATCAGGCCGAAAACGCGCTCGGCAAGGTCGCCGCGCTTCTCGGCGCGAGCGGCTGCACGCCCGCAGACGTCGTGTCCTGCCTGGTCCATCTCGCAGACCTGTCCGACTTCCAGCGCTTCAACGCTGTGTACGAGCGCCATTTCCCCGAGCCGCGGCCAGTCCGGACCACCGTGGGCGCAGCCCTCCTCGGTGGCGCAAAGGTGGAAATCACCGCCGTCGCCCGCCGGCCAGCGCGCCCGTGAGGAGACGATGTTTTGACGAGGAATCCGGGCACGTGCCTCCCTGGCTCAGATCACTCGGCTCCGTTCCGCTGCACGGCAGCGGTGTCCCCGCCACCTGCCGTGGGCGCCTGACCAGTACGAGCGCGGGGGTACACCCCGTGCGGGAGGCGCCGTGAGGCGTAGCGTGCTGTCGGCCTGCCGCGGTGCCCGGGCCGCTCCGCCGGCGGTGGCGCGCCGGACCCGGCTGCTCCACCGACGGTGACGGGCAGTTCCTGGCCGTTGCATCACTGCTCACTTTCTGCCGCGCGGCCACGCCGAAGCCCGGCGGAGCCTTGGCTTGCGCACAGGGTTCGGGTTCTGGTTGCTGTTCGCGTCAGCCCGGGTCTGTTCAGCCCGGCGGGGCAGGCTAGGCGGCGCCAAGCGGGCCAACAACTGCCACAGCCGAGGAACCGGATTCCCGGCCCCCAGCCCAGTCCCGTTCGGCTGCGATCGGTGCGGCACGCTGATCGCGCATCCGTACCGGGCACGGAAAGGCTTGCCGACCCATCGGCGCATGAGGACGCGCATAAGACCCTGATCGCTTCGGCAATAGTGCAGCTCAGGCGTGCTTCAGAAGTGGTTCCGGAGCGGTCGTGCTCCGGCTGCTACTGGCCACTCCTGACGTCGGTAGTGAAATTACACAGGCATGCCCACAGGTGCGTCAGGTTTGCCTAGCTGGTCGTTGCCGGATAGACGGTGAATCCCCGGCACGTCGGGCAGTCGGGCCGATCCCGCGCTACTGCAGAAAATTCAGCAGTTGGCCTGTGGTCTCCTCGGGTGCCTCTTCTGGAATGAAGTGACCGACTGGTACCGGGCTGCCGCGAACGTCATCGGCCCACTCCTGCCATATCGCGAGCGGATCATCGTAAAGCTTCGCGACCGAACCGCGCTGGCTCCACAGGAAGAGCACGGGGCAGGAAATCGTCCGGTTCCCGCGATCCGCCTCGTCCTGCTGGTAGTCCAAGGTTGGGGATGCGCGGAACTCCTCGCAGATGGCGTGCACCGTATCGGGGTGGGTCCATTTCTCGATGTACTCGCCGCGTACCTCGGCTGGGAAAGCGTCCTTCACCTCGGACCACGTGTTGAGCATGAAGTCGACCAGGTTGGCCGGTGCCGCGTTGATGAACTGCTCCGGTGCCGGTTCTGGCGCGGCGAGGAAGGACCACTGCCAGTAGAGGAGGCTGAAGTTTTTGTCGGCCCGGTTGTACGCGTCGCCGACGGGAACGACGTCCAGGACGGCGAGCCGGAGAACAGCATCCGGGTGATCCAGTGCGAGACGGTACGCGCAGCGCGCCCCGCGATCGTGTCCCGCGACGCTGAACTGGTCGTAGCCCAGATGCCGCATGACCCCGAGCTGGTCACCGCCGATCGCGCGCATGCTGTAGGGCTCGTGATCGGCTGTACTGGGCGGCTTGCCACTGTCGCCGTACCCACGCAAATCGGTGGCGACGACGGTGTACCGCTCCGCGAGGCGGGGTGCTACCCGATGCCACATCAGATGCGTTTCCGGAATACCGTGCAGAAGCAGCAGAGGCGGCCCGTTGCCGCCTCGGACTCCGTGGATCGACGCACCGTCGGTAGAGATGTCGAAATCTTCGAATCGATCGAACATGGCCTCGAACCCCCTCGAGACGCACGGACCGTCCTGTCCTGTCGCAACTGGCGGTCAGAGTTAACGATGAATCTCTTGCCGTTGGCCAGCCAAGTGGCCGCCGGCCTGTCGGCGGCATGATCACGCCTTGGTCCTCGCCCATCCGGTCGGCGCCGGCGTTCCCCGTCCTCAGCTCCGGTCCGCAGCAGGCCCTGGACCGACGTGGGCCTGATCTTCACTGGTGGCCCACGACCCCAGGTTACCCCGGCACGGGCAGTGTCACCCGGCCTGTCACCAACGTCCCCGCAGATCACGGTGGTTCGGTGACCAAGTGATAACGGCGACAAGGCAGACTGGTTCGCTCGTCACCGTGCGGACGCTCGTGGCACGAGCGCGGTATCAGCCCGCGTGTATGCGGCCGTTGTGGGCCCTATGGCGATCCAGATCCAGTGCATCCTCCGGCGGTACGGTGGGCGCGACGCCGAGCCCGGTGATCGAGGAGTTCATGGCTGCCCACCGGCGTGATCTCCGAGGCCAACCAGAAGCGATCGAGGCCGCGGGCCTGCGTTCATTGTGGGCATTGAAGATCCCGCACGTCCCGCATGCGGTCGCGCAGTGGCGGCGCGAGCACCCCGGCAGCATCCAGGCAACCAGGCGAGGATGGCTCCGGCAGCCGGCGCAAGCACGCTGTCCGCTGCCTCGGTCCGTACCCAGGTTCGGCTGGCCTGTGACAGGTCAGCTTCTATACCCGCTATTCGCCTGGATCGCCGCCGCCCAGCACCTTCGTCGGCTGGGCCTGGCCCGGCAGCTATTTCTTGATCTTGGTCTGGACGGTCGCGGTGTTGTTGCGGGTGCGTGGCCGTGAGCACCAAATTTGCCTGCCGGCAGCCCATCCTCCGGCTCGCCCGCTGCCGCGGTCATGAGGCCTAGCTGGTCATGCCCGCCTTCACTCTCGGTAACTGCCGAGCCAGCCTTGCCTGGGGCGCACCCGGCGGTACCCGGAAGCGTCGAGCCCGTCCCGCACCAGCGGGCCAGGTTCGCTGCCGGCGCCCACCAGCGTCACGGCACCGCGTGCCTCGTAGAGCAGGTATCCGACCTGGCCGAGATCGCCGACACCTTTCTCGCGCAGCAGCGCGTACACGTCCGCGGCCGTCAGCCCGGCACGGGCCAGCTCCCCCGCTTGCAGCTCGCCACCGATGACGAGGACACGGGGCGGATGGTCGACCAGGCGGACGAACCGGCTATGCCGGCGAAGGATCGCGACGACGCGATGCGCCACCAGGAAGGTCACCAGCGCGACCGCCGAGGTAGCGAATGACGTGCCCGATGCGGTCGCGCCCCGGCCGATGATCGCGCCGACCGCGACGGCAACCGCGAAATCGAACGCGCTGAGCTGAGCAAGCGTGCGCCGTTCCCCCAGACGCAGGCCGATAACGGCCACCGCGAAAAGCAAGACAGCCTTGACCGCCACCCATCCCAGACCGCTCGCGCCACCGATCAACTCAGGCACCTACGCCACCCCCCGCGCTCCTCACCCGCCCGATGCCGCACCCGCGTCCATGCTGCCACCGCCACCCGCTGGCCCAATTGGACTCCGATGACGGGGCGGGCTTCATGCGGGGCCACTGCTGCACGCCGTACGACCTGATCTGCCCAGCTAACCTGGCCGCCGGGAGGTTCGGCCGCGCCGCTTTGCCCTGGCAATGCAGCTATCCCGGACCGGTCGCATGCGCCCACCCAATCTTTCCATCAGCCCCGGCCATCCGGGCAACCATGCCCGCGCAGACGACGCCGGATCTGACCACCCTCGTGAAGGGCCTGCCAAGCTTGCAGCCAACCGCACATATCGGTTATCTCTAGCCCGTCTGCGAGAAGCCCTGGTGAAGACAGGTCTTTGCGTCGTTGACATGTCACTACTGAGCAGTAGGTGCGAGACGCAAATCCTAAGAGCAGCACCGAGAAGGGGATAGACGCAGGTCACGTGACTGCTCGTTCACCCCGCGCTTGACCACCATGTTCACCTTCACCGGCGCCAGGCCCGCGGCGGCCGCCGCGGTGATGGCGTCCAGCTCCCGCGCGACGGAGATCGCGACGATCAGCGCTAGCCCAACGGCCCGCAGCGACGCCTAGCAAGGCTCTGGACCGCAGCCGGTTCCGCAGCTTCTTCAACACCTGGTCGGCCTGAGGCAGCGAGATGAGCGCCTGGTGCACTCTGGTCAGCTGGGGAGGTCTGTCATCGGCCATCGCGAGCAGCATTCCTGGGAATAAGGTGCGGACGGGAAGCTGGCGGCGGCGGACGCCGGCGGGCAGCATTTCCTCGATACGCCCGGCAACGCCGGAGTTGTCGATGATGACTTCCAGCGCGGCCAGCGGGAGGCTCACTGTGCGCTCGCGCCGAGCAGCCTGACTGCTTGTTCCTCGCTGCCGGGGCCCACGGTGTGGCGGCCGCTCGCAGACCGGGTAAAGGTCTCGCGTCGAGCCGCGTTCGCGCATAGCGGGTTGTTCGAACTGTCCGCAGGACAATCTGCTGCGGTGCCGCCGGACGCTATGACGGCTATGAGTGTTCCCGCCCGGATGCCTGGGCGGGAACACCATGATCGCGGTCATGGCCGGCCGGTGCCGGGTACCGAGACAGGGAGGGTCAGGATCTGTCCGGTTCGGGGCCCGTAGGCGAGTCGGTGGAGATTCTCGGTGCTGCCGTCGGCCTTGCGCCACTGGACGGTCAGGATGAACAGGGTTCGGTGTCACACGAAGGCGGACAACTAGTGAGGGACTTTGAAATTATGTTGCCACACTGGGAGAACAGTCAGGTTGTGCTGCCCGTCGAGCACGGAACAGGCAACTGGATCGGTGCAGCCAGCGCTCTGACTCACGGTGACTACATCTATCTCGCCTATCGGGACAGGCACCCAATCGACAAGGGCCGGGGTAACCGCGCTTACGTGGCGCGCTCCTCAATTGACGATGGCATCCATTGCGAGACATTGTGCGCTATCGACAAAGAAGACATGGATGCGGAATCACTGGAACGTCCGGCTTTGGACGTGACCCCTGATGGCGGCTGGTTCCTGTACCTTAGCTGTGCTACGTTCCATTCCAAGCACTGGCGGATCGAGCGGCTGAGCGGTCGCGACCCAGGTGATTTCAGCGCCCGCACCCGTCAGGTCGTCTTTCCTGGCAGTGCTGACTTCGGTATCAAGGACCCGGTCATCCTTCGCGGAAGCGATCTTCGTATCTGGGCAACCCGGCATCCCCTGACCGAGGGTGCGGAGAATGCCGACAAGATGATTAGCGTCGCCGCGGACACCGGCGACCCAGTCATGGGGCCAGAGCCGGGTACCTGGTATTCCCGTGGCACGCGGATAACGGCAGTCCTCGGCGATTACGCATACTTTGATGGCCGCGCGTCAGCCGCCCAGAATTACGAAGAGTGCACCGGGATCGCCAAGTGGAACGGGTCACGGTACGTTCCGGTATCTGGCCCGGTTTCCAGCCCTCGCGGCGGAGGGGCGTTGCGCTATGTTTCCGTCGCCGCCGTGCCACGCGGCCGCCTGCGCCTCTACTACGAAAGCGCGACTGAGTACGGCAGCCATGAACTGCGCACTGAACTGCACACCCCGGCCTGAGCAGTCAAGGTCGTTGCTCACGGCCCGGGGACAGGCAAATGGTCTTGGGACGCGGGTACTTGTCCAGGTGCTCGGCGCAGGCGTGCGGGTCGTCTTTCCTTCACGGTGGCGCCGGTCGGGCCTCCCGTCCGGGCACGCTGCCGATTGTGCCTTTGCCTCGGCGGCATGCAGCCAGCGCCCGCCGAGCCAGGCCCTGAACGCGGACCGGTTGCGTTCCGCGGCTGCTGGCGTCATCTGGCCTCCCTCGTAGCCGGCATGCGCTGCCCAGGGAGTGCCACGGCCGAGAGCCGAGATCCCGATGACACGCCTGACTGAATGCCCGCTTGAAAGCTTCGGCCGCCGGCCGGGTGAAACCGACATAGGCGGCTTCGACGCTCTCAGCCCGCGGAACCGGAGGCCCGAGCCAGAAGACTGCGTCGGCGCCTTCGAAAGCCGCGCTCCAGGCATCCACTCGATCTCTAACATCAGTCAGTTGGCTGGTCACCGGGAGCGTATTCCCGGTCAGCCGATGTAAGCCCGTGATGCAACGCATCGAAGACCTTATCGAGCTCCGTCTCTGAGATCACAAGCGGCGGCGCGATGAACAACGACGTCTGCTCGCCGCTGGTGGCGATCAGAACGCCGGCTTCCAGCGCCTTGGCCACCACCCTGCTCGCGAGCGGTTCGGCCTCCTCGCCGCGCCATTCGCGCCAGTCGGGTCCGTGCAGTTCCACGGTCCAGTGCAAGCCACGCCCGTCGACCCGTGCGACGCTTGGGTGCTGGGCGGCCACCTCGGAGAGCTTCCGGAACATGTACCCGTCTAGGCCCAGGGCCCGCTCATAGATCCGGTCGCGGCTAGACACGCGCAGGTGAACGCGAAGTGCTGCCATCGCGATGGGATGGGCCCGGTAGGTCGAGTAAGTCTGCCAGCTGGTGCCGCTGAGGCGATCGGTTACTTCTTCGGAAAGGACGACGGCGCCGGCCGGCGCTCCGCCTGCGCTCATGCATTTGCCCAGGGTGACGAAGTCCGGCCGGGATTGGCTGTGCTGAAACTGGAACCAGCCGCCGACCCGGCCGAAGCCGGTCACCGTCTCATCTGCGATCCAGTAGGCACCGGTTTCCTTCGCGAGTGCGGCCACCTGGTCCTGGTACTTGGCAGAGTGATAGATGCCGCCCTGGCTGTAATCGAGCAGTACCGCGGCGCTGTCCGCCAGCTGGGCCCTCGCGCCGATCGTCCACTCTCCGCCCGCCGTTGGATCTGCCTGCCCGGTGACCCTGGCTCCTCGGGGCGCGGGAAGCTCATGGACAGTCGCGAGCCGCGGCGGCGCGGCCACACCTTTGGCCGAGGAAAGGCCGCCATGCCACTGGGGCTGGACGGTGAGATCGCGGGCCAGGCCAGCACCGCCGTGATAGGCGCGCTCCCTGGTGGCCAGCGGAGCACGGCCGGTGAGGGCCTGGCACAAGGCCAGGACAGCGTCATTGGCCTCACTCGCGCTGATGAAGAACCGCACGGCACCGGCCCAGTCTTCGCCAGCGAAGGCGATACCGATCAGGTCCTCGGCGGCCTCGTCACGCTCGGCCCACTGCCATCCCTCGTTGAGGACCGGCGCGGCGGCGGCGCGGCGGATCGCTTCCGTG
>Ga0209131_1001217_pt1 | contig 17818 bp, 19 predicted proteins | sample GraSoi_2013_40cm_FD_185826 | JGI IMG/M metagenome (GOLD analysis project Ga0209131, IMG submission 185826) | Grasslands soil microbial communities from the Angelo Coastal Reserve, California, USA - Sample 9_17_2013_40cm (SPAdes) (version 2) | ecosystem: Environmental > Terrestrial > Soil >...
CCGCCACGATGTAGCGCAGCTCGGTCAGTGTCAAATGAGCGTCACGCCTTTCTCGAGGCGAAGTAAAGCGGGATCCCGGCCGCCATCACCACCAGGCCTGCGCCCACCGCCCAGCCGAACTTGGGACCGTAGTCGGGATTACGCACGTAGTCGATACTCGAATAGAGCATGTAGAGACACGCCATGCAGAAGACGAACGGGATGTGCGGGTAGAGCGGCGTGAGGAAGCCGGCCTTCTCCTTCGCCCGCTCGCGCATCACGAACAGGCTGGTCGCGACGAGATACATGAAGGTCCAGAACACCGGCGAGGTGTAGGCCACCATCGCATTGAAGCCGTCGGGCGTGGCTGCGCCGGCGGCGACCAGAAGCAGCGTGATCGCGCCCTGCAGCAGGAGCGCATTCGCCGGTGTGCTGCCCTGCTCGCGCCAGTTGCCGAGGAAACGCAGCGCGCGAAAATCGCGCCCGAGCGCCCAGCTGGTGCGCGCGCCGGTGAAGATCGCGGCGTTCATCGTGGTCAGCACCGAGATGCAGACGATGAGCGCGAGCACCACGGCGCCCTTTTCGCCCGCGATCAGGCGCATGACGTCCGCCGCGACGGCCTTCGATTCGCGGATGCCGCCATGGCCGAGCACAGCGAGGTAGCCGAGGTTCACCAGGAGGTAAAGCGCGGTGACCCCGATCACGCCCCAGACGAGGATGCGCGTCATGTTGCGCCGCGCATCGCGCACTTCGCCCGCGAGGTAGGCGGCTTCGTTCCAGCCGCCATAGGCGAGCAGCACGAAGATCATGGCAAAGCCGAACGAGCCCGAGGCGCCGCCCGAGGCAGGCTTCGGCGAGCCGCCGATGACGATGGCGGCGAGCGAGAAGATCACCAGCCCGCTGATCAGCACGGTCTCCATCACCTTCTGCAGCATCTTCGACTGCAGCGTGCCGGAAAAATTTAGCGCCGTGAGCACCGCCACCGCGGCGGCAGCCCAGATGGCGGAGCTGTGCCTGCCGAATGAAAAGATCTCCGTGGCGTAGTCGCCGAACACGAAAGCCACCGCGGCGATCGCACCGGTCTGGATCACGGTCATGCGCGACCAGGCGAAAAGAAACGCCACGCCGCGGCCCATCCCCTCGGTGAGGAAGACGTATTCGCCGCCGGTGTGCGGATGGCGCGACGCGAGCTCGGCGTAGACCAGCGCGCCGCAAAGAGAGATGGCACCGCCCAGCAGCCACGCGAGGAGGAACGACCAGGGCCCGCTGGTCGCGCCGGCGACCATCGAAGGCGCCTTGAAGATCAGCGCGCCGATGATCATGCCCACCGTGAGGAAGATGCCGTCGCCGACCGAAAGCAGCTCTAGCGGGCGCGTTTCGCGTGCCATGGATACACCGTTTTGTTATTGCCGTCGGAAACCGTCACTTCGCCTTCGATCAGCTCACCGCGCGCCATGCCGGTGAAATAGTGGTGCCAGGCGCGGTTGCGCACGATCCCGGTGATCACCAACTTCACCTCCTCGCCTCGCAGCCGCGTGTTGCGCACGAGAAGATCGCGTCCCTCGGCAGCCGCGTTTACTTCGAGCATCTGGTAGCGCTGGCCGATCTTGAAGCGCCAGGTGCCGCCGTGCTGCGGAAGCTCGCTGGTCCACGTGCCGCGCACGTCGGCCGGCACGATCCAGAGCTCGACCTTCGCGTTGCCGCCGACACCGACCGGCTTCTCCGGCGTGCGCATCTCGAGGGTCTCGTCGGCCGGCCAGTCGCCGATGCCGCCGTCGTGCGAGACGATGCGTGTGCCGGGCTTGAGCGCGAGCAGGCGCGGCTGCAGCTTGGCGTTGAAATCGGGCAACAGATACATCGTGACCACCGTCGCTGCCGACAGGTCGGTCTCGAAGATGTCGCGCACCTCGAAGCGCGCCCGATCGGCGACGCCCGCCTGGCGGGCGTTCTGCGTCGCGAGCTTGACCAGATTCGGGTCGAGATCGACGCCCAGGCCGCGCGCGCCGCGCTTCGCCGCCTCGATCACCAGGCGGCCGTCGCCCGAGCCCAGATCGATGACGAAATCGCCGCGCCGCACTTCGGCCATGCGCATCATGCGCTCGACGATCTCGGCCGGCGTCTGCACGTACGGCACGGTGCCGTCGTCCCACGCCCAGCTCTGGGACTGCGCCGCTACCGGCGCGAGCATGATTGAAAGTGCAAGCAGGAACGTCCGGGTGATGAGTGTCGGCATCGGGCGCCGAGCACTAATACCTTTGACGCGCATGCAAAGCAAGGGTAGCTTCACGCGCAACATGAAACCGACAACCGCGATCCTCTGCCTTGCCTTCGTGGCGTCAGCCTGCAGCACCGTCGAATACCAGTATGTCGGCGGCCGACAGTCCCTCAAGAACGAGCAGGGCCACGTCGTCGGGCAGAAGGAAATGCTGCGCGACGCCAGCACCGGCGAGCAGTTCGAGCAGATCACCTACTTCACGCCGCGGCGCGACGCCAAGGGCGAGGTCGTCGGCTATGAGGAACCTTTGCCGCCGGGCGTGGTGGTGCGCGATCTGCAGGGCCGCCGCGTCGGGGTGAGATACACCGATCTGCGCAGCCGCGGCACCAATGTGCGCAGCGACGGCGTGACCGTCATCGTAAAGCCCGCCAGCGAGTAGGCCCGCGGTTAGAATTCTGCCGCCGCGCCCCGGTAGCTCAGTGGATAGAGCAGCCCCCTCCTAAGGGGCAGGTCGCACGTTCGATTCGTGTCCGGGGTGCCACGCCGCCCAGACATGAAAATCCACACTCTTCTGCTCTCGCTCAGCCTCGCCGCGGGCCCTGCGCTTGGTGCAGCCGAGCGCCCCGAAGATCGCTGGAACCTCGCCGATCTCTATCCAACGCTCGAAGCCTGGCAAGCCGATGCCGCGCGGGTCGAGTCGCAGCTCAAGGCCTTCAGCACCTGCCGTGGCCGGCTCGGGGAATCGGCGCGGCGGCTCAAGGCATGCCTCGACGCGTTCGCGGATTTCTCGAAGCGCTTTGCGCGGCTGGAGGTCTACGCGCAGGAGCTGCTCGCCGAAGACACCGGCGTGCCGGAAAGCCTCGAGCTCACCGGCAAGGCGCGCATTCTCGGCACGAAGCGCACAGAAGCCGCCGCCTTCATAAGGCCTGAGCTCCAGCGACTGGGGAAGGCGAAGCTCGAGCGCCTGTTGGCCGAGGACAAGTCGCTGGCGATCTATCGCCATTACGTCGAGAGCATCGTACGCATGGCGCCGCATACGCTCGACAGCCGCGGCGAGAACATCCTCGCCAGCTTCGATCTCGCAACCGGAGCGGCCAGCTCGACCTATCAAATTCTGTCGAACGCCGACCTGCCATGGCCGACGGTCAAGCTCTCGGACGGCCGGGAAGTCACGCTCGATCCCTCCGCCTACACCGAGCATCGTGAAGCGCAGAACCGTGACGACCGCAAGAAGGTGTTCGATGCCTTCTGGGGCCGGTGGCAGGATTTCGAGCGCACGTTCGGTGTCACGCTGAATGAAAGCCTGCAAAAGGACAGCGTGTATACGCGCGTGCGCAAATATCCCGACACGCTGACGCGTGCCCTGGATGCGGAGCGGCTGCCGCCGGCGGTCTACAACACGCTGGTTGCCGAGACCAACAAGGCACTGCCGACGCTGCATCGCTATTTGCGCCTGCGCGCGAAGATGCTCGGCATCAAAGGCGAGATGCGCTACTACGATACCTATCCGCCGCTCGTCGCCGGCTCGCCCAGGTACCCGCTCGAAGCGGCAAAGCAAATGGCGCTCGAGTCGGTGAAGCCGCTCGGCGAGCGCTATGTCGCGGCGATGGCGAAGGGGTTCGAAAGCCGCTGGATGGACGCCTACCCGCGGCCGCGCAAGCAATCCGGCGCCCACATGGCGGGCTCGGCCTACGACGTCCACCCCTATGTGCTGGTGAATTACAACCACGACTACGAGTCGGTGACGACGCTCGCCCACGAGTGGGGCCATGCCATGCACTCGTACCTGTCCAATGGCGCGCAGGCCTTCATCAATTCCGACTACGCGACCTTCGTCGCGGAAATCGCTTCGACGTTCAACGAAGCGCTGCTCCTCGAGCGCCTCCTGAAGACCGCCACGAACGATGACGAGCGGCTGCTTTATCTCGGCTCGGAGCTCGAGCACTTGCGCACCACCTACTTCCGCCAGGCGATGTTCGCCGAGTTCGAGCGCGAGATTCACGCCCGCGTCGACAAGGGCGAGGCGCTGACCGGCAAGCGCCTGAGCGAAATCTATGGCGAGATCCTGCGCCGCTACCACGGCGAGCGCGAAGGCATCGTCAAGATCGACGACCTTTACACCGTGGAGTGGGCCTACATCCCGCACTTCTATTCCGCGTTCTATGTGTTCCAGTACGCGACCTCGATCGCGGCGAGCTCGCTCCTGGCGCAGACCGTGCTCAAGGGCGAGCCGGGGGCCCGCGAGCGCTATCTCGGCCTTTTGAGCGCCGGCGGGTCGGACTATCCCTATGAGCTGGTGAAGGCGGCCGGCGTCGACCTCGCGAGCCCGGCGCCCTACCAGGCGCTGATCGCCCGGATGAACCGCGTTATGGACGAAATCGAGGCGATCCAAGCCCGCCCGGGCCGAAGGTAGCGCGCCAGGCGCCGTTTGTCGGCTGGCCGGAAGTCACGTTTCCCTATGTCCCGTAACATATTGATTAGTTGTATCTTTTATGTGAGAAAAAGCAAGAGGCGCCATGCCGCCGGACGTTTTGCCTTTGCGTCCGATACTGGTCAGGCGTACAGTCCCGGCACCGATGGCCTCACGGGAGGCCCGGACAAGACCAAGAAAGCAGAAACATGAACACGCTAAAAAGAACAGCCATCATCGTCGCCCTCGGCTTCGCCGCCGGCGGCTGCTCGGTCATCGAAACCAAGTCGGTGGCCCACGAAGACCTGAAGAATGCACAAGGCCACGTCGTCGGCTACAAGGACGTGGTGCGCGACCGCAATACCGGTGAAGAGCTGGCGCAGATCGCCCTCTTCGTCCCGCGCCTCGGCGAGCGCGGCCAGATCGTCGGCTACGAAGAGCGCGTGCGCGGCGGCAGCGTGCTGCGTGATCTGAGCGGCAAGAAGATCGGCGGCCGCTGGCTCGATGTGCGCAGCGGCAAGGGCCTGATGATCGTGGTGCACGGGAAGAACACCGAGCGCGTCGCGATGGCCGAAGCGCCCTCGATCGACGAGCTGATCCACCTCGCCCGGCTGACGAACTAAGCCGCGCTTCCTCGAATATCGGCGCCGTCCTCAGGGACGGCGCCTTTTTTTTGCGCCGCCGATGCGCATAATGAGTCATGTTCCCGGGCAAGTGGTACGACGAGATCCGGGTCGGCGAACGCTTCGGCACGAGCGTCACCGTCACCGAAACGCATCTCGTGCTCGGCTCCGGCATGTTCGGCGATTTCAATCCGCTGCACGTCGACGAGGAGTTCGCGCGCAAGTCGCGCTTCGGCGGCCGCATCCTCCACGGACCGTTCACCAGCGCGCTGATCTCCGCGCCGGTCGGCATGTATTTCTCGGGCACGGCGATCGCGTATCTCGAGCACGCGTGCCGCTTCAAGAACGCGGTACGGCCCGGCGACACGCTGTCCACCGAATGGACCGTGACCGAGAAGCTCGACAAGCCCAAGCACAAGGGCGGCATCTGCGTGCTGCGCGGGCTTGCGCAAAATCAGAAGGGCGTAATCGCCGTCGAAGCTGACGGCAAGATCCTGGTCAGCGCGCGCCCGCCGCGTTGAGCGTGCGCATCCAGCGCCGGTCGATCGCGTTCTTCCACCACCACACCCAGCGCCCCTCGGCAGTCCAGTCGCCGCGCGCGGCGATCGCATAGCGCGCGCCGCAAGTCAGCAGCAATAGCGCGCGTGGTTGCGGCTCATAGGCCGCGAGCGGCGTGCCGGCAACCACGTGTGGCAGGTTCTGCGCGAGCAGCATGCCGTGGCGCACCGCGTGCACGCCGGACTTGGCTTCGTCGAGCGCCGCGCAATCGCCGAGCGCAAAGACCTCCGGATGCGAAACGCTGCGCAGCGACGCATCGACGCGCACGAAGCCGCGCTCATCCAGCGCGAGTCCGCTCGCGGCAAGCCAGGGCAGCGGCGCCGCGCCGGTGGCCCACAGGACGAGATCGAACTGCTGGCGCGCCGCCCCTGCGACGACGACCGGGCCGGGCTCTACCGCATCGACACGCATGCCCGGCCGGAAATCCACCCGCCTGCGCCGCAGGACCCGCGCCACGCGCTTTGCCAATTCGGGCGGAAAGCTCATGTGCTCGGAGTACAGCGTGACCTCGCCGCCGCGGTGGCGCAGCGCCATCGCGAGCTCCGCGCCGCCGGCACCGCCGCCGGCGACCGCGACGTGCGAGACCTGCCGCAGCTCGCCAACCAGGCGCTCGAACGGCTTCACCGACAGCGCATGCTCACGACTGCCGGGCACGCTGTCATCGGTCCTGGAGCCGGCGTTGAGCGATGCGATGTCGAAGCTGAGCTGGCGCCCGTCGCTCAGCGTCGCCGTGCGCGCGGTGGCATCGAGCGCCTCGACCGTGGCGGGAATGAACTCCGCATAGGCGCGCTCGGCGAGCAGCGCGACGTCGAACTCGGCTTCCTCGCGCCGGTAGTGCCCGGCAACGACGCCGGGCAGCATCGCCGAATAGAGCTGCCGCGCCGACGGCGATACGAGCGTAAGGCGCGCACCGTAAATTGGCGCCCTGGCAAGCGAGGCGAGCAGCCGGGCGTGGGCATGGCCCGCGCCAACCAGCAGTACACGTTTCAAGCGTTATGCCGCTTGGCTTCTTCGCGCTTGCGCAGTTCCTTGCGCTGCACCTTGCCGGTGGTGGTCATCGGCAGCGCATCGATGAACTCGATCTCGCGCGGGTATTCGTACGGCGCGAGGCGGCCGCGCACGTGCCCCTGGATCTCTTCAATCAGCGCTTGCGATGGCGCCTCGCCGGGCTGCAGCACGATGAACGCCTTGACGATCGCGCCGCGCGTCGCGTCGGGCTTGCCAATCACCGCGGCGTTCGCCACCGCGCGATGCTTCACCAGGCAGCTCTCGATCTCGGCGGGACCAATGCGGTAGCCGGCGCTCTTGATGACATCGTCCGAGCGCCCCTGGTACCAGAAATAGCCGTCGGCGTCGGTCTTGCCCTGGTCGCCGGTGCAGCCCCAGTCGCCGATGAACTTGTCGCGCGTGGCCTCCGGGTTCTTCCAGTACTCGAGGAAGAACACCGGATCATCCTTCCGGTGCACGGCGATCTCGCCCAGCTCGCCGGGCGGCAACTCCTGGCCTTTATCATCTATGACAGCCACGCGATGCCCGGGGTAGGGCCGCCCAATCGACCCCGGCTTCACCGGCCAGGCGGCCTGGCAGTTGCCCACCACGTAGTTGATCTCGGTCTGCCCGAACATCTCGTTGATCGTCACGCCGAGCTCGGCCTTGGCCCACTCGATCACCGTGACGCCGACCGACTCGCCGGCGCTCATGATGGAGCGGAGGTTCAGCTGGTATTTTTTGCGCGGCTCAGGCACCGCCTTCATCATGAGCTTGAGCGCCGTGGGGAACAGGAAGGCATTGCGCACGCCGTACTTGTCGAGCAGGTAGAACGCGCGCTCGGCATCGAAGCGCCCGCGGTAGCCGAGGATCGGGATGCCGAAATACCAGCTCGGCAGCAGCGCATCGAACAGGCCCCCGGCCCACGCCCAGTCGGCCGGCGACCAGAACAGATCCCCGGCCTGCGGGAAGAAGTCGTGCGAATGCACGAACCCCGGGATATTGCCGACGATCAGGCGATGCGCTTGCAGCGCGCCCTTCGGCGCGCCGGTGGTGCCGCTGGTGTAGATGATGACCGCCGGATCATCGGCGCGCGTATCGAGCGCTTTGAAATTGCGACTGGCCCGCTCCAGCAGCGGCTCCCAGGCATGCACCCCGGCTTCCCGCGCGCCGCCGACGCCGATCACGTGGCGCAGCGTCGGCAGCTTGTCCTTCACCGCCCAAAGGTTGGCGATCGTCGTCGGCTCGACGAGCGCGATGCTCGCCTCGGCGTGGTTGATGCGGTATTCCAGCGCGTCGGGACCGAAGAGATGCGACAGCGGCAGCGCGATCGCCCCCATCTGGAAGATCGCCATGTACGCGATCGCCGTCTCCGGGCGCTGCGGCAGGATCAGCGCCACGCGGTCGCCGCGCTTGACGCCGAGTCCGGCGAGCGCATTCGACAGGCGGTTCGCCGCCACCTGGATGTCCCAGAACGAATACGCGGCGGATGCGCCGGACTCGTCCTCCCAGTAGAGCGCGAAGCGGCTGCGCTCGCCGGCCCACTGGCCGCAGCACGCTTGCGCGATGTTGTAGCGCGCCGGCACGCTCCAGCGGAAGTCGCGGTAGAGCTCGGCGTAGCGGTCGACCATGGTCTAATTCAGTTTACATGAGGGTGGAAGCTCTGGTGTTCGACGCGTACGGCACACTGTACGACGTCCATTCCGTGGTGCAGCGCTGCGAAAGCTGCTTCCCCGGCAAAGGCACGCAGCTTTCGCAGCTCTGGCGCGCGAAGCAGCTCGAGTACACCTGGCAGCGCAGCCTGATGCAGCGCTATGCACCCTTCTCTCAAGTCACGCGCGAGGCGCTCGCTTATTCCTGCGCCGCGCTCGGACTCGAGCTCAGCGTGGCGCGGATGGAGGCGCTGTTGTCCGAATACCTGCGCCTCGAGCCGTTTCCGGAAGTTGCGGCGGCGCTGGAGCGACTGCCGATGAAGAAGGCCATTTTGTCGAACGGTTCGCCCGACCTGCTCGAGCCGCTGGTGCGCAATTCCGGCCTGCACCTGGACGCGGTGCTGAGCGTCGACGCGCTGCGCGTGTACAAGCCGGCGCCGCAGGTCTACGAGCTGGCGGTGAAGGCGCTGCACCTGCCCAAGGAGCGCATCGGCTTCGTTTCCTCCAACTGCTGGGATGCGCTCGGCGCGAAGTCCTACGGCTTCACCGTGTACTGGATCAACCGCAGCGGCGCGCCGCTCGATGCGCTCGGCTTCAAGCCCGACGCCGAGCTGCGTTCGCTCACGGAGCTGCCGGATGAAGTTCTGCGCTAATTGCGGCGCCGGGGTAGTGCAGCGCGTGCCGCCGGGCGACACGCTGCCGCGCTGGGTGTGCGACAACTGCGGCGAGATCCACTACCAGAATCCGAAGCTCGTCGTCGGCACGATCCCTGAGCACGAGGGCAAGCTGCTGCTCTGCCGCCGCGCCATCGAGCCGCGCTACGGCTACTGGACGCTGCCCGCCGGCTTCATGGAAAACAACGAGACCGCGTCGCAGGCGGCGCTGCGCGAAACGCTGGAGGAAGCCGGCGCGACGCTCGAGCTCGGTGAGCCCTTCAGCCTGATCTCGGTGCCGCGCGTGAACCAGGTGCACCTCTTCTACCGCGCGCGCTTGCGCAACCTGGAATTCAAACCCGGGGAGGAGACCCTCGAGGTCGCGCTGGTCGAGGAGGCGGCGATCCCCTGGAAGGACATCGCCTTTCGCACCGTCGGCCTCACGCTCAAGCTCTGGTTCGAGGATCGCAGACGAGGAAGCTTCGCCTTCCACGCCGAGGACATTCCATAAGCGTTATATTGCAGGCAGATGGAACGTCGCGAGTTCGTCGCCTTCTGCCTGGCATCGACCGCCACATCCGCGACGAACGCGGTCGCCGCGGATGCGCAGCCGCGCCGCTACTCGCGCGCGCGGCTGGTCGATGCGAACGGCGCGCCGCTGGTGGGCAAGGCGATCCCCGCCAATCGCAACCTGATCTTCCATTACCCGTACGCCGCGACGCCCTGCTTCCTGCTGAACCTCGGCCGCCCGGCGGCGCCCTCGGTAGAGCTCAAGACCGCGGATGAAAAGCGCTACGAATGGCACGGCGGCGTCGGCCCGGCGCGCTCGATCGTCGCCTACTCGGCGATCTGCGCGCACCGGCTCACCTACCCGACGCGCGACATCAGCTTCATCAGCTATCGCAGCGAGAAAAGCGCCGCCAACCGCTTCGCCTCGGTGATCCACTGCTGCTCCGAGCACAGCCAGTACGACCCCGCCGAGGGGGGGCGCGTCGTCGCCGGCCCGGCGCCGCAGCCGCTCGCGGCGATCCTGCTCGAGCACGACGCCGCTACGGACGAGCTGTTCGCCGTCGGCACCCTCGGCGGCGAGCTGTTCAACGAGTTTTTCGACAAGTACGCTTTCCGGCTCCAGCTCGAGCACGGCGCCGCAGCGCGCGCCGCAGTCGACGGCACCTGCATGGTGCAGCCGCTCGAGAATTTCTGCCGGCAACAGGTGAAGTGCTAGCGTGGATTGAGGGGACCGATCCCTTCCCTCCGGTGGAACGCGCGCTGAAGAATCCGAGCGGCCTGCTCGCCGCGGGCGGCGATCTGTCGGTGCCCCGGCTCCTCGAGGCCTACCGCCACGGCGTGTTCCCCTGGTACTCCGCCGCCGAGCCGATCCTGTGGTGGTCGCCCGACCCGCGGATGGTGCTGCATTGCGAGGAGCTCAAGGTGTCCCGGTCGCTTGCGAAGAGCGTGCGCAACAAGGGCTACCAAGTCCGGATCGACACCGCCTTCGGGCAGGTGCTGGACGGCTGCGCCGATCGCGAAGAAGGCACCTGGCTCGGAGGGGCAATGCGCGCGGCCTACCTGGCCCTGCACCGGGCGGGCCACGCGCATTCTTTCGAGACCTGGCGCGGGGCTGATCTGGTCGGCGGGCTCTATGGAGTCGCCCTGGGGCGCATGTTCTACGGGGAATCGATGTTCTCGCGGGCCACGGATGCGTCGAAAGTGGCACTTGTCGCGCTGGTTGAGGAACTCCGGGGGCGCCGCTTCCCTCTGATCGATTGCCAGATGCATACCCCGCTGCTCGCCTCGCTCGGCGGACGCGAAATCCCGCGTCGCGCCTTTTTGCGGGCCCTCGCGCCCTTGGTAAACTACCCTGAGCTTCCTGGAAAGTGGGATGTCCAGACTTAACGACCTGCCGCACGCCGTACTGCAGTTCTACGTGACCGCGCCGTATCCGTGCAGCTATCTGCCGGACCGGATGGCACGCTCGCAGGTCGCGACGCCGAGCCATCTGATCAACACCGAGCTCTACGGCGACCTGGTCAAGGCGGGCTTTCGCCGCAGCGGCATCTTCACTTATCGGCCGCACTGCGATGCCTGCCGCGCCTGCGTGCCGGTGCGCATCCCGGTGGGCGAGTTTTCCTCGAACCGCTCGCAGCGGCGCGCGTGGAAGCAGCACGGCGCGCTGGTCGCGCACGCGCAGCCGCTCAAGTTCCGCCTCGAGCACTATGCGCTCTACCTGCGCTACCAGTCGAAGCGCCATTCCGGCGGCGGCATGGACAACGACAGCCGCGACCAGTACTCGCACTTCCTGCTGCAGAGCCGCGTCGACACGCGCCTGATCGAATTCCGCGATGCCGGCCAGCTGGTGATGGTGTCGATCGTCGACTTCCTGCCCGACGGCCTGTCGTCGGTCTACACCTTCTACGAGCCCGACCGCCGCGGCGCGAGCTTCGGCACCTACAACGTGCTCTGGCAGATCGACCAGTGCCAGCGCCTTAGCCTGCCCTACCTCTATCTCGGCTACTGGATCCGCGAGAGCCCGAAGATGGCCTACAAGTCCAAGTTCGAGCCGATCGAAGGCTTCATGGGCGGCACCTGGCGGCGCCTCGGGCGCCGCGAAGCAGCTTGAGCCTTTACCGGCTTGCGCGCCCTCTCCTTTTTGCCCTAGACGAAGAAAACGCCCACCAGCTCGCGCTGCGCACCGCGGGCATCGCCGGGCTGCTTTCCGCACCCGTGCCGCGCAGCCCGGTGCACGCGATGGGCATAGAGTTTCCGAACCCGGTCGGCGCAGCCGCCGGCCTCGACAAGGACGCCGAGCATGTCGCCGGGCTCGTCGCGCTCGGCTTCGGCTTCATCGAGCTCGGCGGGGTCACGCCGCGCCCGCAGCCCGGAAACCCGCGACCGCGCCTCTTCCGCATCCCACAGGCGCAGGCGATCATCAATCGCTTCGGCCTCAACAGCATCGGCGTCGACGCCTTCGCCGAGAACCTGCGGCGCGCCCGCGCCAACGCGGTGATCGGCGTGAACGTCGGCAAGAACAAGGACACGCCGAACGAGCGTGCCGTGGATGATTACCTGCGCTGCCTCGAGGTGCTCTACCCCCATGTGCACTACCTGACGATCAACGTCTCCTCGCCCAACACCAAGGGGTTGCGCGACCTGCAGTCGGCGCAGGTGCTCGGCGTCCTCCTGCGCAGCCTGCGGCAAAGGCGCGACGCGCTGCGCGAGCGCTATGGCCGCGACGTCGCGCTGGTGCTGAAGATCTCGCCCGACATCGACGACGCGGCGATCACCGACATCGCCGACGTCGCGCGCCGCGAGCGGCTGGACGGGCTGATCGCCACCAACACCACCGTCTCGCGCGAAGGCGTGTCCGGGCTGCCGCATGGCGCCGAGGATGGCGGTCTCTCGGGCGCGCCGCTGCGCGAGAGCGCGACCCGCGTGCTGCGCGGCTTCGCCGCCGCGCTGAAAGGCGAGCTCACGCTCATCGGCTGCGGCGGCATCATGAGCGGCGCCGACGCGCGCGAGAAATTCGCCGCCGGCGCGTCGCTCGTGCAGCTCTACTCCGGGCTGGTCTTCCGGGGCCCCGAGCTCATCTCCGAATGCGTATCGGCGTTCCGCGGGAAATAAAGGACGGCGAGTCCCGCGTCGCGCTCACTCCCGCGGCGGTCGCCTCTCTAACCAACGTAGTAATGGAACCCGGGGCGGGCGCCGGCGTGGGCTTTGCCGACGCCGACTATATCGCCGCGGGCGCCAAGCTCGGCGATGCGTGGGACTGCGACCTGGTAGTGAAGGTGAAGGAGCTGCAGCCGCCCGAATATCGAAAACCGCGTCGCGCTCAGACGATCTTCGGCTTCCAGCATTTCGCGCCCGAGCCGCCATTGCTGGACGCTGCGCTCGCGAGCGGTGCGACCTTCATCGCCTTTGAAACCGTCGGCCAGGAGTCGGGCCTGCCGATCCTCTCGCCGATGTCGGCGATCGCCGGGCGACTTGCGGTGCAGGTCGGCGCGTGGTGCCTGCAGAAGCAAAATGGCGGCAGCGGCGTGCTGCTCCCGGGCCTCGACGGAGTACCGCCCGGCAAAGTGGTCATCCTCGGCGCCGGCAACGTGGGCGCCAATGCCCTCGCCATTGCCTATGGCATCGGCGCCTGGGCGACGGTCTTCGCCAAATCGGAGCGCCGCTTCGCAGCCCTCAAGGACAGGTACCCCGACGTGGCGTACCGGGCGGGGTTCGACCCGCAAGCGATCACCGACGCCGATCTCGTCATCGGCGGCGTGCTCACGCCGGGGGAGCTTTCACCCAAGCTCATCACCCGCAAGATGCTGGCGGCCATGCGCCCAGGCTCGGCCCTGGTCGATGTCGGCATAGACCAGGGCGGCATTGCGGAGACCTCGCGGCCGACCTCGCACAGCGCGCCGATCTACATCGAAGAAGGCGTGGTGCATTACTGCGTCCCCAACATGCCCGCCGCCTGCGCGCGCACCGCAAGCCTGGCGCTGGAGCGAGCGGTGTTACCTTATGTGCATATGCTGGCCAGAGGTGAAATGGACGCCGATCTGCGCACCGGCGTGCAGGTGCGCGACGGCAAGGTCGTGCATGGCCAGCTCGCGCGAGATACTGGGCGATGAAGCGCCCAACGGTCGCGGTGATCGACGAGGCGGCGTGCATCGGCTGCACGCGCTGCATCGATGCCTGCCCGGTCGACGCCATCGTCGGCGCGCAGGGCACGATGCACACGGTGGTCGAGTCCTGGTGCATCGGCTGCGAGCTTTGCCTGCCGCCCTGCCCGGTCGATTGCATCGAGCTCGCGCCGCCGCAGGGCGAGTGGACCGAGCAGCTCAAGCGCGCCGCCGGCGAGCGCGGGCGGCGCCGGCAGCAGCGCCTCGCGCAGAACGAAGTGCGCTCGCATGGGGGCGAGGAGCGCAAGGCGATCCTGGCCGCGCTCCTCGCGCGCAAATGAATCCGGCGAAGCGCCGCGAGATCTACCGCCGGTTCCGCGCCGCCAATCCGAATCCGGCCACCGAGCTCAAGTACCGCACGCCGTACGAGCTGCTCGTCGCGGTGGTGCTCTCGGCGCAGGCGACCGACAAGTCGGTGAACCTGGCAACCGACGTGCTCTACCAAAAGGTCAACACGCCGCGCGAGATGGTGAAGCTCGGTGTCGCCGGGCTCGAGGACTACATCAAGCGCATCGGCCTTTTCCGCACCAAGGCGAAGAACGTGATCGCGCTCTCGAAAATGCTCATGGATGAACATGGCGGCGAGGTGCCCGCCGATCGCGAGGCGCTCGAGCGGCTGCCGGGCGTGGGGCGCAAGACCGCCAACGTCGTGCTGAACACCGCCTTCGGCCAGCCCACAGTGGCTGTGGATACGCACATCTTCCGCGTCGCCAACCGCACCGGGCTCGCGCCGGGCAAGGATCCGCGCGAAGTCGAGGATCGCCTGGTCAAGTTCACGCCGCCGGAATTCCTGCAGAACGCGCACCACTGGCTGATCCTGCATGGCCGCTACGTCTGCATCGCGCGCAAGCCCGGCTGCCCGGAGTGCCTGATCCGCGACCTTTGCGAATACCGCCAGAAGACCAAGGCCTGATGTTCGACCCTTCGCGCGAGCAGGTCAGGGAGACGTTCTTCGCCGCCTGGCGCAAATACCGCGCCGGCGAGCCGCTCGTCGGCATCGAAACCATCGCGCTCGACGTGATCCTGGCGCACCCCGAGTACCACGCCGTGCTGAACGACCCGCACCGCTACCGCGACAAGGACTACGTCGACGAGGGCAATCCCTTCCTCCACATGAGCCTGCATGTCGCGCTGGAAGAGCAGCTTTCGATCGACCAGCCGCCCGGCATCGCGGCGCACTTCCGCAGGCTGGTGGCAAGCCACGGCGAGCGCCACCCGGCGCTGCACCAGGCGATCGAATGCCTCGCCGAGACGGTCTGGCGGGCGCAGCGCGACAAGGCGCCCCCCGACGCCGCCGCCTACCTCGAGTGCCTGGAGCGCCGTTCCCGACCCCGAACGGACTAGGCCGGGTCCGCCGGCCCTACACATTGCCGGCGGCATGATGGCGTCAACCGAGTCCGGAGATGGCGCCAATGAGATTCCTGTCCGTCGTTGCAGCTGCCGCACTTTCCACACTTGTGCTGGCGCTGTGCGCCCCGCTCGCCTGGTCCGAGGACCTGACGGACACGGTGCTGCTGGTCGCCAAGCGCAACCTGAAGGACCGCATCTACGGCAACACCATCCTGATCGCGAAGCCGCTCGGCGACGAGCGCCATGTCGGCTTCATCGTCAACAAGCCGACCACGATGACGCTCGGCAAGCTGTTCCCGAAGCACCTGCCGTCGCAGAAAGTGGTCGACCCGGTCTATCTCGGCGGCCCGACCGGCGCCGAAGTCATCTTCGCGATGGTGAAGGGCCAGAGCCCGGGCGGACGCTCGGTGCAGCTCACGCCGGGCCTCTACCTCGCCTTCGACAGCAACGTGGTCGACCGCATCATCGAGAGCCAGCCGCAGCAGGCGCGCTTCTTTGCCGGCATGGTGCTGTGGCAGCCGCAGGAGCTCGCCGAGGAGGTGCGCCGCGGCTTGTGGTTCGTGCTCGACGCGCAGCCGGAAATTCTGCTGCGCAAGCCCACCGACGGGCTCTGGGAAGAGCTGGTGGGCCGCTCCGAGCGCAAGGAAAATACGATCTAGCGCGGCTCATAGCGCACGCCGGCAAGCGGCGCCACCACCGTATTGAATTGCTCGCCGCAGCGGGCGCCGCAGCGCTTCACCCAGTTGGGAATCACGGTCTTGGCGAGGATGCTCTTCAGCGCCGCCTTGTCCTGCTCGGTCGGCTCGACCGCGACCAGCGGGTTCTTCGTCACCAGGGTCGAGGTCTTGCAGCCTTCCTTGCGCCCGGCGTTGCAATCGATGCCTTCCTGGTAGCTGTCGCGCGCGAGCTGCCACTGCTCTTCCTCGATCATCTCGAAGGAGCGCGCGATGAAATCGCGCACCTCCGGCGAAAGGCTGTTCCACCACTTGACGTTCGCGTAATAGGCACTGGTCGCCCAGGCGAGCGGCAGCAGGTACATGTGCGTGGTGACCTCGTACCACTTGGTGGCATTCGCCGACTGGGTGCCGGTGACGGCGCAGTCGACCGTGCCGCGCTCGAGCGCGCTGTAGACCTCGCCGAAGGCGATGCTCACCGGCTGGCCGCCGACCTCGACCACCAGGTCGCCGAGCGACGGGCCGAAAGTGCGCACCTTGCGCCCTTTCAGGTCGGCGAAGCTCTTCATCGGCTGCCGGCAGAAGAGCACGTTGCCAGGGAAGACGTAGCTGCCGATGATGCGGATGCCGAAGCGCTCGAGCTCCTGGTTGGCGCTCGCCGACACCGCGCGCATCACGCGCCGCGCCTGCTCGAGCGTCGGATTGAGCCCCGCGAGATCCGCCACCTCGAGGAACGGCACGTCGCCGGAGACGGTGGCGAGCGGCGCCCCGCCGATGTCGGCCTGGCCCTGCCGCACCAGCCGCAGGACGTCGGCCGGGTTCACGTTCATCTCCGCCGCGGTGCTCGACTTGATCTCGATGCGCCCGCTGCTCCACTTCGGCATCTTCTCCTTGTAGTACGGCACCTCGACCCTGAAGTACTGCGGCGACACCGGCACCGCCTGGGTGATTGTGGTGATCGCGATCTTCGGCCCCGGCGGCAGGCTCGGCGTCTGCGCCTGCGCCGCGATTGGAAGCAGGAACGCCAACAGCAACAAGCGCTTCATCGTTACCTCCCGAGGTAGCGTGGCAGCCAGAGCGCGATTTCCGGCATCACCAGCAGCAGATAGACGGCGACCATGTAAACCAGCAGGAACGGCATCACGCCGATGAATATATCGCTGATCGGCCCCGGCTTGGGCCGCATTCCCTGCAGCACGTAGATCACCGTGCCGTCCGGCGGGCTGATCATGGCGATCTCGATGACCATGGTGATGATCACGCCGAACCAGATCGGGTCGTAGCCGAGCGCCTTGACGATCGGAAAGATCACCGGAATCGTGGTGATCACCATTGAGAAGCCCTCCATGAAGGTGCCCAGGGCGAGGTAGAACAGGATGATGATCGCCATGATCGCCCAGGGCGGCAGCGGCATGCCCGAGACCATCTTCGCCATGGCCTGCGGCACCTGCAGGCTGGTGAGGATGAAGTTGAGGATGTATGCACCAAAGAGGATCAGGCCGATGAACGCGGTGCTGCGCGCGGTCGCCTCGGCGGACTTGTTCAGCATCGACCAGCTCAGCTTGCCGCCGAAAGCCGCGAAGATGGCGGCGGCGACCACCCCGAGGGCCGCCGCCTCGGTCGGCGTCGCGAGGCCGGCATAGATCGACCCGAGGACGATGAGGATCAGGATCAGCGTGGGGACGAGATCGACCAGCGCCGCGAGCTTCTGCCGGAAGGCGATCTTGGGGCCGCGCTCCACCGCGCCGGTGCGCAGGCCGTGCCAGACGATGACCATCAGGAACAGCGCCACCACAAGCAGGCTCGGGCCGATCGCCGCGACATAGAGCTTGCCCACCGAGGTCTCGGTCAGCAGGCCGTAGACGATGAAGGTAATTCCCGGCGGAATCAGGTTGCCCAGTGCGCCGCCGGCGGCCAGCGAGCCGAGCACCACGCGGGGGTTGTAGCGCGTGTTGGCGAAGTACGGCAGCGCCACCGACCCCATGGTGGCCGCGGTAGCGACGCTCGATCCCGAGATCGCCGAGAACACGCCGCAGGAGATGATGTT
>Ga0209131_1001221_pt1 | contig 17800 bp, 16 predicted proteins | sample GraSoi_2013_40cm_FD_185826 | JGI IMG/M metagenome (GOLD analysis project Ga0209131, IMG submission 185826) | Grasslands soil microbial communities from the Angelo Coastal Reserve, California, USA - Sample 9_17_2013_40cm (SPAdes) (version 2) | ecosystem: Environmental > Terrestrial > Soil >...
CTGCGCGGCCGCGCCCACGTCTCATCATTCCCAGGCCCAAGCCCAAAAAACACGCGAAGAACGTAAAATTTTTCAGGTAGGCGAACATCCGAATCTCGGCGGACATCCAGCGAATGAGAACTACCTCGGTATAGAGGGCCATCGCGCTGATCACGAATAGACGGTACTTGCTGGCGGTAAAACTGGTCATTCAGACGGCTCCTCGCGGCGGGGTAGAAAGTTTAGCAGAAACCCACAAATGGATTAGGCGTGAAGCGCTATCTATACCGCCACCGATGGTCACACCAGTCACGAGATGCGTTCGACTTGCACGGCGGTGCCGTAAGCGAGAACTTCGGTTACGCCTTGCATAACTTCCGTGGCGTCATAGCGCATCGCGACGACGGCATTGGCGCCGTGCTGGGCGGCATGCTGCAGAAGCAGTTCGTAGGCATCTTCGCGCGTCCTTTCGCAAAGATTCGTCAGGATGGTAATGTTGCCGCCGACGATGGTCTGGAGCGCCGCGCCCAAATTCCCGATTACGCTGCGCGACCTGACTATAATTCCGCGCACGATGCCAAAGTTCTTGACGATTCGATAGCCGGGGATTTCGGTGGCTGTGGTAACCATGGAGCTGTCCACGCGATTCATAGCCCTCTCCTTGTTTGGTGTTTACCGGTGCGATTCTACCTGTTCACGCAACGCTGCGGGGGGTAAATGGTTCTGCTAGGCTCGGACTTACGTGGAGACTCTGTTCTATTACCTGGCCATCCTCCAAATAAGCATTGGTGTGTACCTCGTGTGGCATGGGTTGCGCTGGGCGCAGTACGCGCGGAGGAGGATGCAGGGTGATCCTGGATTCAACGCGCCGCGGGTCGCGGTGCTGTGTCCGTGCAAAGGCGTGGAACCAGGCCTGGAACTCAATCTCACCGCGCTGACCGAATTCGATTACCGCGGCTACGAGATCTTTTTCGTCCTGGCATCCGCTTCAGATTCCGCATATAGCACGGTGAAGCGCGTGGCGGAGCACTCCAAGCCGCCCGCACACGTGATCATTGCAGACCGGCCGGAAGGGTGCGGAGAAAAAGTACACAATTTACGGGTGGCCATCGAGCAGTTGCCGGCCGAGTTCGAGGTGCTGGTTTTTGCGGACTCGGATGGGCGGCCAGGAAAATCATGGCTGCGGCGCTTGGTGGCGCCACTGAGCGACAAGCACGTCGGTGCCGCAACTACGATGCGCTGGCTGGTCCCCAACAGCCATAATTTCGCCACGGCGTTGCTGGCTGCTTGGAATGCCTCGATCGTCACGATGCTCAGCGAAAAAGGGAAAAATTTCTGCTGGGGTGGGGGAACGGCGATCCGCCGCAGCGTCTTCGATGAAATTCGCGTGTTCGAGGAGTGGTCCCATTCGGTGAGCGACGACTACTCCATGACGCGTGCGTTGCAACACGCTGGGCGTTCCATTGTGTTCGTGCCGGAGTGCCTCACGCCTACTTATGTGGATGTCGATTTCCGGAGTCTATTGGAGTTTACGAACCGGCAAATCTTGATCACCAAGGTCTACTCGACGAAGAACTGGGCATCGGGGGCAGCGACGCACCTTTTATACTGCCTGACGCTACCGCTCGGGCTGGAAGTGACGCTGAGCAATTTCTTTGTGTCGCTGCCGGCGTTTCAGCTGGCCTTGCTGACGTTTGTGCCGATGCTGCTGGCGGCTATTCGCGGCGGCCTTCGCGTCGCGGCGGCAGCAGAGATTCTGCCGTCTTCTCGCTCCCAAATCGTGGGGCAAGCCTGGATGTACATCGTGCTCGGCATTTTTGTTCCCTACCTGTTTCTGCTCAATTTCGTGATGTCATTGTTCACCAGAAAAATTCGCTGGCGCGGCGTCACGTACGAATTAATCTCCCCCCAACAAACACGTATACTGGCGTATTGAAAGGTTTGCCTCGCGCCCGTTGGTAGTACTAAGGTTTTGCCCAGGAAAGTTTTCCACAGGGCATTGCACATCCAGCTCACGCGGACAACGTGCGCGTAAATCGACGCAAGAAAAGCCCTCTACGGGGGAAAAATTTCGTAGACCGTGAAATTCCTACCCGCAAATCTAGGTCGCCCTCAAGGCTTTCTGGTACGTAAGTACTGCTTTCGTAGGGGTTTGGGTTAATCCAAATTGAGGGCGAGGTTTGCACTGTAATTGCGCTTCAAGCGCCAGTATTTCGTCGCAAGCGAAATGACGAGGGGCTCCTTCTCGCGCCCAAGTCGTGCTGGCTTTGAGGGGTTTGCCCCGTCCTCTACCCCGAATCCTGGCTCCTTGCCCGTCGCTTGCTCCTTGCAGTGGAACCATGCCTCGTCAAGAGGCGAATCAAACAAAATCACAGGTCTCGGTTCCGATTCGAGGCTGCATATAGAGGGGTGCATGTGAAAGTAATCCGCAGGAGTGAACAAGCGAATCTGAACGTATCTCGCGCAAGTCTTCCTCGAGAACTTTATTTCTTTTATGAAAAAAACACTGGCGTCTCTCACTTTCATGTGGAAGCGGGAGCCGATGGGCAGTTTCCCGTGGACCAGGCTGCCGGACTGCTGGCGATGCATTGCCTGGTGCGCGGTCAGTCCCCACGCGATTACGTGGTAATGGTCCAGGCAGCTACGGACGCCCTGGAGGGACTCGCGGAGAAAGCCGAGCAACTGCTGCAAGCGGGGCACTCGGTAGGAAGCTCGGTGAAACTAACGCGCCGTGAAGAAGAAGTGCTGGGCGGCGTGATGCGCAGCCTGGCCAATAAGGAAATCGCAGCGTCGCTGAATCTTTCCGAGCGGACGGTAAAATTCCACGTGTCCTCGCTGCTTGCGAAGTTCCGAGTGCGGGGCCGCATGGAACTGGTCCGCGAAGCGGCGCGCCATACAGCGACGCCGATGACAGGGACACAGCCCGTCACCGCGCGTGAAGCTCGCCCTTCGGTTCCTGCTCCCCATACGTATAGCCAGGTTGCGCGCAATGTAGGTCCCATCGCGCTGACGAAACGGCAACTGCTGGCTTGATGTCTCTCTGATTGCCAAGAGCACAAAAGGCCCGGACCGCGTCGCGGTCCGGGCCTTCTCATTTCCGAACGCAAGTTCTCTTGTTATTTTTTGGCCGACGCGTACTGTTCGGCCGCGGAGTCCCAGTTCACAACGTTCCACCACGCCGCGATATAGTCGGGGCGGCGATTCTGATATTTCAGATAATACGCGTGCTCCCAAACATCCACCCCCAGCACGGCCTTGCCTTTCAACGAAATGGGCGTGTCCTGGTTTGGCGTGGAATCGATCGTCAGCTTTCCATCTTTCACGAGTAGCCAAGCCCACCCTGACCCGAAGCGGCCAACACCCGCCGCGGCCAATTTCGCCTGAAAATCCGAAAAGGAGCCGAATGTGGATTTGATCGCCGCGGCAAGGTCACCTTTAGGCTCGCCGCCGCCCCCTTTTTTCATCTGCGTCCAGAAAAGCGAGTGGTTCCAGTGGCCGCCGGCGTTGTTGCGCACCGCCTGCCGGATGTTTTCGGGAATGGAATCGAGACTCTTTAGCAGGTCTTCGAGCGACTTGGATTGCAAGTCGGGATGGCCCTCTAGGGCTTTGTTGAGGTTTGCGACGTAGGCTCCATGGTGTTTGTCATGGTGGATTTCCATGGTTTTAGCGTCAATGTGCGGTTCCAGAGCGTCGAACGGGTATGGCAGCGGGGGCAGTGTAAATGCCACGGGTTTTTCCTCCGATTGTGAATTTGAATTGGGATTTCTTGTGTCAGCGAGCAACAAGGACGGCGCGGCACCGCCTGCTCCAATTAGTCCGGCGCCAACAATGCCACTGCCAGCTATAAACCTGCGGCGATTGATGGCAGCCTCCAGGAACACGCTCACGCGATCAGGGTGCTTGCGGATTATACCGCTATATCCGTGATGATGGTAAACCCTGCTCGCCAAGCCACAGAATCAAAGCTCTTTGGCGAATCACCTTTCGCCTATCATTGGATGCGTAAGAGCGCCCAAAGGGCGGATTCCGCGATCACCGCGTCTTCCGAAGAAGAAAGGTCCTGCAGCAATTCCCTGATCCGTTCATGGCTGGGCGTTCCGCGGCGGAGATCGGAATTGCCCAGGGCGATGCACGCGTTGCGCACGAAGCCGCGCCATTTAGTGCGCTTGATGGCGCTGCCGCGGCAAATGCGGCGGAATTCCGTTTCGTCCATCGCAGCCAGCCATTCAAGCCGGGGCAGAGAGAACGATTCCTCTTGCGACTCTGCCGTCTCTGGCTGGATGAGAGACTCTATGTTTTCTCCGGGAGTGTCCTCCAGGAGCGGGGTTCTGACTGCTGCGGGAAAAGTTCTGGGGCGGAATTCTTTTTTCGGAGTTGCGGGGGCGCGGCGGTTCCACGGACAAACGTCCTGGCAAATGTCGCAGCCGAATACGTGGCTGCCCATGGGCTCTCGCAGTTCGCCGGGAATAGCGCCGCGCAGCTCGATGGTGAGATACGAGATACAGCGGCGCGCATCCATGACGTAGGGCTCGACGAAAGCTTGTGTGGGGCACGCGTCGATACAGCGGCGGCAGCTTCCGCACAAATCTGGCGGAGGCAGAGCGCCATCTTCCAAGGTTTGGGCAAGATCCAGGGTGGTAAGGATCGCCCCGAGAAAAATCCACGACCCCAGACGTTGATTTAGGAGCAGCGTGTTCTTGCCGAGCCAACCGAGACCCGCATATTTGGCGAAGATACGCTCGTGGAGCGGTCCAGTGTCGGTGTACACACGAGCTTCGAAGGGTTCGTGAAAACGGACCCGTAGAGCTACCACTAATTCGTTTAGTTTTTCTTGCATCACTTCGTGATAGTCGTCACCCCAGGCGTAACGTGAAATCCATCCGCGAGGCTCACTGTCGTCAGGCAGACGGGTGACGTCAGTCGATCTGGGCAAGCCTGTGTTGTAGTTGAGAGCGCAGACGATTACGCTGCGAATATCAGGAAAAGCTCCCTGTGAGCTGCGTCGGCGCGGGTCGGATAAGTACTTCATTTCACCCGCGAACCCGCGCGCCAGCCACTCTTGGGTGTGTTCAAGCTCAGGGAATTTTCCGGCGGACACTACGCCACAAAGATCAAAGCCAAGCTCCTTGGCGCGGGATTCCACCCACACGGTATCAGACCTGGTTCCCATCTTCCGATTCTGCCGTACCTTAAGCCGTCTGGCGAGCGGGGAAAGCGCAGTAACCTAAACGCAACGCAAGAGGAGCGAGACCGGCTCGAATAGAGCGATTCGGCCGAACTACTGGAAGCTACGCAGAGCGGTAGTCTCGTCGGAGTAGACTTCAAACACGGTGAATAGCTTGGTCAGCTGAAGGAGATCGTGGACTTTCCTTGTCAGGTGCAGGAGCTTCAGGCTTCCGCCGCGATTTTTCACTCCGGTATAGGCGCTGACGAGTTCGCCGATGCCGGAGCTGTCGATGTAATCGACATCGGCTAGATTCAACAGGATCATCGTTCGCTGATCTTCCAGCAACTCGCGGATGGTCTTTCGCAAGAGGGCGCTGCCTTCACCCAGCGTAATGCGGCCGCCGATATCGACGACAGTTACTCCGGCAGCTTCACGATGCGTGGCTCGCAGTGCCATTTAGATTGGACTCAAGCTTCCTTTTTCGGTGCGGCCCCTTGGCTGCCCTTGCCGTTCATTCCGGGATTCCCAGGCAAAGGTAATTTCTTGGACATGATGATTTCCGCACCGCCCGTACGGCCGGGGACGACCTTGAATTCATCCATGAAGGCGCGCATTAAGAATATGCCACGACCGGAGGTGCTAAGCAGATTTTCCTCAGCGAGAGGGTCGGGCACGCTTTTGAGGTCGAAACCTTTCCCTTCGTCCAAAACGTGGATGATCATTTTGTCGGGCGTGAGGTCCAGAGCAAGGTGAATCTTTTTTTCGGGGCGCTCTTCGTTGCCGTAATGAAAAGCGTTGATAACGCCTTCGCGCACGGACATTCCGATGCGGTAGCAGTCATCTTCGCCAAATCCCGCAGCCTCGGCCACGCGCAGACACATTTCCTCGGCGAGATTGACGCTCTCGACCTGCGTCTCCAACGTCATTTCAAGGTGCTTGGAGTCTTCGGACATGCGGGGGGCGTCACCAGCGCCCAATCGGCCCGGTTCTGGGCGCTTTATGGGTAACACACGTACGGAAACCGAGTCAATGGAGCCGACGCCCGAGGCCAGACTCGTTGTTCCTGTAGAACCCGGTTTTTCCTGTAGAGTTGCGTTTTCCCCGTAGAAAACGAGGCAGTTTGCGTGAGGGGCGACCGCTAGGCCCAATACGAGCGGTCCAATGTGCGGTACTGGATGGCTTCGCTGAGATGGCGAGGCTCGATGCTTTCGGCGGCGTCGAGATCGGCGATCGTGCGCGCCACCTTCAGAATGCGGTCGTGTGCCCGCGCGGAAAGGCCTAACCGGGTAATGGCGGTTTCCAGCAATTTTTCTCCCTCCGGCGTAATCGCGCAGTATTTGCGGATCATCTTGGGCATCATTTGCGCGTTAGAGTACGTTTTCTTATCGGCGCGATAGCGCTCTGTCTGCCTGTTGCGCGCGTCGATCACCCTTTGGCGGACCGCTGCCGAATCCTCGGAAGAAGAGGGCGCCCTCAGCTCTTTATACTTCACGGCGGGCACCTCGATGTGAATATCGATGCGATCCAGCAAAGGACCGGAAATCTTGGAGACGTACCGTTGAATCATTGGCGGAGTGCAGTGGCACTCGCGCGTGGGGTCTCCAAAATAGCCGCAAGGGCACGGGTTCATAGCGGCGGCCAGCATGAAGCGCGAGGGGAAAGTCACGGAGACCGCTGCACGCGCTATTGTCACGGAACCGTCTTCCAGCGGCTGCCGCATTACTTCCAGAACATTGCGCTGAAATTCCGGCAATTCATCAAGGAAGAGCACGCCATTGTGCCCCAGGGACACCTCGCCGGGCCTCGGCACGGCTCCGCCGCCGATGAGCCCAGCATCGCTGATGGTGTGGTGCGGCGAGCGGAAGGGCCGCGTGCCCACCAGGCCGCGGGCATCTTCCAGAACTCCGGCGACGCTGTGGATGCGCGTGGTTTCGATGGCTTCATCCAGCGACATGGGCGGCAAAATTGTGGGGATGCGTTTGGCGAGCATGGTCTTGCCCGCTCCGGGCGGTCCGATGAACAAAATGTTATGACCGCCCGCGCAAGCGACCTCCAGAGCGCGCTTCGCGGCCTGCTGGCCATGGACGTCTCGCAAGTCGACGGCGTATTGCGCCGCTTCGGTGAGCAACTGGTGCGCATCGACGCGCACCGGCTGAAACGATTCCGGCGAATTCACCAGATCGACCGCTTGGGGGAGCGACTTCAGGCCGAAGACGTCCACGCCCTCCACAACCGCGGCTTCGCGCGCGTTTGCCTCGGGAACGGCCACTGATTTCAATCCGACTTCGCGGGCGGCCAGCGCCGCTGACAGTGCTCCTCGCACCGGTCGCACGCTGCCGTCGAGCGAGAGCTCGCCGAGGAACATGCACTGGTCCAGCATTTTGCCGAAGAAATGTCCCATGCAGCCGGTCAGCCCCAGCGCCATCGGCAAATCGAAGGCAGAGCCTTCCTTGCGGACATCGGCGGGCGCCAGGTTAATCGTGACGCCCTGCCCATGGGGGAACTCAAAACCGCAGTTCCGCAGCGCGGATTTGATGCGCTCGCGGCTCTCTTTGACCGCATTATCCGGCAGGCCGACGACGTTGAAGTCGGTCATGCGCGCGGAGCCTACGTCGACCTCCACTTCAACGAGGTAAGCGTCGATGCCGTAGACGGAAGCGCTGAGCGTTTTGAAGAGCATAAGAGAGGGAAGCGGGCGAAACGCAGAGCGCAGCATAAACCAATGCGCAACGATACGCCAGAGGTAACAATCCCGCAGGAGTATCGCTGGCACACAGCAGGCCCCTACGGTTCTTTACAGTCATCGACGCAGACACGTATATTGGCTTATCGGCTTTGTGCACGTACTCCTTCCCGCGTGAGGTTGGCCAATGATTGGCTGGATTATTTTGATCGCGCTGGTCCTGATCATTGTTTTCTTGATCGGGATGTACAACAGCCTGGTGCGCCTCAAGGTCACCTGCGACAACGCCTGGGCTGACATCGATGTGCAGCTCAAGCGGCGCTACGACTTGATCCCTAACTTGGTGGAAACGGTCAAAGGGTACGCAGGGCACGAAAAAGGCACGCTGGAGGCGGTGATCAACGCGCGCAATCGCGCCATGACCGCGACCAGCCCCGGCGACAAGGCGCAAGCGGAGAACATGCTTTCCGGCGCGCTGAAGAGTTTGTTTGCACTTTCCGAAGCGTATCCGCAGCTTCGAGCTATTGAGAGCTTCACGTCGCTGCAGAACTCACTGACCCAGATCGAAGACACCGTACAGAATGCGCGGCGCTATTACAACGCCGTGGTCCGGGACCTGAACACCAAGATTCAGCAATTCCCTTCGAATATCTTCGCCAACATGCTCGGATTCAAGCAGCGCGAGTTCTTCGAAGTCTCTGCGCCTGCGGAACGCGAAGCACCCAAAGTCAGCTTTAGCGCGCCAACGGCATGAGGCGGGAGCCGCACACGGAATGACGCGCGTGCGTTGCGTTGCCATCCGCTCGCTCTCCGCAATCACTCTAGTTTGTGCTTTTGTTTTCCCTGCAGCTTCGGCTCTCAGCACCCGCGAGCTGCGCATCGAAAACTTCCAGTCCGAAACGATCGTCCTGTCGGACGGCACGATCGATGTCACCGAGAGTATTCAAGCGCATTTTATCGGCGGGCCCTGGCACGGGCTTTATCGAACGATCCCGGTTGAATACGTTACGCCTCAGGGGCTGAATTACTCGCTGTTTCTCGATGTTAAGCGCGTGGTCGACGTGAGCGGCCGCGCTCTCAAGTACGAGACCAGCCGCGAGCGCCATTACCGTAAGCTCAAGATTTATGTTCCGGATGCCGACAATTCCACACAGAACATTTCCATAGAATATTCGGTTTCCGATGCGCTTCGTTTTTTCGAGGACCACGACGAGCTCTATTGGAACGTGACCGGCGATGGATGGGACATTCCCATTCAGTCCGCCAGTGCGCACATCATCCTTCCTGAGGGCACCACGAATATTCGCGCTAATGTGTTTACCGGCGCCTACCGCTCGCGTGCACAAAATGCGGACGTGGACATCGCCGGAAATGGCGTCGAAGTCCGTACGCGCGAGCCGCTGCGTTTGCACGAAGGACTGACCGTCGCCGTCGCGTTCGACAAAGGGTTCGTTCACGAGCCGACCGCGGCGAGCAAAGTTGTCCTATTCTTCCGCAGCAATTGGCCGCTCGGCATTCCCATCGCGGCATTTGCAGTGATGTTTTATTTGTGGTGGACGCGCGGCCGCGACCCGCGCCTTCGGCCGATCGCCGCGCAATATGAGCCGCCGGACCAACTCACGCCCGGAGAAGTGGGCACGCTCGTGGATAACTCCGCGGACATGCGCGACATCACGGCATCCATTGTCGACCTGGCCGTGCGCGGCTACATCGCCATCGAGGAGCACGAGAAGGATCGCATGCTCGGCCTGATGCACGACAAGGATTACAACTTTATCGTGCAAAAAGATCGCGCGGAATGGTCGAAGCTGAAGCCCCACGAACAAACCCTACTCGAGGGTCTGTTTACTACCGGAGCGGTGGGCGAATCCGTTTCGATGTCCAGCCTGGAAAATCACTTCTACACAAACTTGCCCAACATCAAGAGCAACATCTTCGCTTCGCTAATGGCGGACGGGTACTACAGCAGGCGCCCGGACAGCGTACGTTCCGCATATATCGCCGCGGGCTTCATCGGCGGCCTTCTCCTCGTATTTGGAGGAGTCAAAATCGCCTCCGACCGGGGCATGGCTCCGCTCGCTTTCATCATCGCCGGACTCCTGACAGGTGTGATCGTTTGCGCGTTTGGCTGGTTCATGCCCGCGCATACCGAGCAGGGAACGCGAGCCTTGGAAGGCGTGCTGGGCTTTGAAGATTTCCTCATTCACGTCGAATCGGAACGCTTCAACCGCATGATCAAGACGCCCGAAATGTTCGAGAAGTTCTTACCGTTCGCAATGGCGCTTGGCGTCGAGAAAAATTGGAGCCGCGCCTTCCAGGGAATCCTGACTCAGCCGCCGCAGTGGTACCGCGGCTCCTCGTACGGCCCCAACTTCTATCCCATGATGTTCACTAATGATCTGAGCTCGATGTCTTCCCGCGCCAGCAGCGTGATGGCCTCCGCGCCGCGTAGCTCGGGCGGCTCCGGCTTCTCGGGTGGTGGGGGCTCCGGTGGTGGATTCGGCGGCGGCGGTGGTGGCGGCTTCTAGGCTGCGGTAGTGATGCTGGCGATCTTGCGGCTTAAGGGCCCGGGGGACAGGGCTGCTCGATTTGAGAGGCAAACCCGTAAAACTTCAGCACATCCTGCACTGCGACAATCCCCTCCAATTTGTGCACGTCCGCGCGGCTGACCACCGGCAGCGCATCCACACCCGCCGCTCCCATGCGTTCCAGCGCGACGGTGAGCGAGTGATCCGCATGCAGATGCGGAAACTCCCGCCTTTCGATCAAATCAATTAGCTTGGTGTTCGAAAGCCCGTCAGCGGCAGCCTTTTTCAACGCAGCCAGGGTTACAATGCCGATGACACCTCGTTGATCCGTCACCGGCCAGGCTCGCAGTGCGCTGGCGGACACCTTCTCAAAGGCTTCTTGCGTCGTCATTTCTGCCTTCAGTATTTCGTTCGGCGGACGCATGGCGTGAATCACGCGCCGCTGGCCGGAACTGTCGCGGGATTCCGCGGTCGGCAAGTGAATGCCGTCCTGGGAGGCAAGGACTTCGTAGATGGGCTGGGGTTGCAAGCGCGAGGAAATGAAGAAGCTGACCAGATTGGAGATCATCAGCGGAACGATCACGGCGTAATCTCGGGTCGTCTCGAAGATCATGACCACGGAGGTCATCGGCGCCCGCACAATGCCCGCGAACGCGGTCCCCATACCGACCAGCGCGTAGGCGCCCGCGGTAGCCACATGTCCAGGGAAAACATTGTGCGCGACCGTGCCGACTGCTCCACCTAGCATCGCTCCCAGGAACAACGCCGGTCCGAAGATGCCGCCCGCGTTTCCGGAAGCGTAGCTGATGATCACCGCAAAGAACTTGAGGACCAACAGCAGCACCATCAATCGCAGAACCATCCCGCCGTTCAGCACCTGCCCGACGTAGCTGTAGCCCACGCCCAGAATCTGCGGCACGAACCAACCCATGATGCCCACCGCCACTCCGCCAACGGCCGGCTGGAACCACATTGTTTTTCGAGGCAGCCGCATAAAGCGCTCTCGGAGCCTGAGCAGCAGTTTCGTAAACGCGACGGACAACAAGCCGCCGAGCAGTCCAAGGACTGCATAGATCAAGAACTCCGCCGGGCTGACCAATTGATACTGCGGAACCTTGAACAGAGGATCGTTGCCCAGCAGCAATCTCAGCATGGCCCAGGAAGTCGCCGAAGCCAGCACCACGGAGCCCAGCACCGGAGCGTGCAGGTCTCCAACAACTTCTTCCAACGCAAACAGCACTGCCGCCAGCGGCGTATTGAAGGCCGCGGCGACAGCCGCCGCCGCGCCCACGGGGATTAGCGCCTTTATCTTTTCAGGGCTGAGCCCGAGCGCGCGCCCCAGCAGCGACGCGATGCCCGCGCCCACTTGAACTGACGGACCTTCGCGCCCGAGTGGGATGCCGCTGGCAAGCGTCGCCGAGGTGCAGAAAAACTTTCCGAGCACGGTGCGCAGAGAAATGATCCCCCCGCGCGCGAACAGGGCCGCTTTCGTTTGCGGCACGCCGCTACCGCGCGCATCTGGAAAATATTTGAAGAGCAGAAATCCCATGGACAGCGAGCCTACAATGGGAACAACCAGGCGCCGCCAAGCCGGAGCTACAGCCGCATCGATCCGTGCGCCAAATCGCTCGGTCAACACGATGAACGCCACAACCGTCGCGCCAACGAGCGCACCGATCAGCAGCGTCACCAGCAGAAACACTTGCTCTTCGCGCTGCTTGAGCAGCGCGGCCCACCGTTGCGATGGCGCCCACCACCGTCTCGCACTTGTTTGCTCCGGCTTCGCCGCCATCGCCTCTCTATCCACGCTTTTCTCGTTTCGACGAACGTTTCTTGTCATCCAACGGTGGAGTCTTTTCGAGCAATTTTTCGATGGCGCGAACCAACTCACGCCCGTTGGAGCGCAATTCACCGATGCGATGCCGCACTACTTGTTCCAGCAGGCGCTCCCCGCGGGGAAGCAACGACACCAACACGCGTCGCCGGTCATCGCGCCCCCGCGTACGACGCACATAGCCGTGCGTTGCCAGACGGTCGATCAATTCCACTGCGCTGTGATGTTTTAAGGCCAGCCGCTCCGCTAAGGTCCGGATGGTCGCTTCTTCGCCAGCGGGCAGTCCTCGAATCGTAAGCAACAGGAGATACTGCTGAGGCTCCAGGCCCGCGGCCTGCGCCACGGCATCTCCTTCATGCAAGAAATGCCGAATGCGATAGCGCAGCTCAGCCAGGGCCCGGTACTCGTCAGTGTTGATCTCCGCCGTCACGCATTTAGTATATCGTACTGCGATACAGTTGGCTCTCTCTGGCCGGGTCTGGGATCCCAAGTTATAATCCCGCGGATTCTGCTGTATTGTGGTCCAGCGAATGAGACGGCATGGCATGCTGCAGCGCTTCCGCTCAGGTTCCCGGCTGCTCGCCGCGCTTGCGCTATTTGGCGGCGGTTGCGCTGACATGCAAGACACTGAGGCGGCGAGGCTCATTCCTGCGGCTGGAAATCCTCAGAAAACCGGACAAATCCCGGTTTTGAACGTGAAATTGGTCCGAACGTATCCTCATGACCCGCACGCCTTCACGCAGGGATTGGAGTATTACGGCGGGTACCTGTACGAAAGCACCGGGATCGCCGGCCAATCGACTCTCCGCAAGGTCGCGCTGGAGACCGGAGAAGTCCTCCAGAAAGTCAGTCTTCCGTCGCAATACTTCGGCGAGGGACTGACGATTTTTCGCGGAAAGATCTACCAGCTAACGTGGCTGTCGAAAAAAGGGTTTGTCTATGACCTTCGCAGCTTCCGCCAAGTTGGGGAATTTCCGTACGACACCGAAGGTTGGGGCCTCACGCACGATGACCGGTCGCTGATCATGAGTGACGGCACGAACAAGATCCGGTACATCCATCCAGTTTCGTTTGGCGTGACACGCACGATCGAACTGTATACAGGTGGTGAGGGTGTCGTGAATTTGAATGAGCTGGAGTACGTCAAGGGCGAAATCTTCGCCAATATTTGGCACTCCCCGCGGATCGCTCGCATCGACGCGAGCTCTGGGCAGGTACTCGCCTGGATTGATCTCACTTCAATCGTATCGAAGGAACATCACAGCGACGAAGCCGTATTGAATGGGATCGCCTATGACAAAGCCGGAGACAGGTTATTCGTTACGGGCAAGAACTGGTCGAAGTTGTTTGAGATCAAGGTGGAAGGCGGTCCCCATTAGAGTGGGATCGATATTCTGCCGGCGCTGGCTTAAGTGAAGGCTGAACTAAAGCGCTTTGCGGAACGCCTTCTGCGTCTTGTAATGCTCGTAGCCGTTCCGTTCATAAAATACATGCGCCCGCGCACGGATCACGTTCGATCGTACGTTCATCGCTTGGCCGCCATGCCTTCGCGCCCACTCCTCGGCGGCTTCCAGGAGCTTCGCGCCGGCTCCCGCGCTGCGCTGCCCTTCCGCAACAATCAGCCCGTTCACTTCGGCTCGGATATCGCTTTCCAGCAGGTGAGATACGCTCACGTGCAGCCAACCGACCAGTCCCGTGGCCGCGTCGGGGGACTCCGCGACAAACACCGCATGTTTTGAGGCTGGCTTCAACTGCCGCAGTCTCGTGGCAATCTGGGCCGGCGTAGCCGGATATCCCAGCTCACCGGAGAGCTGTGCGATCCGCTCGGCATCGCTGCGCCGTGCCTTCCGAATTCTTATGCTTGTGCGATCCACAATGCGAACCCGATTCTAGAACGCTTTATCACTATCGAGGAGAATTGTGACTGGGCCTTCATTGACCAACTCCACCGACATCGTGGCCTGAAAAATTCCCGTAGCCACGGTAACGCCAAGTCCGCGCAGGGCCGCATTGAATGCTTCATACAACGCGGCCGCTTGCTCCGGCGGCGCCGCGGAAATGAAGCTCGGGCGGCGCTGGCCGCGCGCGTCGCCGTACAGCGTGAATTGCGAAACTACCAGCGCTCCGCCTTTCACGTCCAGCAGGGAGCGGTTCATTTTCCCCTGATCATCCTCGAAGATGCGCAGGTTCGCGACCTTCTCAGCCATCGATGCGGCCACCTCAGGAGAATCTTCCCGGCCCACGCCAAGCAAAATCACTAACCCAGCGCCGATTTCTCCGGCGACCCGCTCTTCGACCGTTACACGCGCGCGACTAACCCTCTGCACCACAGCTCGCATAGATTCAATCGTTGTCGCCCGTTGCCACAACAAACAAGAGCTGTCATCCTGAACCCGCCCGCTGAGGATGGGCGAAGGACCCCAACCCCAGAAGCTTGCCTGCCGTACCTACTGATCGGCTCTTTTCTCTTTCGCGGGCTTGCGCGGCAGCAGGTCCGGCAATTGCGCCACATTGTACGCAAACACCGCCAGCACTTGCGCGCCTTCGGTCAAGTCGTCCCAGCGCACATGCTCCAGTCTATCCGCCTGCGAGTGATGCATTTTGTCGTAGTCGGCGACGTCCTGCACGCACCAGAATCCCGGTACGCCTGCTTCATCGAATGGTACGTGGTCGGAGCCGCCCTCCCGCCGCAGGCTCGGCTCGACCAATCCGATGCTCTCTGCCTTAGCGAGCGGATATAGCGCATGGTCAATTGTCTCGCGCACGCCATAATTTCCCATCAATCCGATGGTCAGTACTTTGCCCGTCCCCGAATCGTGCACCAGCACTCCGGAAATCTTCGGGAGCTCGTCTTTGTGCGCCTTCACATAAGCGCGCGAGCCGTTCAAACCCTGCTCTTCGCCGGTGAAAAGCACAAACCGGATCGTGCGCTTCGGCTTCACGCCAACTTTCTGCAGGGCCCGCGCGGCGGCAAGCACCGCCATCGATCCTGTTCCATTGTCTGTGGCGCCGGTGCCCAGATCCCAGGAATCCAGGTGCGCGCCAATGATCACAAACTCGTCGGGTTTCTCCGTGCCGCGAATCTCCGCCACGGTGTTGTACACCTGCACCGGCTTCCCACTGAAGCTTCCCTCGATGCTTACCTCTGCCTCCGCGCGCCCCTCCTCCTGCAAATGCCACAACTGCTCGTAATTTTCGCGAACCGCATATGCCACCGGGACTTGCGCGGCTTGGTAGTCACGAGACTGCACGGACATGTTCAGCAGCCCAAACTCCTTCTCCGAAGCGATCAACACTGCGTTGACCTTCTCCTCGGCGAACATTTTCATGGCCGCCAGCCGCGCCTGCCGGTAAGCCGCCGGGTCGATGGGCATTTCATTTACGGGATGCATCAGTGGAATCGTGCCCTTGTCCCAGGGAGTCACCAACGGGAACTCCGGGGCTTCCATCTTTCGCGGCCGCCCCAACAGGACAATCGCCCCCTTTAGCTTCCCTTTGTATTGCTCAAGGTCTTCAACTTTTTCAAATGTCACGCCAACAACCGGTCCCCGCACCGCGCCGTTCGTACTCGGCGACCATCCTGCTGCAGCCAGCGTCAACGTCTGCTCGTTCGGAAGAATCAGCCGGCCGGTCGCTGGTCCGCGCGTCCAGCTATTCGCGATTGTCCAGTCTTCAAGATGTACGTTTGAAAGACCCGCCGCCTTAAACTGCTCCGTGGTCCAGTGGCTTGCCTGGTCCAGTTTCGCCGAACCTGTGAGGCGCGGACCGATATGCTCTGTCAGATACGTCAGGTTCGCCTTTAAGGCCGGCGCATCAGATTTGACCTGCTCAAGAATTTTCGTGTCCACTTCCGCAATTGGATCGGGCTTTGGCGCTTCCTGACTCTTCGCATCCTTGGCAGGGTTATAGGGCAGGGGCCGCCGTGGTAGCAGATCCGCAAGGTTTGCCGTGTTGTAGGCCCATGCGGCCAACACCTCCGCCCCCTGATTCAGATCGTCTTTCCAAACTTTGTCGAACGTGTCCGACTGGCTGTGGTGCGTCAAGTTGTATTCCGCGCGTTCCTGGATGCAGAAAAATCCCGGCACGCCAACTTCGTCGAAGGAAAGATGATCGGTTCCGAAGGAACGCGCAATGCGCGGCTCGAGCAATTTCAATTCGTGCAGCGGCGCGAGAACCTGGTCCACCAACTCGCGGTCCTGATAATTGTCGTGCAGCCCCAGTGTGAGAACCCGGCCTGTTCCGGTGTCGTGTACGAGAACGGCCGAAATTTTATCCAGGTCTTCCCTGTGCGCCTTCACATACTCCTGTGAGCCGTAAAGCCCTTGCTCTTCTCCCGAGAACAGCACAAACCGGATCGTCCGCTTGGGTTTCAAGTTTAGCTTGGCCAGCGCGCGCGCTGCTTCCAGCACCGCCATCGAGCCCGTTCCATTGTCGGTCGAGCCCGTGCCCAGGTCCCACGAATCGAGATGCGCCCCGATGATCACCACTTCGTCCGGCTTGTCCGACCCGCGAATCTCCGCCACCGTGTTGTACACCTCCATCGGCTGCTCGCCGATGGTGTTCGTCATTTCCATCTCCACCTGTACCGGCAGATGCCGCTGCAGCATCCTGAAAATCGTGCGATAGTCTTCTCCGGTAATGAACGCCGTTGGGATCGGCCCAATGCCGTAGCGAGCGAGGCTCGCGTCCGTCATGTTCAGCAAGCCGTGCGGCTTGTTCGAATCCCGCAAAACCCCCGCGACACCTTCCTGTTTCCAGAATTCGGTCCGTTCTTTTGCCGCCTTCAGGAAAGCTGCGTACGGATCCTCCAGCGGCGCTTCTCCAATACGCGGCGGAGGCTGCTGCATCGGCCGACTCATCGGCGCGTGGGGATCTTCCGGCTTCGGCGGTGAAAGGCTCGCCGGCTCCTGGTAAATGACAATCGCGCTCTTCAGCTTCCCGTGAAACTTCGGGAAATCCTTTTTCTCCTTCGCATCGAAGTACACCACCGGCCCTGTAATAGCTCCAGGCGTGCTTGGTGACCAGCCCGCCGACGCGATTGTCAGTGCGTGTTCCGTAGGGCTCACAATGCGCGCGCTCGCCTTCCCGCGTGTCCACGAATGCTCGATCGTCCAACCCTCCAGATGAGCGTTCACCGCGCCATATTTCGCGAACATGTCTCGCGTCCAGTCATTCGCCTGCTTGAGCTGCGGCGACCCGGTCAGCCGTGCCCCGATGCTGTCCGAGAGGTACTCGAGATTCGCCGCCGCCTCGCTGTGCTCGCGAATCTCGCTGAGAATCTGCGCATCCGCCGCCGCAAATGGACTCTTCTCCTCGCCGGTCGGCTTCGCCAAGCCCCCGCGCACCGCCACCAACACCAACACGCCGCTGCACACAAGTACGCTGAATCGACGCAAGGTCATTCGTCTCCCTCGAAGTAAATCTGGATTTTTGTTACTGATTCCACCACGCGGCGGTAAGCTCCCGCCGTCTCCCAATCGCTTCTTAGACGTGCGCAAGCCCGTTAGCCGTTTCGCACCTGTTTGCGCCGCTTGCGTTGTTTCCGCGAATGCGGCGCGGGCTGGCATTTCGGACAGAAATAGCTGCTACGACCTGCAACAATCACCCTC
>Ga0209131_1001222_pt1 | contig 17793 bp, 19 predicted proteins | sample GraSoi_2013_40cm_FD_185826 | JGI IMG/M metagenome (GOLD analysis project Ga0209131, IMG submission 185826) | Grasslands soil microbial communities from the Angelo Coastal Reserve, California, USA - Sample 9_17_2013_40cm (SPAdes) (version 2) | ecosystem: Environmental > Terrestrial > Soil >...
CCCGCCGCGACCTGCAGTTCAAGGCGCGCGACATGGGCCGGCCCTGGGACTTCGGCAAGGCTTTCGACGAATCCGCACCCATCGCGGCAATTCACCCGGTATCGAGCCATGGGCACCACTCGACGGGCAAGATCTCGCTGAAGGTCAACGGCGAGGTGCGGCAACAGGCGGATCTGCAGGAGATGATCTGGAACGTGCAGGATACGATTGCCTACCTGTCCGGGTACTACCTGCTCAAACCCGGCGATCTGATTTACACGGGTACGCCGGCGGGCGTGGGCGCGGTGAAGAAGGGCGATCAGATGCTCGGATCCGTGGAGGGGCTGGGAGAACTGGCCGTCACCCTGGTTTGAAGTAACCGGACAACGAAGACAATATGGAAGCAGCAGGGCAGGGCAAGACATGGCTGGAAGTGGCGCTGAACGGACCCTGGACACGCAAACACCAGCCGCGGATTCCGGTTACCGTCAAAGAGATAGTGGAAGAAGGCATCGCCTGCGTCCGGGCGGGAGCGGCGATCGTTCATGCCCATGCTTACGATGAAGCGAGCGGAAGGCAAACCCAGAGCCCGGACGTCTACGCAAGCATCATCGACGGCATCCGCAGCAAAGTGGACGCCATCGTCTACCCGACCATTCCGGCGGCCGGGCTTGGTGCTCCGTCCGGCGGGCAGAATCCGCAGCAGCGCTTCGCGCACGTCGAGGAGCTGGCGCGCCGGGGGCTGATCGAATGGGCGGCAGTCGATCCCGGGTCGACCAATTTTTCGCTGTACGACGACTTGCTCGAAGACAAGCCGGGTTTCGTCTATCTCAATCCCGAAGAAGACGTGCGCCACGGACTCAGGCTCGCCATGCGCTATGGTTTTCATCCGAGCTACGCAATTTACGAACCGGGATTCGTGCGCCTCGGTGCCACCTTGCACTGGCGCGAGAGCTGTCCGGCGCCGGTCTATCGCTTCATGTTCTCCAGCGGCTACACCTTCAGCTTTCCGCCGGAGGATTACGCGCTCACCGCCTATCTGAAATTGCTCGACCAAGTGGCACCCGGCGCGCAATGGATGGTGGCAGGGCTGCAAGTGGACATCCTGCCGATGATTCCGCGCGCGGTCGCGGAGGGCGGCCATGTACGCGTCGGCCTGGAAGACGCGTCATACGGCTGCGAACTGTCCAACCTGCAACTGGTCGAACGGGCCGCGCAGAAAATCGCCGATATCGGCGGTGAACTCGCGACGGCGGCGGAAGTCCGGGTTGCAATGGCGCCGGAGGAACACGGCGCGGTTTGACGCATCCTGCTCGGCTATAATTTCACCGCTGTGCATTTACCTGGAATCATGAGGATCGCATGACCGCAAAAATCGGCATTACCATGGGCGATCCGTCTGGCATAGGGCCGGAGATCATTGTCAAGACGCTTGCCCAGATGAGCCCGGCAACGCGTTCGGTTTCCGCAGTGGTGGGCAATCTCGCCATGTTGAGGCGTGCCGACAAACTGCTCGGCACCGGACTCAAGTTCGTCGACGGACTCGACGCGAAGGACGGTGAAGTCCCGGTCGCCAATGTCGCGAGCAAGGACCAGGACAAGATCGTCGACGGAAAAGTCTCGGCCGCCGGCGGCGAAGCGGCCTATCGATACGTCGAAGAGGCCGTGAAGCTCGCGCTCGACGGCAGGATCGCCGTCATCGTCACCGCGCCGCTGAACAAGGCCGCCATGCACTCCGCCGGCCATCATTTCGACGGCCATACCGAGTTGCTGGCGCACCTGACCGGGGCGAAGTCTTCGTTCATGCTGCTGGCGAGCGACAAGCTGTGCGCGATCCATGTCACCACGCACCAGTCGCTGAAGAACGCCGCCGAGCGTCCGACCATCGACCGGGTGGTGGCGACCATCCGCGCCGGACATCGGCACTTCCGCGAACTCGGCATCGACAAACCCCGCATCGCGGTCGCCGGCCTGAATCCGCACAGCGGCGAAGGCGGCATCTTCGGCCGCGAGGAAATCGAACGCATCCAGCCGGCGATCGAAATCGCGCAGAAGGAAGGCATCGACGTCAAAGGACCGATCTCCGGCGACACGGTGTTCTATCGCGCGCTCAAGGGCGAGTTCGATCTCGTGGTCGCGCAATACCACGACCAGGGCCATATCCCGACCAAGCTGATTGCCTTCGACGAAACCGTGAACATCAGCCTAGGATTGCCGATCCGCCGTACGTCGGTGGATCACGGAACGGCGCACGACATCGCCTGGACCGGCAAGGCCAACAACGTGAACATGCAGGCGGCCATCGCTTACGCCCGCAAGATGGCGGACCACGTTGCTGCGTAAAAATTCAAGTAGCCGCCAAGACGCCAAGAGCGCCAAGGAAGGATAGTCAAGTTCAAGCCCTTTCAACGCAACGGGTGCAAAGAAATCTGACTTTCTCTACGGTCGGCGGCGATAGATCTTCTTTATCTTCCACTTGGCGATCTTGGCGTCTTGGCGGTGTATTTTCTGATCGTGGTAAGACTGAATGGTGCGGAGCCCGCGCGTACTGATCGTCGCAGATGACCTGACCGGGGCAATGGACAGCGCTGGGCCTTTCGCCGCGCTGGGCATCGAAACCTGGGTCGTCGCCGTGCCGATGCGCTGCGATCCCGCCTCCCTGAAATCGGCCCGCGTCGTTTCGGTCAACACCGATACCCGGCATCTTCCGGCAGCGCTGGCTGCTGCGCGCGTGCGCGATATCATGCGTCACCTCGGCACCGGCGGTTTCGACATCGTCGTCAAGAAAATAGATTCCACGCTCAGGGGCAACGTTGCCGCCGAAACGATGGCGTTGCTCGACATCAGCGGCCGCCGCGAAGCCGTGGTTGCGCCGGCATTTCCGGCGCAAGGGCGCACCGTTCGCGGGGGAATCGTGCACGTCGACGGCAAGCCGCTCGCCAGGGATGCATTGTCACCGCCGCCGCTGGCGCCGCTGCAGGAGGTCTTTGCCGCGGCGAAACCTGGATTGCTGGTTCGAACGCTGGCGCCGGCGGACGCATTCGATACGAAGGCCGATATCTGGATTGCCGACAGCGTCATCGATGCCGATCTGACAAGCATCGTCGAAAGTTTCGCTTCTCGCATGCACTCAGTGCTGATGGTCGGATCCGCGGGGTTGACCCGCGCCCTTGCGCAGGTGTGCTTCGACGGCCATCCGGTTCCAATTGGCCCGCAGCATGTAACCGGCACCATTGTGTTCGCAGTCGGTTCGCGCGCCGCGCGCAGCGCGGAGCAGGTCGAGTCGCTGGCGGCGGAACCGGAAACCAGCGTGTTGCGCGCACCCAATGGACGGCTGCCATCGGCGCGGATTCCGTCGGCCCGAAACCTGGTGCTGAAGGCCACGACGGACGACGCCGGTAACGAGGGCGACGCCGAGCGCGTCGCGGCCGACATGGCGAAGCATGCGATCGAAATTGCGCGCAGCGCGCAGGCCGAGGTATTGGTTGCGACCGGCGGCGACACGGCGATCGCAATCCTGGCGGCGAGCGGCAATCCGGCCCTGCAGGTCCTCGGCGATCTGATGCCCGGCATCCCTTATGCGCGCATTCGCCTGGAAGGCGCGCCGCTCTGGCTGGTTACCAAGGCTGGAGGCTTCGGCGGGCCGGATACGTTTCGCGACGTCGCGCGCCGGTTGCGAGGTGAATTTGCCACAGAGGTCACAGAGAAAAGCGCAGGAAAATAATTTGAAGCCCGGCGGGCGAATGTATCAGCAACCACGCACCCAAGTATTCCTGTTGGATTCTGCTGTTGAATCTCGCTTTTCTCTGCGTCCTCTGTGTCCAAGAACTGAGCTTTAGATGGAAAACAAGGCAATCAAGAGTTTCCTGAATCCGGAGAGCATCGCGGTGGTGGGCGCGGGAGAGCGACCGACGAGTTCCGGTGGTGCCGTTCTGCGCAATCTGCGCCTATCGGGCTATACCGGCCGCATCGTCCCGGTCAATCCCAAAGGCGGCGAATTCGACGGCCTGAAGGTGGCGGTATCGCTCAAGGAGCTGGACGGCCCGGTCGATCTGGTTGCGATACTGGTGCGACCAGACAGCATCATCGATGTGGTCACCGAAGCCGCGGACACCGGCCACAGGAACATCCTGATCCTGCCCGGCGGATTCGCCGAAGCCGGCGAAAACGGACGCGCGCGCGATGCCGCGCTGCGCGAACTGGCCGCCGCGCGCGGGCTCACGATCGGCGGCCCCAACTGCGCCGGCGTGATCAATCTGCTGGACCCGAAGTCGCCGTTCGCGGCGACGTTCTTCCGCGACATGCCCAGGGGCGGCGGCGTGGCGATGATCTCGCAATCGGGCGCCATCATCGAAGAGGCGATCGACGCGAGCCATGTCTACAACATCCCGCTGGGTGCGGTCGTTTCCGTCGGCAACAGCATGCACCTGGGCATCATCGAATATCTAGAGCAACTGGGCCGCGACGAGCGTTGCAAGGCGATCCTGCTTTACGTGGAAACTTTCGGCGACGCGGCGCGCTTCGGCGAAGCCGCGCGCGCGGCGGCGACAACCAAGCCGGTGATTGCGCTGATCGGCGGGCGCACGGCTGCAGGCCGCGACGCCGCGTTTCGCCACACCGGATCACGGCCGGCCGACGACGCGGCGACGGATGAATTCTGCCGCCGCAGCGGCATCGTCCGGGTCAAGAGCCTGCGGCGCCTGCTGCTGGCCGGCAAGGCGTTCGGCGCGTTTCCCCAGGGCATCGGCAAGCGCGTGCTGCTGTTGTCGAATTCCGGCGGCCCGGGCGTGCTCGCCGCCGACCAGGCGATGGACGAGGGACTCGCGTTGCCGGAACTGCCGGCGGCGATGATCGAAAAGCTGCGCGGTTTCCTGCCATCCGAAGCGTCGATCGCCAATCCGCTCGATCTGCTTGCGGACGCGCGTGCGGACCGTTTTTCCGCGACGCTGGCGGCCGCACTGGAAACGGCCACCGGGCATTTCGACGCGATCCTGATGATCCACGTGGTGCCGTTCATGGTCGATGCCGGCGCGGTGATCGAGGCGCTCGCCGGGCTGTGCGAGCCGGCCAGGCTGCCCATCCTGCATTCGATGATGGGCACGCTGGAGCACAAGGGCGACTGGTTCGCGCGCATGGAGCGGGCCGGCGTGCCGACGTTCAAGGATGCCGAGGAAATGTGCATCGCGGCCGGTCTGCTGATGCGCCATCGCGAGCTCAACGTGGTGCGCTGAAGAACGCACCCGACATTGACGGAGAACAGATGCTGAAACTCTACGGCTATTTCAGAAGTTCCGCGTCCTACCGGGTGCGCATTGCACTGAGCATGAAAGGCCTCGACTACGAGCAGGCCAGCATCCATCTGGCCAAGGGGCGCCAGTACACGCCCGAGTTTTCGCAGGTCAGCCCGCAGAATCTCGTGCCGGTACTGGAGCACGATGGCCGGCGGCTGTTTCAGTCGCTGGCGATCATCGGGTACCTCGACGAGAAATTCCCCAGGCCCGCATTGCTGCCGGAAGATTCTCCGGGCAGGAACCGTGTGCGCTCGCTGGCGCTGATCAGCGCATGCGAAATCCATCCGCTCAACAACACGCGCGTGCTGGCGTACCTGACCGACACGCTCAAGCTGACCGACGAGCAGAAGAATGCCTGGTACCGGCATTGGGTGACGGTCGGTTTCACGGCGCTCGAGAAGCGGCTGGCGACGGAGAAGGAAACCGGGACGTTCTGCCACGGCGACACGCCTGGCTTTGCCGACATTACGCTGGTGCCGCAGGTGGCCAACGCCAATCGCTACAAGGTCGATCTCGAACCGTTTCCAGTCATCAGGCGCATCAATGAAAGCTGCCTCGCGCTGGAAGCTTTCAAAAAGGCGATGCCCCAGAATCAGCCCGACGCGGAATGAAGCCGCAAAATGGCGTGGTATTCTGGATTGCATCGTTTCGATGAGGAGTGAGGAAATGAAAACAAGAATATGCGTGACAGCGGGGTTGTTGCTCGCGCTTGCCGTGCCGGTGCTGCAGGCGGCGGATGAAGTGGAGCCGCCCAAGGTGCACAAGCAAGGCGGTTCGACTTACGTTACCGGCGGGTCCGGAGAGGCGCAGCGCAAGGCGTTGTTCAAGATCGCGAACAAGTTTCCGATCCAGCTTATTTTCGAAGTCGAAGGCCAGGAAGGCGACATCAGCGGCGTCAAAGTCACGCTGACCGACCAGAGCGGAAACGCGTTGATCGAAGCCGTCTCGGAAGGGCCGTATTTTTATATGAACCCACCGGCCGGCGGACGCTTCATTATCGACGCCGAATACAACGGCGAAAAGCTGACCAACACGAAGGACCTGGTGGGCCGCCGCTACCTGGTGCTCGAATTCAAGTTCCACGCGAAATAGTCCATGGCAATCGAGCTGCTTGCGAAACCGGTGGTCGATGACTTGCTCAAGGCTCTTGATCGCGCCAAGGATGCGCGCTTGCGCGCCAGTGCGCGCAAGGCGATCGGCGAGGCGATTTCCGAGTTGATCCGCATCAGCCCCGACCTGAACAAAGCGCAGGCGAAGATTGCGATAGCGCGCGCGGCCGGCATCCTCGATCAGGACTTGTTCACCGCCGAGCGCATGCTGCGCAAGGTGAAGAAGGCCGCAAGGAAATCGAAGTCCCCGAAGCGCAAACCGGCTTCGCGCCGGATCAAAAAGCCTTCGAAGCCGAAACCACGCCGCGGAGCGGGAAAATAAAACGCGGTCTCCCAAGTCCGCAGTTGGCCCGCCGGCGTTTCCTTGCGACGCTGACTGCCGCGCCCCTATTGTCCGCCTGGCCGGCATGGGCGCAGGGCAAAGTCATGATCCCGCGGCCGGGTGGAGGTTTCCGTTTTCTACCGGGCGGTCCGGTGTTTGCCGGCGGCGCGGTGGCCGAGCCCGGCTTCGCAATCGTTCATGCGCTGCTGTCCCGCTGGCTGCTGCTGGAGCCGGGCTATGCGCTGGTGGAGCGCCACCTCGAAGCCGCCGGCCGCCCGATGCAGGCGTTGTGCGGCATGCAACTGCGCCTGCCGCGCCAGCTCAGCCCCCAGGAATTCATCGCCTTCAATGCGCCGTATGTCGATCGCCTGCAGCGGTGGGCCGTGCTGCATGAAAAACTCAATCCCGTTTCGCGCACCAACGTTGCGCCGGCGGCCGGCGCGCCGGCGGAACCTTCGCTGCATGCTTTTTCCTATACGGTCCCGTACGCCGGCACCATGAAGACATTCACGATGTCGGGCATGACCGAGCGCGGCCCTGGCGGCAGCATCGTTGCGGAGGGGGACGATTCGCCCACGGGCATGCAGCGCAAATTGGGTTTCGTGGTCGGCGCGGTGACGGAACGTATTGCCGAACTTGGATTCCAATGGAACGACGCCACCCATGTGGAGTTGTATACCGCCGTCGAGATTCCCGGCGCTTTCGATGCTATGGCGGTGCAGGCGTCAGGCGCACTGCCTCGGGGCATCAGGTGGCATCGCGGCCGTCCGCCGGTGGTGGGCCTGGAACTGGAACTGGAAGCGCGGGCGGTGTTGCGCGAAGAGGTGGTGGAGGCCTGAGGTTGTCCGCACGGGGAGCAGGTTTCCCCCTAAAATGCGTTATCGCGTCACTTTCCGGGCAATGCTTCCCGGGTCAGGAATCCCATGAAAAACAGATTTGCATTCAGCCTTCTGGCATTGATCAGCGCCAGCGTCCTCTGTGGCCCGGCTTTCGGCGAAGGCGCGACCAATGGTCGCGAGCGGTTTTTCCTCAAACGGCAGAACTGTGCCTGGACCGAGGAAATGGGCAAGTACATCTACGAATGCATCAAGAAAAACGATGGCTTCAACGCCCACTGGTGCCACAACGAGGCAATCGACGCATTCTGTCCGCCGGACGAGAGTGCAATTCCGCATCCCACTGACGTGCAGCCGAGCGAGAAGCCGGCCGAACCGGAAACGGGCAAGAAGGGCTGAGGCTTCGCACGCTGACGAAAAAGGCCGCGTTTCGCGGCCTTTTTTTACATCTTGTACAGCAGCGCGTGCCACTGGTCCGGGCGCGGCAGGGATTTTGCCGAGAGTCGAAGGTAGCGGATTCCCAAGGTCTTCAGGTGATCCGACTTGGCGACGTTCGCAGCGCTGCTTCCGGCATCGATCAGATCGATGGCGGCGACCGCCGACATCGCCGCGTTGCAGATCAGCAGGTCGACGCCGCTGCGCGCCAGGGCCGGATCGATCATGCCGCCGGTGGAGAGCGCCGAGAGTTGCACATGCGCGAAAACGTGGTGGTCACGCAAGCCGGCCTTGCAGGTCAGGTAAGCCAGCTTGGTCGCACCTGAAATGAAGGACTCGCGTCGGACCGGGGCCGCGGGCGCGACTGCCGCCGCCGCTGCCGCGGGTAACGGCACCGGCGCGGACGCTGTCTTCGCCGCTGCGGGAACGCTGGCGGGGATGCGAACTTCGCCGCGCTTGTAGGAAGCGATGAAGTCTTCCAGCGAGTCTTTCTCCTCGCCGGGTTTGCGCTTGCCCCCGGAAAACAGCGGATTATCCTCGCCCTTGATCGACTTGTACGCGCGGATCCAGACGACGAATATCACCGCCAGGATGATGAAGCCGAAAATGGCGCCGGCTATTTTCATTCAGGTCTCCGATCGCGGCGGACTGCCCTGGCTGTCGGGTACGAGTTGGTGGAACAGGCTGGATTCACGGCTGTAGAAGCCCTCAGTGTGGAAGGTTTCCGGGAATTTATAGAGTTCGTAGTCGAGATGGTGGCAAATCTCGTGCAGCAATGTGCGCAGATAACTCTTGAATGCCACGACACGCTTGTGTTTGGCGGTGCGCATCCAGAGCTGGATCTTCGCCGTATTGCCGTCCTCCTCGGGCAGATACAGGCCGTGCAGTTCGCCCCAATCGTCGCTCGGCCTGACTGCCAGCACCTGGATGCGCAGCGGCGGCACCTGCAACTGCCCGATGATGCCGTCGCTAACCTGTTGCGACAACCGCTGGACGGTCGTCCGGTTTTCCGATTTCAATGCCTCCAGCAGGGCTATCGCCGGCGGCCGCAGGATTTCGGCATCGGGCAATTTGACCACAATGATCGCGTCGCTTTGCCGGTAGATGCTCTGCTTCCTGGCGGAGAGCCGTCTGTAATAGTCGAAAACCATACCCACCTCACCCCAGCGTGCGGACACGTTACCGACGAAGGCGGCCGATTGCGGGAAGCACGCTATGTTCCGTCTCCCGTCCCGGATGGCAAGCCAACGCCGTGTCGACGGAACCTCTGCTGCGCTTCAAGTGTTCCCTTGTCCCCCTATGGGCGGAGAGGGTGCGGATCCGGGGTCGGCTACGGGTATCAAGAAATATACGTTTCATCAGTTCGCAGAGATGATTCGAATTCCGTTTGGTCGAAGCTTTGTGTGTATGCCTGTGAATTTGAGTTAGGCACGTCAGACTTTCGCTCCTTCTCCGCCTCCCTCAGGGAGGGGGAGAAGGCATCGCTGACTCGGCGTTGGCGGAGCCATCCGGGGCGGGAAGCGATGCTAAGGCGCGCTTCCCGCAAACGGGTGATTTCATCACTAACGTGTCCGCGCGCCGGGATGAGGTGGCGGGTGGTGGTTAGTCGATGTAATGGAGCCGGCTGCCGAGCGCGTCGGGATCCCAGAATTTGAGCTTCATGCCTTTCTTGACCTTGGCCTCGGCCTCGGCTTCCTTCTTTTTCACCAGTTCCAGGCGTTCCACCACTTGCGCCGCTTCGGCAAGCGGAATGGCAACCAGGCCGTCGCGGTCGCCGACGATGATGTCGCCCGCGGAGATCGTCACGCCGCCGCAGGTCACCGTGGTGTTGATCTCGCCCGGGCCGTTCTTGAAAGCGGAATTCGGCTTGATGCCGCGTGCGAAGACCGGGATATCGACTTTCAGCAATCCGGTTACGTCGCGCACCAGGCCGTCGCAGACGATGGCGACTACGCCGATCTTCTTCGCCCAGAAAGCCCACAGGTCGCCGATGGTCGCCGCGGTATCGTCACCGGTGGTGGCGATCACGATGACATCGCCTTTTTTGGCGAAGTCGAGTATCGCCATGGCGGCGAGGTTGTCCATCGGCCCGCAGAACGCCGTGATGGCGCTGCCGCTGAAGTTCATGGTCGGCAGCAGGGGCTTGATCGCGTAATCCAGGCAACCTTTGCCGTTGTAGGCATCGGTGACGAAACCGGTGGGCATGCCGGCAAACGCCTTCATGATGGTTTTTGAGGGCCGTTCGATGTTGCGGCGGACGGTCAGGGCAACGGGATCGCCGATCATGCTTGCTTCTCCTTTATTTATTGTTATGCGGTCTATTCGTTGGATGGCGCGGCATTCGCCTGCGGCACGACATCCACGAGTTCGACGTCGATGATCAGATTCGAATCGGTGGAAACGCCATCCGGACTTTCCTGCCGGGCGCCCTTGAAGGCGTATTTCGCGGGAATGATGACCGTGCGATGCCCCCCGACCTTCATGCCTTCCATGCCCTTTTCGAGCCCGGGCAGCGCGCGTTTGTAACCGAAGACGAAGGAGACGGGCGCCCCGCGGTCGTCCGAGTTGATGAATTTCTTTCCCTTCTTGTCGGCGGCCTGTTCGTCGTAAATCCAGCCGGTGTAGCGGATGATCGCGAACCAGCCGCGCCGCGGCTCCAGGCCACTGCCCACGGTGCGGTCCACGATTTCGATTTCAGTTGGCGCCGCATGCGCCGAAGCCGGCCAGATTACCGGGACAATGAGCAGGCTCGACAGCGCGAGCGCGATTACGGCGGGGAAGGTGCGAGTGACAGGCATGACGCTAGTTTAACCAAATCCGCAGCGACTATTCGGAAGCGCGATCCGACTGCTTGAACGGACTGTGCTCGGACAGTTCGTCGACATAGTGTTCGATGCCGCTTGCCTCCTTGCGCAGAAAGCGCGTCACCGCTTCGGCGAATTCGGGATGCGCCAGCCAGTGCGCCGATACGGTGCGCTGCGGCAGCAGTCCGCGGGCGAGCTTGTGTTCGCCCTGCGCGCCGCCTTCGAAAGAGCCGAGCTTCTCGGCGATGCAGAATTCGATGGCCTGGTAATAGCAACTTTCGAAATGCAGGCCGGAGTGGAATTCCCTGGTTCCCCAATAGCGGCCGAATAAAGTATCTTCGCCGATGATGTTGAAAGCCGACGCCACCGGCACGCCTTCCCGGTAGCCCAGTATCAGAAGCAGTTGTTCGGGCATGGCCTGCGCCAGGCGCAGGAAGAAATCGAGGTTCAGGTAAGGCGACGAATGATGCGCGCGATACGTGCGGTCATAGCATTCCACGAAGAAACGCCAGTCGGCCTCGGTTGCCTCAGTGGCGCGCAATCGGCGGAATTCGATCCCCGCATCGCGCACCTTGCGCCGTTCCTGGCGGATTTTTTTGCGCTTGTCGTGATTCATGCGTCCGAGAAAATCCTCGAAGTCGCTGAAACCCTCATTGCGCCAGTGGAATTGCACGGAAGCCCGCAGCATCATGCCGGCCGATTCGAAGGCCGCAACCTCGGGTTCCGCGGGAAACAGGCAGTGCAATGAAGACACGCCGGAGTCGCGCGCAAATGCCAGTGCCGCATCGAGCAGCGTGCTGCGGTCGGCGTCGCTCAAAGCCAGCAGGCGCGGTCCGGTCACCGGCGTGAACGGCACCGCGTTCAGCAGCTTGGGGTAGTAGCGCAAGCCGTGGCGCTGGTAGGCGTCCGCCCACGCCCAGTCGAATACGTATTCGCCGTAGGAATGGGATTTCAGATAGAGCGGCATGGCCGCGGCAAGGCGGTTGTCCCGCCACAGCGTGATATGGCAGGGCGCCCAGCCGGTTTCGGCACTGACGCAACCGCTTTCCTGCAGCGCATGCAGGAAGGCGTGCGAAAGCAGCGGATGATGTCCGGCGAGCGCATCCCAGTCGGAAGCGGGAATCGACGCAAGCGAATCTACGACCTGGATACCGGAGCGCGTTTTCATTGGCAGAGGGAGCGGATGCTATAGTAGCAGCCATGCGCATTGCGATTGGCCAGATCAACTGCACGGTCGGGGATCTCTCCGGCAACGCAAGAAAAATCCTCGAGTTTGCGGACCGGGCCAGGGCACAGGGCGCCGACGTTCTGCTGACCCCCGAACTTTCCCTGTGCGGGTATCCGCCCGAAGACCTGTTGTTGCGCGAAGATTTCCGCATGGCCTGCGATCGTGCGCTGACCGAGCTAGCCGCCAAGGTCAGGGGCATCAGCGTCGTGGTCGGCCACCCGCACGAGGCCGGCGGCTGCCTCTTTAACGCCGCGTCCGTCCTGCAGGACGGCGGCATCGCGGCGGTCTATCACAAACGCGACCTGCCCAATTACACGGTCTTCGACGAAGAGCGCTATTTCGATTCCGACGGCAGTCCCTGCGTCGTGGAAGTCAACGGTGTGCGCGTCGGCGTGAACATCTGCGAGGACGTCTGGGGACCCGACGGGGAGAGCACGGCACGCGCCGCGCCCGGCGACGACGGGGTCAACGTCGGCATCAACATCTGCGCCGACGTCTGGGAGCCGGAAGCGCCGAAGCGCGCAAGAGCGGCCGGGGCGCAGGTTTTGCTGGTGCTCAATGCCTCGCCTTTCCATATCAACAAGTTGAGGACCCGTTACGAGGTGGTGCGCGATCGCACGGCCGAGACCGGCATGGCGGTGGTGTTCTGCAACCTGGTCGGGGGCCAGGACGAACTGGTGTTCGACGGCGCGTCTTTCGTCATGGACGGTCGTGGCAGGCTGACCCACCAGTTGCCCGCCTTCGAGGAAGCGCTCGCCGTCGTCGAAATCGGCAAAGACGGTCCGCTGCCCGGTGAAATCGTTCCGGAACCGGATGTCGACGAGAGTATCTACAAGGCACTGTGCCTGGGCGTGCGGGACTATCTCGGCAAAAACGGATTTCCCGGCGCACTGCTGGGCTTGTCCGGCGGCATCGATTCGGCCCTGACCCTGTGCATCGCCGCGGACGCGATTGGCGCCGACAAGGTGCATGCGATCATGATGCCGTCCCAGTTTACCGCCGGCATGAGCGTCGAAGACTCGCGCGAAATGGTCAAGCGCCTCGGCGTGCGTTACAGCGAAATCGCGATCAAGCCGATGTTCGACACTTTCTTGCAGGCGCTGTCGCCGCATTTCGGCGACCGGCCGTTCGACGCCACCGAAGAGAACCTGCAGTCGCGCATCCGCGGCACGCTGCTGATGGCGTTGTCGAACAAGCATGGATCGATCGTGCTGACCACCGGCAACAAGAGCGAGATGAGCACCGGCTACGCCACGCTCTACGGCGACATGGCGGGCGGCTTTGCGGTGCTCAAGGACATCACCAAGAAATTCGTCTACCGCCTGTCACGTTATCGCAACACCCTTTCAGCTGTGATTCCGGAGAGGATCATCGAGCGCGCCCCGAGTGCGGAACTGCGGCCCAACCAGGTGGACCAGGACAGCCTGCCGCCTTACGACGTGCTCGACGCGATCGTCGAGCGCTATGTCGAGCAGGACCAGAGCGTCGCGGAAATCGTGGCCGCCGGCTACAAGCGCGAGGATGTCGTCCGGATCGTGAAACTGGTGCATATCAACGAATACAAGCGCCGCCAGGCGCCGGTGGGCATCCGCATCACCCCGCGCGGATTCGGCAAGGACTGGCGTTACCCCATTACCAACAAATACCGCGGCGGGTTGTAGACGGGCCTGCTTCCCGGACGGCAGACCAGCCGTCTATACTGGGCATCCGGCCAGCCCCCAGACGGCGGGTGGCCAGACTACAGGAGAGCAGCAGTCATGAAAAAAATCGAAGCGGTGGTCAAGCCGTTCAAGCTCGACGAAGTGCGCGAGGCGCTCTCGGAGATTGGCGTCACCGGTTTGACGGTGACGGAAGTCAAGGGTTTCGGCCGGCAGAAAGGCCACACCGAGCTCTATCGCGGCGCGGAATATGTCGTGGACTTCCTGCCCAAGGTCAAAGTCGAGGTCGTGGTGTCGGACAAGCTCGTCGAGCAGGCGATCGAGGCGATCGTAAGGGCGGCGCGCACCGGCAAGATCGGCGACGGCAAGATTTTCGTGACGACCGTCGAACAGGTCATCCGCATCCGAACCGGGGAGACCGACGAAGCGGCGGTGTAGGAAAAGTACCGGGTGCTGGGTGCACGCCGCAGCCACGGCGAATGGGGGTTGAAGTTGGGGCGGGATGCGGCGTTAGGGCGCGCTACCCGCAAACGGCCGACCAGTCGGTAACGAGTTCGCGCGCCGTACTGGGTGCTGCGTAAGGGAGCGCTGCGTACCTTGTGCCGCACAAGCTAACAGCCGGAGTTGGGGTTGATTTAGACATCAGATGAGCCGCCTGCGGGCGGCTCGCGTTTTTGGGCTTTGCCCTTTCCCAGCACCCAGCACTCAGTACTCAGTACGCAGCACCGTCTTCTTACCCTTCGCTTTCAGCAGCACCATCACCGCGCCGCCGCCCCCATCCTCGGCGCGCGCCTGCACGAATGCCAGTACTTCGTCGCGCTGGCCCAGCCAGTTGCCGATTTTTCTCTTCAGCACCGGCTCCGCGTTCCGGGAGCGCAACCCCTTGCCGTGCACGATGCGTACACAGCGAAACCCGTGTATGAGCGCTTCGTTGAGAAAGCTCACCAGCAGCGTGCGTGCTTCCTCGGTGCGCAGGCCGTGCAGGTCGAGGTGGTCCTGTGTGGCCCAGAAACCGCGGCGCAGTTTCTTGAGTATCTGGTTCGACAGGCCGTTGCGCAGGAACACCAGTTCCTCGCCGGTTTCCATCCCGACTTCCACCGGTATCTGATCGGAGAGGCTGTCGTGCAGGACTTGCACGTCTTCGCGCAGCGTCTGCACCGGAATCGGCGCCGGTGGCGGGCGTTGCAGGCTCGCCTTGCCGGAATCACGCAGCGGTGCGACGCCCTTCAGCGCATCGCGCAGCAAGGCTTCCTCGTCCGCATCTTCCGCGGCCGCTGGTTCCGGTATGACGGGGCGCTTGGCCATTTTCCTTCAAACCCATTTTTGCCACAGATACCCTACGTGCATAGCACGTCGGAGTACCCTTTTAGGACACAGAGGTCACAGAGAAAAAAAGCTGCAAGGCGAAAAACCTATTGAAAACGATCACTCACCGAGCCAATCCCCGATTCGACAGTTGTTGTTATGGACTGTTGTTTTCCTCTGTGTCCTCTGTGACCTCTGTGGCTAAGTAGTTTTTCTTAGCGTCCGAGTTCTTCGAGATACTTTTCGGCGTCGAGCGCCGCCATGCAGCCGGTGCCGGCGCTGGTGACGGCCTGGCGATAAACATGATCCTGCACGTCGCCCGCCGCAAACACGCCGGGTACGCTGGTCGCCGTCGCGCCACCCTGGTTGCCGCTCTTGGTGACGATGTAGCCATCCACCATATCGACCTGACCCTGGAAGATCTGCGTATTCGGCGTATGGCCGATGGCAATGAAAACACCGTTCAGCGGCAGATTCCGCGAGTTGTCGTTCTTGGTCGAGCGGATGCGGATGCCGTTCACGCCTTTCTTGTCGCCCAATACTTCGTCCAGCGTATGGTCCCACTCGAGCTTGACATTGCCCGTCTTCGATTTTTCCGTCAGGCGGTCGATCAGGATCGCCTCGGCGCGGAACTTGTCGCGCCGGTGTACTACGGTCACGGTCTTGGCGATGTTGGACAGATATAACGCTTCCTCGACCGCGGTATTGCCGCCGCCGACCACGGCCACGTCCTGGCCTTTGTAGAAGAAACCGTCGCAGGTCGCGCAGCCGGAAACGCCTTTGCCCATGAATGCGCTTTCGGAGGGCAGGCCGAGATATTTCGCCGACGCGCCCGTTGCGATGATCAAGGCGTCGCAGGTATAGACCGCCTGGTCGCCGATCAGCTGGAAGGGTTTTTCACCCAGCTTTACAGTGTGGATATGATCGAAGATAACCTCGGTGTCGAAGCGCTCGGCATGCTTGAGGAAGCGCTCCATCAGCTCCGGCCCCTGCACGCCCATGACGTCAGCGGGCCAGTTATCCACCTCGGTCGTGGTCGTGAGCTGGCCACCCTGGATCATCCCGGTGATCAGCACCGGTTTGAGGTTGGCGCGCGCAGCGTAGATGGCAGCGGTGTAGCCGGCGGGACCGGAACCCAGGATGAGGAGTCGGGAATGTTTTGTTTTGGTGGCCATGGAATGTCAACTAAGGGTGGATGCGTGAAAAAGCAAGACTGTAGCAGCGCCGTAAAGCCCGTGTCCACGCATCAAAATGGGCTGCGTGAGCGTCTTGGCCATGGGATATAATTCTTTGAAACTGAAAAGGTAATTCGCACTTGCGTAAATCATTCGCGGCCAGGCCCGCAGTCCAGAAAACACCGCGCAAGCCGCTCCCGCCCAAGATCGCCGCGCTGTTGCGCGAATCGTGGTGGTTGCTGCTGATCGGCGCGGCGCTGTATCTCGTCCTGATTCTGTCTACTTACAGCAAATCCGATCCCGGCTGGTCGCACCAGGCTTCGGGATCTCTGGTCGTCAATGCCGGGGGCAAGGCCGGCGCGTGGTTGGCCGATGTTGCGCTTTACGTATTCGGACTTTCGGCCTGGTGGTGGGTACTGTTGCTGGTCGGCGGTGTCGTCTGGGGCTATCGCCGCATCGAAGTGGCCACGGAGAGCGATCGCCGCTCCATTGCCGTGGCCTGCATCGGCTTTCTTGTCCTCATTACCGCCAGCAGCGCATTCGAATCCCTGCGCCTGTATTCGCTGAAGGCGCAGTTGCCGCAGTTGCCCGGCGGCGTACTGGGTGAACTAGTCAGCGGCTTGATGGCGCGGGGATTCGGCTTCACCGGCAGCACGCTGATCCTGCTGATCCTGTGGGGTGTCGGATTGGCCTTGCTCACGGGAATATCATGGGTAGTCATCATCGAGAAACTCGGCAGCGCGATCGAGGTTGCCTACGTCTCGTTTCGCGAGAAGTGGCTCTCTGATTTCGGCATCGAGGTCAAAGTCGTCGCGAAGAGCACGAGCCGATACGCATCGAGCCGCCGAAGATGGTCATCACGAAGTCCGACCGTGTCATCAAGGAAAAGCAGAAACCGCTGTTCGAGGACCTGCCGGATTCGCCGCTGCCGCCGCTGCACCTGCTCGACGAACCGCCCGCCGACGTGGAGATGCTGTCTGCGGAGACGCTCGAATACACTTCCCGGCTCATCGAGAAGAAGCTCTCTGATTTCGGCATCGAGGTCAAAGTCGTCGCGGCGCAGCCCGGCCCGGTGATTACCCGCTATGAAATCGAACCGGCCATCGGCGTCAAGGGCAGCCAGGTCCTCAACCTGGTGAAGGATCTCGCGCGCGCATTGTCCGTCGTCAGCGTGCGCGTGGTCGAGACCATTCCCGGCAAATCCTGCATGGGACTGGAAATACCGAACCCGAAGCGGCAGGTCGTGAGGCTGTCGGAAATCCTGAGTTCGAAGATCTACGCGGAAATGGCCTCACCGCTGACCCTGGCGATGGGCAAGGACATCGCCGGCAATCCGATCGTCGCGGATCTCGCCAGGATGCCCCACGTCCTGGTCGCGGGGACCACCGGGTCGGGCAAGTCGGTGGCGATCAACGCCATGATCCTGTCGCTGTTGTACAAGGCAACGCCCAACGATGTGCGGCTCATCCTCGTCGACCCGAAGATGCTCGAACTTTCGGTCTACGAGGGCATTCCGCACCTGCTCACGCCGGTGGTCACCGACATGAAGCAGGCGGCGCACGCGCTCAACTGGTGTGTCGGAGAAATGGACCGGCGTTACAAGCTGATGTCGACCCTTGGCGTGCGCAATCTTTCCGGGTTCAATCAGAAG
>Ga0209131_1001223_pt1 | contig 17786 bp, 16 predicted proteins | sample GraSoi_2013_40cm_FD_185826 | JGI IMG/M metagenome (GOLD analysis project Ga0209131, IMG submission 185826) | Grasslands soil microbial communities from the Angelo Coastal Reserve, California, USA - Sample 9_17_2013_40cm (SPAdes) (version 2) | ecosystem: Environmental > Terrestrial > Soil >...
CGATGCGCGACGAGCTCATGTCTCTATGGGAGCGCTCGATGGCCACGCGCGAGCAGCTCGTCGCGCGCTTGCAGGACTGGTGCCACCGCGCCGAATCGAGCGGCGTTCTCCCCCTCGCGGAGTTCTCGCAGCGCCTTCGCTGCTACGCCTAGCCGGCGCTAGCGCATTCCCGGCAGCATCCCCTTCATGCCGCGCATCATGCGCTGCAGGTTGCCGCCTTTCATCATCTTCATCATCTTCTGCATCTGCTCGAACTGATTTAGCAGCTGGTTGACGGCCTGGACGGAGACGCCGGCGCCGGCGGCGATGCGGCGCTTGCGCGAGGCCTTGAGGAGCTCGGGCTTGCGGCGCTCCTGCGGGGTCATCGAGTTGATGATGCCTTCGATGCGCTTCAACTGCTTGTCGTCCTGGAGCTTGGCGGGATCGATCTGGCCGACGAGCTGCGCGGGCAGCTTGTCCATGAGCGAGGCGACGCCGCCCATCTTGCTCATCTGCGAGATCTGCGACTTGAAGTCCTCGAGGTCGAAGCCCTTCCCCTTCTTCACCTTCTCGGCGATCTTCTTCGCTTCCTCGAGGTCGACGCGGGCATGCGCTTCCTCGACCAGCGAAAGGATGTCGCCCATGCCGAGGATGCGCGAAGCCATGCGCTCCGGATGGAACGGCTCGAGGCCGTCGAGCTTCTCGCCGACGCCGGCGAACTTGATCGGCTTGCCGGTGACGTGGCGCACGGAGAGCGCCGCGCCGCCGCGGGCATCGCCGTCAAGCTTGGTGAGGATCACGCCGGTGAGCGGCAGGCGCTCGCTGAACGCCTTCGCCACGTTGACCGCGTCCTGGCCCTGCATCGCATCGACGATGAAGAGCGTCTCGATCGGCTTCACCGCGGCATGCAGCGCCGCGATTTCTTTCATCATGTCCTCGTCGACCGCGAGACGGCCGGCGGTATCGACGATCAGCACGTCGAGGTAGCGGGTGCGGGCGTAGTCCAGCGCCGCGTTCGCGATCTCCAGGGGTTTCTGAGTTGTCGTAGAGGCAATAAATTCGGCGCCGACCTGGCCGGCGACGGCCTTCAATTGATCGATGGCGGCGGGACGATAAACGTCGGTCGAGACCAGCCCGACTTTCTTCTTGTCGGCGATGAGCAGCCGCGCGAGCTTCGCGCTGGTCGTGGTCTTGCCGGAGCCCTGCAACCCGGCCATCAGGATCACGGCGGGCGGCTGCGTGGCGAGGTTCAAGCCGACGTTCGCCTCGCCCATCAGCTCCGCAAGCTGCCGGTGCACGACGCCGACCAGCGCCTGGCCCGGCGTCAGGCTGCCGACCACTTCCTCGCCGAGCGCCTTGGCGCGCACCGACTCGATGAAATGCTTCACCACCGGCAGCGCGACGTCCGCCTCGAGCAGCGCGACGCGCACTTCGCGCAGCGCGTCCTGGATGTTCGCTTCGGAGAGCCGCGCTTCGCCGCGGATGCGCTTCGCGATGCCCGCGAACCGCGCGGTGAGGTTGTCTAGCATGTGTGGAAAAGGCGGGTGATAAAATCCTGAGGTGCCTGACATTGTAATTCACGTCATCGCCGCGGCCGTGTACGTGGGATTGGCGTGGCATTTCTGGCGCACGCGCTGGCGCCGCCGGGCGACCGCGCAAGGGCCCGCCCAGGGCGTCCAGGGGAAAGGCGGCGGCCTGCAGGCCTGGGAGCGGCTCGCGATCCTGCTGCCGCTCGCGCTTCAGGGCTTCACTCTCTACCAGCAGATTTTCGCGAGCACGGAATTGCGCTTCGGCTTCGCCCAGGCGCTGTCGGCGATGACGTTTCTCGCGGTCGCGCTCTACTGGATCGAAAGCCTGTTCTACCCGCTCGACGGCATGGAGCCGCTGGTGCTGCCGCTCGCCGCCGTCGCGGTGCCGCTGCCCGCGATCTTTCCCGGGCTCGCCTCGAGCGGCGCCCATGCCCAGGCCGGCGTGTTCAAGCTGCACCTCGCGCTCGCCATGATCGCGTACGGCCTGTTCGTCATCGCGCTGCTGCACGCCATGCTGATAGCGGTCGCGGAGCGGCAGCTGCACCTGAAGAGCAGCTTCGCCGCCATGAACCTGCCGCCGCTGCTTACGCTCGAGAAGCTGCTGTTCCGGGTGATCGGCGCCGCGTTCGTGTTCCTCACGCTGACGCTCGCCACCGGTATCGCGTTCTCCGAAACGCTGTTCGGCCGCGCGATGCGCGCCGACCACAAGACCATCTTCGCGGTGCTGTCGTGGATCACCTTCGGCCTGCTGCTCGCCGGCCGCGGCCTCTACGGCTGGCGCGGCCGCACCGCGACGCGCTTCACGCTGGGCGGCTTCGTGCTCCTGGTGCTCGCCTACGTCGGCAGCCGCTTCGTCCTCGAAGTCGTGCTCCACCGGGCTTGATCCTTTGATGGAAGACCACTCGCTCTGGTGGGAGCTCGCCGCCCTCGTCGCGCTGCTCGCGCTCTCGGCGTTCTTCTCGATCGCCGAGACGGCGATGATGGCGATCAACCGCTACCGCCTGCAGCACCTGGTGAGCGAAGGCCACGGCGGCGCGATCCGCGTGTCGGAGATGCTGAAGCGCACCGACCGGCTGCTCGGCGGAATCCTGATCGGCAACACCCTGGTGATTACCGTGGCGACCACGATCGCGGGCCTGATCACGGTGCGGCTGTTCGGCGAGGAGGACCGGCTCGCTTACTTCGTCAGCCCGATCGTCGTCGGCTTTCTCATCATCGTGTTCTCGGAGATCACGCCGAAGGTGATCGGCGCCACGCATCCCGAGCGCACCGCGCTGCTCCTGTCGCTGCCGCTGAAATTCGCGCTCTGGCTGCTGATCCCCGCCGGCTGGTTCGTCGACATCTTCGTGCGGCCGCTGCTGCGCCTGGTCGGAATCCGGACCGGCGAGCAAACCGGGACGCTGAAGCTCTCGCCCGAGGAAATCCGCACCCTGGTGCTCGAGTCCTCGAGCTTCATGCCGAAGAAGCACCTGTCGATCCTGCTGAATCTCTTCGACGTCGGCGCCGTCACGGTGCAGGACATCATGGTGCCGCGCGCAAAGATCGAGTCGATCAAGCTCGACGACGACATGGACACGATCGTGCGCCACCTCATCACCAGCCACCACATGCGCGTGCCGGTGTTCCGCGATGCGCTCGGCGACGTGGTCGGCGTGCTGCATCTGCGCAAGGTGATCGCCGCGCTGCCGACGGGCACGCTCGACCGCGACGCCCTGATGACGCTCATGGCCGAGCCCTACTTCGTGCCGGCGAGCACGCCGGTGCTCTCGCAGCTGCAGTTCTTCCAGGAAAACCGCGAGAACATCGCGCTCGTGGTCGACGAGTACGGCGAGCTCATGGGCCTCGTCACGCTCGAGGACATCCTCGAGGAGATCATCGGCAAGTTCACGACCACAGTGCCTTCACCCCTGCCGCTGCTCGCCTGGGATGCGGACGGCACCGCGACCGCGGAGGGCACTATGGCCGTGCGCGAGGTCAACCGGGCCCTGGGGCTGACCCTTCCGACCGACGGCCCGAAAACCCTCAACGGCCTGATCCTCGAGCACCTGCAGGACATCCCCGAAGCGGACGTTTCGATCAAGATCGGCAACGTCCCCATGGAGATAGTTCACGCCCAGGGCCGGACGGTGAAGACGGTGCGCATATTCAGACCTATGGAACCGGTAGAAAATACAGAGTCGTCAGAAGCTTAGGAGCGGGACTTAAGCCTTTACAAAAAGCGCTGGCCGGCGCTATGCTCGCAGGCGGTAATAACCGGTAAACGGGGACTCGGGGAGCATTTCGGATGGCGACGGCGGCGGCGGCGGCAGCGGCGAAGGGGGCACCCAAGGAATTCACCTTCTCCTGGGAAGGCAAGGACAAGGCCGGCAAGGTGGTGCGCGGCGAAATGCGCGCGCACGGCGAGGCGCACGTCAACGCGACGCTGCGGCGCCAGGGCGTCCTGGTCACCAAGGTCAAGAAGCAGCGGATCCGCCGCGGCGGCTCGGTCAGCGAGAAGGACCTGGCGCTGTTCACGCGGCAGCTCGCGACGATGATGAAAGCCGGCGTGCCGCTGCTCCAGTCATTCGAGATCGTGGGCAAGGGCGCCTCCAATCCCGCAGTCGCCAAGCTGGTGCTCGATCTGAAGACCGACGTCGAGACCGGCTCGCCTCTCGCCGCCGCGTTCCGCAAATACCCGCTCTACTTCGACGCGCTATATTGCAACTTGGTCGAGGCCGGCGAGCAGGCGGGCATTCTCGAGACCCTGCTCGATCGCCTCGCGATCTACAAGGAAAAGATCCTCGCCATCAAGGGCAAGATCAAGTCGGCGCTGTTCTACCCCGTCTCGATCATCGCGGTCGCCTTCATCATCACGGCGGTGATCATGATCTTCGTGATCCCGGCGTTCAAATCCGTGTTCGCGAGCTTCGGCGCCGATCTGCCCGGCCCGACGCTGGTCGTCATGGCGATTTCCGAATACTTCGTCGACTACTGGTGGCTGATCTTCAGCGTCATCGGCGGCGGCGTATATGGCTTCCTCGAGGCCTGGAAACGGTCGCTCTCGGTCCAGATCTTCATGGACCGGCTGGCGCTGAAGATGCCGATCTTCGGCACCGTGATCCGCAAATCCACGATCGCGCGCTGGACGCGCACGCTTTCCACGATGTTCGCCGCCGGCGTGCCGCTGGTCGAGGCGCTCGACTCGGTCGGCGGCGCGGCGGGCAACTACGTGTATCTGGTGGCGACCAAGCAGATCCAGAACGAGGTCTCGACCGGCACCTCGCTCACCGTCGCGATGACCAACTCGAACGTGTTTCCCTCGATGGTGATCCAGATGGTGTCGATCGGCGAGGAAACCGGCGCGCTCGACGCCATGCTCAGCAAGGTCGCGGACTTCTTCGAAGCCGAGGTCGACGACGCGGTGGACGCCCTCTCCTCGCTGATGGAACCGATGATCATGGTGGTCCTCGGCACGCTGATCGGCGGCATGGTGGTCGCGATGTACCTGCCGATCTTCAAGCTCGGCGGCGCAGTCTGAAATGACCGGGGACGGCTGGCTCGGTCAGCCAGCCGCGCTCGCCGGCTGGGTTTTTCATCCGGCCGTCTTTCCTTGGGTGTCGCTGGCGGTCGGGCTGTGCATCGGCTCGTTCCTCAATGTCGTGATCCATCGACTGCCGAAGATGATGGAGCGCGCCTGGCGCGCCGAGTGCGCCGAGCTCGCCGGGCAGGAGCCGGCCGCGCAGGAACCCTACAACCTCGTCGTGCCGCGCTCGCGCTGCCCGTCCTGCGGCAAGGGCATCGCGGCGTTCCGGAATATCCCGGTGCTCAGTTTCGTCCTTCTTAGGGGCCGTTGCTCCAACTGCAAAGCCTGGATCGGCCTGAAGTACCCGCTGGTCGAGCTGCTCGCCGGCATCGGCGCAGCCTACGCGGCGTGGCGGTTCGGGCCCACCCTGGCGGCGCTCGGGGCGGCGCTGTTCATCTGGTTCACCATCGCGCTCGCTTTCATCGACCAGGAAACGGGCTTCCTGCCCGACGATCTCACCCTGCCGCTCGTCTGGGTGGGCCTGATCCTCAACCTGAAAGGCACGTTTACCCCGCTGCCGGACGCGGTGGTCGGCGCGGCGGCGGGCTACCTCTTTCTCTGGAGCGTGAACGCCGCTTTCAAGCTGCTCCGCGGCGTAGACGGCATGGGCTATGGCGATTTCAAGCTCACCGCCGCCGTGGGCGCCTTCCTGGGATGGAAGGCGCTGCCGCTGGTCATCCTGCTCTCCTCCGTCGTCGGCCTCGTCTTCGGCACGCTGCAGATGTTCTCGGCGCGCCGCGGATGGGACTGGAAGTTCAGGTTCCATTTCGGCCCGTACCTGGCGATCGCGGGAATCGTGGCCATGCTTTGGGGCGCCTGGCTCAAGCAGCAGTTCCCGGCGCTCGGCTTCTACCTGTGAAGTTTGTAGTGGGCCTGACCGGGGGCATCGGCAGCGGCAAGAGTGCGGCGGCGGTGGAGTTCGAAAGGCTCGGGGCGACGGTGGTGGATACCGACGCCATTGCCCATGAATTGACCGAAAAGGGCGGCTCGGCGCTTCCTGAAATAAGCAGGCTTTTTGGCAAGAATCTTATTTCCAGCGACGGCGCGATGGACCGTTCCAGGATGCGCGAGCTCGCGTTCTCCGATCCGGCGTCCCGGAAGAAGCTGGAAGCCCTCCTGCATCCGCTGATCCGCGAGGAATCCGCCCGGCGTATCGCGGCGGCGCCGGGCCCCTACGTGGTGCACGTGATACCGCTGCTCGTCGAGGGAGGCGACTATCGCGCCCGGGTCGACCGCGTCCTCGTCGTGGATGCGCCCGAAAACGTCCAGGTCGCGCGGGTCAGGGAGCGAGGCCTGGACGAGCAGCAGATCCGCAAGATCATCGGCGTCCAGGCGCCGCGCGCCGCGCGGCTGCAGGCCGCCGACGATGTGATCGACAATGGCGGGACGCTCGGCGCGCTGCGAAAACAGGTCGGCGAACTCCACAAAAAATACCTAGAATTCGCCAGGCCGTGATCACCTACGAGTACCCGCTCAACGAGCGTATCCGCACCCTGCTGCGGCTGGAGGACCTGTTCGAGCGCTCGCGCCACTTCATCGCGCTCACCGATCCCCATGACCACCATATGGCGCTGCTCACCCTGTTCGAGATCCTCGAGGTCGCGAGCCGCGCGGACCTGAAGTCGGATCTGCTCCAGGAGCTCGAGCGCCAGAAGCAGGTGCTGCTGACGTTCAAGAACAACCCGGAGATCTCGGAGGACGCGCTCTCCGGCGTGGTGAAAGACATCGAGCAGGCTTCGTCGGCGCTCTTCGCGATGACCGGCAAGATCGGCCAGTATCTGCGCGAGAACGACTGGCTGATGTCGATCAAGCAGCGCACCGGGATCCCGGGTGGGGCCTGCGAATTCGACCTGCCCTCCTACCACTACTGGCTGAACCGGCCCTCCGAGGAGCGCACCGGCCAGCTCGCCGCGTGGACCGGGCCGCTTTATCCGCTGCGCGACGGCACCGCGATCATCCTCAGGATCCTGCGCGAGTCGGGCAAGCCCACGCCCGTCAAGGCCGCGCAGGGCGCGTTCCAGCAGATGCTCGGCGGCAAGACTGCGCAGATGATGCGCGTGCGCCTCGCTCCCGACGCACCGTGCGTGCCCGAGATCAGCGCCAACAAATACATGCTGAACATCCGCTTCCTCGCGCAGGGCGGGGAGGACACGCGCACGCGCACTGCGGACTGGGACGTGGATTTCGAGCTCACGTTTTGCAACCTGTAAGAAAAGTTTCCTGCCCGGCCTGCGGCAAGCAGACCGTGTTCGGCCCCGACAACAAGTGGCGGCCGTTCTGCAGCGAGCGCTGCAAGACGCTCGACCTCGGCGACTGGGCCGCGGAGCGCTACCGCGTGGCGTCGGAGGAAAAGCTCGAAGACGCGGACGACGAAAAGAAACGCGACGACCCGGCCTAGTGCATCGGACCCCGGTAGCGCCTCAGCGCCAGGCGCCCCGGATCATCGCTACGCCGTGCGCGCCGGCGCGCCAGGCCGGCTCGAGGTCTTCATCGCCCAATCCGCCGATCGCGTACACCGGCACGCTCGATCCCGCGATCAGCGCCGCAAGCCCGTCCCAACCCAGGGGAGGACCTCCCGCGTGGGAGGCCGTGAGCCTCACTGCGCCAACGGCGACGAAATCAAGCTCAAGCTCCATGGCTCGCTCGAGCTCCGCACGCGTGTGGCAGGACGCAGCCGCCAGCATGTCTTGGGGCCGCTCCTTCAACTTCACGAGCTCGGCGGCGGTGAAGTGGACCCCGTCCGCTCCCCGCGAGGCCGAGAGCGCGCGCGCCTTGACCATTACCTTGCAACCGAACCGGTGCGCCAGACCGATCGCTTCCTTCGAGAAAGCGGCGCGCGCCTCGTCGGCAAGCTCCGGCTCCCTCAGTTGCACGAGCTTCAGGCCGCTTTCCAGCCGCTTCCTAAGCAGGGCGAGCATCGCCGGCACGCCGCGGCGCGCGGCGTCCGTAACGGCGTATTCAACGGGCAGCGCGAGCGAAGCAAGCACGGGCGCGTTTGCGGGCAGCATGGGCGCGGCCATGGGCGCGTCGATCCGCTGCCATGCGATCGCCTGCTGCTCGCGCGGATGCGCCTCGCCCGCCCAGTCGAGCACCTTGAAGAAGTTCAACCTGACGGTCGCGTGGGGGTAGGTGAACACGCGCGTGATCCATGGATAGGCGCGCACGACGTCGATGCCGAGCTCTTCATGAAGCTCGCGGGAAAGCGCTTGCTTGGCATCTTCGCCAAGCTCGACCTTGCCGCCGGGAAATTCCCAGTAGCCGGCGTAGACCTTGCCCGCCGGGCGCTGAGCGAGGAGGAAGGCGCCATCGGGCCGCTGGATCACGGCCGCCGCTACGTCGACGATCACTGCGCGCCGATCACTTCACGACGATCACTGCGAGAGGATCACTGCGCGGCGATCATTTTTTTTTCGGATGACGTCCGGCCCAGTCGCGCGCGAACTGGTAGGCGACGCGGCCGCTGCGCGAGCCCCTCTGCAGCGACCACTGCAGGGCCTCTTCCTTGGCTTTATCCTGCGAAGCGGCGTCGAAGTGCTTCAGCCAATGCCCGACGATCTCGAGATACTCGTCCTGGTCGAACGGATAGAAGCTCACCCACAGCCCGAAGCGCTCCGAGAGCGAGATCTTCTCCTCGACCGTCTCGCCGGGATGGATCTCGTCGCCGATGTACTTGGTCTCGAGGTTCTCCGTCATGTACTCGGGCATGAGGTGGCGCCGGTTGGAGGTCGCGTAGATCAGCAGGTTCTCGGAGGTGGTCGAGATCGAGCCGTCGAGCGCGACCTTGAGCGCGATGTAGCCTTCTTCGGCGCCGTGAAAGCTCAGGTCGTCGCAGAAGAGGAGGAAGCGCTCGTCGCGCGGCGCCACCTGGTCGACGATGTAGGGCAAGTCGACGAGATCGTTCTTCTCCACCTCGATCAGCCGCAGGCCCTGCTTGGCGTATTTGTTCAGCAGCCCCTTGACGATCGAGGACTTGCCGGTGCCGCGCGCGCCGGTGAGCAATACATTGTTGGCCGGCTTGCCGTCGATGAACTGGCGGGTATTCAGCTCGACGCGCTCGATCTGCTTGTCGATGCCGCGCAGATCCGACAGGCGGATGCGGTGCACGTGCCGCACCGGCTGCAGCCAGCCCGCATTCCCGCCCGAGACGGTTCGGCGGCCGCTCGAGCGCCAGCGGAACGCCACGCTGGATTTCCAGTCGGTCGCCGGCGGCGCCGGCGGCAGCAGCTGGTTCAGACGCTCGAGGAGCTTCTCCAGGTCCTGGCTCACGTGCGGTATTCTGCATTGATTTTCACGTAGTCGAACGACAGGTCGCAGGTCCAGACCGTCGCCTGCGCCTTGCCGCGGTTCAGCACCGCGCGCACCGTGAATTCGGGTTTCTTCATGGCGGCGATGCCCTGCTCTTCCCGGTAGGCCGGGTTGCGGCCGCCGTTCTTGGCCACCAGGACTCCATCGATGTAGAGATCCACCTTGGAAGTCTGCAGGTCGTCGATGCCCGCGTAGCCGATCGCGGCGAGGATGCGGCCGAGGTTCGGGTCCGAGGCGAAGAACGCGGTCTTCACCAGCGGGGAATGCGCGATCGCGTACGCGACGCGGCGGCATTCGGCGGCGGCGCGGCCCTTCTCGATCTTCACCGTCACGAACTTGGTCGCGCCCTCGCCGTCGCGGATGATCGCCTGCGCGAGCTGCTGCGACACCTCGACGATCGCTTTTTCGATCCTGGAGAGATCGTCCTTCGACCGGCAAACCGGCCCGGCGCCCGTGGCCACGAGGACGAAGGCGTCGTTGGTGGACGTATCGCCGTCCACCGTGATGCAGTTGAACGACTGGTCGGCCGCGTTCCTCACGCATCTCTGGAGCGCTTTTCCCGAAAGCGCGGCGTCCGTCGCGACGAAGCCGAGCATCGTGGCCATCTTCGGATGAATCATCCCGGCGCCCTTCGCGATGCCCGTCACGACGGCCTCGCCGCTCGAGAGGCGGACCTTGCGGGAGAACGCCTTCGGCACGGTATCGGTGGTCATGATCGCCTCGGCGGCCGAGAACCAGTCGCTCCGGTCGGCGAGGGCCTGCGGCAGTCCGGCGACGATCCGGTCGACCGGCAGCGGCTCCATGATGACGCCCGTGGAGAAAGGCAGCACCTGCGCCGGCTCACAGTCGACCAGGTGCGCGAGCGCGTCGCACACCCGCAGCGCCCGCTTCATGCCGTCGTCCCCGGTGCCCGCGTTCGCGTTGCCGGTATTGACCACCAGGGCCCTGGTTTTCGATTTTTTCGACAGATTTCTCTTGCAGACCGCCACCGGCGCCGCGCAGAACCGATTCTGCGTGAATACCGCGGCGACCTCAGACCCTGGCGCGAGCCGGATGACCAGCAGGTCCTTCCGGTTCGCCTTGCGCACGCCCGCCATGGCGACGCCGAGCTCGACGCCGGGGACGGGATGCAGGGTGCTCGGATCCGGTGGGGGGAGATTGACCGCCATCAGCAATGAGCGGTCAGGTCAATTTCCCGTGGCAATGCTTGTACTTCTTCCCAGAGCCGCAGGGGCAGGGATCATTGCGACCGACCTTCTGGACGTGACGCACGACGGGCTTCTGCTTGACGGCGACGTTCGCGTCGTCGCTTTCCTCCGGCTCGGTCCCGTTCATGCCGCCGGAGTCGGCGTGCTGCGGCCGGATGTTTTCCACGTGCGACTGGTCGTCGGGCTTCAGGTCTTCCTTAGTGCCGATCTGGACCATAGTCAGGTTCTTGGTCACCTCCAGCTTCACCGCCTCGACCATGGCGCCGAACAGCTCGAAGGCCTCGCGCTTGTACTCCTGCTTCGGGTTCTTCTGCGCGTAGCCCCGCAGGTGGATCCCCTGGCGCAGGTGATCGAGAGCGGCGAGGTGCTCGCGCCAGTGCGCATCGAGGATCTGCAGCGTCACGTAGCGCTCGTACTGGTGGAACGATACCTCCGCGCCTGCCGGAACCTTCGTCGCGTAGGCCTCGTCGGCCTTCGCCCCAATGCGCTCGACCAGGATCGCCTCGTTCAGGTCGGGCTCCTTGTCGAGCCAGCCGCGCAACGGCAGCTCGAGGGCGAGCTCGGCTTTCAGCGCGCTCTCCAGCCCCGCGATGTCCCATTGCTCCTCGACGCTATCCTCGGGAACGTAGACGCGAAACAGATCCGCGATCACGCCTGCACGCAGCTCGGCGATGCGCTGCGACACGTCGTCCGATTCGAGCAGCTCGTTGCGCAGCGCGTAGATCGTCTTCCTCTGGTCGTTGGCGACGTCGTCGTACTCGAGCAGCTGCTTGCGCATGTCGAAGTTGCGCGCCTCCACCTTGCGCTGGGCGCTCTCGATCGAGCGCGTCACCATCGAATGCTCGATCGCCTCGCCCTCGGGCATCTTCAGCATCACCATGATGCGGTTGATGCGATCGCCCGCGAAGATCCTGAGCAGCGCGTCTTCCAGCGACATATAGAAGCGCGAGCTGCCCGGATCACCCTGGCGGCCGGAGCGGCCGCGCAGCTGGTTGTCGACGCGCCGCGATTCGTGACGCTCGGTGCCGATGATGTGCAGCCCGCCGCTCTTCACCACCTGGTCGTGCAGCTGCTGCCATTCGCCGCGCAGGGTGTCGACCCGCTTCTTCTTCTCCTCGGGCGGCAGGTTCGGCGTCGCCTCGACCATGTCGCATTGCTTCTCGACGTTGCCGCCGAGCACGATGTCGGTGCCGCGGCCGGCCATGTTGGTGGCGATCGTGATCATGTGCGGCCGCCCGGCCTGGGCGACGATCTCGGCCTCGCGCGCATGCTGCTTGGCGTTCAGCACCTGGTGCGAGAGCTTCTCCTTGGTGAGCAGCCCCGAGATCAGCTCCGAGTTCTCGATCGAGGTCGTGCCCACGAGCACCGGCTGGCCGCGCGCCTGGCAGTCGCGGATGTCGTTGATGACGGCCTGGTACTTCTCCTTGGCGGTGCGATAGACCTGGTCGAGGCGGTCCTCGCGGATCATCGGCACGTTCGTCGGGATGACCACGACCTCGAGCCCGTAGATCTCCTGGAACTCGTAGGCTTCGGTGTCCGCCGTCCCGGTCATGCCGGCGAGCTTGCCGTACATGCGGAAATAGTTCTGGAAGGTGATCGAGGCGAGCGTCTGGTTCTCGTTCTGGATCTGGGCGTTTTCCTTCGCCTCGACGGCCTGGTGCAGGCCGTCCGACCAGCGCCGCCCGCTCATCAGGCGTCCGGTGAACTCGTCCACGATGATGACTTCGCCGTCCTGCACGACGTAGTGCTGGTCGCGGTGGAAGAGATGGTGGGCGCGCAGCGCGGCGTAGAGCTGGTGCACGAGGTTGATGTAGGCCGGCTCGTACAGGCTCGCGCCCTCGGGCAGCAGGCCGACGCGCGCCAGGATCTGCTCGGCCTTCTCGTGCCCGGCTTCCGAGAGGATGATCTGGTGGTTCTTCTCGTCGACGAAGAAATCGCCGGGAGGATCGGGCTGATCCTGCTTCTTCTCCTCCTTCTGGCGGGTGAGAAGGGGCGCGACCTCGTTCATCCGGTGGTAGATCTCGGTGCGGTCCTCGGCCTGCCCGGAGATGATGAGCGGCGTGCGCGCCTCGTCGATCAGGATCGAGTCCACCTCGTCGACGATGGCGTAGGGCAGGCCGCGCTGAAAGCGCTCCTCGACGTGCATGGCCATGTTGTCACGGAGGTAGTCGAAGCCGAACTCGTTGTTGGTGCCATAGGTGATGTCGGCGGCGTAGGCCTGGCGCTTGTCCGCAGGCTCCATGTCCGGCACATTGACCCCCACCGTCAGGCCGAGGAACCCATAGATCTTGCCCATCCACTCGGCGTCGCGCTTCGCCAAGTAGTCGTTCACCGTCACGATGTGGACACCCCGACCGGTGAGCGCATTGAGGTACGCGGGGAGCGTCGCCATGAGGGTCTTGCCCTCGCCGGTCTTCATCTCGGCGATCTTGCCGTTGTGCAGGACCATGCCGCCGATCAGCTGCACGTCGAAGTGGCGCATGCGCAGGGTGCGCTTCGCCGCCTCGCGCACTACCGCAAAAGCTTCGGGAAGGAGCTCGTCGAGGGTCGCGCCGTCGGCGTGCTTCTTCTTCAGCTCGCCGGTTTTTCCACGCAGTTCCGGGTCGGAGAGCTTCGCCATCGCGGGCTCGAGGGCATTGATCTGGGCCACCTCCCGCGAATACTGCTTGAGCAGGCGCTCATTGCGGCTGCCGAACATCCGCGCGGGGACGCTCCACAAAACCTCGAAAACCCGGCGAAGAAAATTTAGGATCTTTAGGGGCATCAACGGACGCAAGAAGGCAAAGCGCCTCCCGGACCCGCAAAAACCGCTGATTTTATCCGGAAAACCGGACTACTTGGCCCGCGCGGCCTGCTTCGGAACTACTTGGCCCGGGCGGTCTGCGTGTTGGACACCAGGAACTTCGCGGGGTTTTGCGCCGCGCCCCGGAATCGCACTTCGAAGTGCAAGTGCGGGCCGGTCGAGCGGCCGGTGCTGCCCGACAGCGCCACACGGCGCCCGCGCACGACTACATCCCCCTCCTTCACGAACAGCTTGGAAAGGTGGGCATAGCGCGTGACCAGGTCGTCGCCATGGTCGATGTCGATCATCATGCCGTACTGCGGATGCAGGCCGGCAAACTGCACAACCCCGCCCGCCGCGGCGACCACCGGGGAGCCCTGGTCGGCGAGAAAGTCGATGCCTTCGTGCATCGCCCATTGTCCGGTGAACGGGTCGATGCGCCGGCCGAAGCTGGACGCCTGGTACGGCGCCTCCACCGGCATGATGTTCGGCAGCAGCTTCTTCTTCACCGCCGCCTCGAAGAGCTGGGCCTCGAACACCCCGAGCATGTCGTTGCGGTTCTCCACGTGGCGCGATACCACCGCCAGCTTCTCGCCGAACTCGGCCAGCGACAGGTTCTGCGGCGGCATCAGGGTAGGCGCCGCGCCGCCCAGTCCGGGAGCCTCGGAGAAGCGGAATTCCTGCGCACGCAGGCCGGCGAGCGACGAAAGGCGCTCACCGAGGGCATCGAGGCGTGTGAGCTGGGCCTGCATCTCGCCCAGCTTCACCGCCATCGCATTGAGATTCTGCTGCAGAAAGGTGCGGCCGCGCTCGGCTTCGGCCTCCTGCGCGGCCAGGACGAGCCGCTGCAGCACGGGGATGCGGAATTCTGCGGCGTAGCGCAGGGTGAACCAGTAAACCGCGGCGGTGGACCCGCAGAGCAAGGCGAGGCTGAGCACCGCCATGCCCGCCAGGTGCACGAGCGATAGATTGACTGATCTCGCCTTTGCGAGTCGATCCGAGATCAGGATAATCTGCACGCTACTCCCTCCCGAGTCACGCCACAGTCCCCAGTGAAACTACCTAAAATCGACCGGATCCTCTCGGCCGACAACGAGCTGCAGCCTGTTATCGCGAAGACGCGCGAAATTCGCGCGCTCGGCGGGCTTCTTGACGGGTTCTTCCCGCCGGACCTGGCCCGTCAGGTCCGTGTCGCGAACTGCAGGGAGGGTGAACTGGTACTGATTGCCGCAAACTCCGCGGCAGCCGCCAAAACCCGGCTCCTTGCCCCGTCCCTGGGTCGCTACTTGGCAGAGCAGCACTGGCAGGTTAATTCAGTTTCCGTAAGGGTGCAACCTACGGCGCCAGAAGGAGAATTTGGCCGACAAGCGGTCACCAAATCTGTGCATTTGTCCACACAAAACCTGGCCACCCTGACCAGTCTTTACACGAGCCTGCGGGATTCGCCGGCGAAGCGGGCTTTAGCCCAACTTCTCGAGCACCACCGTGCCGGCCGGCCGCCCGTTACACCGCCAGAAGGCGCTCCCCGAACATCAGCAGCAGGATCAGGACGATCACGAAAAGCGCGGCCTTGAACAGGCCCCAGCCGAACCGCAGCCATTTGCGCTCGCCGGTCGCAAGCCACAGCAGCACGCAGACGCCAAGCGCGATTGCGAGCAGCAGCCCGACGATCCGGACGACGAGCACTACGTGAAGGCGGCCTGACCGGCGAGACGCACGACCGCGGCGGGAGTGTCTTCGACACGCTCGAAGGTGGCCTTCTCGAGAGCGCCGGCATCGGCAAGCAGCGCCCGCACCAGGCGGTTATTGAGGGCGTGGCCGGACTTGTGGGCGCTGAACGAGCCCAGCAGCGCGCCGCCGAGGAGGTAGAGATCGCCTACGGCGTCGAGCAGCTTGTGGCGGATGAACTCGTCGGCAAAACGCAAGCCCTCCGCGTTCAGCACGCGGTATTCGTCGAGCACGACGGCGTTGTCGAGGCCGCCGCCCAGCGCTAGACCGTTTTCCCGCAGCTCCTCGACCTCGTGCATGAAGCCGAAGGTGCGCGCCCGCGCGATTTCCTTGAGGTAGGAGGTCTCCGCGAAGTCGAGCGTGACCGACTGGGTCGAGCGCTCGATCACCGGGTGCTTGAAGTCGATGGAGAAAGCCAGCCGGTAACCTTCGTAGGGATCGAGCCGCGCCCACTTGTCGCCGTCCTTCACTTCCACGCGCCGTGTCACGCGCAGGAAGCGTTTCGGCGCGCGCTGCTGCTCAAGCCCTGCCTGCTGCACGAGAAGAACGAAGGGGGCGGCGCTGCCGTCCATGATCGGGACTTCGGGGCCGTCCAGGTCCACATGCACGTTGTCGACACCCAGGCCGCCTAGCGCGGACATCAGGTGCTCCACGGTGTAGACCTTCGCGCCGTCGCGCACAAGGCACGAAGAAAGGCGCGTCTCGCCGACGAGCTCTGCGCGCGCGGGAATGTCGACCGGAACCGGCAGATCGATCCGGCGGAATACGATGCCGGCATCGACCGGCGCCGGACGTAGCGTGATTCGCACTTTGCGGCCGGTGTGCAAGCCGACGCCGGAGGCGCTAATGGACGATTTCAGCGTGCGTTGGCGGAGCATCGTGCGCAGGAATAGGGTAAGACCTTGCTGTAAGTGCTTGCTAAGTGCTTGGCAGAGCGTGGATTCTAACAGGTGCGGCAGCGCCGCACGAGGTCCGCCGCGGCAAAAAGCCGGACGGATCCGCCTTCGGCAAGGGTGAAGGGGATCCGTCCGCTTTTTTTCCGGCTAGTCGGCCTGCTTTCTGAGAAACGCCGGGATGTCGTACTTGTCGACACCGGATTGCTGCAAGGCTTCGACTGTAGATGCACGGTTACGGCGGATGACCGCGGGCGCGTCGAGCTGGTTGTAGTCCACCGCGCCCTGATTGCCGTTGTAGGCGGGCATGTTGTCGGTGCCGGTCTTCTGCGACACCACCAGCTGCGGCTTGGGCTGGCGCGCGGCGCTGGCCATGCCGAGGCCCGTCGCGACCACCGTCACTCTCAGGTTGTCCGCCAGGCTGTCGTCGTAAACCCCGCCGTAGATAATGGTGGCATCGTCCGCGGCGAAGCTGCGCACGATGTTCATCACCTCCTTGGTCTCCCGCAGCTTGAGGCTCGCCTTCGAGGCGGTGATGTTCACCAGCACGCCTCTCGCGCCGGCGAGGTTGACGCCCTCGAGCAGCGGGCAGGCGATCGCCTGCTCGGCCGCGATGCGCGCGCGGTCGATGCCGCTGGTCACCGCCGAGCCCATCATCGCCATGCCCTGCTCCGACATGACGGTGCGCACGTCCTGGAAGTCGACGTTGACGAGGCCGGGGTTGTTGATGATTTCCGCGATCCCGGCGACGGCGTTGTTCAGCACGTCGTCGGCCGCCCGGAACGCATCCTCCTGCGTCACGTCCTCGCCGAGCACTTCCTCGAGCTTGTCGTTGAGGATCACGATGAGCGAATCGGTGTGCGGTGCGAGCTCCTCGAGGCCCTGCTCGGCGATCTTCATCCGCTTCGAGCCTTCGAACGTGAAAGGCTTCGTCACCACCGCGACCGTGAGGATGCCCAGGCCGCGCGCCACCTCCGCGATGACCGGTGCGGCGCCGGTGCCGGTGCCGCCGCCCATGCCCGCGGTGATGAACACCATATGAGCGCCCGCTACGGCCTCCTCGATCCGGTCCCGGTCGGCGAGCGCGACGCTGCGCGCCTCCTCGGGCTTGGCACCCGCGCCCAGGCCGCTCGAGCCGAGCTGGATCTGGTTGCGCGCCTTGTTGCGGGAGAGCACCTGCGCGTCGGTGTTGACGGCGATGAACTCCACGCCCTCGACGCCCTGCTCGATCATGTGGTTGACGGCATTTCCACCCGCGCCGCCGACCCCGATCACTTTTATGATCGGTCCGGTTACCTGACTATCGACTATTTCGAACATGTTGTTTCCTCCTTGCCGGATTAAAAATTTGCGTCTGCCTCTTAAAAGTTGCGTTGAAACCACTGCCTCATGCGCCCCAGAACGGCTTTGACCGATCCGCTCTGGCGCGAAAGCTGTCCGTGCTGCACCTGGGAAACGCCTTCCTGCAACAGCCCGACCGCGGTGGCGAAGCGCGGGTTGCGCACCACCTCCGCCAGGCCGCCCTGGTACTTCGGCAGCCCGATGCGCACGGGCATGTGGAAAATCTCTTCGCCGAGCTCGACCATGCCGTGCATCGTGGAGGAGCCGCCGGTGAGGACCACGCCGCTCGACAGCAGCTCCTCGAAGCCCGATTCGCGCAGCACCTGCTGCACCAGCGAATACAGCTCCTCCACGCGCGGCTCGATCACCTCGGCGAGGGTCTGGCGCGACATGGAGCGCGGCGCGCGCTCGCCGATGCCGGGCACCTCGATCATGTCGTTCGCGTCGGCGAGCTGGCGC